>ERZ808262.74-NODE-74-length-84845-cov-9.489527_pt1 | contig 84845 bp, 68 predicted proteins | sample MGYA00520895_ERZ808262 | MGnify/ENA primary metagenome ERZ808262 (study PRJEB31516, sample SAMN03275588) | gut metagenome | biome: mammalia-associated habitat; material: feces | host: Papio cynocephalus | place: Kenya | collected 2012-08-02 ...
AATAATCAACCACGACCTTACTCCTCTTCGTAGTCAAGTGGTTCGTTACATTGAGGAGACTGATTGGGTGGAATGGGAGAAAAACGTGGAGGCCGTTGTGGAATCAGCTGTGCACAAGAGCCTCGTCCAGACAGCAAGACGGATGAAATCATCTGGCTATGAGGTGGATGAAATCATCAATATCACAGGCTTGACCATGGATGAGATTGATGAACTCTGATTCCGTGCCATAGCGGACTCAGGTTCATCACACATTTCCAAAAATGCATCTCAGGGAAGATCAGTACCGAAATGTTCATTGTCAGGATGACTTTTGCAAAAGTAATTGCGTAAATTTGAGTTCTTATGACCAAACGTTTTATATTTTTATTGATTGGCTTCATTACTTGCATAAGTCTGTCTGCCCAGCCTGCCCAGTTTATTCTTAGCCAAGAAGACGGGCGCATTACATTTACTGTAGACGAAGTAGACACTCCGAAAGACCATTGCGGTTGGGAGATGACAGGAGACCGATTGGCCTCCGAACTGAACATAAATACAGACGGCGATTTGTTCTCTGACTGGACGTCGAAAATCCTGACCAACAGTTTTACCGATGTTGATAACCTATATTATTTCGGAGAGGATGTCGTATTTCAGATGCTGCTGAAGGCGTGGTGCCAACATCGCCCCGTTGTCTTGACTCCGGATGCCATCTGGCTGATTATCTGCCAACAGTTCAGCCATATTGTGAATGAGAAACCGGAGCAGTACCGAAGCGTGTTGGTGAATCATGAAGGAAAAAAAGAGCTGCAGGTCAAGTCGAATGACCTGTTCTCCGAGCAGGCCGATTGGGAAAGAGTCATAGGCCGGTTCACCGCCGAGATCGACAAGTATACCAACCCAGGTCTGGCAACGACCCTAGTCGCCGATTTCTCCACTACCGGAACGGATGAGCGCATCGCCTCGGAGGTCACGCTGATGAATGTGGTAAAGCCCTATTTTGAGTATTTGGCTATCTATGTGGTCTGTGGCATACCCTCCATCACACTGACCGGTACGCCGGACGACTGGCGCAAGGTCTTGGAGAAAACGCGTGCACTGGAGGCATTTGGCATGGGTTGGTGGACCTCGGAGCTGGAGCCCATCCTGCAGGAGTTCGTAAAGGCTGCCGAAGGGTGGCCGGACTACTGGTTTTGGAAAGACATCGTCTGCAAGAGCCGCCCCAGGAAAATCAAAGGGCCTGTCTGTGCAAGACGCCAGCCTAAGCTGACCAAGTTCGACGGATGGTTTCTCAAATTCTTCCCGTACGACAATAAAGGAAAGACACCAAAGAAAGTGGACATCACGCAGACCATGTTGCCGGAAACGGTAGTGGTTCCATTTAAATATCAGGTTGTTGCATTGGATGGCACCGTGTTGGAAGAGACACCGTTGGAACTCGTTGCCGGCATTGTCGGCGTTCTTGAGGATCCGGATGATTTCACAATGACCCCGAAGATCGGCTGGTTCGTTAGGACGGCCAAGGTGAATAGTCAAAGCCAAAGCACCCGAAAGTAGTGTATCGTCAACACATGCCTATTTCATATTCGCAGGCTGCCAACAGCTGAACATTTCGGTACATAACAGGGGCTATTTCTGTACGGAAGTGTCTCACGAAAGCGTTTGGTACAGCAGAGGGCGGTTTTTTGTACCGAAATGTTTATTGCCCAAATGACTTTTGCAAAAGTGAAAAATGCGCCTAAATTTGCTTTTGCAAAAGCGAATTTCTATTTTTGCCTCTGTAAGAAGGCCGAATTCAACTCGACAGTGTTGCACTGTCAAGTTGAATTAGGCTCATATCACAAGTTATTTTGGACAAAATCAATAAGAAACCTTCGAGCCCCTACCCTCTTCTGACAAGAGGGAAGATCTTCCCGTAGGTGAGCATACGCCAGATCCACTCAAGAGGACCGAAGTTGAAACGGGCTATCCAGAACGAGCTGAAAGCCGCTTGAATCAGATAGATGCCGAAAGCGACCAGTGCCACCAAGGACAAGCCCATGGAAGCCCCCAGACCGAAGCCGATGCCGTAGAAAATCAGCATCCCGAAAACAGACTGGAAGATATAGTTGGTCAGAGCCATTCTGCCGGGAGCCGCAAGAACACGGAAAACTCTCAATCCAGGAAGTCGAAGATGCAGCAGCGAGAGCAGAGCCACATACGCGAAACCGAGAGGATACACTCCCAGACAATAGAGCGCAGCATGCAGGCCCAGCCCATACGGATGGCCGGCAAGACCGCTCCAAGTATATAGAGCCGAGAACGGAAGACCGACGCACAGACCGATGAGGGCAATCTTCCTCAACTGAGGCCTATACGTGGCAAGATCCGCATACAAGCGCCGCCGGCCAGCCCAGAAGCCGATCAGAAACAGCCCGAGCACCTTGAAATACCTGTTTCCGTCAATAAACTCCTGCATCCTCACGAAAGCCCCCTGCACAAGAAACTCAAGAACTTCCTTATAAGACTTGGCATCCCTGAGCCAATAGGCGAAGTTCTCGTCATTTATCCCATAACGGGCGCAATAATCCTGCTGGGTCCTGACCACCGGCGCGGAAAGACTTACCCCAAGGGCATCGGTCAACGTATCCACCGCCACCGGAACAAGCAGCAGCACCCCGGCGCAGCGAAGAATGGCCCTGTCGGAAAGCCTGCTGAAAAGAGGCAGGAGCATGCCCATCAGGGCATAGAGCATAAGGATGTCCCCGCTCCAGATGAACATCAGGTGCAGAAAGCCGATCACCAGCAGCATCAGCATCCTACGGTAAAAAATCATGTAACCGTCAGCCCCGCGCTTCTGTGCGTTGGACAATATTATCGAGAAACCGACACCGAAGAGCAGAGAGAAGATCGTGTAGAACTTCCCGTCAACGAAAATCCCCTGAAGCCAGCGCACCGCCCTGTCAGCACCGGCGGAAGGCATGGAAGCAGCTGCCTCAGAGCTCAAAAAAGTATAGAGCGAAAACTCGGGAAAATTGGCAAGGATGATCCCGAGCAGGGCGAATCCCCTCAGAATATCAAGTATGGCGTAGCGCTCTGACGCCTTGACCGGCATTGCCCCGCTCATATCCTGCAACTGTCTTCGCGCTCCCGCAGATCACGTATGCGCAGCTGGATTGAAGAATTTCCCCGATAGTAGTTCTCCACTATCGTGTAGCAGACATCGAAGGGATTGCCGTCCTTGATGTAATCATAGAAATCCGCCATATTGAATGCAATTGACGGGATCTGATGATATGGCTGCGCCTCCTGGATGAGGTCGAGCTTCATGTGCACCCCGCCGGCCCCGACTTTGCGCCCCGTTCCGGCATCGTAGACATTCTCCGTCTCGAAGACCGGGTTGTGGTTGCCCGGCCCGAACGGCTGGAACTGCTTGAGTATCCGGAAGAACTTCGGGTTGATCTGGGCAAAGTCCAGTTTTGCGTCCACCTCCACCACCGGAGTCGTCATCTCTTTGACAATGTGCCCCTCGACGAAAGCGTCCATCCTGCGGGCGAACTCCCCGAGATTCTCTTCTTTAAGGGTCAGTCCGGCCGCATACATGTGCCCGCCGAAATTCTCCAGCAGGTCGGCACAACTCTCTATGGCCTCGTACAGATCGAAGCCGGAAATGCTCCTTGCCGACCCGGTGACAAAGCCGTTTGACTTGGTCAGCACCACGGTCGGCCGGTAATAGGCCTCCACGAGCCGCGAAGCGACGATCCCCACCACACCCTTGTTCCACTTAGGATTGTAGACTATCGTGGCGTTGGTGCCGCTCAGACATTTGCCGGACTGCACCATTTCAAGCGCCTCCTGGGTGATCTCCCTGTCTATGTTCTTGCGTTCGTTGTTGCTCTCGTTGATCTGCCGTCCTATTGCCATCGCCGCGGCTGAATCCGCCGCAGTGAGGAGTTCCACAGCCATGCGCCCGGACTCCATCCGCCCTGCGGCGTTGATCCGGGGGCCGATCTTGAACACGATGTCGTCCACGGTGATGTGCCCCGGTTCCAGGTTGGACAAGGACACCATGGCCAACAGGCCTTGGCATGGGTTCTCGTTGAGCTGCTTAAGCCCGAAATGGGCAAGGATACGGTTCTCCCCCACCATGGTGACAAGGTCAGAGGCTATGCTCACGACCAGCAGGTCGAGCAGTGGCACCAGGCTCTCGAACGGCACCCCGAACTTCTGGGAATAGGCCTGCACAAGTTTGAATCCCACCCCACAGCCGGAGAGGTCGTCAAACGGATAACTGCAATCCTCCCTCTTGGGATCGAGCACGGCCACGGCCTTCGGGAGCTCAGCTTCCGGCAGATGGTGGTCGCAGATGATGACATCCACTCCCTTGGTGGAGGCGTATTCCACCTTGTCTTTAGCCTTTATACCGCAGTCAAGTGTAATCAGAAGGGTGAAGCCGTTGTCAGCCGCCCAGTCTATCCCCTTGAACGACAAGCCATAACCCTCATCGTAACGGTCAGGGATATAAAAATCCACCGAAGAGGTGAAACGCTTGAGAAACGAATACACGAGCGCCACGGCAGTGGTCCCGTCCACATCGTAGTCCCCATACACAAGAATCTTCTCCCCTGAGGTCACGGCCTCGCGAAGGCGCTCCACGGCGACATCCATGTCCCTCATCAGGAAAGGGTCATGGAGGTTGTCAAGGCTCGGGCGGAAAAAAGATCTGGCCTGCTCGAATGTCTCCACTCCCCGCTGCACAAGCAGGCCGGCAAGCACCTTGTCGATACCCACTTCCGCCGCGAGCCTCTCCACCTTAGCCCTATCGGCCGGCTCCTTTACTATCCACTTGCAGTCCTTAGCCATATCAGAGCAAAGTTAATCATTTATTTCAGAATTTTATAGTACTTTTGCAGCATGGAATATAGTGAACAGGAACTTTTGCGCAGGGAGTCTCTTTCCAAGCTCAGGGAGCTCGGAATCGAGCCTTACCCGGCAGCCGAATACCCGGTCAACGCCACAGCCGCTGAGATCACGGCCGGATACGACCCGGAAAAGAGCAATTACCAGGAAGTTTGCATAGCCGGCAGGCTAATGAGCCGCCGCATAATGGGAGCCGCCTCCTTCGGCGAGCTGCAGGACAGCACGGGGAGAATCCAGATCTATGTCAAGCGCGACGAGATTTGCCCGGGCGAAGACAAGACCATGTACAACACCGTCTGGAAGAAGCTTCTCGACATCGGTGACGTCATCGGCATCAAGGGCTTCGCCTTCATCACCCAGACAGGCCAGCTCAGCGTACACGCCAAGGAGCTGACCCTCCTGAGCAAGTCCCTCAAGGTTCTCCCTATCGTCAAGGAGCAGGACGGGCAGGTATTCGACGCCTTCACCGACCCGGAGCTCCGCTACCGCCAGAGGTACGTGGATCTCATCGTGAACCCGCAGGTAAGGGAAGTCTTTGTCAAGAGGGCCAAGATCATCGCCACGATGAGGCAGTACTTCAACGAGGCCGGATGCCTAGAAGTCGAGACCCCGATCCTGCAGAGCATCCCGGGAGGCGCGACCGCACGCCCGTTCATCACCCACCACAACGCGCTGGACATCCCGCTGTACTTGAGAATCGCCAACGAGCTCTACCTCAAGAGGCTGATCGTCGGCGGATACAACGGCGTATACGAGTTCGCCAAGGACTTCCGCAACGAGGGCATGGACAAGACCCACAACCCGGAGTTCACCTGCATGGAGATATATGTGGCCTACAAGGACTACAACTGGATGATGAAGTTCGTCGAGAAGATGCTCGCCAAGGTATCTGAAGCCGTCAACGGGACCACCGTCGTCAAGATCGGGGACAACGAGGTGGACTTCGGCGGAAGCTACCGCCGCCTGCCTATGCTTGAAGCCATCAAGGAATACGCCGGGGTGGACATCAGCGGCATGGACGAAGACGCTCTCCGCAAGACATGTGCACAGCTCAATGTCAAGACCGAGCCTTCCATGGGCAAAGGCAAGCTCATCGATGCCATATTCGGTGAATATTGCGAGGACAAGCTCATCCAGCCGACATTCGTCACGGACTACCCTGTCGAGATGTCACCTCTGACCAAGCGCCACCGCGACAACCCGGAGCTCACAGAGCGCTTCGAGCTGTTCGTCTGCGGCAAGGAGCTGGCCAACGCCTACTCCGAACTCAACGACCCTATCGATCAGCTCCAGAGATTCGAGGAGCAGGCCAGGCTCAAGAGCAAGGGTGACGACGAGGCCATGTACATCGACATGGACTTCGTGCGCGCCCTCGAATACGGCATGCCGCCGACCTCCGGGATGGGCATGGGAATCGACCGGCTCACCATGTTCATGACCGGCCAGACCACCATCCAGGACGTGCTCTTCTTCCCTCAGATGAAGCCGGAGAAGACCCTCAAGAAAGAAGACAAGAAGTGAGAGAAACCCTCACATCAGCTTCCAATCCGAAGATAAAAAAACTTATCGCGCTGCAGCAGAAAGCCTCTGAGCGGCGCGAAAGTTCTTTATTCGCAGTAGAAGGCCGCCGGGAACTCTCCCGCTGCCTTGAAGCCGGGTACGAGCCGGACACGATATTCATCTGTCCCGAGATCGCAGGTCCCGTCTCCCTGCCGGAATGCCGGATCTGCGAAGTGAGCCGGGAAGTATACGCCAAGATAGCCTGCCGGGAAGGCACCGAGGGAATAATCGCCGAGATCAAAGCCAGACCCCACAGTCTGGACAATCTCCGGCTCAGTGCAAGACCGCTCATAGCTGTGCTTGAAAGCGTCGAGAAGCCAGGCAACATCGGCGCGGTCCTCAGAACCTGCGATGCAGCCGGGGCGGATGCCCTTATAGTATGCGATCCCAGAGCCGATCTGGACAACCCCAACTTGATCCGCGCCTCGCTCGGAGCAGCATTCACGGTACAGACCGCATCATGCAGCAGCGAGGAAGCCATCAATTACCTCAAATCAAGAGGGATACAGATACTCACCGCACAGCTCCAGGACTCCTCCGCCTACTACGACTGCGACATGCGCGGGCCCACCGCCATCGTGATGGGCACCGAATCCACCGGTCTCAGCACACAATGGCGGGAGGCCGCAGACGCACACATCATGATACCTATGCTCGGCAAGGTTGATTCCCTCAACGTCTCGGTGTCCGCCGCCATACTTCTTTACGAATCAGTAAGACAACGCCAAAATGGATAAATTCGGACTCATCGGGCATCCGATCGCCCACTCACTCAGCCCAGCCCTGTTCAGCGCCGCCTACAACGGGAAATACCGGTACGACCTTATCGAGACCCCCGATTTCAACGAGGCATGGGACCGTTTCCTCAAGGAATACAAGGCAATCAATGTCACCGCCCCCTTCAAGGGGGACGCGTTCCGCATGGCTGACTGGAAAAGCCCTGAATGCGAGAGGGTCGGGGCCACCAACCTCTGCCTGCGCACACCCGAAGGCGTCAAGGCCTGGAATTCCGATTACCTTGGGGTCAAAGCCCTTCTTGAGCCGCTCGAACGAGGTAGCGCCGCCGTGATAGGGTTCGGAGGAGCGGGCAAGGCAGCGCTTGCAGCTGCCGAAGATCTTGGATTCGACACGCGGCTCTACCGCCACGACGGCATAGCTGACGGAGTGACGGCTGATGTCATCATCTACACTCTGCCGTCTGCCGTCGACGGAATCGACAAACTTGACTGTCAGCATCTTATAGAGGCAAATTACAAGAATCCCTGCCTTTCGGGACACAAGGGCTACATCCCGGGGACGGCCTGGCATCTCCAGCAGGCAGTGCTCGGCTACGGGATAATGAGCGGAGAGGCCCCGGACATCGAGGCTATGCGAAAAGTGTATCTCTGATCAGTTCCGCCACTTCACGCACGGACTTGCCGGTAGTGTCCACAACCAGCGAAGCCTGGGAATAGAGCGGCTCCCTCATGGCGAACAGTCTGTCCGCATCCTTGAAGAGGGGTCTAGAAGCATCGCTTCCGCCTATACGGGAGCGTATCTCCTCAAGCGAAGTCCTAAGATAGACGCTTTCCGTCCTCTCAAGAAGGATCTTCCGGGAGGCAGGGAAACAGAAAGTGCCTCCGCCAAGCGAGAGCACGGAGGGCTTCCAGATCGACTCGGCCCTGTCCAGAAAGGCCTCCAGGGCCTCAAGTTCCGCCTTGCGGAAAGCCCCCTCTCCTCCGGCACTGAATATGTCCCGGATCGTGCGGCCCTCACGCCTGACTATGACCGAATCCAGATCCGCGAAATGCGCATCCGTCAGTGCAGCCAGCTCACGCCCCACAGTGCTTTTGCCGCAACCCATGAAACCGGTCAAGGCTATGATCCTTTTTTTCATGTCCGAAAGATAGCGAATTTCCTATCGCTTTTAGCGAAAAAAACTGTATCTTGCAGGGATAAATTTTGTTTATATGTCACTTAATAAAGTAATGCTTATCGGTAACGTCGGGAAAGATCCTGAAGTACGTTACCTTGACGGAAATGCCCAGGGCGGGCAGGGAAGGAAAGTCGCCACCTTCACGCTGGCGACAACGGAGAGGTTCAGAGACCGTAATGGAGAGTCCCGGGAAAACACCGAGTGGCACAACATCACAGCCTGGGGACAGCCCGCGGACACAGTGGAGAAATTCGTAAAAAAAGGCACCCAGCTCTATATTGAGGGCAGACTCCGCACAAGGTCATGGACCGACCAGAGCGGCAACAAGAGATATACGACCGAGATCAACGTGGACAACCTCCAGCTCCTCGGACGCAGGGATGCTTCAGACAACGGCACCTATCCGGGAAATCAGGGCAACACATCGCAGGGCGATGGATACCGCCCGAACCCTTATACAGCGGCCGGCCCCCAGCAGAGCGGCGGATACCCGCAGAATTCTTACACGGCGTCTTCCGGTCCGCAGCAGCAATACCCGCGGCCATCACAGCCGGCCCCACAGCCTGTACAGCAGACTCCTGCCGTAGACGACAACCCGGCTGACGACCTTCCATTCTAAAAGACAGGAAAATGGCTGAAAAGATACACAGACTGATGAACGACTCGCCGGTGGCGAGGTGGACAGTGCTCGTGCTCGTGGCGCTGATGATGTTCTTCGCATATATGTTCGTGGACGTGATGTCCCCGCTCAAATCTCTAGTCGAGAGCAAGTTGGGATGGAGCAGCGGAGTTTTCGGCAAATATGCCGCCTCCGAGTACATCCTCAACGTCTGCGGATTCCTCATTATTGCAGGTATCATCCTGGATAAGCTCGGGGTACGTTTCTCCGGCATCCTTTCCGCCGGGCTGATGGTCTTCGGTGCCGCGCTCAAGTTTGTCGCCGTGAGCGACTGGTTCGAGGGCACCGCGTTCTGCCATTGGCTCGACAGCTGGTGGATTGAGATGCCCGGAAGCGCCAAGATGGCATCCCTGGGATTCATGATATTCGGCTGCGGCTGCGAGATGGAAGGCACCAATGTCTCCAAGATTCTCGCCAAGTGGTTTAAAGGCAAGGAGATGGCTCTGGCCATGGGGCTTGAGATGGCAATCGCCCGCCTCGGGGTCTTCGCCGTCATGTGGATCGCCCCGCTCATCTCCGCCAAGTTCGGCGGCTCCATCATGGGTCCGGTAGGATTCTGCGGCGCCCTCCTGATGGTCGGCCTCATCAACTTCATCATCTTCGGAGTGATGGACCGCAAGTTCGACTCCCAGCTCGTTGATGCCGGCCTTGCAACTGCCGAGAAGTCCCCGGAGGACGAGTTCCATGTCAGCGACCTCAAGGCTATCTTCACCAGCAAGATGTTCTGGATAGTCTCGCTGCTATGCGTACTCTACTACAGCGCCATCTTCCCGTTCCAGCGCTATGCGACCAACTTCCTCGAAGAGACTCTGTCCATAGGTGCCGCAGAGGCGGCCAAATTGTTCAGCTGCTTCCCGATACTCGCCATGGTGATGACCCCTCTTCTGGGCATCTTCCTCGATCGTAAAGGCAAGGGGGCATCGATGCTCATGATCGGCTCCGTGATAATGATCGCCTGCCACCTGAGCTTCGCGTTCCTGCTTCCGGCTTTCCCTCAGAAGTGGTTCGCCCTGCTGCTGATCGTTGTCCTCGGGGTCAGCTTCTCTCTCGTGCCGGCTGCGCTATGGCCGTCCGTGCCGAAGATAATCGACGAGAAGATCCTCGGAAGCGCATACTGCCTCATATTCTGGGTCCAGAACATCGGTCTTTGCCTGGTTCCTATGCTCATAGGATCTCTGCGCGAATCCACAGGCAGTTACCTTGTGCCGATGGTCGTATTCTCAAGTTTCGGAGTTCTGGCATTCATCCTGAGCCTCTGCCTCAAGGCCGAGGACAGAAAGAAGGGCTACGGCCTCGAACTTCCTAACATCCAAGAATAAGGATATGCCTGTTCTGACAGGGAAAAAAGCCGGAGCAGGCTCAGCCAGATGGGTGGCGCTTATCTGTCTGATGGTGCCGATGTTCGCTTCGTACTTCTTCGACGACATGTTCTCGACGCTTTCCCAGATATTCCAGCATCCGGAAAGCCTCGAGCTCGGTTGGGACAGCGCGGACTACGGCTTTTACGCCGGAGGATACAGTTTTCTATGCGTCTGCGGAGGGCTGGTCGTATGCGGAATCCTGCTTGACATTTTCGGCGTAAGGATCATCGGTTCCGTTTTCGTGGGCCTGATGGCCTTGGGCGCCGGCACTGTGCTGTTTGCCCTCAGGTCAGGCCTCGCCCCCGGCACTTCCCTGCTTATCGCATATATAGGCTGCATGATTTTCGGTCTCGGCAGCGAGATCGCCGGGGTCGCGGTGACACGGTCCATAGCCAAGTGGTTCAAAGGCGGCAACGTGGCTTTCGCCATGGGTGCACAGGTGGCGGTCGCCCGTCTGGGCACCGCTGCCGCATTCATCCTGTCCCCTGTGCTCGTGGCACGAAAGGCGGAAGGTGAGATGTACTCTCTCGCCGAGACGGCAAGGCCGGCCCTGTTCGGGCTGTGCCTTATCATGGTCGGTGTGCTGCTGTGGGGTGTTTTCGTGGCGATGGACGCCCGTTTCGACAGGCAGCACGGAGTGCAAAGCGGCAGAGGCGGCGTGAGAGAGGAGGACAAGTTCAAGTTTTCCGATCTGCTCAGACTCCTCTCCAACAAGCGGTTCATAATGATTTCCCTGCTTTGCGTATTTTTCTACTGCTGCATCATATCATTCAAAAAATTCGGCACCGCGATAGTGATACCGAGATTCGGGATGGATGTAGACAGCGCCAAATGGGTCATCACCATGATTCCTTTCTTCACGGTGGTGTTCACACCCATGTTCGGTGCCCTGGTGGACAAGGCCGGCAAGGCTACGATGTGGATGATCACAGGTTCTGTCCTGGTGCTTGCAGCGCACCTGCTGCTAAGGTTCGCGCCACAGGGTGTCCCGTTCTGGGGATATTTCTCGATTGCCATCCTCGGCATCGGGTACTCTCTCGTGCCTTCGGCAATGTGGCCGTCCGTGCCCAAGATAGTCCCGGAGCGCAACCTCGGCACAGCTTACTCCCTGATATATTGGGTGCAGAACATGGGCATGCTGCTCGTGCCCGTATTCGTAGGCCGTATATTCAAAATATCAGACGGCGTGGAAGCGGCATGTCGCGCGGAACACATATTCATCGCACTCGGGATACTCGCCATAGCGGTAGCTTTCGCCCTGTCCTGCACGTCCCGAAAACATCCGGAACTCGCGCTCGATAAACCAAGCGTCAAATGATGTACGGACTTCTCGACAAAATATCCTCCCCCGCTGACATAAGGGAATTCAGCATCCCGCAGCTCAGACAGTTGTGCTCTGAGATACGGGATTGCATCATAAGGACCTGCGCCGACCACCCCGGGCATCTGGCATCGAGTCTGGGTGCGGTGGAATTAATAGTAGGGGTGCATTATGTGTTCAATACCCCGGACGACAAATTCGTCTTTGATGTAGGGCATCAGGCCTACGCACACAAGCTCCTGACCGGACGGCGCGAGGAATTCTCCACACTCCGCTGCGACGGAGGGATCGGCGGCTTCCCCAGACGCGACGAAAGCGTATATGACTGCTTCGGAGTAGGACACTCCTCCACCTCCATCTCGGCTGCGCTCGGATTTGCAGAGGCGGCACGGCTGCAAGGGCTCAAGCGTAAGGCCATCGCCCTGATAGGAGACGGCGCAATGACTGGTGGTCTGGCCTATGAGGGGCTCAACAACGCGGGAGCGAGCGGGGCCGACCTGCTCGTGCTGCTCAATGACAACAACCAGTCCATCGACAACAACATCGGCGCGATGCACGAGTACCTCCTCAAGATCTCTACCAGCGGCTCATACAACCGCTTCAAGGCACGGATATGGAATCTGCTCGGCGACAATGAGCTCAGGCATTTTCTGCAACGCTGGGTGCGCAGTCTCAAATCATGGTTTGTCAAGAAATCCGGCGGCGACCTATTTGAAGCCTTGGGATTCAGATACTTCGGTCCTATAGACGGCAACGACATAGAAGACGTGGTGGAGACTCTCCGGAAACTCAAGGCCATAGGCGGCCCGCGCATCCTGCACTGCATGACCGTGAAAGGGAAAGGCTTCGCACCGGCGGAAAAAGACCCTGTCAGCTGGCACGCCCCGGGGAAATATGACGCGGACACAGGTGAAAGGCTTGAAGCCGCTCACCCGAGAGCCAGATATCAGGACGTGTTCGGGGAAGTCCTGCTGGAGCTGGCAGGGCTGGATCCGAAAGTCGTCGGAGTGACACCCGCCATGGCCCTGGGCTGCGGGATGAACCGCCTTGCGGCGGAGAGGCCGGGCCAGTTTTTCGATGTCGGCATCGAGGAGGAGCACGCCGTGACCTTCTCCGCCGGTCTTGCCGCCGGAGGGCTCAAACCTTTCTGCAACATCTATTCATCTTTCGCCCAGAGGGCTTATGACCAGGTGGTACACGATGTCGCGCTTCAGAAGCTCCCCGTCGTCCTGTGCCTTGACAGGGCCGGACTCGTGGGAGAAGACGGCGCCACGCATCACGGCGTCCTGGACATCGCCGCATTCCGCTGCGTCCCGGACACCGTCATCAGCGCCCCAAAGGATGAGCGTGAACTCAAGATGCTGATGTACACGGCATGGAAAAACACGTCGGGTCCCTTTATAATAAGGTATCCGAGAGGGATGGGAGAAGGAGCGGCCTGGGAGGATACGTTGTTTGAGGAACTGCCTGTCGGGAAAGCGGAGACGCTTCTGGAAGGAAGCGATGTGGCGCTGATATGTACCGGCCCCGTGACCAACAGGGCTGTGGAGGCGGCAGCGGCATACCCCGGCAAGGTCGGAGTGTATAACTTCCGATACATAAAGCCTCTTGATGAAGAACTGCTCAAGAAGATAGCGATGAAGTATCAGCATATCATCACAGCCGAGGACGGCAGTCTCAAAGGCGGACTTTACGGTGCTGTATGCGAATTTCTGGAGACGGGCGATTATGATGTCAGTGCAGAAGGGCTCGGAGTTCCGGACAGATTCATCCCGCAGGCCAGGCAGTCAGTTCAGCTGCACGGATGCGGACTGGACAGGGAGGGAATCGAAAAAAGATTGAGAATTTATTTTGAAGATAAGAAATAATTCCTATCTTTGCATTCCCAAACTGCGGTTGGGACTTTGAAATAGGCATTGCCGATGTAGCTCAGATGGCCAGAGCACGTGATTTGTAATCTCGGGGTCGTGGGTTCGAATCCCTCCATCGGCTCATCAGTAAATATAAGGGCAAGTACCAGAGTGGCCAAATGGGGCAGACTGTAAATCTGCTGGTTTTACCTTCGGTGGTTCGAATCCATCCTTGCCCACCACTCACGGAAGAGGAGAACGCTTCCAAATAGCGGGGTTCGTATAATGGCTATTATGCCAGCCTTCCAAGCTGGAAATGGGAGTTCGATTCTCCTACCCCGCTCTAAATAAAGATTGCCGATGTAGCTCAGGGGTAGAGCGCATCCTTGGTAAGGATGAGGTCATGAGTTCAATTCCCATCATCGGCTCAAACGCCGGTCTAAAAGCCGGCTTGTTTTTGCAACAACTTTTATACGTAATATTATGGCAAAAGAAGTTTTCAAGAGGGATAAACCCCATGTCAACATCGGCACCATCGGCCACGTTGACCACGGCAAGACCACCCTCACCGCTGCTATCACCAAGGTGCTGGCAGAGAAAGGTTTGAGTGAGGTCAAGTCATTCGACCAGATCGACAACGCTCCTGAAGAGAAAGAGCGTGGTATCACCATCAACACTGCACACGTCGAGTATCAGACCCAGAATCGTCACTATGCGCATGTCGATTGCCCGGGCCACGCCGACTATGTGAAGAACATGGTTACCGGTGCCGCTCAGATGGACGGCGCCATCCTCGTAGTTGCAGCAACTGACGGTCCTATGCCTCAGACCAACGAGCACGTGCTTCTCGCAAAGCAGGTTAACGTGCCTAAGATGGTCGTATTCCTCAACAAGGTTGACCTTGTTGACGATGAGGAGATGCTTGATCTCGTCGAGATGGAGGTTCGTGACCTTCTCAACAAGTATGATTTCGACGGCGACAACGCCCCTATCATCCGCGGTTCCGCCCTCGGTGCACTCAACGGAGAGCCGAAGTGGGAGGAGAAGGTGATGGAGCTTATGGATGCTGTGGACTCCTACATTCCGCTTCCTGTACGTGAGAACGAGAAACCGTTCCTCATGCCTATCGAGGACATCTTCTCAATCACCGGACGTGGTACTGTAGTTACCGGACGTATCGAGACCGGCACCATCCATGTCAACGACCCTGCTGAAATCGTAGGATTCAGCGACAAGCCGAAGAGCACCGTTGTGACAGGTGTCGAGATGTTCCGCAAACTCCTCGATCAGGGTGAGGCCGGAGACAACGTAGGTCTTCTCCTCCGCGGTATTGACAAGAAGGATGTAAGGCGTGGCGAGGTTATCGCAAAGCCTGGCACCATCACTCCTCACAAGCACTTCCTCGGACAGATCTACGTCCTCAAGAAGGAAGAGGGTGGCCGTCACACACCGTTCCACAACCACTATCGTCCTCAGTTCTTCATCCGTACACTTGACGTTACCGGAGAGATTACTCTTCCTGCAGGTGTGGACATGGTAATGCCTGGCGATAACGTTGAGATCGATGTCATGCTCATCACTCCTGTAGCCCTCAACGAGAACCTCCGCTTCGCAATCCGCGAGGGTGGACGTACCGTAGGTGCAGGTCAGGTGACCAAGATCCTCGACTAAAAGAAATTCCTGACGGATGCCACATCACCGTGACATCCGTCTTTCACAGGGGAATAGAACAATGGTAGTTCAGCGGTCTCCAAAACCGTCCATGTGGGTTCGATTCCTGCTTCCCCTGCAAATATCAAAGGTTACGATTTGGTAATTGTTTAACAGATGCCGCTTAAACTGCTTCCAACAACGGCATCCATTAAATGTAAAGATGAGAAAGTTTATCAATTACTTCAAAGAGTCTTTCGTAGAGTTGACCAAGAAGACGACTTGGCCAAGTTGGGCGAAGCTGCAAAGCTCCGCGCTTTTGGTCATTGTGACAACCGTCTTGCTGGCCGCTCTTCTCTGGGTTATCGACTTCGCTTTCCAATCTCTGATGACAGGCATCTACACATTGTAATTTTATCGGCTGATTCAGATGGGTGAAATGAAATGGTATGTCCTGCGCACAGCGGGAAGTAAGGAAAAGAAAGCCAAAGAATACCTCGAGAAGGAAATAGAGAGAGTCGGGCTTCAGGATCAGGTCGCTCAGGTGCTTGTCCCGGTAAAGAAAGAGATAGTCACCAAAAACGGCAAGAGGAAGGCGATGGACAAATTGCTTTATCCTGGCTACGTGCTCATCCAGGCGGAACTCAGCCCGATGCTTGAGAATATCATCCGCAACCTTGTGCCCGGTATGTCGGGCTTCCTTACTGAGAAAAAAGCCACTAACGGAACCCAGTTCGAAAGAGTCCCGGTGCCGCTTCGTGACGATGAGGCAGCAAGGATACTCGGAGTTCAGGACGAAAATGCAGACAATGCCGCAGACACATTCGTGGACTACAATGTCGGTGAGTCTGTAAGGATCACCGATGGGCCGTTCAGCGGATTCAGCGGTACAGTGGATGAAATCCTGGAAGACAGGAGCAAAATTAAAGTTATAGTCGAGATCTTCGGGCGCAAGACGCAAGTGGAGCTCAACTTTACACAAGTGACTAAAGAATAACAAAGTATTATGGCAAAAGAAGTTACAGGGTACATCAAGCTGCAGATCAAAGGCGGTGCGGCCAATCCGGCACCTCCAGTGGGACCTGCACTTGGTTCCAAGGGCTTGAACATAATGGATTTCTGCAAGGCTTTCAATGCAGCTACGCAGGGACAGGCGGGCAAGATCCTCCCGGTAGTGATCACCGTCTATTCGGACAAATCCTACACCTTTGAGGTAAAGCAGCCGCCGGTTGCCGTATCCCTCAAGGAAGCTGCCAAGATCAGCACAGCTTCCGGAGAGCCTAACAGGAAGAAGGTCGCAAACATCACCTGGGATCAGGTTAAGACCATCGCCGAGGGCAAGATGCCGGATCTCAACTGCTTCACGCTCGCAGCAGCGATGAGGATGGTTGCAGGGACGGCAAGAAGTATGGGCATCACCGTCAGCGGTGAATTTCCAGAGAACATCTAAAACACACGCGCATTATGAGTAAGTTGACAAAAAACCAGAAGGCAGCGGCGGAGAAGTACGATTCTCAAAAGCTGTACCCGCTCAGTGAAGCGTGCAAAGTGGTGAAAGACATCACTTTCACCAAGTTCGATTCAAGTGTGGAACTTCACACCAACCTCGGTGTTGATCCCCGCAAGGCTAACCAGATGATCCGTGGAGTGGTCACCCTTCCTCACGGGACAGGTAAGGTTGTAAGGGTACTCGCACTCTGCACCCCTGACAAAGAGAACGAGGCAAAGGAAGCAGGAGCGGATTACGTAGGTCTTGAGGAGTATATCGAGAAGATAAAAGGCGGCTGGACCGATGTGGACGTCATCGTCTGCACCCCTTCAGTGATGGCCAAGGTCGGAGCTCTCGGAAAGATCCTCGGGCCGCGCGGTCTCATGCCAAACCCTAAGACCGGCACTGTGACAATGGAGATCGGTGCTGCGGTCAAAGCATCCAAGGGCGGTAAGATCGATTTCAAGGTTGACAAGACCGGTATCGTGCACACAGCCATCGGCAAGGCTTCATTCACTGCGGAGCAGCTCTACGACAACGCAGCAGAGGTACTCAACGCCATCTCAAAGCTCAAGCCGCAGTCCCTTAAGGGAACATATATGAAGAGCGCCGCAATCTGCTCTACAATGAGCCCAGGCGTGAAAGTTGATCTCAAGGCATTTCTCAACGGTGCTGAGTAAAAATTCAATATTATGAAGAAAGAACTTAAAGGTCAGATTATTGAAAGCATCTCAGCGCAGATAAAGGAGTATCCGAACTTCTACATAACGGATATCTCAGGACTGAATGCTTCACAGACAACCCGTCTCCGCCGCGAGTGCTTCAACGAGGGGGTAGCCCTCAGTGTCGTGAAGAATACCCTCTTCGCACATGTTCTCAACGCACTTGAGAACGAGGAAATCAAAACTCTGGATGAGACATTGACCGGTAATACGGCCATCATGTACACTACCGCTCCTGCAGCGCCGGCAAAGCTCATCAAGAAGCTTCAGCGTGACGGTTTCACCAAACCGGTGATCAAGGGTGCCTATGTACAGGAGTGCGTATTCATCGGAGAGGACAAGCTCGACCAACTCGCAGCGATCAAGACACGGGAAGAACTCATCGGCGACATCATCGGTCTGCTCCAGAGTCCTATCCGCAACATTGTCTCCGCTCTTGAGAACGCTTCAGAGGGAAAGGCAGAAGATGAGAAGATCGGTTCAGCCGCCCCTGCAGCCAAGGAGGATTCAGCAGAGCAGGCCCAGCCGGAGGCAGCTGAAAAGCCGGCAGAATAATCAGAATAATATCAACAAATCAAATAAGAATATCAATTATGGCAGATGTTAAAGCCCTCGCAGAAGAGTTGGTAAACCTTTCTGTGAAAGACGTACAGGAACTTGCAAAGATCCTCAAGGATGAGTATGGAATCGAGCCTGCAGCCGCTGCAGTTGTAGTAGCAGCTGACGGCGGAGCCGGCGCAGCCGCTGAGGCTGAGCAGACTGAGTTCGACGTGATCCTCAAGTCAGCAGGTCAGGCCAAGCTCAACGTCATCAAGGTTGTCAAGAGCGAGCTCGGACTCGGTCTGAAGGAAGCCAAGGACATGGTTGACGGCGCTCCTGCAACAGTCAAAGAGAAAATTTCCAAGGCAGAGGCTGAAGCCCTCAAGGCAGCTCTTGAGGAGGCCGGTGCAGAGGTTGAGATTAAGTAAATCCACCTCTCCCTGCTTTAGGGGACAAACAGGTTTAGAGCCGGGGATAACAGGCTCTAAACCTTTTTTCCGTATTTAAGTTTTTCTCTATTTCCAAGGCAGAATATGTCAAACCAGACCAACAACAAGCGTATAAACTTTGCCACATCCAAAATTCTGGAGTACCCGGATCTTCTGGAGGTGCAGCTGAAGTCGTTCAAGGACTTCTTCCAGCTTGAGACCACCCCGGAAAACAGGAAGAACGAAGGACTGTATCAGGTATTCCAGGAGATTTTCCCGATCGAGGACACGAGGAACAGCTACAAACTTGAGTTTATCGACTACTTTATCGATCCTCCCCAGTATTCCATCGAGGAATGTCTCGACAGAGGCCTGACATACAACGTCCCTCTCAAGGCAAAACTCCGCCTTTCCTGCACGGACACGGAGCACGAAGACTTCGACACGAGAGTCCAGGACGTATATCTTGGCAACATCCCGTACATGACTCCTGCCGGCACATTCGTGATCAACGGCTCGGAGCGTATCATCGTGTCTCAGCTGCACAGGTCACCGGGAGTGTTCTTCGACCAGAGCATGCACGCCAACGGCACAAAGCTCTACTCCGCCAGGATCATCCCATTCAAGGGTTCGTGGATAGAGTTCGCCACAGACATCAACAACGTGATGTATGCCTATATCGACCGCAAGAAGAAGCTTCCGGTCACGACTCTGCTCAGAGCGATAGGCTTCAATTCAGACAAAGACATCATTGACATCTTCAACCTTGCAGACGAAGTCAATGTCACGGAGGCGGAACTTGAGGCCAACAAGGGCCGCAAGCTTGCCAACAACGTGCTCAAGACGAATTTCGAGGATTTCATTGATGAAGACACCGGAGAGGTCACTCCGGTGGAGCGTATCGAGATCATCGTCAAGAGAGGCGAGGTTCTCGATGACAAAACGATAAGCGCCATTCTGCAGTCAGACGAGAAGAGCATCCTCCTCCAGAAGGATGAGGCCAACTCCAATGAATACGCCATCATCTTCAACACGCTCCAGAAAGACCCTACCTACACGGAGATAGAGGCCGTCAACTACATCTACAAACAGCTCCGCAACTCGGAACCGCCTGATGAGAGCACGGCAAGGGACGTGATCGACAAGCTCTTCTTCTCCGAGAAGAGATATGATTTGGGCAATGTCGGACGCTACCGTCTCAACAAGAAGCTCGGCCTTTCCATCGATCCGGACGTGCGCGTGCTCACCAACACCGACATCATCGAGATCATCAAGTATCTCATCCAGCTGATCAACTCCAAGGCCACTGTCGATGATATCGATCACCTGTCAAACCGCCGTGTGCGCACGGTAGGCGAGCAGCTGGCCAACCAGTTCAGCGTCGGCCTCAGCCGTATGGCACGCACCATCAGGGAGAGGATGAATGTCCGCGACAGCGAGCAGTTCAACCCGATCGACCTGATCAATGCCAAGACACTTTCGTCAGTGATCAACTCGTTCTTCGGCACGAGCCAGCTGTCACAGTTCATGGACCAAACCAACCCGCTCGCGGAGATCACCCACAAGAGGCGTCTGTCCGCCCTCGGGCCAGGAGGTCTTAGCAGGGACAGGGCAGGATTCGAGGTCCGGGACGTACACTATACCCATTATGGCCGCCTCTGTCCTATCGAGTCGCCGGAAGGGCCGAACATCGGTCTGATCTCGTCACTGTGCGTATACGCGCGCATAGATGATCTTGGATTCATCGAGACCCCATACCGTGATGTGAAAAACGGCAAGGTTGACCTCAGCCCGGAGGGCTGCCACTACATGAGCGCGGAGGAAGAGGAGGACAAGCTCGTCTCCCTGGCTAATGTGAAGATGGACGATGACGGCAACATCCTCGAAGACCGCATCCAGTGCCGTCTGGAGGCTGACTTCCCTGTGGTGACCAAAGATAAGGTTGACTATATGGACGTTGCCCCGAACCAGATGGCTTCCGTGGCGGCGTCTCTCATCCCGTTCCTCGAGCACGACGACGCACATCGCGCCCTCATGGGGGCCAACATGATGCGTCAGGCAGTTCCACTCCTCAAGCCTGAGTCCCCTATCGTGGGCACCGGACTGGAGGAAAGGGCCTGCGTGGATTCACGCACTCAGGTTGTAGCGAGCCGCGATGGTGAGGTCACATACGTGGATGCCAACGAGATACGTGTAAAATACGAGCGCACCGAAGGTGAAGCATTCGTAAGTTTCCTTCCTGAGGAGACCACGTACAAGATGCCGATCTACCGCAGGACCAACCAGAGCACTACCATCACCCTTAAACCTATCGTAAAGAAGGGAGACAAGGTGGTCAAGGGCCAGGTGCTCACCGAAGGTTACGCGACCCAGAAAGGCGAGCTTGCACTCGGGCGGAACCTCAAAGTGGCTTTCATGCCATGGAAAGGCTACAACTACGAGGACGCGATCGTGCTGTCAGAAGAGATGGTGAAGTGGGACGTGCTCACTTCCGTCCACGTCGATGAATATCTTACCGAGGTGCGCGACACGAAGCGCGGGATGGAGGAGCTCACTTCCGACATTCCTAACGTCAGCGAAGACGCCACCCGTAATCTCAGTGAAAACGGTATCGTACGTGTCGGCGCCCACATCGAGCCGGGCGACATCATGATAGGAAAGATCACCCCTAAGGGCGAGAGCGACCCGTCACCTGAGGAGAAGCTCCTCAAAGCCATCTTCGGAGACAAGGCCGGCGATGTCAAAGATGCGTCCCTCAAGGCGAACCCGTCACTGAGCGGCACCGTCATCAAGACAGCACTCTATACCAAGATCTCCAAGGAGACCGCCCGCAAGGGAGCAGCCAAGAACGACCAGAAGGCAAGGCTGGAGATGCGTCAGGCAGAGTACGACCGCAAGGCCGAGAAACTCTACTCGGACTTCCTGCAGAAGCTCGTAGTCCTCACAAAGAACAAGAAGAGCGCAGGTATCACCGACCTCTACGGGGTCGAGATCCTCGAGAAGGACAAGAAGATCACCACCGAAGTCCTGAAGAGCATCGACTACAACAACATCAACTCCAACAAGTGGACCACCGACAAGGAGGCCAACGACCTGATCCGCGACCTTATCAACAACTACTGCATCGCCATCAAGACAGAGCAGGCCATCTGCAAGCGCGAGATGGACAAGATCAAGATCGGTGACGAGCTCCCTAACGGAGTGATGCAGATCGCGAAAGTCTATATCGCCAAGAAGCGCAAGATCACAGTCGGCGACAAGATGGCCGGCCGTCACGGCAACAAGGGTATCGTCGCCAAGATTGTGCGCCAGGAGGACATGCCGTTCCTCGAGGACGGTACACCTGTGGACATCGTGCTCAACCCTCTCGGCGTGCCGTCACGTATGAACCTCGGCCAGATCTACGAGACAGTGCTCGGATGGGCAGGCTACAGGCTCGGACTGAAGTTCAGCACCCCGATTTTCGACGGCGCCAGCATCGATGAGATCTGCGACTACACGGACAAGGCCGGAGTACCGAAATTCGGCAAGACCCGTCTGCGTGACGGAGGCACCGGAGACTACTTCGACCAGCCGGCCACCGTGGGTGTGATATACATGATCAAACTCGGCCACATGGTCGATGACAAGATGCACGCCCGTTCTATCGGACCTTACTCGCTCATCACACAGCAGCCTCTGGGCGGTAAGTCACAGTTCGGAGGACAGAGGTTCGGAGAGATGGAGGTCTGGGCGCTCGAAGCGTTTGGTGCAGCCAACGCACTCCAGGAGATCCTGACCGTCAAGTCCGACGATGTAGTCGGAAGGTCAAAGACTTACGAAGCCATTGTCAAGGGCGACCCGATCCCGCCTGCAGGTATTCCGGAGTCACTCAATGTGCTCCTCCACGAACTCCGCGGCCTGGGTCTCAAGGTTACTTTGGAATAATCGTTTGAACGAATAACAATATGCCTGCATTCAACAATAAAGACAATAAGATTAAGAGCAACTTCCAGACGATAAGCATCTCGCTTGCATCTCCTGAGGACATCACCGCAAGATCCTGCGGCGAAGTCCTCAAGCCGGAGACCGTCAACTACAGGACATACAAGCCTGAGAGGGACGGACTCTTCTGCGAGAAGATCTTCGGACCGACCAAAGACTACGAGTGCTATTGCGGAAAGTACAAGAGGATCCGCTACCGCGGCATTGTCTGCGACAGGTGCAACGTCGAGGTGACCGAAAAGAAAGTACGACGCGAGAGGATGGGCCACATCACGCTGACCGTCCCGGTAGCGCACATCTGGTACTTCAAGTCAGCTCCGAACAAGATCTCCGCCCTTCTCGGTCTTCCGGCCAAGAAGCTCGAGTCCGTCATCTACTATGAGAAATATATAGTAGTGAAGCCAGGTGCCGCTGATGTGGACAAGATGACACTCCTCTCCGAGGATGAGTACCTTGACGTCCTGGCACGCATCCCCGGCAACAGCAACCTCCCGGATAACGACGAGAACAAGTTCATCGCAAAGATGGGTGCGGAGGGAATCTATGACCTGCTCAAAGAGATCGATGTGGAGGAGCTCGGAAAACAGCTTCGCGAGAAGATGCTCAAAGAGACTTCCCAGCAGCGCAAGGCTGATCTCCTCAAGAGGCTTCAGGTAGTCAAGTGGTTCCAGGAGTCAAAGGGAATCAACCGTCCGGAGTGGATGGTTATGAAAGTCATCCCGGTGATACCGCCGGATCTGCGTCCGCTCGTGCCTCTTGACGGAGGCCGCTTCGCGACGACGGACCTCAACGACCTCTACAGGCGTGTGATCATCCGCAACAACCGTCTCAAGAGGCTCATCGAGATCAAGGCTCCGGAAGTGATCCTCCGCAACGAGAAGCGAATGCTGCAGGAGGCTGTTGATTCACTCTTCGACAACTCGAAGAAATCATCCGCAGTCAAGAGCGAGTCAAATAGGGCGCTCAAATCCCTGTCTGACTCCCTCAAGGGAAAGCAGGGACGCTTCCGCCAGAACCTCCTCGGAAAACGTGTGGACTACTCCGCCCGTTCCGTCATCGTGGTAGGTCCGGAGCTGAACATGCACGAGTGCGGTCTGCCTAAGTTCATGGCGGCCGAACTCTACAAGCCGTTCATCATCCGCAAACTCATCGAGCGCGGCATCGTCAAAACCGTAAAGTCTGCCAAGAAAATCGTGGACCGCAAGGATCCTGTGATCTGGGATATCCTCGAGAACGTGATGAAGGGACATCCGGTGCTCCTCAACCGTGCACCTACCCTCCACAGGCTCGGTATCCAGGCTTTCCAGCCACGCATGATAGAGGGCAAGGCCATCCAGCTCCATCCTCTCGCATGTACCGCCTTCAACGCCGACTTCGATGGTGACCAGATGGCGGTGCACCTTCCGCTCGGCAACGCTGCCGTGATGGAGGCGCAACTGCTCATGCTCGGCTCACAGAACATCCTCAACCCTGCCAACGGAGCGCCTATCACCGTGCCTTCACAGGACATGGTGCTCGGACTCTACTACATCACCAAGATCCGTCCTGGCGCAAAGGGCGAGGGGATGAAGTTCTACTCAGCCGAGGAGGTCATCGTGGCCTACAACGAGAAGGCCATTGACATGCACGCCAAGATTTCCGTCCGTCTTCCGGCGGACAAGCAGGACGCCTCAAAGGGCACACAGATGGTGGAGACCACCGCAGGACGTATCATCGTCAACCAGTATGTCCCGGACGAGGTGCCGTATGTCAACGAAGTGCTCGGCAAGAAGTCCCTCAGGAAAATCATCACCGACGTCATCAAACATACGGGCGTGACCCGCACCGCGAAGTTCCTCGATGACATCAAGAACCTCGGATACGATCAGGCGTTCCGCGCCGGCATCTCCTTCAACCTCGGAGACGTGCTCGTCCCTGCGGAGAAGACCTCCCTCGTGGAAGACGCCTACAAGCAGGTGGCCAACATCCGTGACGACTACGACAACGGATTCATCACCAACAACGAGCGATACAACAAGGTCATCGACCTCTGGTCCGCTGTGGACAACAAGCTGACCAAGATCGTGACCAACCAGATTTCAGCCGACCAGCAGGGATTCAACCCTGTCTACATGATGCTTGACTCAGGAGCCCGCGGTTCAACCACACAGATCAAGCAGCTCTGCGGTATGCGTGGACTTATGGCAAAGCCTCAGAAGGCCGGTGCATCGGGAGCGGACATCATCGAGAACCCTATCGTCTCCAACCTTAAGGAGGGAATGACGGTGCTCGAGTACTTCATCTCCACCCACGGAGCCCGTAAGGGTCTGGCTGATACCGCATTGAAGACTGCCGATGCCGGATACCTGACAAGGCGTCTTGTGGACGTGTCACACGATGTGATCATCAACGAGCAGGACTGCGGCACGCTCCGCGGACTGATCGCCACCGCCATCAAGAACAAGGATGAAGTCGTCGAGTCCCTCGGAGAGAGAATCCTCGGACGTACTTCCGTGCACGACATCTTCAACCCTCTCACAGGAGAGCTCATCATCAAGGCCGGTGAGGAGATCCGCGAAAAAGAGGCAGACCTCATCGACTCCCTCCCTATCGAGCAGGTGGAGATCCGTTCCGTGCTGACCTGCGAAAGCCGCAAGGGCGTCTGCGCCAAGTGCTACGGACGCAACCTCGCCACCAGCCGCATGGTCGAAAAGGGTGAAGTGGTCGGTGTCATCGCGGCACAGTCCATCGGCGAGCCTGGTACACAGCTGACACTCCGTACCTTCCACGTTGGAGGTACAGCCTCATCTTCAGCCGCCGATTCATCCATCGAGTCCAAGTACGACGGTATCCTCAAGTTCGAGGAACTCCGTACCATCGAGAGAGTCGCCGACGACGGACGAAAGGAGACGGTGGTCGTGAGCCGCATGGCCGAGCTCCGCATCCTGGATGAAAATACCGGCATCACCTTCTCCCAGTACGACGTGCCTTACGGAGCGGTGCTCTACAAGGGCGACGGCGACAAGGTGAAGAAGGGAGACCTCATCTGCGACTGGGATGCGTACAACGCCACCACCATCGTGGAGACGGCAGGTACTGTTCGCTTCGAGAACATGATCGAGGGCGTGACCTATCAGAAGGAAAGCGCCGACGAGTACTCTGCCAGCACCGACAAGGTGATCATCGAGTCCAAGGACAAGACAAAGAGCCCAACCCTCGTCATCGTGAACGAGGCCGGAGACCCTGTCAAGCAGTACAACCTCCCTGTCGGAGCGCACCTCATGGCCGAGGACGGCAGCAAGGTCAAGGTAGGTGAGGTCATCATGAAGATTCCTCGTGCAATCGGCAAGGCAAGCGACATCACCGGAGGTCTTCCGCGCGTCACCGAGCTCTTCGAGGCCCGCAACCCGTCAAGCCCGGCCATCCTCTCCGAAATCAACGGAGAAGTGCTCATGGGCAAGGTGAAGCGTGGCAACCGTGAGATCATCGTCAAGAACAAGTACGGCGTCGAGAAGCACTACCTCGTCCCTCTCAGCAAGCAGATCCTTGTGCAGGAGAACGACTACGTCAAGGCCGGCACCCCTCTCTCTGACGGAGGGGTGTCCCCGAGCGACATCCTCAACATCCTCGGTCCGGTCAAGGCCCAGGAGTACATCGTCAACGAAGTACAGGCCGTATACCGCCTGCAGGGTGTGAAAATCAATGACAAGCACTTCGAAATCATCGTACGCCAGATGATGCGCAAAGTCGAGATAACCAACCCGGGCGACACCGAGTTCCTCGCAGAGGAGTTGGTGGACAAGTGGAAGTTTACCGATGTCAACGACAACATCTACGGCAAGTACGTGGTTCTCACCACAGGAGGCTCGCAGCGCTTCGAAGAGGGACAGATCATCTCGGCCCGCGATCTCCGCAGCGAGAATTCATCCCTTGAACGTCAGGGACTTGAAGTGATGACGGCACGTCCGACCCTTCCTGCGACAGCGCGCCTGGTGCTTCAGGGCATCACAAGGGCTGCACTCAAGACCGACAGCTTCATCTCCGCCGCCTCCTTCCAGGAGACCACCAAGGTGCTCAGCGAAGCCGCCATCCGCGGACGTGTGGACCATCTGGAAGGCCTCAAGGAGAACGTCATCTGCGGACACCTGATTCCTGCTGGAACCGGCCTGAAAGAGTATCAGGACATCATCGTGGGACGCAAGGACGAGCAGCTCACGCAGGAGCTCAACGAACTTTAAGACAACGGCAGGGGCTCACTGCCCCTGCCATGAAATACTGAAAAAGCCGGCCTGAAAAGGTCGGCTTTTTTTGTGATTCCGGCGCGACTCGAACGCGCGACCCACAGCTTAGAAGGCTGTTGCTCTATCCAACTGAGCTACGGAACCATTCATCCTCCCCCTGAATGCCCAGGGGATTGCAAAGTTAGAAAGTGTTTTGAAAAATTCAAAATATTATTGTCTGCGCCGTGCTGTCAACCTGACATAGGATGCTATGCCGAGCACGATGAGCAGCAGGGCGTGCGTCTCATGGCTCAAGGTGGCGAAAAGCAGGCTTGTCTCCCATGTCGCCCCATATATGGACTGCAATGTCAAGGCGACAAGATAGTGATAAGCTCCGATTCCACCCGGCACGGGGATGACAGATGCAATGTTGCCCACAGCCGACACGAACAGGGAATCAAAGAAAGTCAGATGGGCAAGCGCCGGTATGGCCTTGAAATTATAGTAGGTCATCAGAAGATATGTCACCCAGATGCCTATCGTATACAGGACGAAAGCCCATTTGCGGCGGATATGAACGAAACTTGCCATCCCGCTGCCGAGACCGTGCACTGCCCCTGCAACCTTTGCGCAGAACGGGTATCTTTGCTGCCAGTGGAAAACTCCCCAGATGAACACCGCCAGGATGACGATGGCCGGACCGGCAATCCACCACATTGAAAATCCGAGACTGTGTGCGAGAGGATTCCAGATATTGGCAAGAAAGAAATCCCCGAAAGTCTCCCACCTGAGGAAAAGGGCAAGAAGGAGCAGAAAAAGCACAGAAGCTACATCCCAGGCACGCTCGCATACGATGGTGCCGAGAATCTTGTTGTAACCCATCTTCCCGGACTTGACATACCCCCCGCGGACAAACTCCCCGGCCCCGGGAAGAACCACATTGATTATGTTGCCCACATTGGACGCATCCCATGCGTCAAGCCTCCTCACACCGGGGTCAAGCGGCTCCATCATCACCCGCCATCTCTCTTCCCTGAAGAAAAGAGCCACTACAGACACAAATGTAAATACCAGCACATAACCCCACCTCGTCTCCTGAAGGCCCTCCCAGAAAGCTTTCCAGTCTACTCCTCTGAAGGCAAACCACACCAACACCGCCGCCAGCCCGACTGACAGCAGATACTTAAGTACCTTGGTCGCTTTCTTATTCATATGAGGGGGCAAATTTACGGATAATTATGCTAATTTTGCAAGATATGAAATCGATACTTGGAATAGGAAATGCCCTTACCGACATCCTGGCAGTCCTGCCGGATGACTCTCTTCTGAACAATTTCCACCTTCCCAAAGGAAGCATGCAGCATGTGGACATGGAGACGGGAGACAAAATATGGGCCGCCCTCAAGCCCCTGGGAGTCAAGTACGTGGCAGGCGGTTCAGCCGCCAACACCATCACCTGCACCGCGATTCTCGGCATGCCGTCAAGCTTCATAGGCAAGATCGGAGATGACGAGCTCGGGCTGCTTTTCAAGAGCGACCAGGAGCAGTACGGGGTCAAGACCGTGCTCCTGAAGAGCAGCCGCTCCAGCGGAAGATCCATGGTATTCGTAAGCGGAGGCAATGCCGAACGCACCTTCGCCGTATATCTGGGAGCGGCCCTCGACCTTGTCCCTGAAGACCTGAGGCCCGAATGGTTCGAAGGGTACGACTATTTCCATATAGAAGGCTATCTAGTCCAGAACCAGTCACTCATAAGGCGCGCCGTGGAACTGGCGCACGAAGCGGGATGCATAATTTCACTCGACATGGCATCCTACAATGTGGTAGAATCCAACCTAGCTTTCCTGCACGACATCGTGGAGAAATACGTGGACATAGTATTCGCCAACGAGACCGAGTCCAAATCGTTCACCAAACTTGACGATCCGCTTCTGGCATTGGACGAGATCGCGAGACTCTGCAAGATCGCAGTAGTCAAGATAGGCAAAGACGGAAGCTGGATCAAATCAGGAGAAGAGGTGCACTTCATACCTGCATGGCCAGCCGACACCGTGGACGCCACAGGAGCCGGAGACACTTATGCTGCGGGCTTCCTGTATGCGCACTCCCTTGGACGCAACCTCAAGGAATGCGGAGAAGTCGGCTCGATCATCGCGGCTAAAGTGGTTGAGGTTGTCGGGACCAAGATCGACATCCCGCGCTGGAAGGAAGCGAAGAGGGAGATACGTGAACTCTTTTCACCCGGCCTCGCCTGATGAAGAACCCCATAGTGCTTCTCCTGCGCCATATCGCCCTCAGACGCAATGAGAGCATGGCTCCACACAGCCTGCGGCCGTTAAGCGCAATCCGGCAGGCCACAGTGCTTGTCGCTCCCCTACATGATGACAGCGATGCCGTCAAATCCTCAGTAAGGCAATATTTCAGCTACAACAACATCCCGGTCCGCATACTCTCTCCTGAGAAAGGGGATCTCGACCTCGCCGGGACAATAAAGCGCAGAAAACGTGGCGACCACCTTCCGGCAAATTCCGGAGAGCTGCTTGTCTGCCTGGCCGGTCCTGACGACGGATTCTGGCCCGAATACGAGGCCCGGTGCAGCAACGCCTGCTTCAAGATAGGGCGCCGGCAGCTCAAGGGCGGGGTATTCGACCTCGTGGTGCTGCCTCCGGAAAGCGGCAGCTCACCCAGCCAGTCAGCAGTATTCGCAGAGATAAAGAATTACCTCAATATAATCAGATGAAATCTTTTATGCATTATCTGTCCGTTGCCCTCAAAGGCTTCGGGATGGGTGCGGCCAATGTCGTGCCCGGAGTAAGCGGCGGCACAATAGCCCTGCTCACAGGCATTTACACCGACATTGTGGACTCGCTCAATGCCGTAACCGAAAAAGAGACCTGGAAATCACTGCTCGGCGGCAGGTTCAGGGAATTCTGGCGCTTGATAAACGGAGACTTCCTCGTGGCCCTGCTGGTCGGCGTCCTTGTGAGTGTATTTTCACTCGCAAAACTCGTCACGCTGTGCCTTGACTACTACCCTATACTGACTTGGGCCTTCTTCTTCGGCCTGATACTGGCCTCCGCTGCGCTGATGGTAAAGGGGGTCAAGGATTTCAAGGCCGTTGACCTGATACCGGCCATCGTCGGACTTGCCTTGGGTCTTGTCATCTGCACCCTGTCTCCAACCAAAACCACTGACGACATCTGGTTCATCTTCCTGTGCGGCGCCGTCTCCATCTGCGCCATGATACTCCCGGGCATCTCGGGCAGTTTCATCCTGCTGGTGATGGGCAAATACCACTATATCATGCAGGCGATCACCGACCTCAACTGGCCTGTAATCATCACTTTTGGGGTCGGCTGCGTAGTGGGAATATTAGCATTCGCCAAGCTTCTCCACTGGCTTCTGGCACGCTGGGAGAGGCAGACCATGCTGGTGCTGCTGGGCTTCGTGTTCGGTTCGCTCGTGAGGGTTTGGCCGTGGTATGACAGCGAAGCTGTTGAGGCGGCTCAGATTCTCCGTACAGGGAGCGTCTCCCCTCTCGATCTTCAGATTCCGGAGGCTGTCGTCTTCTGCGTCATAGGGATTGCGGTCGTGGTGCTTTTCGAGTTGCTGGGCTCCAGAAAAAAGGCCGCCTAGAGGGAAAGGTCCAGTTCTACAGGGCAGTGGTCGGATCCATATATCTCATTGTGGATGTCCGTACCGGTGATGCGGTCACGCAGGTTGTCTGACACCAGAAAATAGTCTATACGCCAGCCTGCGTTCCTCTCTCGGGCGCGCATCCTGTATGACCACCAGGAATACTTGACTTCATCGGGATGCTGCTCTCTCCAGCTGTCGTGGAAGCCGGCGGCGAGCAGCTCGCTCATCTTGGTGCGCTCCTGGTCGGTGAATCCGGCGTTGAGGCGGTTTGTGGAAGGGTTCTTCAGGTCTATCTCCTCGTGGGCCACGTTCATGTCCCCGCATATCACCACGCCTTTTCTCTCGGCAAGACCGCTCACGTAGCCCCGGAAATGGTCTTCCCATCTCATGCGGTAGTCGAGCCGGCGCAGGCCGTCCTGGGAATTGGGAGTATAGACGTTGACCAGATAGAAATCCGGCATTTCAAGGGTTATCACCCTCCCCTCCTGGTCGTGCTCTTCATTGTCCATGCCATAACTTACCCCCACCGGGTCCAGTCTGGTGTATATAGCCGTGCCGGAATAACCTTTCTTGGCAGCATAGTTCCAGTATGAACGATAACCGTCAAATTCCATGTCGATCTGCCCTTCCTGGAGTTTTGTCTCCTGAAGGCAGATGAAATCGGCATCGAAGCCCTTGAAGATTTCGGGAAAACCTTTCCCCGCGACGGCGCGGAGGCCGTTGACATTCCAGCTTATGAATTTCATAAGACGAAAGTACGCAATTTATTTGTATATTCGTGGGCTTATCGATTATTAGCAATGAGAGATCTTAGCCTTACCAATACCCTTTCGCGCAAAAAGGAACTTTTCGTGCCCATCAACCCGGGCCATGTCGGAATGTATGTTTGCGGTCCTACCGTCTATGGTGACGCCCATCTGGGGCACGCAAGACCGGGAGTGACTTACGATGTCCTCAGCAAGCTGCTGCGGCACCTTGGATACAAGGTGCGCTATGTGCGCAACATCACGGATGTCGGTCATCTTGAGCACGATGCTGATGAAGGCGAGGACAAGATAGCAAAGAAAGCCAGACTTGAGCAGCTTGAGCCGATGGAGGTTGTGCAGACCTACACGTTCCGCTACCACGAGGCGATGCGAATGCTCAACGTGGCCCCTCCGTCCATCGAACCGAGGGCTTCAGGACATATCATAGAGCAGATCGAAGCCATCAAGAAGATTCTTGATGCAGGCTACGCATACGTGAGCAACGGCAGCGTCTACTTCGATGTGGAGAAATACAACAAGAAATATCACTATGGAGTCCTGTCCGGACGCAATCTGGACGACACACTCGAAGGCACCCGCAGCCTCGACGGGCAGTCCGACAAACATGCTCCGTATGACTTCGCGCTGTGGAAAAAGGCCGAGCCTCAGCACATCATGCGTTGGCCGTCCCCTTGGGGCGAGGGATTTCCGGGCTGGCATCTTGAGTGCTCCGTGATGGGAGAGAAGTATCTCGGGCGCGAGTTCGACATCCACGGAGGCGGGATGGATCTGATGTTCCCGCACCACGAGTGCGAAATCGCGCAGAACGAAGCGATGCGCGGCACTCCGGGTGTACACTATTGGGTCCACAACAACATGATCACCATCAACGGGCAGAAGATGGGCAAGTCCCTGGGCAACTTCATCACGCTGCCACAACTTTTCGCCGGTGACCATCCGAAACTCGAGCAGGCCTACAGCCCGATGACAGTACGATTCTTCATCCTCCAGGCCCATTACCGCAGCACTCTCGACTTCTCCAACGAGGCTCTCCAGGCTTCGGAGAAAGGGCTCAAGAGGCTGATGCAGGCCGCAAAGGATCTTTATGCAATGGCTGGGAAGTCCATCCCACAGTACCAGTACGGAGAGCAGGTAATCGCTGCCGCCCCGGACAACTGTCCGGCGGAGAACGCTGACGTGAAAGCCATATTCGACGGTGTCTACGATGCGCTCTGCGATGACATGAACACCCCGGTGGCTCTTGCCCATATTGCGGAGGCCGTACGTCTAGTGAACTCTGCCAAAGCGAAGCAGTTGAGTCTCGGGAAGGGCGACATGCAGACCCTCGTGCAGATTTTCGACGACATAGTCTTCGGAGTCCTCGGCCTCAAGGACGAAGATGCCGCGGCCGGCTCTGACGGCAAGGTGATCGGAGGCCTGATGGACATGGTGCTGGAACAGCGCGCTGCTGCCAAGGCAGCCAAAGACTGGGCCGTCTCCGACCACATCCGCGACTCCCTCAAAGCCCTCGGCATCCAGGTCAAGGACACCAAGGACGGCGCCGAATGGACGATTGAGTAGTCTGACTACTACTTCTTCTTCAGGCCCTTGTGGTCACTCCAGAGGCCGTAGACCTCACTGACGTTGCCGGCAGTGATGAAGGCCTTGATATCATTGTCGCGGATGTACCCCATCAGAGAGGCGAACTCATTCTGGGTCAGAAGAGTCTGTATCTCCATGTACTTCTCCCCACTATAGCCTCCCGTCACCTCGTAAAGCGTGCAGCCCCGGACAATATCTTCAATGATATACCGACGCAGCCTCTCATGCTCCTTCGATATGATGCAGACCCGCTTGCGGCGGCTGAGAGAAGCCATGAAGTAGTTGACAATGACACCGTTGATCCATGTGCCGATAAGACCGATGATCACAAGACGGAACGGATTGATGAAAAAAGCCGTGCAACATATCATCACCCCTGCGATCGTCACCGACATCCCCATGTCGAAGTGAAAATACTTGTTGAGGATCTTGGCTATTATGTCAAGTCCCCCGGTCGAGGCATTGATACGGAAAAGAATCGCCTGCGAGGCGCTCAAAACCAGCACAAAACAGAGCAGGTCAAACCACAGGTTGCCCATCATGGAAGAGGCCCCCGGCTCCATCAGATTCTGATAAGGGCAGATCTTCTCCCACAAATCCATCATGGGGCCCAGAACCAGTGCGGCATAAGCCGTCTTGACCCCGAACTCCGGCCCAATCAAGATATACGCCACAACAAGAAGTATAGCATTGATTATCAGAACCACAGTGGAAACTTTGACAACAATGCCCATGTTGGCAAGCACCCCGCTTATGACAATCGACAAGCCGGAGATGCTGCCTACCACAAGTTTGCTGGGCACAAGGAAATAGTATACCGCAGCAGCAGCAATAAACATGGCTACGGAAATCGTGAGCATGTCTCTCCAGAATTTTGGAGTCTTGACAGAGGCCCAAAGAGAAGTGTCTTTCATTATGGTCGGTTATTAGTGTGTTTTTCCAAAATCTTATCGGGAACCTTTCAAATACCCGTCTATCGCCTTTGCGGCCCGGCGCCCGGCTCCCATGGCAAGTATCACCGTGGCGGCACCTGTGACGGCATCTCCACCGGCAAATACCCCGGGACGCGTCGTCACGCCAGACTCATCCGCCACGAGGCCCCCGCGACGGTTGGTCTCAAGACCAGGTGTAGTCCTTGAAATCAGAGGATTGGAAGTAGTACCAAGGGCCATTATTACCGTATCGGTCTCCACCTCAAACTCCGACCCCTCTATTGGCACAGGGCTGCGCCGTCCGCTCGCATCAGGCTCTCCGAGCTCCATGCGTATACAGCGCAAGGCCTTGACCCAGCCGCGCTCGTCACCGATAATCTCCACAGGATTTGTGAGCAGGTCGAAAACAATCCCCTCATCCTTGGCGTGGTGCACCTCTTCGCGACGGGCAGGCAGTTCCGCTTCCGTGCGGCGATATACAATATGGACCTCTGCCCCGAGACGCAGGGCAGTGCGAGCAGCATCCATGGCCACATTGCCACCACCGACCACACAGACCTTCTTGCCGGCATGTATAGGAGTCAAGTAATCCTCTCTCCATGCGCACATCAGATTGCTCCGCGTCAGGAACTCGTTGGCCGAGAACACCCCGCAGAGGTTCTCCCCCGGGATGCCCATGAACTTCGGAAGTCCGGCACCACTCCCCACAAAGACAGCCATGAAGCCCATCTCGTCCATAAGAGAATCGATGGTCACAGTCCTGCCGACAATCACATCAGTCATTATCTTCACTCCAAGCCGTACAACATCCTGAATCTCCCCGCGGAGAACTTTCTCCTTAGGAAGACGGAACTCCGGGATGCCGTATTCGAGCACTCCCCCAGCCTTGTGCAGAGCCTCGAAAATCGTCACGTCGTAGCCGAGCTTGGCCAAGTCGGAGGCGCAGGCAAGTCCGGCAGGGCCGGAGCCCACGACAGCCACCTTCATTCCATTAGGGGCAACCGTCACACCCGTCTCCGTAGAGTCCGCTCCGCGATGCTCCCGCATATAATCGGCCACGAACCGCTCCAGTTTGCCGATCGCCACAGGCTCCCCCTTGACACCAAGCACACAACTGCCCTCACACTGGGTCTCCTGCGGGCACACACGTCCGCAGACCGCGGGCAATGACGAATCCTGAGCTATGACATCAGCCGCCCCGGCAATATCACCGGAACGCAGATGCGCGATGAAATCAGGAATCTTCAAGCCTACAGGGCAGGCCCCCACGCAGCGGGGGTTGCGGCAATGCAGACAACGTGAAGCTTCAAGCAAAGCCTCCTGCTCATCATATCCATAGCAAACCTCATCAAAATTGGTCGCACGAACCTTCGGATCCTGCTCACGCACAGGCACTCTCGGTATCCTCTCTGCCATTATTTTCCTCTCCCTATTCTGCATTTATGATTTTTCATCGCCTCCGCCTCCTCGGCTTTATATTGGCCCTGTCGGCGCATCGCCTCATCAAAATCCACCTCGGCCCCGTTGAACTCTGGCCCCTCCACGCAGGCAAACCTCGTCTTCCCGGCCACGCTCACCCTGCAAGCCCCACACATTCCGGTGCCGTCCACCATAAGGGTGTTGAGACTCACCGTGATCGGCAGGCCGAGCTTCATGGCAGTGAGAGTCGTGAACTTCATCATAATCATCGGTCCTATGGCGACCGCCCTGGTGTAGCTGCGCCCCTCCTCACGGACAAGCTCCTCAAGCAGGGCGGTGACCATCCCATGGAAGCCCTCGCTGCCGTCATCGGTGCATATAAACAGATTGTCGCACACCGCAGACATCTCCTCCTTATAAATCAATATGTCCTTGGTCTTGGCACCTATTATTACATCCACCTTGGCGCCATGAGCGTGCAGCCACTTGGCCTGAGGATAAACCGGAGCCGTACCCACGCCGCCGGCGATGAAAATATAGCGGCAACCGGCGAGCTGCTCCTCCGAAAATGAGACAAACTCGGAAGGATGCCCAAGAGGACCGGCCACATCACGGAAACACTCACCCGGCTCAAATGACAGTATGTCAGCTGTAGACGCACCGATCTTCTGTGTGACTATGGTCACGCTCCCCTCGCTGGCGTCATAATCGCTAATCGTCAACGGAATACGCTCCCCCTTCTCATCGGGGAGAACCATCAGGAACTGTCCAGGCTTGGCCGCACTCGCGAGCAGCGGCGCTTTCACTTTCATCCGACAGATTGTCGAAGTCAGCATCTCTTTGGTTATGATTTCGAACATTATGAATCCAAAAATAGTCAATCCGTAAAAAAGATGCAATAAGCATAAACGAAAAAACGACCCCGCAAAACGGAGCCGTCAATCATTGTCGAAACAAGTCTAGAACCTGTAACGCACGCCAAGGGCGAAGCCTGCCCAGCCGAAGCCGCCACCAGTGAAGCTGAAACCAGGTCTCCAGTCAAGAGAAACGGAGATAGGGAGAGAGAAGTTATACTCTGCACCTATCTGGCCTACAACACCGAGACCCATCTTGGTCACAGAATTGCCGTTGTCGTCAGTGCTGCCGTAGAAGCCCACCTGAGCACCCGGGCCACCATAGAAATTGAAGTTCCCCTCTGAAGCGAAGACGAAGTCATATACGCCAGTGAGGTAGAATCCGTTGCCGAACAGACCAAGGTCTGCCTCGACGAAATTGGTTCCGAGACCATGCTGATAAGACACCTCCGCACCCCAAGTAGCACGGACACCGAGAGCCCTCGGCTGAGCTGAGGCTGCAACTCCGAACATAAGGATGGAGAGAGCCACGATAAGTACTTTCTTCATAAAATAAAATAATTAAAGGTCAATATGAAAGGTTATTTGACAATACCTGAGAACCCGAGGAACGCCATAGCCATGATGCTGACGGAAATCAGCGCGATAGGCAGCCCCCGAAAAGCCTTCGGAACGTTGTTCAATGCAAGATGCTCGCGGATGCCCGCGAACAGGCACATCGCAAGACCATACCCGAGAGATGTGGCGAGGGCATATACCGTCGCCTCTCCGAGATTGAGAAGATGGGCTTCACCACCGAATGTAAACTCCTTGGTGACCACTGTAATTGCCACACCGAGCACGGCGCAGTTGGTAGTGATAAGCGGAAGGAATATGCCGAGCGCCTGATAGAGCGACGGGCTTATCTTCTTGAGGACTATCTCCACCATCTGCACAAGGGCCGCAATCACAAGGATGAACGAAATCGTCTGGAGGAACTCAAGCCCGAAAGGCAGAAGCAGATATTTGTTGAGCAGATAGGTCACGACAGTCGCCAGAGTGATCACAAAGCATACTGCCCCGGACATGCCCGTAGCGGTAGAAAGTTTGTTGGACACTCCCAAGAACGGACAGATGCCGAGGAACTGGGAGAGAAGAACATTATTGACGAAAATCGCCGATATGATGATAAGAATGTATTCCATGACTATATCTACTTTTTGGCAAGGAACTTATTGAACAGCACCATCAGATAGCCCAGCACGAGGAACGCTCCCGGCGCCATGACGAAAGCGAGTATGCCGTCTCCCGGGATGAACTTCCATCCGAATACGGAGCCGCTTCCCAGAATCTCACGGATGATGCCGATGACAGTAAGCGACATGGTGAAGCCGAGACCGATTCCAAGGCCGTCGCAAGCCGAGTCGAGGACAGAGTTCTTGTTGGCAAACGCCTCTGCACGTCCGAGCACGATACAGTTGACCACGATAAGCGGGATGAAAAGTCCCAGAGTCTCATATACCGCCGGCACATAAGCCTGCATCAGCAGCTGAAGCACAGTAACAAAAGTCGCAATGATGACGATATATGCCGGGATGCGGACCTTGTCCGGGACGGCAGGAGCCACCAGCGAGATGGCCATATTGCTGAGTATGAGCACAAACATCGTGGCAAGCCCCATCTCAAGTCCGTTCATCGCCGATGTGGTGGTCGCAAGTGTCGGACACATGCCGAGCACCAGCACGAAGGTCGGGTTGTCCTTGACAAAACCCTTTGTAATTAGAGAAAGCTTACTCATTGTCCTTTCCTCCTTCATTTGTTAAAAAACCGTACACCTTGACAGCGTTGGCCACCGCCAGCGTATAAGCTCTGGACGTGATGGTGGACGCAGTTATGGCATCGATATCACCCCCGTCCTTGGTCACAGCCAGCCGGGTCGAAGCCGGGTCAAGATTGCGGAACTGCCCGAGGAAGCCCTCGTCGTTCTGGCACTTGGCCCCGAGTCCCGGGGTCTCGCTGTGGGAGATGACAGAAGTATTGTAGACCTTGCCGTCTGAGGTGATGCCGACCATAACCGCCAGAGCCCCTCCGAACCCGTTGGTCACGGAGATGATGGCGTAGCCGGACGAAGTCTTGTAATACGTGTACTCCACACCTTCGAATGTCGCGGACGCCTCCGTCACATCGCCTGTAAACTCGGGAAGCACCTTGGCGATAGCCTTGTTGGTCTTGGCCTGTTGCGCGGCTTTGACAGGCTCCAGCGTCACGGCGTAAGCCACACCGAGCACCGCTGAGCAGATGAGACATACCAGCGTGAGGCACAGAGCCATGTTTTTAAGAGTTGATTGTGCAGCCATTTCTATGCCCTCCCGTATTTTTTCTGGTGAAACCAATTATTGAGAAGAGGCACGGTGCAGTTCATGATGAGGATCGCGAACGACATGCCCTCAGGATAAGACCCGAAGAAACGGATCAGCACCACAAGCAGGCCGATCCCGATTCCATAGACCACTCCGCCGGCCGTGCTCATAGGCGAGGTCACATAGTCGGTCGCCATGAAGCATGAGCCGAGAACCATACCTCCGGTGAGAAGATTGAATATCGGGTCGGTGTAAGTGGAAGAATCAACGAGCCAGAGAATACCGGAGAACACGAACACGGTGGCGAAAATACTGAGCGGAATCCAGATCTTCACATCCTTACGGACAAGAAGATAGACAAAACCGGCCAGCAGAGCCAGAGTGGAAATCTCACCTGCCGATCCACCTATGTTGAGGAACAGGGTGCGCAGGTAGTCGGTACCCGCCACAGCCTCGACTCCCCCTTCGGCATAACGCCCGAGAAGAGTCGCCCCGGACACAGCATCCGTGGCATGGATGAAACCGGGAGTCACCGTCCAGTCGGTCATATAGGTAGGGAAAGATATCAGCAGGAACACACGGCCCGCGATCGCAGGATTGAAGATGTTCTGCCCGATGCCGCCGAAAGTCATCTTGACGACGCCGATGGAGAACAGAGCCCCTATCAGCACGACCCACCATGGAGTAGTCACAGGCAGGTTCATGGCCAGAAGAAGTCCGGTCACAGCGGCAGAGAGGTCAGAAATCGTCGAAGGCCGCTTGAGCAGCCACTTTGTCACAGCCCACTCGACCAGCACGCAGGAGGCGATGCTGACCGCGAGCACAAGAAGCTCCGCCCAGCCGTAGAAGAGCACGGAAATGATTGCCGCCGGAGCAAGTGCTATGAGCACATCCCTCATTACCGAGCGGGTGGAGACATCCGCGTGTATGTGCGGAGACGGAGAAACAAGCAATTTTTCCATATTATTCATCTTTCTTTTTTGCAGCTTCCGCGGCCGCCTTGGCGGCTGCCGCACGAGCGCGGATTACACCCATTACCTGTCCCTTGGCCTGGCGGATATAGTCAAGCAGCGGGATGTTGGCAGGACAACTGTACAGACAGCAGCCGCACTCTATACAGTCCTGTACGGCATTATGCTCAAGAGAGGCGAGATCCCCCGCCTTGTAGAGGCGGTTGAGAAGGAAAGGCTCAAGCCCCATCGGGCAGGCATCGCTGCACCGTCCACAGCGGATACATCCGCTCTCCGGCTTGCGCTCTGTAGCTTCACGGCTCAGATAAAGTATTGAAGATGAGCCCTTGACAGTGCAGGCATCGACATTGCTGATGGCCTTGCCCATCATCGGGCCTCCGCTGATTATCTTTGCTGCCCCCTCCGGTATGCCTCCGGCCTGCTCCATGATGTAGGAGAGAGGGGTGCCTATGCGGAAGAGATAGTTGTGCTGCTTATCCACCGGCAGACAGTCTCCGGTGACGGTCAGAGTATTGGTCACGAGCGGCTTGTTCTTCTGGACGGCCTCATATACGGCGAGGGAAGTGGCCACGTTCTGCACCACCGCGCCCGCATCGATAGGCAGGCAGCCGGATTTCACCTGACGATGCAGGACTGCATCGATGAGCTGTTTCTCGCCTCCCTGCGGATAACGCTTCTTGAGGACGGCCACTTCCATGTTCTTGTAGCCCAGTTCAGCTATGGCCTTGCCCAGGGCCTCTATGGCCTCAGGCTTGTTTTCCTCCACTCCTATCACACAGCGGCAACCAAGGACCTTCTGCATGATGGCCGCGCCGACCACAATCTCACGGGGCCTCTCGACCATGATGCGGAAATCACTGGTCAGGTAAGGCTCGCACTCGGCTCCGTTGAGTATCAGGCATTCGGCAACCTTGCCGGGAGCCGGGTTTAGCTTGACATGCGTAGGGAATGTGGCACCGCCCAGTCCCACGACGCCGCAGGCCTTAATCCGGTCCAGGATGAAGGCCCTGTCCTGAGGTATCTCCGTGACGAGAGTGTCGGAAAGGTCGATGCCCTCGGCCCATTCATCACCTTCGACAGTGATCTCCACATGGGTCATCCAGTTGCCCGCAAGATCCTTGCGCGGTGCTATGCTCTTGACCGTACCGGATACAGGAGAGTGTACAAAAGCCGAGATGAACCCTCCCGGTTCAGCTATCACCTGACCGGCCTTCACCTTGTCCCCCACCGCCACTACGGGCTTGGCAGGAGCGCCAAGGTGCTGGGCCATGGAGACATACACCGTCCCGGGAAGGGGAAGAGTCTCAATGGCGCAGCCGCGTGAAATCTTGTTGTCGTGCGGATGTACTCCGCCGATGGAAAAAGTCAACTTATTCATTTACGACCTCCTTCTTTGGTGCGGCCGGGGCTGCCGAAACCGGAGCCGGAGCCGGTTTAGGCTCCACTTTCTTAGGTGCGAAACCGACGACATGGATGGCGCCGGTAGGACACTCGAAGAAGCACTGCCCGCAGGCCTTGCACTTGTTGTAATCTATATAACTGAGATTGTCAGCGATGGTGATGGCGTCGAACTTGCAGACCTTTGCGCACTTGCCGCAGCCGATGCACGCGGCGGCGCAGGCCTTGCGGGCCACTCCGCCCTTGTCCTTGTTGACACAAGACACATAGACCCTGCGGTTGTTCTTAGGGGTTGTGCCGAGATTGCGGAGTTCGATTATACCTTTAGGGCATGCCTTGGCACATGCGCCGCAGGCGGTGCAGCGTGTCTCGTCAACTACAGGAAGCCCAGTCTTGGGGTCCATGGAAATCGCCCCGAACTTACAAGCGGCCACGCAATCGCCGCAGCCCACACAGCCATATGAGCAACCCGTGTCGCCGCTGTAGAGCGCAGCCTTTACACGGCAGGAACGGGCACCGTCGTAGTCATTGATGCGTGGACGGTTCTCGCAACTTCCGTTGCACCGGACCACGGCCACCTGAGGGGCCTTCTCCTTGACCTGATAGCCAAGGATGGCCGCGACCTTCTTCATCACCTCGTTGCCGCCTACAGGGCAGAACTGGTGGTCAAGATTCTTGGCCTTGACAGCGGCATCCGCAAACGCACGGCATCCGGCGAAACCGCAGCCGCCGCAGTTGGCGCCAGGCATCACCTTCTCCACTTCATCAATACGCGGATCCTCCTCGACCTTGAACCTCTTGGCCACCCAGAAGAGGACCAGAGAAAGCAGCAGGCCAAGCACCGTGAGAATCACGACGGTCAGGATAACAGTGTTTGTCATTACTTCTTACTTATATTAAAAACATATTCATTCTTGAGTCTTCCGCGAAGCAGCCAGAGCACCAGATACCATACGGCCACCGCCCCCAGACCACCAAGGCCGGCATAGAGCTCATGTACCCCGCAGGCGGTGAGCACGAGCAGCACGGCGACCAGCAGAAGAAGAGGAAGCACATAGGCAAGCCAAACGGCCTTATGGCCCATCGACGCCCTGAGGGTCACATCCACTTCATCTCCGACCTTATAGTTGTCCCACCCTCTCGTGGGCACCTCGACAGCCTTGGTCTTGGCATCGCCCAGACCGCACAGGCTGCGCGCATGGCAGGACCCGCAGGCGGACTCGGAAATGATCTCCACAGTCGTGAACTCGGGGGTGATGCTGACTATCCTGCCCTTATGTGATATTTCGCTATTCGAACTCATTGCCTCCCGGTATAAAATCATCCGGCCCAGGGCCAGGATCATCGTTCATCGCAGAGCCGAACGAAGCGGCCCTCAGGTCAAGGGCATCATCCATCTCCACGAACTTGAGCTGCTCGCCCTTGTAACGCATGTCTATATCCCTCGTCTCGCCGTTTCTGTGCTTGGCTATGATGATCTGTGTCTTCTCCTTGTCCCCCTCATCACCTCCGAGACCGATGTAGTCCGGCCTGTGGATGAAGATCACCATGTCCGCATCCTGCTCGATGGAGCCGGACTCGCGGAGGTCGGAGAGCTGCGGCTTTCCGCCCGACCCCTGACGCTGGACGGCGTTGCGTGAGAGCTGGGAAAGGGCTATGATAGGCACATTCAGCTCCTTGGCCGTGGCCTTGAGCGTACGGGAGATCGCAGCGACCTCCTGCTCGCGGAGTCCCCTAAGCTCAGAGGGGCCCTGCATGAGTTGAAGGTAGTCGATGATGATGAGACGCACCCCTTTGTTTTTGACAAGATTCTTGGCCTTGGTCCTGAACTCCATCAGGGGCAGGCTCGGGGTGTCATCTATATATAGCGGCGCCTTGGAAAGCGCTTTCAACTTATATTCGAGCTGCTGCCACTCATAGTCCTCAAGCTTTGAGCCGCCCTTGATCTTGTCCGGATGCAGACCGGACTCCGAAGTGATAAGACGGTTGGCCAGCTGGATCGCCGCCATCTCCAGGGAGAAAAAAGCGACAGGCATGTGATGGTCTACGGCCGCGTTGCGCGCGATGTTGAGGGAAAACGCCGTCTTTCCGACAGAAGGACGGGCCGCCAGGATGATGAGATCCGAAGGCTGCCAGCCCATGGTGATGGTGTCAAGACTGAGGAAGCCCGACGGGACTCCGCTCAGCCCGTTGCTGGACTGCTTTTTCTCTATGCTTTCGATAGCCTCGTTGATGAGGCCGCCGATATCCTGCACCTCCTTGCGGACATTGCTCTGGATGGCATCGTAGATACGGCTCTGCGCAGCATCTATGAGGTCGTCCACCTTGACGGTGTCATCATAGGAGTCTTTCAGTATGTCATAGGAAGCGGTAATCAGATCGCGCTGTATCGTCTTCTGCTTGAGTATCTTGATATAATACTCGATATGCGCGGCCGAACCCACCTTCTCGGAGAGGTTGGCGAGCACCACAGTGCCTCCGACCGTCTCCAGATTGCCGAGTTCCTTGAGTTTGGCGTTGACTGTGATGATGTCTACCGAGGTGTGCTCGATGACAAGCGAACTCATCGCCTCGAATATCATCCTGTGCTTAGGATCGTAGAAGCAGGACGGGGAGAGCTCCTCCATCGCCTGATCCACACACTCCGGCTCAAGCAACATGGCTCCGAGGACGGCCTCTTCCACATCAAGAGCCTGAGGAGGCTTATTGCCTATCTCAAGCCCTATCTTGTCGAGGTCGACCCCCTGATCCCTTCTGCGTGAGGCTCCGGATTTCTGAGGAGGCATATTGTAAAGACCTGATTATTAGATGTCCGGATTGACGATGATGCGTCCGCAGTGCTCGCAGATCACCAGTTTCTTGCCGGAAGCGATGTCAATCAGGCGCTGAGGCGTGATGGTGTGGAAGCAACCGCCGCAGGCGTTGCCGTATGTGCCGTCTTCGTTCTTCGGGAAAAGGGTCACTACAGCCAGATGGTTGTGGGTGCTCTTGCGGATGAGCTCGTAGGCGTTGAGGGTGCGCTCGTCGAGCTTTGCAGTGTACGCTTCACGCCTCTTGGCGAGAGCGGCCTCCTCCTTGGCTGTGGACTCCACGATGGAAGAGAGCTCCTGCTTCTTGGATTCGAGGTCTCCCTCCCTTATGGTGATGCGGTCGTTGATGCGGTCAAGGTCCACCTTCTTGTCATCGATGGCCTCACGGGCCTCGTTGATGTTCTTCTCGGCTATCGCCCTGAGGAGATCCTGGTTCTCAAGCTCCTTGTTGATGGAGTCGTACTCGCGGCTGTTGGAGATGTTGTCCAGCTGGGAGCGGTATTTCTCTATCTCGGAATCGAGCTCTTCGATTTCCTTTTTTGACGCGGCAATATTCTGGTTGTAACCATCGATAAGCTGCTCCACGCGGGCATGTTTTGCCTTCAGAGACTCAACCTCCTCCTCAAGGGAGGCCACTTCCTCCGGAAGTTCGCCCCTGAGCTGGACAAGCTTGTCTATGTCGTTGTCCACTGCCTGGAGTTCGTAAAGGGTCTTGAGTTTCTCCTGCGCGCTCTGCTCGTTCTCCGCAAATGTCTTCTGCAGGGACACGAAAGTCTCGCGTTCATCGACCGGAGTCTGTACTTTCGTCGTTTTCTTGGTGGTTGCCATATATTAAGGTGTTCTTTATTCTACTATGCAAGCCGCAAAGTTAAGAAATTGTTTTGAATTATAGCAGTTCTTTCTTTATATCGCAGAGCTGCGAGCGGATAGCCTTCAGGGACGAGAGCACCTTGACCCTGGCCTCCACGGAGGCACGCTCGGCGCTCATCTGCTTTTCCGCCCCATCAAGGGTGAGCCCCTTCTCTTTGACCAGGTAGTGAAGCTGGCGGAAGGTCTCGAGGTCGGAGGCCGAATACAGGCGGTTGCCTTTGGCGTTGCGGCTGGGCTTTATGAGTTTCGGGAACGAATTGGACCAGAACCTCACGAGCGATACGGACTCGTCTATCGATTCCGCCACTTCACCGATGGTATAGAAAAGTTTATCCATGTATCAATCCATTGACTGCTTGGTGTTTACCGACATATACAGCATATTCGTGTACTCCGCCGGGCTCACCGAAGCGAATATACAGTTGACCGGGTTGAGAAACTCCCCGTCCCGGCGGACCTCGTAGTGGAGGTGCGGGGCGAAAGCCTTGCCGGACATCCCGACAGTGCCGATCTTCTGCCCGACATCGACTTTCTGTCCGGCACGCACGGAGACCGACTCCAGATGCGCATAGACGGTGGAGTAACCCCCGTCATGCAGGATCTCCACAGTCTTGCCGAGTTTCTTCGAAGTCTGCACCTTCTGCACAGTGCCCTCTGCGGCAGATTTGACAGGAGTGCCGCGCGCCACTATCAGGTCGAGCCCCTCGTGGAACACAAAAGCCTTGTAGAACGGGTCCATCTTCCGTCCGGTGGAAGCCCCGACCTGGGAATAGGTTATCCCGTCCAGCGGCAGACGCATCGGCGGAACCGCCTTCGAGTCATCGACCAAAGCCCTGAATATCTTCATGAACGCGGAGTCCACATCAGCCGACACTCCGAGAAGGCTGTCCGCCTTGTCGCGGGTGTAGGCTGCGATCTTGGCATCCGGCACGGAAGCGCTTCCGAACATGAAGTCAAGTCCGGACATGGGGTCCGGCTCCGGAGCATTGGAGTGGAAGACCTGCTCGTAGATGTCGTTGTCCTTGTGCTGGAGGCTGGCTATGCCGTCGCGCAGCAGCTCCTCTTTAGGCGCAAACGACGGATAGAGACGCTCGTACATGCGGATTTCACGCGCAAGTTCCCTCTCCACATCAGTGCGCCAGAAGATGGCGAACACACAGTATACAAGCACAGCAAGTGTCAGTGTGGCAAGTAGATACGCCACGCTTACCAGAAGGACGCGTCCCAGCTTGACCCTCACTTTGCCGAAGTTGAAACTCTTCGGATCGAATTCCATCATCTTCCTCCTGTTCATTTCACTTTCCTCCCCCGACGCAGGAGTTCCATCGTGCTCATGGTTGCGGAAGCGCGGGCGTCCTCGCTCCGCCGCTCGATCATGGCACGGTACTCGTCCTCCGGCATGTTCATGTCAAGGAAATTCATCGGGTTGACCCGGTTCCCCTTGTATATCACTTCATAATGCAGATGCGCTCCCGTGGATTTGCCAGTGTTGCCCACCGTGCCGATGCGGTCGCCGCGGTGCAGTTTCATCCCGGGAGCGACCTCTATCGTGTTGAGATGCGCGTAGCGGGTCTGGTAGCCGTAGCCGTGGTCGATCACGATCTCGTTGCCATAACCCCAAAGGTGCATGCCTGTCTTCTCGACCACCCCGTCACCGGTGACGTAGACCGGCGTTCCCGTCCTGGTGGCGAAGTCCTGGCCTCCGTGACGCTCGCCCCCGCCATAGACAGGGTCGATGCGGTAGCCGAAGCTGCTGGAAAGCCGGTATGTGCCCGGGGCCGGGAGGATCGGGGGCACGTTCGGCACGCAGGAGATCATGTCCCCGGCCTTGCGCGAAAGGTCCCCGACCTCATCGAGGGACTTGCTGCGCACGTATGCGCGCTTGGTGAGATCGTCCAGACGGCGGACGGCGCGGCGCAAATGGGAGTTTGCCCCGAGTCTGTCGAGTTCGGCATAGCGGTTGACACCCTCCAGACCGGAGTTGCGGACCTGCTCGGGTATCGGGTTGAGACCATAGATGGAGCGGTAGACATCATCGTCCCGCTGCTCGATGCCGGTGAGCGTCTGCTCATAAATGTCCAACTGCCTGTCCATCAGGTTCATCTTCGCCTCCCACTCGGCATGACGCCTCTTGAGGGCGGCTGTGCGCGGGAGTTCAAAATGGAAGACGGAAAGGTACAGCCAGAAGTACATCACGACAAGTCCGAGCGCCAGCACGGAAAGCAGCGCCACCCTGATGTGCTTGACATATTTCGGCTCGCTTCGGGCCTCATACATCAGGGTTTCCGGATTGAAGACATACTTGGGCATAGATTGCAAATATACTGATTTTTTATGTTTTGCACGAGGTCATCTCAAGTTGCGTGCCATCACCGCCCGTCCCTGCCGGAAGGAAAAATTGCGGAAAACCGCCAAAAATAGTATTTTTGTCATTTGTTTGATATTTTGCAGTATTATGACTTCTAAGGAAATAAGACAGAAATTTCTGGATTTCTTCGCATCCAAGGGACACACCGTCGTGCCTTCAGCCCCGATGGTGGTCAAGAACGACCCGACGCTGATGTTCACCAACGCCGGCATGAACCAGTTCAAGGACATCTTCCTGGGCAACGCCACGGCGCCGTACCGCCGCGCGACAGACTCGCAGAAATGCTTGAGAGTGAGCGGAAAGCACAACGACCTCGAAGAGGTGGGGCACGATACCTACCACCACACCATGTTCGAGATGCTGGGCAACTGGAGCTTCGGCGACTACTTCAAGAAAGAGGCGATAGACTGGGCGTGGGAACTCCTTACGGAAGTCTACAAGATAGACCCGAAACTACTCTACGCCACCGTGTTCGAGGGCAGCGAGGAGGACGGCACCACGATGGACGAGGAGGCCAGGCTGGCATGGCTCAAGCACCTTCCGGAAGACCACATCCTGCTCGGCAACAAGCATGACAACTTCTGGGAGATGGGCGACACCGGCCCCTGCGGCCCCTGCTCGGAGATCCATATAGACATCCGCACCCCGGAGGAGAAGGCCGCCTCGGGACTGAGCGGACGCGAGCTGGTCAACAAGTCCGACCCGCACGTGATCGAGATCTGGAACCTCGTCTTCATGCAGTACCAGAGGATGGCCGACGGACACCTGGAAAGTCTTCCGGCCCACAACATCGACACCGGCATGGGATTCGAACGCCTCTGCTGCGCGCTCCAGGGCAAGGAGAGCAACTACGACACTGACGTGTTCAGCGGACTTATCTCCAAGATCGCCGAGATCTCAGGCCACCGCTACGGCGAGAACAGCCAGGCCGATGTGGCGATGAGAGTCATCGCCGACCACATCCGCGCCATCAGCTTCAGCATAGCCGACGGACAGCTCCCGTCCAACGTCAAGGCCGGATACGTGATCAGGAGAATCCTGCGCCGCGCCGTCCGCTACGGATATACTTTCCTCGGTCTGAACGAGCCGTTCCTCTGCCGTCTGGTGCAGCAGCTCGTCGATGACATGGGCGAGGCCTACCCGGAGATAACCAAGCAGCAGAAATTCATCGAAAACGTCATCCGCGAGGAAGAGCTGGCTTTCCTGCGCACCCTCGACAGGGGCATAAAGCTGATGGACGAGTGCATCGCAAGGGCCGGAGAGAGCAAGGTGATTTCCGGGACGGACGCGTTCAAGTTATACGACACCTACGGTTTCCCTATCGACCTCACCGAGCTGATCGCCGGGGAGAACGGGTGCGCGGTGGATCTGGAAGGTTTCAAGGTTGAACTCCAGAAACAGAAAGACAGGGCCCGCAACGCCACAGCCAACACCTTCGGGGACTGGGCAATCTACCACAGCGGAGAGGACGTCGAGTTCACCGGATACGACACCACGCGCACTGAAGGGGCCCTGCTGCTCAAGCAGAGGACCGTGGTACAGAAAAACAAGGAGATGCTCCAGCTCGTCTTCGACCGTACCCCGTTCTACGGGGAGATGGGAGGTGAAGTGGGCGATACGGGATACATCATCTCAGCCGACGGCGAGCGTGTCAAGATCCTCAACACCATTAAGGAAAACAACCTCACCATCCATATTGCAGAGAGGCTTCCGCTCAACTGCGAGGGAGAGTTCACCCTCGTGGTGGACGAAGACCGCAGGCGCAAGATCGCGGCCAACCACAGCTGCACGCACCTGCTCGACAGGGCGCTCAAAGAAGTACTCGGAGACCACGTGGAGCAGAAAGGCTCGTACGTCTGCGACACGAGCTTCCGCTTCGACTTCTCCCACTTCGAGAAACTCAGCGACGAGCAGATTGCCAAAGTGGAGGCAAGGGTCAACCAGCTCATCCGTGACAACCTGCCGCTTCAGGAGAAGCGTGACGCCACCATGGCTGAAGCCCGGGAAATGGGTGCCATAGCCCTCTTCGGCGAGAAATACGGTGACAGGGTGAGAGTCGTCAAGTTCGGCCCGAGCGTCGAGCTCTGCGGCGGCTGCCACACCAGCGCCACGGGCAACATCGGATTCTTCAAGATTCTCTCCGAAAGCGCGATAGCCGCCGGCATCCGCCGCATCGAAGCCGTCACCGGTGAAGCCGCCGAGGCCTATGTCTATGGAATGCAGGAACTTCTCAAGACCGCACGCTCATTCTTCAACAATGTCCCGGATCTCGCCGGAGCCATAAGGCATCTGGTGGAGGACAACGCCACGTTCAAGAAACAGGCAGAGGAGTTCGCCAAGCAAAAGGCGGCGGATTTGGCAAAACTGCTTGCCTCCAAGGCAAAGGAAGTGGACGGCATCAGGCTCATCGTGGCAAGCCATGTCAGCGAGAACGGCGGCGACCCGACGATGCTGCGCAACGCGGCCCTCGCCCTCCAGAAAGAACTCAGCAACACGGCCCTCGCAGCAGCTTTCGAATCCGACGGCAAGCCGCAGCTCCTGCTGATGTACTCCGATGACCTTGTGGCCAAGGGACACAACGCGGGCAAGGAAATCCGCGAAGCCGCCAAATTCATCCTCGGCGGCGGAGGCGGACAGCCGGGTCTGGCCTCAGCCGGCGGCAAGAAGCTCGAAGGACTCAAAGACGCCCTCGACGCCCTCATCAAGGCTGCGACAACTTCCGGGAAATAGCGTAGAGGCAGGGGGATGAAGAAACTCGACCGCTTCATACTGAAGTCGTTTCTAGGACCGCTGGTGGCGATCCTTTTAGTAGTTGTCTTCATCCTTCTGCTCCAGTTTCTCTGGCTCTACATAGACGAGCTCGTAGGCAAAGGGTTGGGGCTCCGGATAATCCTTGAGTTCCTGATGTGGGGGGCCTGCACGATTCTCCCACAAGCCCTGCCGCTCGCGACCCTGCTGGCCTCGATGATGGTCGTGGGGCAGATGGCCGAGAACAACGAGCTTCTCGCCATCAAGGCGGCGGGTGTGTCGTTTTCCCGAATCATCGCCCCGCTTACGGCAGCCTCGCTGCTCATCGCCATCGGGGCTTTTTTCATCGGGGACAGGCTGGTACCGCACGCCTTCAACAAGATCTATACTCTGCGTGACGACATCGGCCGTACCAAAAACGAGATCAAGATACCGTCGGGCACGTTCTACGACGGCATCGACGGCTATATCCTCAGGGTGGACGACCAGAGCAAGAAGAGCGGCATGCTCTATGGGGTCATGGTCTATGACCACAGCGCCGGCAGAGGCAACATCTCGCTGACTCTGGCCGACTCGGCCCTCATCAAGATGTCCAGCCGCAAGGACTACCTGACATTCACGATGTTCGATGGCTCCTCCTATCAGGAAGACAACAGCATACGCTATGCCGATACGAGCCTTGCCCTGCAGAGGGTCAAATTCGCCAGGCAGGAGATAGTGGTGCCGCTGTCCAACTACAACTTCGAAAAATCCGACTCAAGCCGCTTCGGCGACCAGGCCAAATCCATGAGCGTGAAGCAACTCAAGCACGAGAGCGACTCGCTGCACCATAATGTGGACTCCGTACAGCGTGTCCACTACGCCTCCATCATCCGGATGAAGCCTTTTCAGGAAAGCGCCCAACTCGATACCGCGCTGCGCAACCCCGACAGGGCTCTTTTCAGCCATGAGGGCTTCTGTGAGTGGAAGGACATCGACAGCAAGGCCATTGCCTACAAGGAAGCCGGGGAGAGGGCCAGCCGCTACGCATCCGACATCGGAAATCTCAAGTTCGACACCTATGAACAGGACTACTATATCAGGCACACCGACATCGAACTCCTGAAGAAGTTCGCCCAGGCCCTCGCCTGCTTCATACTCTTTTTCATCGGTGCCCCGCTCGGTTCGCTGATACGCAAAGGGGGGCTGGGCACGAGCGCCATCGTCTCAGTGCTCTTCTTCGTGCTGTACTGGGTGGTGGACATCTCAGGCACCAAACTCGCCAGGGACGGTGCGATCGGAGCCTTCGCCGGAGCCTTCATCTCCGCATTCATACTCGCCCCGATAGGCATCTTCCTCACCTGGAAGGCCATAAACGACTCAGAACTTTTCAATTTGGATCAATTCAAAAATTGGCGCAGGAAGCTCAAGAGCAAGATTGTCGGCTTCTTCCGCCCTGTGCGCATAGTATACATGGGCACACCGGAATTTGCGGTAGCTCCGCTAGACAATCTCATACGCAACAAATACAAGGTGGTCGGAGTGGTGACAGTCCCTGACAAGCCGAGCGGACGCGGCCTCAAAGTGAACGAAAGCGCTGTGAAACACTATGCCGTGGAGCACAACCTGCCATTGCTCCAGCCCGAGAGACTCAAGGATCCCGAGTTCCTCGCCGCCCTGAAGGCCTGGAAGCCGGATCTCATCGTGGTGGTGGCTTTCCGCATGCTGCCCGAGGCCGTATGGTCAATGCCCCGGCTCGGCACCATCAACCTGCACGCCGCCCTGCTGCCGCAGTACCGTGGCGCTGCCCCTATCAACTGGGCAGTCATCAACGGGGAGAAGCTCACCGGCGTGACCACCTTCATGATAGACAAGGACATCGACACAGGTGGCATCCTGATGCGCCACGAGTGCAGGATAAGCCCCGTGGACACTGCCGGCGATGTGCATGACAAACTCATGGAGATCGGCTCGGACCTGGTTCTCCAGACTGTGGAAGGACTCATAGAACACAACATAGAGACGAGGGTGCAGCGCTCCTTCATCCAGGGTTCGGAAGTGCTCAAGCCGGCACCGAAGCTCACCCGCGAGACCTGCCGCATAGACTGGAACGACAGCAGTGAACACATCTACAACCTCATACGCGGCCTTAGTCCATATCCGGCAGCATTCACCGAAATTGCCGAAGGGGACAAGACTCCGCAGACACTCAAGATATACCGCGCAGAGAAAGTAAATCTGCATGCGGCACCCGGCACTATCCTCTCTGATGGCAAGACTTATCTCGCCATAGCCACGTCCGATGGGGCCATGTCGCTCAAGGACATGCAGCTTTCCGGCAAGAAAAGAATGGAGGTCAAGGACTTCCTGCTCGGATTCAGAAACCCGGACAAATACCATATATGTTAAGAAAGATCAGAATCGCGGCAGCTGCCCTGTTCTTCGTGGGGATCACGCTGCTTTTTGCCGGCATCGGCGACCAATGGTGGGGCTGGATGGCCAAGCTCCAGTTCCTTCCGTCCTGTATGGCCCTGAACTTCGGAGCCATAGCATTCATCTTGCTGCTGACCCTCGTCTTCGGCCGTATCTACTGCTCCGTCATCTGTCCGATGGGAGTGTTTCAGGATATTATCATCTGGTTGCGCAAGGCTGTCTGCCCGAAAGGACGCAAGCCCAAGAGGCATTTCGTCAAGGAGCCGCGCATCGTCCGTTATGGCATCCTGGCTATCGTCATCGTAAGCGCTTTGACTTTCAGCCAGTTGCTGCTTACCGCCCTAGCACCGTACAGCGCTTATGGACGCGCGGTGCGCAGTGTCATCGGTCTCGCCGGCGGAGAAAGCCTCGCTCCGGTGCTGCTGATCTCAGTTTTCGTGACACTGGCTGTGATAGCGGTTTGCGCCTGGATCTGGGGACGCGGATGGTGCAATACAATCTGTCCCGTAGGCTCGGTGCTCGGGCTTGTCTCACGCTTCTCACTCTTCAAAGTCAGCATTGACAAGAGCCAGTGCGTCTCCTGCCGCAAATGCGAGAGGGGCTGCAAGTCATCATGCATCGACATCGACACCCATACCGTGGACACCAGCCGCTGCGTGGACTGCTTCGACTGTCTGGACAGTTGTCCAAAGAGCGGCATCAAATTCCGTTTCTCGCTGCCGGGCAAGGCTGAGGCCAAGACGGAAAATGTCGATAAGGGACGCCGCGCATTCATGACCACCACGGCCCTCGTCGGCGGAAGCCTTGCCCTCGGGGCACAGAACAAGCGGCTCGACGGGGGACTTGCCGAGGTGATCGACAAGACCTCTCCGGAACGCGCCGAAAGGCTGGTGCCGTTCGGGGCCAGAAGCGTCAAGGATTTCTACGACCGGTGCACGGCCTGCCAGCTCTGCGTGAGCAACTGCCCTAACGGCGTGCTCCGCGCCTCCACCGACTTAGAGCACTTCCTCCAGCCGCAGATGGGCTACGAAAAGGGCTGGTGCCGTCCCGAGTGTACCACCTGCAGCCAACTCTGTCCTGCGGGAGCAATCCTCCCTCTCGAAAAAGACGAAAAACTCTCGCACAAGATCGGCACGGCCAAAGTCAACCTGAGCCTGTGCCTCGCAGCCAAGGACGAGGCAGGCTGCGGCAACTGCTCGCGCCACTGCCCGGCAGGGGCTGTGCGTATGGTCAAGACCGACAGCTTCCGCAGAAGCATCCCTGTAGTGGCTGAAGCCCAGTGCATAGGCTGCGGCGCCTGCGAATATCTGTGCCCGTCAAGGCCGATAAGCGCCATCACCGTAGATGGAATTTCCGTTCACATAAAGAATAACTGACATGGACAGAAGAGAATTCATAAAGACCGCAGGGCTCGGCGCTGCCGCCGCAGGACTTGCAGCCTGCGCCCCCAAGACACTCACGGAGGAGAAGACCGGCGTTTCCGACAAAGGACTTGACGGCACTATGCCGCAGCACTACCCCGGAGTGGGGCTGCTCGGCTACGGCTGCATGAGGTGGCCTATGGTAGACGGGGATGACGGCAAGAAACACATAGACCAGCAGGAGGTCAACCGTCTTGTGGATTTCGCCCTCGAGCACGGCGTCAACTACTTCGACACCTCTCCTGTCTATCTGGAAGGCGACAGTGAACGGGCCACAGCCGAAGCCCTCAACAGGCATCCTCGCGAGAGCTGGCTTCTCGCCACCAAACTGTCCAATTTCTCGGACGCATCTTATGACAACTCCGTCAAGATGTACCGCAAGTCCCTGGAAATCTTCAAGACAGACCATGTGGACTACTACCTGCTGCATTCCCTCAGCGGCGGAGAGGATTTCTCAAGACGATTTGGAGATACAGGGATCATGGAGTTCCTGCTGAAAGAAAAGGCCGCGGGACATATCCGTCATCTGGGCTTCTCCTTCCACGGTGCCAAGAGCGGATTTGACGAGATGATGGCTCTGCACGACAGCGGCAAGTACCGCTGGGACTTCGTGCAGATACAGATGAACTATGTGGACTGGACCCATGCCGGCGGACGCAACACCGATGCAGAATACCTCTACGGGGAGCTTGACCGCAGACAGATTCCGATAGTGATAATGGAGCCGCTGCGCGGAGGACGTCTGGCGGACATGCCGGCGGGCACGGCTGACCTTCTGAAAGCCAAGGCCCCCGGGGACTCTCTGGCATCCTGGGCTTTCCGCTTCGTAGGCAGCTATCCGCGCGTGCAGGTGGTGCTGAGCGGCATGACATACATGGAGCACCTTCAGGACAACCTCAAGACGTTCCTCAATTTCAAGCCTTTGACCGATGAGGAGAAGGCTCTTCTGGAAGAGGTGGCCGACAGGCTCGAAAACTATCCTCTGGTGCGCTGCACAGGCTGTCAGTACTGCATGCCATGTCCTTACGGAATCAACATCCCGGCCATCTTCCGCTTCTACAACGACAGCGTCAACGCCGGCACCTACGTGACCGGCAAGGAGCAGAAAGGCTACGCCAAGGCCCGCAGGAATTACCTGCTCGCCTACAACAAGGCCATCCCTGCGGTCCGCCAGGCCGATCACTGCATCGCCTGCGGCAAATGTGTGGGCGCATGCCCGCAGCACATCGCCATTCCGCGCGAACTGCGCCGCATCGACCGTTACATAGAGAGCCTCAAGCGCGAGACGCTGGAGTAGCGCCACCACTTCCCCACCCGCCCGCGCAGGTAGGGTTTTTAACAAAAATGTCCGGCCAGAGTGGTATCTGACCGGACAATTGAGTTTATTGGAGCTTTTCTCCGGGGAAAGGGGGCTTTGGCCGGACAAAAAGCCAATGGGAATGTCAAACAGCTATCAGAAACTGTAGCCCAGGCCGAAAGTCATCGTGCCGCCAAGCACTTCAGAAGCGAAGAGATAGGCGGCGTTGAGCTCAATGCCGAAGAACTTGAGGCCGAGTCCGGCGGAGGCGAAGGACGGCAGCACAGCCGTCTCCGCGCCATAGTGATAACCGGCACGGGCGAACACCATATCCTTGAAAGAATACTGCACACCGGCAGCAGCCATAACGCTGCCGGAGAACAAATAGTCCAGATCAGCATCCACTTTGAGAGTGTGAGCCTCAGACAGCGACCTTGTCCAGTCCACTCCTACGCGGGCTGAAGCCGGTAGCGACCAACTGTTGCCATCTGCACCCTTGACCTTGCTTCCAAGCGAAGCGGCTCCGGCAGTGACATTGAAGTCTGAGAATCTATAACTCAGAAACACGTCTCCGCAGAAAGCGCTGTAAGAATCGTCACTGGTAAGCTTCTGTGAAGCGAATCGGACATCGACACCGGCAGAGAGATTGTCGATAATCTTCACGCCGAAGCCGATCCCCGCAGAAAGCAGGGATGGCTTGAATGTGCCGGCAGGGTTGCCGGTCTCGTCAGTGAGGCTGTACTCCTCGCCATTCTGCATTGTACCGGCCACTGAAAGGCCGAAGCGCTCTCCAAATTTAAATCCTGCACCCAGCCCCATATTGGTACTGGCCGCCCCGTCCGGAGACCAGCTCTGATATGAGGCCCCGAAGTCCATGCTCTTCTCCGAGAACGGGATGACGGAAGAGTTGCGCAGGGCTGACCAGGCCGTCCCGTCCGTGGAGGCGAGGCCCGCGAAGCCCATTCCTGCGGAAACAGGATCCTGCTCTACTCTCAATGACGGCATCGCAGTCTGGGCGGATGCCACCCCGGCCGAAAGCAGGCAGACGGTGGCGAGAGTCATTATGTTCTTGTGTTTCATCATTTCTTGACTATATTTTGCTTATACTCCTTGTCCCCTATCTTGACGGAGACCACATACCTTCCCGGGGCTTCTTTTGACATGTCCACCACGAGAGGATCGAGGATGCTCACGTCTGCCACCGTCTCATATATCAGTTCTCCCGTCTCGGAGCGGATCACCACTTCCGTAGATGCTTTGACGCCGGTACCGATATTCAGTTTGTCTACCACAGGGTTAGGGTAAGTGGTGACAGGCTTTTCCGGATCCGGTATCGCCACACGGAAACTGAACTCGGCCGTCTTGTTCTTGGCATCTGAGGCGACCACGGTAACATTGGTCATGCCATAGTCCAGAGCTGTCCCGTTGAGGATGTTGCCCTTAGGGTTGATGTGGAGCACTGCGACGTTCTGGTTCTTTACTGTATATTTCAGAGTCTCCCCGTCAGGGTCTTCCACATACTGCGACATGTCGATGGCGAATTTCTCGCCCGGAGAAGCGAGGATCATGTCGTCAATCTGCTTTATCACAACTGGCGGATGGTCCTCGAGGATCTCGAAAGTCACTATATAGTCAGTGCTGTCCCACTTGTCGCTTGCGATGATATGGGCCGTATATACGCCTGCATCGGCCAGAGGTCCGTTTATCTTGAGCTCGTAAACCCCGCTCACGGCATTCTTCTCGAAAGTGTCGGCAGACGAGGTAGCGGACTGATATTTTACAGTGAATGAATGCCCGTCAGGGTCGTAGATGCTGAACGGAACTGTGAGGGTGTTGTGCGAACGGATCTTGTAATCCCCCGTGTATGATGTCTCGATGACAGGAGGATTGTTCGGCAGGGTGCTCACAGTCTGGACCTCTCCGAGTCCGGAGAAGTTGCGCCCATAGCTGAAAGCGCAAATCGACACAGCGTATTCAGTGTTGAAGTCAAGATTCTCGATGCTGCCGCTGAGCTGCGCACCCGTCGCAGCCGAACCAGTGTACACAACGGAGCTCACCACCCCGGAAGGCAGGTTGTTGAAATCAAGCCTTCCAAGAAGACTCTTGTCCTTGGTGGCAAGGAGAATGAAGCCATAGGCCTTGTTGCCGTCCTTGTCCGCAGTCAGCGACCAGCTGAAGTTGAGATTGTTGGCTTTGGCCTCGACCTTGAGATCCTCCACCGGGGCAGGGGCCTGCGAGCCGCCATAGACGATGGAACCGAGAGCATCCACGAGCGGACCTATCCTGGTGCTGGAAGCGAGAGCGTCCTTGCGCGCACCGTTGATGAGCCTCTCCTTGAGCATGTCGTTGGTGAATCCCTGGCCGCCATAATACGAAACTATGAGCGCAGCCACGCCCGACACGTGCGGGCATGCCATGGAAGTACCCTGCATCCATCCGTACTTACTGCCCGGAATGGTGCTGTAGACCTGTCCGTTGCCGTAGTAGGCATCCCCGCCAGGAGCGGCGATGTCCACCCAGTCCCCGTAGTTGGAGTAATAAGCCCTGTTGTAGTCCGGACCGATAGAGCCTACCGCTATGACAGGCTCGTAGTTGGCCGGAGCCCCGTACTCGATGGCATCGTTGCCTGCGGCGAAGATCACCACCCCTCCCTTCATCGGGGAGTTCGGAAGCTGGTTGCCGGCATTGTCACAGCCCGCATATTTGATAAAATAATCCACTGCCTCCTTCTGGGCAGCGCTGATCTTGCCCGCCTTGGCGGCTTCAAGCTCGCTTCCGGTCACCTTGCCGTCGCCGTTGTAGTCGTAATTGTACCCCCAGCTGTTCTGGGAGATTACGGCGCCGTTGTCGGCTCCCCACTTGATCGCAGCGGCAGTGTCTCCCCCGCGGTCATTGCCATCTGCGCCTGTCTCGAAAATCTGGCAGGACAGCAGGCGCACGCCCTTAATGCCCTTGGCCGCATCACCGCCGGCGATGCCCTCTACGCCCTTGCCGTTGTTGTTGACAGCACCGATGGTGCCGGCCACATGGGTGCCATGATCATGTGAGGTGACCTGCCCTCCGGAGACGAAGTTGCGTCCGCCGACATAGGCATCAGCAAGATCCTCATGGCTGAAGTCGATACCGCCGTCAACCACGCTGACTATCACTTTCTCGCTTCCGACAGTGTAATTCTGCCAGACCGGCTGCACATTGATGTCGGCACCGGACTTGTGCTTGGATGTGAGGGTGCCGTCGTTGTGGTAGTGCCACTGGTACTTGGCATACGGATCGTTGAAGTACGAAATCTTCACCACCGGCACAGGCTCTGCGATGACGACTCCCGGGATGGCCCCGGCTTCCTGCGTGGCCTTGGTGACGCTTACGGGCTTACGGTAGTTGACCTTGTACCAGCGGTGCAGACCCTCAGCCCTTGTGCGCGGTTCGAACTCTCCAGCATACGGGAAGAGGCGCTCCATGGATTCAATGCCGAGCTGCTCATAAAGAGCGACGACCTCCGGAGAAGAAGCCTTGGTGACGGTGCCCTCAGAAGCGAGATCCTTCTCTATGAGATCCGCTGTCTGCTCATCGAAATTGATGTTGAGTGTACCTTGTTCGTATGCAGCTTCCTGCGGTGATACGCTGACCTCCTCCTCAGAAGCCGGCACGGCCTCCCTGGAACAGGAGAAAGCCGCAGCGAGGGCCGCGCATACGAGCACGAGTGATAAAAGATTTCTCTTCATATTGAATTATTGTTGATTGTCTGCAAGGTAATCGACCAGCACTATGAGAGACACCGGTTCTTTCCACTTGATCTTGTTGGACTTCAGGAAACTCTTGAGTTTGGTCTTGTCGATGCCGGGCATATCCTGAACATCCCTTTTTGTGGCAAGCACCGACCTTCCGCCGAAGACGAGATAGAGTTTCTTGTTGAGCGTAAGCGTCTTGCCATTTTCCTTGGAGCTCTTGAGTTCCATGTGGTTCATGTTCGTTCTGGTGCCGCCGATGCCCTCAAGCGAACTGAGAGCTGTCGTGGCGATGGAGCTGGAGGAAGAGCCATACGCTCCGCCCGTCTCGTTGAGACGCGCGTAATCAATGCTTATGTCTTCGGCGACAACACCCTTGTCCGATTTCTGGAGCACCTTCATCATCCTACCTGCCGCATTAATATAGACATCATTGCCGATTTGGACAGAGACGACCTCTACGACAGAAGCCTGCTTGACCATGTCCCCGTCTATGAAATGAACTCTGCTGTCATCAATGCAGATGTTGTACTTGCCCTCAACAACCTTACCAGTGTTCATCACCAGTTTGCCCGGCATGAAGTTTTCGTAGATGTAGGGCCAGGTGGTGGTGGGCTCAAAATTCTGCGCCGCGCAAAGCACGGCGGACAGCGCAAACAATGCCGCTACGATGAGAGTTTTAAGTGTTTTCATGATATGGACTTTTATAACGTACAAAACTGCCCCGGCGCGGGCCGGAGCAGTCAAGTCTTATTTAACAGTCTTATTTAACGACTTTTGCGTCGCCGACAAGTCTGGTGATAGCTTTTGCATTTGATGCTTTGACTGAAGCTGTAGCCTCTGATGATTTCTCAGCGGCATAACTATAATATGCATCATACCAGCCTGCACCTTTACCGTCTTTATCAAAAGCGTACATTCCGAAGTAGCCGGTGTTCTCAATCTTTCCGGCCTCAGGCACTTTGAATACAGCCGGATCCTTAGTGGCTACCAAATTACCGCCGCTCGCAACACCGTTGGCGAAAGCAATGGTATAATCAGTTCCACCTATCGTCGCTGCAAACATGGCCTGAGGACTTGCTACGCTGATTGTTCCGAGAGCTGTGTCGAATGTAGCATACACGGGTGCAGCAAGCTTATAGCCGAAGAGCTGTGTGAACATGATGTTGCCTTTCTTCTCGTTGTTGCTCTTGACTATCACGTCAGTAGCTTCAGCAATATCATCACCGTTGGAGAAGCATGTCAGATATGAAGACTTGTAGCTTCCGAGAACATCCTCAAGTTTATAGTCAAATGCGTATGAGAATGTAGCAGTCCACTCGGCGTTGGTGTTGCCATAGTAATCCTCGAAAGTACCGGCCGCAATCTTGACTGCCACCTTGCTTCCTCTCTTAGGCTCTGCAGGAAGATATACCACAACTTTCCCTTTTGACTTGACATAGCCAAAGTCTGAATTAGGGGTAAGATCATAAGTAACAGTCTTGCCTGTTTCATAATAAGTAGCTGAACCGGTTTTCTTGGAATAGGTATAGCCGTATCCATATTCTGAGCCGAAGTCAACCATGAGAGGAGTGTTCCAATCCGTCATAGTAGTAACGTCCGACTTTCCGAGACTGAACTCCTTGAGCTTGTTCTGGGCATAAATATTACTTCCCTCCACTTCATACGTGGAAGAGTTCAGTTTGGCGGAAGATGCCAGGGCGACAGACTTGTTGCCTGCATAGTCCAAGAATGCACCTTCAGCGACATCGACAGAGTACCAGGCACCGGCAGGGAGTTTAAACTCGATGGTGGCAGTAGCATCCTTGATCTCGGTCACAGTGCCGGTCACGGTCCCGACAGGAGTACCGTTGATGAACTCAGGATCATTGAGGGCATAATACTTCGCTGTGATTTCGCCATCTGCCTTCTTGATGTTCTCGGAGAAGACAAGTTTTATCACGCAACTGTCAGCACTGAACTTCGCCGGGCTCGGAGCCACCTTGTCTGAAGTCTGGAATGTAACGCTGGCCACGCTGGATGGGATACCGGTGGAACTTCCGGCTACTGCGTAGATGACATACGGAGTGTTAGGAGCAAGCCCCTCAACAGTGAGGGTCTTGCTCTTTGAGAGATGCCAGTCGATAGTGCCCTGGGCCACGCTCTTGTAGGAAACAGAGAAGAGAGAAGCGGAGTCAAGAGTCTCTACTACATCACTCTGATCAACGAGGTATGAGTAGTAGGTCGCCTCGCTCTTCGGGGTGAGGGTGAAAGTGACGGCGTCATCCTCCACAAGTTTCACCTCGATGTCGATGCCGTCGGACTTGACCTCCGGCGTAGCGCTCTCCGTAGGGCCGTATAGGTCGCTGCAGGCCACAAGGAGAGCCGCTGCTGATATGAGTGTAAATATCTTTTTCATATACATTTTCCTTTATTTCTTTACCCAAACAATGCCAGGATTAAGCAAGTCATAGAGAGAAACTTCACCTGAATCAGCCTTATATCCGATACCATATCCATCTTCTGTCGCGAAACCGTTTGCAATAGTTGTGAACGCGATATTACCAGAAGAATAAACACTATCACCGTCAAAAGACCACAAGCTAAGACTACGCCCCCTCACGGCAGTGGCAAGCGACTGTCCACAAGGGAAATTGATGCCTGTAATGTTGCCTTCTTCATCCTTGGTAACATTACCATAGATACGATAGTCCGCACTAGGATAATAGCCGGCAAATGTTGCGGTGAAGCCGTCGATCCATACCATATTAAGATCATATTTATCTTTCATTATGGTCAAATTCCAACTTACATCAGATCCATTGAAGTAATCATGGGCCGTAGCGGTATACTCGCCAAGGATGGCACTGAGAGGGTGATCGACATCGTTAATGGTGACGGTGCAGACACTGTTCGCGCCGAGATTGAGTCCAGTGGCGGACACAAGCTTGACAGAGAATGAAAAATCTCCAGTATATCCGGCTATATTCTTGATGTTTACTACGATGGAGCCTGTACGGGATTCTCCGTCAAACACGAGCACAGCTGACTCATCACTGCTCTCATAGTTCACACCTGCCTTGGCTGTGCCGTCCACCAGCTCGTAAGAGATGTTAGTCTTGACCGGGTCAATGGAAGCGATGGTGAGCGGAAGCGTGACTGTGCCAGCATCTTCGTTTACAGAAACGGCTGACTTGTCGAAAGCCACAAATGAATCAGCCTCGTCGAAAGTCGGAAGCGGGTTGAGGTCACACCCTGCGAGGACGGCCACTGCCACCGCTCCGGCTATATATTTCAGTATGTTTTTCATCATATATTCCTCCGTAATTAATTGGTATAACCAGGATTGTGGGTGAGATTAGGGTTGACACCATACTCCCTCAATGGAATAGGCAGTGCCCAACGGTAGTCGCCCACCTTAAGATCCTTTGCATCAGGATCACCGGTGAAGTCTGTGCGGGTCATGTCGCGCTTGGTACGTGCGAGATCGAACCAGAGGTGGCCCTCCCACGCGAGTTCCTTGCGGCGCTCCTCGTAGACTCCAGCAAGTGTCTGAGGCTGAACACTTGCCCCACGGTTGTCAGCAATGGTCTTGAGATCGTCTACAGCATTCACGCCTTCGATCGCAGCTCCATTGATGAGAGCCTCGGCACGGTTGAGATACATCTCGGAGAGTCTGAAGACTATAGTGTTGTTGACATCAGGTGTACCAAGGCCCTTGCCCGCATACTTACCAGTCCAAACTACACCGCTCTCTTCTTGAAAAAGAGTACCACGCACATCGCTGTCCTCATAAGACTCATAGAGGTCGGCAGACGCTCCGGCATCACCATAGCCGGAAGGGCTGGTCATAGGCATGATGCCATCGTGGTATCCGTCATAAGAATTGTTTTTATTACCATATACTTCGAAGATGATTTCTCCACCTTTAGGTGCATCCTCACGGAAGCAGGCGGCGTTCCTGAAGTCTTCAAGTTTCCACATGGCGTATTTGCCGCTGTTGATGACCCTGGTAGCATAGTTTGCAGCCTCCTGCCACTTGCCCATGTAGAGATATACCCTGCTGAGGAAGGCTTGGATGGCGTAGATTGACACGACAGACTTGGCATCCGCCACTCCGCTCCTGACATAGGACGGGTCGATGATGGATTCGGCCTCAAGGAGGTCAGCCACGATCTGCGCATAAACCTTGGCCACGCTCTCACGGGCAGGCTTGGCATTCGCATCAGTGTGGAGCACCACAGGGACACCATCGTGTGAGGCATCAGCAGTGTAGTTGTACGGCTGTGCATAAGTGCGGACCAGATCGAAGTGAGCCAATGCACGCAGGAAGAGTGCTTCAGCTTTGAGGTTGTTCTTGGTCTGAGCGTCACCCTCTACATTCGGAAGAGCATCGATGGCGTTGTTGGCCGCAGAAATCACATAGTAACCGTAACCCCAAAGGTCATAGGTGCTGGTCTCGGAGAAGTTGATACTGTAAACATTGTTAAGTCGCCCAGTGTTCCACCTTGATTCAAAATATTTTTTTCCATTACCTGTCTTCATCTCATTGTAGATAATGAAGTCTGCCCCATACCAAGTGGTGGATGCAAGAGGTGAATATGCCCCGGCAACAGCCTTGTTGACACCAGATAGGGAAGAAAGCGCCATATCCGTTGTCTTTGTCAATACAGGCCCTTCTGTCAAGAAGTCCTGACAGGCGTTTGCGCAGCAGAGCACAAGCGCTGCGGATGCGATAGCTATATATTTGTTCATATTCGTCATGATTTAGAATGATAACTCGATACCTCCGACGACAGACTTGGTGAGAGGATATGTACCGGCAGTGAGTCCGGTGATACCCTGCTCAGGATCCCAGAAATTGACATCGTTGAAGCAATAGAGATTGAGGCCGCTAACATAGAACTTGAGCCCCTTGACCTTGAGTTTCTTGAGGGCGCGCTCCTGCAGAGAGTAGGAGACGGTGATGTCCTTGACGCGCAGGTAGCTTCCGTCTGCAAGCCAGCGAGTACTGAGGATAGCATCGTTGCTGACTGACTGACCGGCAACCGGCTTAGGCTGCACTCCAGTGTCACCAGGCTTCTTCCAGTAGTTGTTGGATGAAGCCATCTGGTTCATGGACATCTCGGATCCGTCAGAGTTGAGGTAACTCCACTCGTTGACAAGGAACACCTTGTTTCCGGCCTTGAACTCGAAGAATGCGCTGGCAGAGAATCCCTTCCAGGCGAAACTGGTGTTAAATCCGCCGATCAGCTTCGGCTCCGGTGAGCCGGCGTAGATCTTCTGGGCCTTGGAGGCATCGTTGGTAAGGGTGCCTTCCTTCGTTCTGAAGAGAGCTTCACCGTTGCTCGGGTTGACTCCGTAGTAGTCTGTAAGATAATAAGTATACCTTGACTTGCCGACAACATAGTGCATGTAAGATGCGGCTTCAATCTTCTCATCGCCCGCGAGGTCAAGAATCTCGTTGCGGTTGTATGCGAGATTGAGTCCGGCTGACCAAAGCATGTCGCTTGTGGCGATGATATCACCGTCAATCTGGAACTCGACACCGTCGTTCTTCATAGCACCTGCATTCATGAACTTGGTGCTGAAGCCGGTGGTCTGAGGGACCTTCTTGCTGAGGAGCATGTCAGTGGTCCTACGGCTGTAGACATCCACGCTACCCCTGAGCCTGTTGAAGAAGCCGAAGTCCACGCCGACATTCCAGGTGCCGTTCTTCTCCCATGAGAGATAAGGATTTGACTCCTGCGCCGGGAGCATGCCGACCATACCATTGTACACAGAAGACCCGTATGCGCTATAAGCCTTGTAGGCAGCGATGCCGTTGTTGCCGTTGACACCGTAGCTTGCACGGATCTTAAGAAGGTCGAGCCAACTGTACTGCATCCACTTCTCACGGGTCATGTTCCATGACGCTGAAGCGGACCAGAAGAAGCCCCATTTGTTCTGCTCTCCGAAGAGAGAACTTCCGTCCTCACGGGCGGTGAGCTGGGCGAAATATTTGTTGTCGTAGTTGTAGTCGAGGATTCCGAAGAATGAGAGGAGGGTCTCACGGGTGAATCCTTGTTCAGTCTCAGTATTTGCCTGATTGGCTGTGTTGATATACGGAATCTGAGGGTCAACGCCAGGAGCATACGAGTAGATATATTCGTAATTGTACCTGTTGGCCTCCTGTCCGAGGAGTGCCCTCACTGAGTGGTAGCCCTCGAAGATGTTGGTATAGTTGAGGGTGTTGGAGGTAGTGAGGTTCTGGAACTGGCTGTTGGTGGTCTGGAGGGTTCCGGTGCCGCCCTGCTTCGGGTGGGACTTCGGAGACCAGTATCTTCTGTCCTGAGTGAATGCGACCTCTGCGGAGTTCTTGGTCTCGGCTACGAGGTTCTTGGTGAGCTCCCAACGGAGGAAAGCTGTGCCGTTGAAACGGTATGACTTGGACCACTGGTCATCATAGGCCGCTGTGGCACGAGGGTTCTGGTTGGAGTTGGAAGGGATGTTGGTGTTGAAATCCCCGTTCTCATCGTACTTCGGAATCCAAGGCAGAAGCCCGAGCCCAGCCCAAGCTGGGTTGGCATAGTAAAGGGACTCCATCGGGACATCGTTCTGCTCAGTATAGGCAGCATTCACGCGGACTCCTGTCTCAAGATTGCTGAGGAGTTTGTAGTCGGCGTTGATACGGGCCTGGAACTTGGAATAGTCGATACCATAGAAGACACCATCGTTCTTGTGATAAGACACTGAAGAGAAGTATTTTGCCTTGTTGGTACCGCCGCGGGCGCTGATCTCGTACTCCTGCAGCACACCCGGACGGGTGAAGTGCTCCATCCAGTTGGTCTGCTCCTTGGAAAGCAGGGAAAGAGGACGGTAGTAGGTACCGGTAGGATCGTCAGGATCCATACCCGCATTATATACGGCATCCCTCTGATATGCGAGGAGCTCGCTCGGGGTCATCATGCGGAAACCGCTGTCGCTCTGGAGCCATGACACGCCGTACTTGGCACGGGCATCGAACTGGGCCTGTCCTTCCTTGCCGCTCTTGGTGGTGACAAGGATGACGCCGTTGGCCGCACGTGATCCGTAGACCGCAGCGGCAGCCGCATCCTTGAGGACGGTGATGGACTCGATATCGTTAGGGTTGATGGTGGCGATGGAGTTGGACTGGTTGGTCATCTCGGATGTGCCTGCGGAAATGATAGGAATACCGTCCACAACCCAGAGAGGAGCGTTGCTCGCGTTGATTGAGGAGGTACCGCGCACACGGATCTGGGATGCTGCGCCAGGCTGGCCGCTGTTGGCGGAAATCTGCACGCCGGCAAGTTTTCCGGAGAGCATCTTGTCCACTGATGACACTGGAGCCTCGGCGAGGCCCTGCCCCTTGACGGCGGATACTGATCCCGTCACGGCCTCGCGCTTCGCCGTACCGTAGGCGACGACGATCGTCTCGTCCAGAAGCTGGGAGTCCGGGTTGAGGGCGATGTCAAGGTTCTGCCTTCCGTTCACGCTGACCTCCGCCAGTACATATCCCATGCAGCTGACGGTAAGTGTTGCGTTTGAAGGCACGGAAATGCTGTATGCCCCGAAGCTGTCGGTGAGGGTGTAGTTGCTGGTGCTGCCCTTGAGCTGCACCGCCGCGCCTATCACCGGATCACCGTTGGAGGCATCTGTGACAGTACCCGACACTTTCACGCTCTGGGCGGAAAGGGATACTGTCAGAAGCGCTAAAATCGCGCTGAAAAACAGTTTCGCTTTTTTCATAAGCAAATACTTTAATTAAACAAACGTTATACTAACCACTAAAATTCTCTTGTCTTCGGCCTCCCGGCCCCTGCTACATTAAAGGGGCGTTTTGGGAAGCGAAATTCGGTGCAAAATTATCAGAATATTTCAGATAAGCAAATCCGCTAACGCCTGATTTATAGGCGGTTGACAACACTGATTGTTATCGTTTCGGCTGTTTTTGCTTACAAATTCTTATAAAATAGCCCAAATTTCTTCCTAAATGAAAGCATTTTTTGGCGGATTTCCAAAAAATCGCTCAAAAAGAAAATTTGAAATTTTTTAAGAATTATTTTCCTTCGGGGCGCGCGAGTCGGTGATGCCCCCTTTGGCTTGACTTCTCCGGACTGTGCCCAACTCTCAAACATAGGTACTAGCTCAGCAAAAGCGCCGCCATCCCAACATCACCAGCGGGTCATGGTTTTCAAGCGAACACCATCTGATGGAGCCCGGCTCAATCTTTCAGACAACCGACAGGAACTATATATATACCGTCTTTGCGGCGATATGCATAGTCCCCGACTCCGACGAGCACCATCATGAATGAGGGTGCATTCATCTTGTCGGTGTTGATTCTCCCCGCCAGTTCAATCAGATTTCCGGCCCCCTCTTCGATGAGCTTGTCGCCGCCCAATTTCACCTCTACAAGACCATACTTTCCATTGTGCAGATGTATTACGGCGTCACACTCCAGACCGTTTTTGTCGCGATAATGGTAAACCTCTCCTCCTATGGCTCCAGCAAAGACACGAAGATCCCGGACGCATAGAGCCTCAAACAAGAGCCCCATCGTCTTGATATCCAGAATGAGGTCTTTTGGCCCAAGGCCCAGCACGGCTGTACCTATCGAAGGATCCACAAAATATCGGGTGTTCGTTGTCCTGACAGCGGTCTTTGAACGGAGATTGGGATTCCAGGCCTCGGAATCTTCAATGACGAAGATTTTGCGCAGTGCCTCCAGATAACTGGCAGCCGTCTTCGTGCTGATTTCATTTTCATCGTTGTTTCTCATGTCTTCAACGATTGTCTCTATCGTGGCTTGAGTCCCCTGATTTCTGGCATACGAGCGAAGCAGCAACCGGGTGGTTGTTGCATTGCGGTTCACACCGCCCACCCTCGCGACATCTTTCTTGATCACAGCATCCACATAGTCAAACGCTTGGGACAAAGCGGCCTCTCCCTCCAAGTTGCAAGCAAACGGCCAGCCTCCACGACAAATCAAGTAAGCCAGATCGTCTAACCTCAATTTGTTGGTGGCGCTGATCCTCTCCGGTGTTTCAAATAACTGGGCCAAACCTACTTGCCCAGTAGACTCCCCTGACTCATACAGGCTCATCGGCCGCATGGTAAGCCAGGTGAAACGACCGGTGCCGGAATGGTGCATCTCTTTTTCTTCTGCAGGTACGGCCGAACCGGTCAATATGAACTGTCCCACTGCGCTCCGATGGTCAACCTCGTACCTGATGGCATCCCAAAGTTTGGGGGCCAACTGCCACTCATCTATAAGCCGAGGAGTGTCTCCTGCAAGCAGGACAGAGGGGTCAATCCCAGCCAGCTGCAAGTTTGTTTCCAACGATGCCGGATTGTCCATGAATAAAATACTGCCTGCGTGTTGCTCCGCCGTGGTGGTTTTCCCACACCATTTCGGTCCTTCTATCAGGACTGCTCCCTTGCTTTCAAGTTTCTTGGAGAGGATCTTATCCGCAATTCTATGTTTGTATTCCATATTTTTAAAAAGCATCTGATTCTCAGAAGCAAAGATAGAAAAATATTTTCCATTTCCTAAGTTGGCGCATTTTTGCTTCCCGGTTTGGCGCATTTTTGCTTCCCGGTTTGGCGCGTTTTTGCTTCCCAGGTTGGCCGTATTCCAAAATTTACGCTAAATATTGGAGTGGCATTCCAAAAATTACGCTAATTTTTGGAATTGCACAAACTGATATTGCCAGATGTCCATTGGGTGATTTTCCACAAATTTGTGGTCCACAAGTTTATGGAATCGCCTCCGCTTCTCCTGGACTTTCGGCAGCGGAGAGGCAGTGGGAGAGGGTGTTGCGGTGAATCCCGTAGAGTCGTGCCACGGCGGCCCTGGACATTCCTTCATCCAGCATCCCACGTATTTTCTCCTGTTCGGAGAGCACCTTGGCGACCTTGCGGCTGCGGCCGGCGGGTCTGCCGAGTTTGATGCCTGAAGCTTTTTTGGCGGCGAGGGCTTCTTTTGTGCGCTGTGATATGAGGTTTCTCTCAATCTCGGCGGCCAGCCCGAAAGCGAAGGCTATGATCTTGGAGTTGAGGCTGTCGGAGAGTTCGAAGTTGTCTTTTATTGAGCGGATCACGATGCCACGCTGGGTGCAGCTGTTGAGGATTGACATGATCATCAGCAGGTTGCGCCCGAGGCGTGAGAGTTCCGTGCAGACTATCGTGTCCCCGTTCTCCATTTTCCTTATGGCCCGGCCGAGGTTGCGTTTTTCCCATGCCACGGTCCCGGACACGGATTCGGTCACCCAGTTGTCTATCTTCATCCCCCGCGATGCGCACCAGCGGGTGATTTCATATTTCTGGCTTTCGTGGGTCTGGAGTTGCGTCGAGACCCGGATGTAGGCAAATACTTTCATATCAGTGGTTTTAAATCTGTGCGGGCGGGTGTTTCCAAAGGTAGGTGTTTCCCAAAGGCGGCCCCAAGGCAGGTGCTTCCCGGTTCAAGGTAGGTGCTTCCCGGTTCAAGGTGGGTGCTTCCCGGTTCAAGGTAGGGGAGAAAAAGGTCAAATCTACCCCAACCTTTTACGGTGGGAGGCCGCTGGGGGCCTTGTATGGGCGGGGCCTCACAAAGGTAGGGGTAAAAACCGCCCAAAATACCCCAACCTGCCAGGCAAGGGCTTCACAAATCCCTGCCCGGCAGGGATGCCGCAAAAAACGCCCCTTTAATGTAGCCGGGGCCGCAGGGAGGCCGAAGACAAGAGAATTTTAGTGGTTAGTATAACGTTTGTTTAATTAAAGGTATTTGCTTATGAAAAAAGCGAAACTGTTTTTAAGCGCCCTGTCGGCGCTCATGGCAGTCACCCTCGGAGCCCAGAATGTAAGGGTAGAAGGCACTGTCAAGGACGCTTCGACTGGCGAGGCCGTCCCTTATGCATCAGTATTGGTGAGGGGAACGACCAGCGGCACCTCATCTGACGACAAGGGTGCCTATTCCGTTTCAGTTCCCGCCTCGGGAGTACTCGTCTTCTCCGCCATCGGATACGAGGAGCAGGAGGTGGCCGTGGGTTCAAAGACCAGGATCGACGTCGCCCTCACTCCTGACACGGAGTTCCTCGACGAGACCATCGTGGTAGCCTACGGTGTACAGAAGAAATCATCGTTCGTCGGCTCGGCCACCCAGCTCAGCGGCGACAAGCTCACCAAGATGCAGGCCAGCAACGTCTCCAAGTCTCTTGAAGGCGCGGTGGCAGGTCTTCAGACCGCAAGCTCATCAGGCACCCCGGGATCCGGCGCAAGCATCCAGATCCGTGGATTCGGCTCTGTGAGCGCCTCCACCTCACCTCTCATCGTGGTGGACGGAACCCCTTATGAGGGAAGCCTCAACTCCATCCCGACCCAGGACATCGAGTCCATCACCGTCCTGAAGGACGCCGCAGCCAACTCCATGTACGGAGCCCGCGGATCCAACGGTGTGATCATGGTGACCACCAAGAGGGGAACAGCCGGCAAGGTGACCATCAACTTCGACGCCAAGGTCGGCGTGAACTCAAGGGCTGTACCTGCCTACGATGTCATCACTGACCCGGGCGAATACTACGAGATGGCCTGGGAGGCCGCAAGGAATGGCGTTCTGGGATCAAGGGATCTCGCACAGGCCGGCATCTATGCGTCAGCCAACCTGCTCAAACTCCTCGGACCATACAACATCTATGAAGGTATTGCAGACGACCAGATCGTAGATCCTGGCACCGGCAAGCTCAACGCCAACGCCAGCTACCGCAAATGGAGCGACGACTGGAGCAAGGACGTGTTCCGCAGCGGCATCCGTCAGGAATACAACGTCTCCGCCGCAGGCGGCTCCGATGCCACCCAGGGCTACATGTCAGTATCCTATCTCAACGACGAGGGATATGTGCCGAACTCAGGCTTCAACCGTATCGCGGTGCGCGCCAAGGTTGACCATACCGTCAACAAATTCATCAAGGCAGGCATCAACCTCGCCTACTCCAACACCGTACAGCGCCAGTACAACGACAATGAGGGCAGCAACTACTCCAACTTGTTCATGTTCTCCCAGATGATCGCGCCGATCTACCCTATCTATCTCTACGACGACAACGGCAACCGCCAGTACGACGAGCTCGGCAACGTGAAATACGACTGGGGCGAGACAGGACGTGCATACGCCCCGACCAGCAACGCCTACGGTCAGCTGATGTCATCAATTGCCAAGACCACCAGGGACAACATCTCCTCAAGAGGATATGTCAATATCAATCTCCTCAAGGACCTCGTGTTCTCAGCGAATGTCGCCTATGACGTGTTCAATACCGTATACGACATCTACGCGACTCCTAACGGAGGAGATGCAGCCAACGTAGGAGGCCGCGGCGAGCAGGAGGCCGACCGCTACATGGCCCTCAACGCCAACCAGCTCCTCACTTGGACCCCGACATTCGGCGACCACAGCCTCAACGTCCTCCTCGGACACGAGACCAAGGCCGACAACTCCTACACGCTCTACGGGCAGATGACCGGCTTCGTCAACAAGACGGTGACCGACTTCGCCAACGCCACCAACTATCAGGATCTCACCTCATACCGCAGCAGCTACTTCCTTGAGGGCGTCTTCTCAAGGGCCGAGTACAACTACGCCAACAAATACTACCTCTCAGCCTCCTACCGCATGGACGGGTCATCCCGCTTCGCACCGGACAAGAGATGGGGCAACTTCTGGGCAGTCGGCGCATCATGGAACGCCAAGGCCGAGTCCTTCCTCCAGGAAGCCGCATGGCTCGACAACCTCAAGCTCAAAGCCAGCTACGGTACCCAGGGCAACGACAACATCGGTGTCAACCGTGTCTACGAGAACCTCTACCGCATCGACCGTGTCGATGGCAAGGCTTCTCTCACACAGACCTTCCGCGCAGCACCTGAGGTGACCTGGGAGAAATCCAACAACTTCAACACCGGTTTCGAGACCAGGCTCTTCGGCAGGCTCGGCGTCAACTTCGAGTACTTCGTCAAGGAGACCAAGGACATGATTTATTACCGTCCTCTGGCCCTCTCACAGGGAAAGCCGAGCTCACAGCTGGTCAACGACATGGACATGATGAACACCGGTTTCGAGTTCGAAGTCAGCGCTGACCTTGTAAAGACATCAGACTTCAACTGGAGCATCAACATCAACGGCACCCACTACAAGAACAAACTCACCCGCCTCCCGTCCGACTACCCTGCAGAAGGCAAGCAGGTCGGCAACTACTGGCGTGAGGTAGGTTCTTCCCTGTACAACTACTACCTCTATGAGTGGGCGGGTGTCAACCCCGAGACCGGTGCGGCCCAGTATTACAAGTACGACGACGAAGGCAATCAGAGCATAGTGAACAGCACCTCCGAAGCATCTTACGTGAAGACCGGCAAGAACCCTATTCCTGACCTCTACGGTGGTTTCGGTACCGTCCTTACATGGAAAGGCTTCGACTTCAGCGCCAACTTCGCATACCAGATCGGGGGCTACACTCTCGACTCTGTATACCAGCAACTCATGTCTTCAGGCTCAGCCGGCACCAACTGGCACAAGGACATGTTCAACCGCTGGACTCCGCAGAACACCGGCAGCGACATCCCTAAACTCCAGTTCAACGAGCAGGAGGCAAACCAGACCTCCACAAGGTGGCTCATCAAGTCCTCTTACCTCAGCCTGAGGAACGTCACCGTAGGATACACCCTGCCTAAGAGCCTGACCAGCAGGCTTTCCATCGCCGGAATTAGGTTATATCTCACCGCAGACAACGTGTTCTACACATCCGAGAGGAAGGGCATGGATGTCCGCAAGTCATTCTCCGGTGGCAACGGATTCACCTATTCCGCACTCCGCACAGTTTCCGGAGGCGTAACTCTCACATTCTAAAAATAGGAGATAAAGACAATGAAAAAATACATAGCAATCCTGGCTTCAGCAGCCCTCGTATTCAGCTCCTGCGAGAAATCGTTTGAAGTTGAGGACTCCAGCAGGCTCTCCGGAAGCGAAGCGGCCACCATGGTCGAGCAGGACCCTTCGTTCCTCTTGTCCTATGTCAACGGCTTCTACTCATGGATGGTCCAGTACAGGACCAGCGGATCGAGCAGCGCCGCACACGATGACTTCGGTTTCCTCTGTGTCGGATACAATACCGACATGATGGGACAGGACATAGCCATCAACGGCACATGGAACTGGGGAACCTACGACATCAACCACGACTACGGCGCATACAACTACAACCGCACGTACATCTTCTGGAACTTCTTCTACACCCTGATCAAGAAGTGCAACGAGGTGATCGACTTCTTCGGTACCGATGACCCTGTCAACGCCACTCTCCGCGGCTACCTCGGACAGGCCTACGCGCTTCGCGCCTTCAGCTACACCTACCTTATGCAGCTGTACCAGGACACGGTGGAGGGCACTACTCCTTCGATGACTTTCCGCGATTCTGCTCCTGGCGTGCCGATCGTCTATGCGACCCGTGACGGAGTCTCCACCGAAGAGGCGACCGCAAAGGCCGGCCGCAACACTCTTGCTGACATCAAAGTCGAGGTGGAACGCAATCTCGCACTCGCACTCCCGCTTCTGGAAGGGTACGAGAGAGCCTCCAAGAACGAGGTCAACACCCAGGTGGCCCAGGGTATAGCCGCACGCTACTACCTTCTCACCCAACAGTGGGACAAAGCCATCACCGCAGCCCAGGCCGCACAGAAGGGCTTCGACCTTATGGACAACGCCCGCGTCAACTCCGGCTTCATGGATATCAGCGACAATGAAGTTCTCTGGGGCTTCGACCACAACGCCGAGACCATGACAAGCTATGCCTCATTCTTCTCCCACATGAGCAACGACAGTCAGGGCTACGGTGGCGTAGGACAGTCAGTACACTGCATCGACAGCCGTCTGTACAACTCCATGGAGAATACCGACTACCGCAAGACTCTCTTCAACGGCCCCGACGGAGATGCCGCAGCAGCCACCACCGGCGCCAAGTTGCCTTATGCAGCAAGGAAATTCGGCTATATGGCAGGTTGGCTTCAGGACTACATTTTCATGCGCAACGCTGAGATGATCCTCATCGAGGCCGAGGCCCACGCCCGTCTGTCCGACGGACAGGCTGCCACTACCCTCGGCAAACTCATGGCCATGCGCGACCCTTCATGGGGCAAGGGCACTGTCACAGTGGACGATGTGCTTCTGCAGCGCCGCATAGAGCTCTGGGGAGAGGGATTCGAGTACTTCGACCTGCGCCGCAACGGCCTTCCGGCAGTAAGGAAATATGATGGTTCCAACCACTCAGCCGAAGCACAGTACAACTTCCCGGCACACGGCAAGAGCTGGAATTTCCAGATTCCACGTCAGGAAATGCAGAACAACAACAGCATCACCGAAGAGGAGCAGAACGAGTGGATCACCGGAACCAAAGAGACTTTTTAATTTGAAGTTAAGATGAAAAAGATATTTAAACTTTTGCCGCTTGCAGCGGCGATTGCCCTCGCTTCCTGCACCAAGGATGCACCAAGCAAGAGCGAGGTGGAGGCCGGATTCGCCAAATATGACGGCCCGGTGCCGACTGTAACGATTTCCGACAAGGTGGAAAGCGACCCGATGGCAGGCACAGCCACAGTGGATGTCACGTTCGCCGGCCTTTCCAATGAGCTCAAGGATCTCTCTTTCGGAGTGCTTTCCGACACCGACCCCACATTCGCCGATGCGAAGTTCACAAAGCTCACCGAGGTTGCCGACGGCACCGTAACGGTCAAAGCCAAGGTGTCAGCAGGCAAGACCAACTACATCAGAGGCGTTGTCGCATTTGAGGCAGGTACGGTCTACTCGGATGTTGTCGAAGTAGAAGTACCGGACGTTCCGTTCTACATCAAGGTTCCAGGAAAGTACACCTGCGCTGGAATCTACTCTTACGGCACAGAGTCCGAAATAGCAGTCACCTGGACAATAGTCGCCGATGAGACTGATCCTGAGCACAAATGCAGGATCTGGGGTATCGAGCCTTACTATTATTCAAAGGGTTACGGGAAGGACACCAGCTCGAAACTCAATTCAGTGGAAGCTGTCATCGACTCCGAGGCACGCACACTGACCATAAAGGACGGCTCCTACATCAGCCTCGCCACCTCTACGGATTATTATTACGTAAGAGGCGTGGATGCTCCGAGTGTAGAAGATGCAGAGTATTATGCAGACATGGTTCTCAAGTTTGATGCTGACTGTGCGAACTTGACGCTGGTCAACGGATTCCAGACGATCACCGTCAGCAGAGAGACAGGCGAATCCGACGTGTTCAACTCCTACGACGGCGGCGTGACTTTCTCAAAGTAACATTCCTCCGATGAAACCAGACCTTCCGCAATTCCCTTTCACGGGATACGGAAGGTTTTTTGTTCGTTTTTAATTACCTTAGCATCATGAAACCGAATACACCATTTCTTCCCCTTGCGGCAGGGGCTGCACTTCTGCTCGCCTCGTGCTCGCAGGAGCGGCTTGACCTGAGGGGGGATGCAGGCTCGGGGGTCTACGAGAACGTGGCTCCCGCAGGGGCCGCACAAGGCCATATCCGTGTCAAATTCACCTCAGAACCATCCATGACAAAATCCGGGGGCACAGCGGACGTGGATCTCTCCGCACTCGGAGAATACACGATGGTGAGAACCTTCCCAGAGGCCGGACGCTTCGAGGCCCGGCACAGGGAATACGGCCTGCACCTTTGGTATGACATCTTCTTCGATGAGAGCAAGCCGCTTACCAGGGCTGCAAACGACATCGCCGCAGCCGATGGGGTGGACATTGTCGAGTACGTACAGCCTGTGACCCAGACCTCGGTCTTCCCGTTCAACGACCCCAATGCCGGAAAACAGTGGCACTACTATAACCCCGGAACGCAGGCGGGCACCGTGGCGGGGAGCGACATCAATGTCGTCCCGGCATGGGAAGTGACCACAGGACGCCCGGATGTCATCGTGGCCATCAGCGACGGCGGTCTCCAGTGGGACCACCCCGACATGGCCCGGAACATGTGGGTCAACCAGGCCGAGTTCAACGGAAAACCCGGCGTGGACGATGACGGCAACGGCTACGTGGACGACATCTACGGCTACAACTTCCTGGTTTCCTCCGGCGGCTACGGGATGAAAGGCACCATAACGCCGGGAGACCACGGCACGCACGTGGGAGGCACCGTGGCGGCGGTCAACAACAACGGAGTCGGGGTGTGCGGCATCGCGGGCGGTGACGGCTCTCCCGAGAGCGGAGTACGCCTGATGAGCACCCAGACTTCAGACGGATCAGCCTATATCGGCAGCGCCTTCGTCTATGCAGCAGACAACGGAGCCGTGCTCATCAACTGCAGCTGGTCTATTGAGGGCAACTCCACCCCGCAATCCGTAACGACCGGCATCAATTACTTCAACGAATGCGCCGGCATCGACCCCGACACAAAGGCCCAGACCGGCCCTATGGCCGGAGGGCTGTGCATATTCGCAGCCGGCAACGATAACCGCAGTTCCCAAGCCTACCCCGCGATGGACGACAACGTGATGGCTGTGGCCTCCATCGGCGCCGATTTCCAGAAAGCCCATTATTCCAACTTCGGCTCATGGGTGGACATCACAGCCCCGGGAGGCGACGCCAACAAGGGCTTCGAGGTTCTTTCCACCCTCCCCGACAACTCATACGGCTCCATGCAGGGCACATCCATGGCCTGTCCTCACGTGACAGGCGTTGCCGCGCTTGTCGTATCAAGGTTCGGAGGCCAGGGCTTCACCAGGCAGAACCTGATCGACATCCTCACCGGCACTGCGAACACGAAACTGTATGAGCACAACCAGGGCTTCATTGGACAGCTCGGCTCCGGTCTCGTGGACGCGGGAGCGGCAGTAAGCGTCTCCACCACCGCTCCGGCGGCAGTGACGGACTTCAGCGGAGAGGTCAGCGGCAACACCGTGAGCTTCAACTGGACAGTGCCAGGTGAAGGCATGACACTTCCTCAGGGCTTCACCATCACCTATGGCGACGAGGAGATTTCCGTGGCGCGGGCAGGGGCCGCATCCGGCAGTAAGATGACCTGCACCGTGAGCGGGCTTGACTTCGATACCGAGTATCATTTCAACATCTCTTCACTAAGCGCATTCGGAACAGCGACACCCGGAGGGCCTGAAGTTGTCCTGAAGACAGCTGCCAACCTTCCGCCTGTCGTGACCCCGCTTGACGGGACTTCCCTGACTCTCAAAAGCTTCGAGACAGGATACCTGCGCTTCAAGGCATCAGACCCTGACGGCGGGAATCTCTCATGCTCCCTCTCCGAGGGTCTTGAGGGAGCCGTGGCCGGATTCACCGGTGACCTGCTCGTCATCGAAGTGGACGCGCTGAAGGCTGCCGACGGCAAGACATACGCCGGCTCGCTCTATGTCACCGACGGCCAGCTGACTGTGGAGACAGAGTTCACATATACGATCCAGAAGAACAACCCTCCTGTGGCCTCTTCAGCGATTGAGAACATAGTATTCGGCAAACTCGGAGAGACTTCGCGTGTGGACCTGACCTCCCATTTCAGTGATGCTGACGGAGAGAATCTGGAATACGAAATCAGGATCCCTTCTTCCAACTCCACCGTGAAGTGTTCGCTCACGGGCAATGAACTCATCCTCACGGCAAGCTCCTATGGCTCAGTCACCCTGACCGTAAAGGGTTCGGATGCCCGTGGGGAAAGCGTTTCACAGACCTTCTCAGTCCTCGTACGTGACGGCTCACGTACTGTGGATCTTTATCCTAACCCGGTGAAGGACAACCTCTTCGTAAGGACGGGCAGCGTGATGGATGCGGACGTGCTGATCACCAGCCAGTCCGGCGCGACAGTGCTGAAATCCGAAGGCGCGAAGATGGATCCGTTCGCTCCGCTCAAATTCGACATGAGCTCTCTCCCTGGAGGCACTTATTATGTACGTGTCAAGGGAGAAGGCATCGATGAAGTTTATCCGATAGCTAAGCAATAAGATGAAAAAAATAATATTGACATTGATGGCCTTTGCCTCAGCCGCTTCAGCGCTGTCCGCACAGACGCTCTCTTCCCTGCTGGTGCCTTCCGGCCCGGAATCCCTTGCCCTGGCGGGGAGCACGCTGGCCCGTCCGGCGGGCGTATTCGCAGCAACGGACAACGCATCCGCCATATCCCTTTCCGACAAGAGCTTCGCACTAGGGGCATCCTATAATCTCTGGGCGCCTCAAAACGTAGGAAGCAGCGTGGCCGATGCCAGCGCGTTCTTCAGGATCAGCGAAAGGTTCGCTTTCGGTCTGGGTGGACGCTTCTACTCAAGCAAGGAGATGGCGGCCACCAATCTTAACGGCGCGACCATCGACACCTTTACCCCTAAAGACATTATCGGCAACCTCGCCCTGTCATATAGAGTCCTTGACGGACTCTCCATCGGAGTGACGGGAAAGTACGTCTCTTCATCCATAGCACCCGATCTTTCTGGAACAGCATTCGGAGCGGATGTGTCAGTGAGCTGTGCCCATGGCCCGTTCAGCGCAAGCGCAGCTCTTTGCAACCTTGGCTCCGCGGTAAGTTACGGCAGTTCAAGCTACTCCCTGCCTATGCTTGCCAAGGCCGGTGCGGCTTTCAGCCTGAAGGGGCTCACGGTCAGCGCAGAGGCTGACTATCTCTTCGACGGGGCTTTCGCAGCATCGCTTGGAGCGGAGTTTGGTCTTGCAAAAATTGCCTTCCTGCGTGCCGGATACCACTACGGTTCTTCCGAGAAAGGGCTGCCGACCTTCGCCTCCGCCGGACTCGGCCTCAAGTTCGCCGGTGTAGAACTCAACGCCGCCTATCTCTTCGCTTCCGAGACTCTCGGCGGCACCATGACTTTCGGTCTGGGATACAGTTTCTGAACTCACATGCCTGTTTTTGTCCGGCCAGAGGGGTATCTGGCCGGACATTTTTTGTGTTCGAGAAACTACTCCTGACTGGCGCCGCCGACGAGATCGAGAATTTCAGAAGTGATCTTCTGTTGGCGGCCCTTGTTGTATTCGAGCGTCAAGTCCGCGAGGAGGTGCTCTCCGTTGTCCGTAGCTGCCTGCATGGCCACCGTGCGTGCGGCCTGTTCTGCAGCCTCCGAATCAAGCACAGCGGCATAGAACTTCAGGCAGATCATCTGGGGCAGCAAATTCGAGGCGATGGTGTGCGCATCCGGTTCGAAGATGAAATCGTCCTGCTCCGCCTGCGCAGAAGCAGCGGAAAAGAGCGAGAATGGCATGTAGGTCTCCACAGTTGGCCTCTGCACTGAAGTTGAGATGAAGCGGTTGTAGACAAGGAGTATCTTGGAGAATTCTCCCCTTTCGTAGCGGTCAATCAGAGCGTGTGCGAATGCTGATGCCTTGTCATAGCTGGTGTGGGCTATGAGGTCGCTGTAGTCCGCTTCGGGCTTGTAACCCGCCCGTCGGACCGCCTCCGCACATTTCTTTCCCACAGGGAAGTAGACCAGACCATGGTATTTGTCCCTGAGTTCAAGGGCAGTACGGATGACATTTGCATTGAATGCCCCGCAAAGGGAGGTGTTGGATGATATCACAACCACCGCCACCGGGGCGTCGCAGGCCACAGCCTTCTGTTCGAGCGGCCCCACCGCCGCGAGTATGTCCGAGAGGGCATCCGCATACGGTCTCATCCCTTCTATGACCTTCTGCGCCTTGCGCAGCTTGGCCGAAGAGACGAGCTTCATCGCAGAAGTCACCTGCAAGGTGCTTCTGACTGAACCTATACGGTCTTTGACTTCGCGCAATGATGCCATATACTATTACTTTGAGAGGAACTGGCAAACCTCGTGGGCTTCCCTGCGTATCACAGAGTCCAGATCATCCGGGATGTGTCCTTCTCCAAGAGCATCAAGAATATCCTGATGCGAAGAGCGCATCACATCAAGAAAACGGGACTGGAACTCTTCTACTCTTTCGACAGGTATGTCAGCCATCAGGGCATGTGTGCCGCAATAAAGTATGGCCACTTGCTCCCCTACCGGCATCGGACTATACTGCGGCTGGATGAGGAGACGCTCGTTTTTGCGTCCTTTGTCCAAGGTCATAGCCGTTACCTTGTCCATATCGGATGAGAATTTTGTGAAGGACTCAAGTTCTGAGAACTGCGCCTGATCAATCTTGAGAGTGCCGGCCACTTTCTTCATCGACTTGACCTGAGCCGCACCGCCAACTCGGGACACGGAGATGCCGACATTTATGGCCGGGCGGAATCCGGCGTTGAAGAGCGAAGGCTCAAGGTATATCTGTCCGTCCGTGATGGAGATCACGTTGGTCGGAATATAGGCTGAGACATCGCCGGCCTGCGTCTCGATGATAGGTAGGGCTGTCAACGAACCGCCGCCCTTGACTTTACCTTTCAGACAGTCAGGGAGGTCGTTCATCTTCTCCGCCACATCCTGCTGGCTGATGATCTTGGCTGCACGCTCAAGGAGCCTTGAGTGCAGGTAGAACACATCTCCCGGATAGGCCTCACGCCCTGAAGGGCGGCGCAGGATCAATGACACCTCACGGTAGGCCACAGCCTGCTTGGAGAGGTCGTCATAGACCACAAGCGCGTGCCGTCCCGTGTCACGGAAATATTCGCCTATGGCAGCTCCGGAAAATGGTGCGTAGTATTGGAGCGCGGCCGGGTCGGCTGCAGTCGCGGCCACTACAACAGTGTAGTCCATAGCACCCTTTGCGCGCAGAGTCTGCACTATCGATGCGACTGTGGAGCCTTTCTGCCCCACTGCCACATAGATACAATATACAGGCTTGCCCTTGAGGAACTCGGAACGCTGGTTGATGATGGTGTCGATGGCTATCGCCGTCTTTCCGGTCTGACGGTCGCCGATGATAAGCTCGCGCTGGCCGCGTCCGATTGGGATCATGGAGTCGATGGCCTTGAGACCCGTCTGGAGCGGCTCCGTGACCGGCTCGCGGAAAATCACTCCTGGGGCTTTACGTTCTATCGGCATCCTTATGGTATCGCCCTTGATGGAGCCGAGCCCGTCGAGCGGCGAACCTATAGGATCCACGACCCTGCCTATGAGACCCTCGCCCACCGGGATGCTTGCGATACGTCCGAGCCTGCGCACCCGCATTCCCTCCTTGACAAGATCAGTCGGGCCGAGGAGCACTGCGCCTACATTGTCGGCTTCAAGGTTCATGGCAACGCCCTTGACCCCGCTGTCGAATTCAAGCAATTCGCCGGCTTCGGCGTTGACAAGGCCGTATATGCGGGCCACACCGTCGCTTACTGTCAGCACGTTGCCGACCTCTTCATATTGGAGGGAGTTGTCCACTCCCTTCAACTCATTGAGCAGGATTTCCGATACCTCGCTCGCCTTTATGGTATTATGCGACATTAGACTATTCTGTTGTTTTGCGTTATGAACTGTCTGCGGACAGTCTCTATCTGGCTGCGCACGCTTGCGTCCAGCAGATAATCATCCACCACCACAAGGAAGCCACCCACCAGAGACGGATCCACTGAAGACTCGAACACTATCTTGCAGCCGAATTTCTCCTCCAGCATCCCGTGAAGCCTGTCCTCCAGATCTGCAGAAGGCACCGCAGAGACAAGCGTGGCTACACGGACTCCCTTGGAACGGTAGAACATCCCCACAAAGGAACGCAGTATGAAGCGGATATCCTCCATCCGCCCGTTTTTGGACACAAGGGCGACGAAGCGCTCGAGGTCCGGCTCCAGCCTCTCCGGCATCCTGTCCGGGTCTTTGAGGATTTCCCGCACCTGCTCGCATACCCTCTCCCCGCTGCCGTTCTCTTCAGTGAACATCAGCAAAGCCTTGGCGTATCTGGTGGATATGATTCCCGTGTTCATCGCTTTCAGTTCTTGACATCGGCCTTTGAGGCCTCATCGACCAGACGGTCGATCAGGGCGAGCTGCTCACCCTTGGCATCAAGGTCCTTTCTTACGATCTTCTCGGCCACCTGCACGGAGACGAGAGACACCTTCCTGCATATTTCCTGCAATGCCGTCTCCCTCTCGGCAGCTATGGCCGTCTTGGCCTGCTCAATCATCTTGGCGGCCTCCTCCTGGGCCTGCTGCTTCGCGGCGGCAATGATGCTGTCCCGCGCCTGGGAGGCTTCCTGAAGGATACGTTTCTGCTCCAGCCTCGTCTGCTCTATCATCTTAGTCTGCTCTGAGGCAAGGCTTTCAAGCTTGTCCTGAGCCTCCTGGGCCTTGCGGAGCGACTCCTCGATATGGTCGGAGCGCTTCTGCACCATGGAGGTGATGACCGGGAAGCCGAACTTCGCAAGCACGAAGAATACTATCCCGAAAATCAGGACCATCCAGAAGAGAAGACCGAAATCTGGTGTTATCAGTGACATAGAAGACTAGAGAACGGCCATCAGACAAACTATCACGCCGAAGAGGCAGACACCCTCGATGAGGGCGCCGATGATGATGGCGGTAGTGCGCAGTTTGCCCTCAATCTCCGGCTGACGGGCGGACGCCTCCATCAGGGCCTGTGCAAGCTTGCCGATACCCAGTCCGGCTCCCAGTGCGACAATACCTGCTCCGATTGCTCCGCCGACCTTTGCGAGCGCGGCGGCCTCAAGAATCATTGATGAGATAAGTAACATATTGTTTGTGTTTTAATTGGTTTTCTTTTCCGGTTCCTGATGCGCAAGTCCGATGAATACGGCCGAGAGCATCGTGAACACATAAGCCTGGATGAACGATACAAGGATTTCAAGGCAATCCAGGAACACCCCGAAAAGCACGGCCACGACCGTCATCGAGCCGTTGAGCACGGCGCTCATCCTGGCTGTGATGAAGATGATCCCTATCACACTGAGCAGCATGATATGTCCCGCCAGCATATTGGCGAACAACCTTATCATGAGAGAGAAAGGCTTGGTGAACATACCTATCACCTCCACCGCCGGCATTATCGGGATTGCCTTCAGGGCCAGCGGTACATCCGGCCAGAATATGTCCTTGAAATAGTGCCTGTTGCCGAAGAGGTTGACCATGAAGAACGTGAAGAGCGCGAGCACCAGGGTCACGGCTATGTTGCCGGTGATGTTGGCACCTCCCGGAAATATCGGGAATATACCCATCAGGTTGTTGATCAGTATGAAGAAAAACGCCGTAAGGAGATAAGGCGAAAACCTCCTGTACTCCGGGCCGATAATGTCCTTGACGACATCATCGTTTATCATCATGATGACCGGCTCCAGCAGGGCTGCGACCCCTGACGGCTTCTCTTTGAGCACATCGTGCCTGCGGTACCATCGGGCACATGCAAGGATCAGCACCACCAGCAGGAGGGAGTCAATCATGAGGCCCAGTACATTTTTGGTGATGGAAAGGTCCACCGGGCGCTCCCCGCTGACAGCATTGACAATCTTTCCGTCGGAATTGAGAGCATACCCGTGCTGCGCCATCCGGTCAGACATGAATACATGAAGGCCTCCGTCTATCACAATGCAAGGCAGCGGAATAGAAATCTCCTTGCCTGCTATCTTGGTGATATGCCACTCGTACGCATCGCCGATATGCCCGAATATGAATGATTTCATATCGAGTCCCGAGGCTTCTTGCGCACCCGGAGCGTCTGATGTGTCCGACACAGCTTCCTGCGCCCCGAGGCACAGAGGCAGCAGAGCGCAGATCAAAGCAAGTATGTGCTTGATTGACTTCATTTTTTATTGACTTCGATACAGGCGGTCAACTTGTCATGGCTGACCTTTACCACCCCGGAGGCTATTGCGAACCTGTGCTCTCCTCCCCTCTCGTCACGCACTACCATGTCTCCTCCCTCAAGTGTGGAGATGATGGGGGCATGCCCGGGCAGAACCTCGAAAGGGCCGACGCTGCCAGGCAGGAAAACTGCCTCGGCCGCACCCGAGAAAAGGGTCTCCTCCGGAGAGAGGACAGTCACAGTGATAGTCTTTGCAGCCATAGTGATTATGATGCCTTGGCGAGCATATCCTCTCCTTTCTTGATGGCGTCCTCAATAGTCCCGACATTGAGGAAAGCCTGCTCCGGGAGATAATCCACCTCACCGTCGAGAATCTTGTTGAATCCCTTGATCGTGTCGTCGATATCTACCATCACACCCTTGACTCCGGTGAACTGCTCCGCCACTGCGAAAGGCTGTGAGAGGAAGCGCTGCACCTTGCGGGCACGGTTGACGACCAACTTGTCCTCGTCAGACAGTTCATCCATGCCAAGGATGGCTATGATGTCCTGCAGCTCCTTGTTGCGCTGGAGGATTTGCTTCACTCTTTGCGCAGTCTCGTAATGCTCCTTGCCCACTATATTGGGGTCAAGGATACGGGATGTGGATTCCAGCGGATCAACGGCGGGATAGATGCCGAGCGAGGTGATCTTTCGGCTCAGCACCGTCGTGGCGTCGAGGTGTGTGAAGGTAGTGGCCGGCGCCGGGTCAGTAAGGTCATCGGCAGGGACATAGACCGCCTGGACAGAAGTGATGGAGCCGTTCTTTGTGGAGGTGATGCGCTCCTGCATCTGCCCCATCTCCGTGGCAAGTGTAGGCTGGTAGCCCACAGCTGAAGGCATACGGCCAAGAAGCGCGGAGACCTCTGAGCCGGCCTGAGTAAAGCGGAATATGTTGTCGATGAAGAAAAGTATGTCGTGCGGATCCTCGGGATTTGTGCTGTCACGGAAGGACTCGGCCAACGTGAGCCCTGACAGGGCCACGGAACTTCTCGCTCCCGGCGGCTCATTCATCTGACCGAAGACCATGGCGACCTGGGATTTCTCCAGCAGAGTCCTGTCAACCTTGGACAAGTCCCAATGCCCCTCTTCCATGGATTTTTCGAATTCCTCGCCGTATTTGATGACGCCGGACTCTATCATCTCCCGGAGGAGGTCGTTACCCTCCCTGGTACGTTCACCGACCCCGGCAAAGATGGAGAATCCGTTGTGTTTCTTTGCAATATTGTTGATAAGTTCCTTGATAAGAACGGTCTTGCCGACTCCCGCTCCTCCGAAAAGTCCGATTTTCCCGCCTTTCAGATACGGTTCAAGAAGATCTATGACCTTTATCCCGGTATAAAGCACTTCTTGCGACGTTTTGAGGTCCTCGAACTTAGGGGGTTCTCGGTGAATAGGGAGAGAGTCAGCCATGGAGAGTTCAGCCATACCGTCTATGGTCTGTCCGATGACATTCATGACCCTCCCTCGAATCTGAGGACCTACAGGCATTTCGATAGGTTCACCGGTACAGGTGACCTCAAGTCCTCTGCGCAGGCCATCCGTGGAATCCATGGCAACACAGCGGACAGTATCCTCTCCTATATGCTGCTCGACCTCGATTATGAGCTCCCGTCCATCAGGACGCTTGACCTTGAGAGCATCGTAAATTGAAGGAAGATCCTTGGCCTCGTCAGCCACGTCAAGGTCGAAGTGTACATCGACTACAGGGCCGATGATCTGTGAAATATATCCTGTTGTTCCAGACATTGCCTTTACTTTTTAAAAAGCGGCATCAAATATAACTTATTTATCAATAGCATATACCCTTTTCAAGGCACAGAATCAAAACTGCAAAATCTGAACCACAGGGCAAAAAAGCGACAAATTGTAAACCCGAGACGGATAACAGAAAGCCGAAAAGTCGTATTTGTAGACAAATTGAAATAAATCCGGATTCGATAAAAAGAAGAAGTCCCGGGGAGGGTCGAATGACCATCCTCGGGACTTCCGAAAAGCGGCA
>ERZ808262.75-NODE-75-length-82260-cov-8.721684_pt1 | contig 82260 bp, 71 predicted proteins | sample MGYA00520895_ERZ808262 | MGnify/ENA primary metagenome ERZ808262 (study PRJEB31516, sample SAMN03275588) | gut metagenome | biome: mammalia-associated habitat; material: feces | host: Papio cynocephalus | place: Kenya | collected 2012-08-02 ...
TGCCAACACCGTCGGGCTAGCCCGACGGTGTTGCACTTCTATCTTGAATCTTTATCCGTATCCCACGACGACTCATTTTCATGAGTGAGATTAGTTCCGAGGATGCCGATGACGTAAAGAGGTTTGAGATGAGTGTAGTATTCATTTTCTGAGAGTTGATTACGATAGATATCAGATCCATAGTACATACAACGCTCAAAGATTTTCTTTTCATCCCGCTGTTGTACTTCAACGGAAAAGATAGAGCCATCTTCACCTTTGCAGATAAGATCAAGATAAGTTCTTTTTCCGGTATCTATCACAGGATCTTGTTCTCGGTCCAGATAAGAGAGAATGTCACGCACTTTCACTTCCTGCGGGAGGAAACAGTTAAGAAGTTCGATAAGAAGACTCTTGTTGTTCTTGTCACCATAAACAGCCTTAAAGCCGGCATCGCTCATCAGATTTACATAAGTGCGACCTTGCACACTTGATGTAGAAGTTGTAAAAGAATTCATAGTATTTTTTAAAAGCAAAGGTTAAGTCCTTTGACAAGTGCAAAGGTAAAAAATGGTTTTTTATTTCACAATAAATCAAAACTTTACATGATAAACATTCCTTTTACTTCAGTTAAAATATTACTTTACATTTACAATTGGACTAATAGCGGAAAGGTGCTCATTTCTAAGCAGATAAAATGATTTTTATTATAATCTAATTTTTTTAGATTCAGGAGAATAAATATGTGAGAGAATGTTCAAAAAGTACCCCCCCCTCCAGAATTCAAAAGGTCACAACCTGAAATTCACCTTTAGGTGTGACCCTCATTTTACGCACTTCTAAAAGGAGTAAGGTCTAAAGGTGGCCACAAAAAGCATTCACCTTTACTTGCTTTCCTCAATAGAATGCTCTACATGGCCCATTGACTTCAAAGGTGTATTTCAGGTTACACAATCAACTGAAGACTTTGATCAAGAACGGGCAAGACCCGTTCGAGGTGCCGCGGGTAATTACGACCATCGCGCAGGTATAACATCATGGTTCAGGCCAGACGGCCATGATTAGGGCACTAGAGTAGTTATTTTTTCTTTTTCGTCGGGTGTGTAATTAGCGATTTTAGCGGTATCGAACAAATCTGTCGCCTATGACTTTCCGAAATTTTTGGGGATGCTTTGCAATTTCGCCATGTTCTTGAAAAGATACATCCACCGGTCAATGTCATCGCCTATTTCTTCAGCCACCTTATTGAAGCGAGGAAGTTTTATAAAAATGAAATTAAGGATATCGCTATAATTCTCGTGATTAGTTTCTTCTTGAAGCCTATAATAGAATCTGTCTTGAGGCCAAGAAGAGTCGTGTTGCATAATGAAATCAAGGATAGAGATAACATAGATAGGGTGAAGATGATAATCCCGATTTTTATTATTTGTGTCATTTTTTTTGGGCGGGGGGAATAATCTTTTGTTTCCTAAAAATGTATCTTTGCCTATTCAAAAGTTGATACTAATGTTGCTTTTGGGAATGCTATAATATAAAAAGAGATCATCATATACTAATATAACACATAAAACAAAACCTATTATTATGGAGAATAATGAACTTAATTCAATGATTGGGGGATATATCTCAGGTAAAGTCATATCCAATAACCTTAATAATGAAATTAAAAAGCAAATAGATGCTATTGAGGAGTGGAAGTCTCATCACCCATTTCCCGAAACAATAAATGAATCTTTGTCGAAATTTATTTTGTCTAAAGATTTCGATGGCGGATACAAGTACTTAAATGGCTTGGTAACGGAAGAATATGTGCATTATGCACAACATCAAAAGGATTCTCAATTTGCCATTGAAAGGTTGGTTAGGATGGTCAAGTCAAAATATATAGGTTATTATGCTCGATTACAGAAAGACATGCCGGATGAATTGGCTTCAATTGATGCTCAAAAATTATGTGAAGCAGTTGGCGTTCCTATCTTAAGAACTGTTGATGCTACAGACTCTGAATTTAAAGAGGAAAGAATTGCACGAGGTGAGGAGCGTTCTACAGCTAGCATTGTGTTGAGTGCTATAGTGATAATTACTATGATTGTTGTTGCAATAGCCGTTAGTCTTTAATAGTGATTTCCTATATGGTTGATAGTGACCGATTTACATATTGCGAACTATTTGTCTTAAGACAGTAACTAATTAATGAATAGGTGATTAAAAAACCACCTAAGTAATAATAAAATACTCCTTCTCAAGTACGCTAAGATGCGCCGAGAGAAGGAGTGAATAATAGGAAATTCAAATTAATTTATTTACACCATTTATCTAGCCAACTGTAGAATTCTTTGTGCCAGAGAAGTGAATTCTGTGGCTTTAGTATCCAGTGGTTTTCTTCAGGGAAAACGACCAATTTGCTTGGCACTCCCATCATCTGGGCGGCATTGAAAGCTGCCATTCCCTGCTCGTATGGGATGCGGAAGTCCATCATACCATGTATGCACAAGATAGGTGTATGCCAATTGGTCACCATCATGTCAGGTGAATTGGCATAGTGGCGTTTGGCTTTCGGAGAAGAAGCGTATGGCGCGCCTGCTTGCTGCATGCCGCCGAATGTAATTCCATCTCCACGTGGGCCAATTTCCCCAGGAGTGTAAGCATACTCACGAAGCCCACCATTGTCCCAATTGGCAAACCACATTTCCTCGGTAGTGAACCACATCTGGCGCTCATTAAAAATGCCGGCGTGCGCTATGAAACAGTCATATAAATCTCCATGCAGACCTTCGAGCATATAGGCTGAGTACCCGCCGTATGATGCTCCTACACAGGCCAATTTGTTTACATACGGCAGGCTCTTGACATATCTTCCGGCAGTCAGATAGTCCTGCATGTTGAGCCCCGGGTAATCTCCGCTTATCTGCTCTTTCCACTCCTGCCCGAATGCTGTGGTACCACGCCTATTAGGTAGAATCACGATGTAGCCTTGCTGAGCCATAAGTCTATAGCACCAGCGGTAACTCCAATCCTGTGAATTTGTGCCCTGTGGACCACCAAGAACTATTTCGATGGCTGGGTATTGTTTAGAACGGTCAAAGTGTGGCGGGTAGATCATCCAGCACTGCATCTGTTGTCCATCCACTGTTTTGAGATGGATGCTCTCAGAAGAAGGTTCGTCGAGTTGCTCTAGAATGTGCTTGTTCTCGTGGGATATCTGGGCAAATTCGGACTTGTCATTCTCGCCCACGATGACTTTTACCAATTCGGTAGGGAAGTTGAGGCAGTAATAGGTGGTATATAGTTCCACAGTGCTGTTTGAGCCGTCTTTTATGAGCCAAGGGGAGAAGAAATCGTATGGCCAATCAGCCTTTGTAAGTTGGGTGATACGACCTTCGAGGTCGGTTTTGAGTATTGCTTGTGTGGCGCTAGGACGCATTGAACTAAAGTAGATTTCGTTTCCATGCCAAACAAGCCCTGAAGCGTCATTGTCAAAATTGGCAGTAAGCTCGCGTATGTTTTCTATTGACGGAAGGCTTTGTTCAGTAGCGCCTTCGTGGATATCTGCAACTAGAATCCTCTGTCTATCAGCCTCGTATCCGTCGCGTTCCATGGAGATCCATGCCAAATGGGTCCCGTCTTCATTCCATACAGGGTCGGTGTCATACCCACCATCCGTTTTTACGGGGATGGTGCTACCCGTGAGGGTATCGTAGATGTAAATGCCACAATTGGTGCTGAAAGCATATTCTTTCCCGGTGAGTTTGCGGCATGAGTAGGCAATGTATCTTTCGTTTGGAGACCAGTCGAGCTGCTCAATCCCACCAAATGGCTCTGTAGGCAGTTCGTATGGTTCTTCCCCGAGTAGGTCGGTGCTTCCCTCTGGGGTGACATTGGCCAATTGTGCCAGATATGTTCGTGGCGTTTCTGTTACCCAATGATCCCAGTGTCTATACATTAGATCTTCTGTTACGTATGCTTGTGCTTTGTCAAGATTTGGATCAATATCTTTTGGCGTTTTAACCGGTCCTGGGATGGTGCTTATGTAGATGATCTGATTTCCAGAAGGTGAAAACTTGAATTCTGATATGCCAGATGGGACATTACTGATTTGTCTTCGAGCACCTAACTTGGTGCCTCCCACAGCTGCATTCCAGATCTGCCCATCTATAATAAAGTAAATGGATTTCCCGTCGGGAGCCCATCTGGCGCAAGATACGCTTGATGCATAGCGGGTCAGTTGGCGTTTGCCTGAGCCATCGATATTGGAAATAAAAAGATTCCTGCAGCTTTTATTTTGTGCCACATCGGTGTAGGTCACTCCGTAAAGAACCTTTTCACCATCAGGCGATACTTGCGGATCGGATATTCTTCCGAATGCAAGGAGTGTTTCCGGGGTCATGACTCCGTCTTCGATTTTAATTTCAGAAGGTCCGATGTAGCCTTTTTCGTTTTTGTTCGGTTTCATAAAAGATAAAAATGCGGATGCTATGAGGTAGCCGCCAAGTCCAGCCACTACACATATACCGAAGTTCTTTAAAAATTTTTTCATATTTTCGATTTGTTTAATTCAGTTTTTGATAGATAATGCTCTCTTGACTTTTGATAGCACATGCACCAAGAGAGATTATTGGAACAAAGGCAACATCTAAAGTAAGAAATTTCGGGAAAATCACCAAAGTTTCGGTTTATTTACATGGTTAAGAAAGTATTATAAAGTTACTCAACTGTTTAAAAATAGATGGTTTCCTACTTGCAATTATTGACATAGTTTATGTATATTTGCTTTTCCGAGTTATCGGTCTAGAACTAATAATTAGAATGTTATCTGTATGAAAATTTTGTCTATTTGTGAGAAAATAACGATGTGTTTATTTTCTTTCTGTTTTTCAGGTGTGATATGGGTTCATGGTCAGACAAACAAAGAATACTATGAATTATTCCTAAAGGAATTTCAGCAAAAGGATACTTCTGCGGTGTCGAACACTATTTCGAAGTGGGAAACGGCTTTCCCAGAGTCTGCAGAACTTGTAATTGCTCGAGCAAATGTTTTCCTTTCTAAAAGTGCACAGGAGGTTATAAGGACGACAGTCGAGCCACCTAAATTCGATGACGGCCGGTGTCTTGTCTTAAAAGACTCACTCGGGAATGTAAGTGGGTATATGTATTCTGAATTTGTGTTCAATGAGGATTATTTCCAAAAGTGGGTGACTACATTACAGAACGGAATAAAAAAGTACCCGGAGAGGATAGATTTACGTTCTGGACTAATCTATTCGTATTTTCAGAATAGCAAGTTTGAACAAGCTTGTGCTGAGCTACTTAGTCTGGTATACCATTCAAAAGAAATAGATAATAAATGGTTTGGACTTTTTGATGAGCCATACGATAAAGCTACACTTTATGATTGTCTGCAAGATTATTTTACATATTTCATAGATGGGCGAAGCGATATAAGTTATGTAAAAAAATATGTAGATGCATTAATAGAGGTGTTTAAAGATAATCCAGTCTTTTACTCGGATAAGGCTTATGTTTATATGATGGAAGAGGATTTTGATTCAGCCATAAAGGAGTATGAGTTGGCATATACTTTAGATCCATCGGATATGCTCATCGTAATGAACTTGGGATATCTATATGAACAAAAAGGAGATAAGAAGAAGGCGATTGAATATTACAAAAAAGTGATTGACTCCCCGGCCGAACAGTACTTGAAAGACATGGCACAAGAAGGATTGAATGCTCTCAAATAGAATAGAGGTAAGGTGAAATAGATTTATGTTGAATAACCATAGATAACCAAGTGTGCTACTTAGTTACGATATCTTGCTATAGTCTTTTACAGAATATTTTCCTTTACGAAGTTCTTTGACTAGAAGAGAATTGGCCTTGGCCTTGAGCTCAGGGTCTGCTTTTAAGACTTTCGCGGCATAGTTCCGCGCCTCATTTAACAGAAGTCCGTCTTTAGCTAGTGATGCTATGTTCAAGTTAATAGGAAGACCACTTTGTGCGGTGCCCTCCAAATCCCCTGGACCTCGCATCTTCATGTCCTCTTCCGCTATTTCGAACCCGTTTTCAGTACGACACATCAGTTCAAGTCGTTGAAGACTTTCTTTTGAGCACTTGTAATCTCGAACCAATACACAATGCGACTGCGCGGCGCCTCTTCCTACGCGTCCACGAAGCTGGTGAAGTTGAGAAAGTCCGAAACGTTCTGCGCTCATGATAACCATAACAGAGGCATTAGGCACATCCACACCTACTTCTATTACAGTGGTGGACACTAGAATATGAGCTCTTCCTGCTGCAAAAGCATTCATATTGAAGGCTTTCTCTTCGCTGCTTTGTTTTCCGTGTACTATTGCGACTTTATATGGCGGAAAAGGAAAAGCCTGAACTATATCCTCATATCCATGTTCAAGGTTTTGCAGGTCTATTTTCTCACTTTCGAAAATCATCGGATAAACCACGAAAACCTGATGCCCCGCGGCTATTTCCTTACGCATAAATGCGTATATCTGTGGAAGTTTGGCTTCTGTGTGAAGGCTGGTTCGCACCGGCGTTCTTCCTGGAGGCATCTCATCTATTACTGACACGTCCAGGTCGCCGTACACTGTCATGGCCAATGTCCTCGGGATCGGTGTTGCTGTCATCACCAGTACATGCGGTGCGACTTTATTCTTTGCCCACAGTTTAGAACGCTGCTCTACTCCGAAGCGGTGCTGCTCATCTATTACGGCCAATCCCAAATTTTTCCATACCACATCATCTTCCAGCAGAGCGTGTGTGCCGACTATCAGGCCAATTTCTCCGTTTTCTAATCCCTTGTGTATTTCCCGTCGATCGCGTGTCTTTGTGGAGCCTGTGAGAAGGGCGCAACGCACGGAAGTCGGCGCGAGATACTTCTGAATATTGGCATAGTGCTGCTGTGCAAGTACTTCGGTGGGTGCCATGATGCAAGTCTGGTAGCCGTTTCCTATGGCAAGCAGGCAAGTAAGCACGGCTACCATCGTTTTCCCGGACCCCACGTCTCCTTGCAGGAGCCTATTCATTTGCTTGCCAGACATAAGATCTGTGCGGATTTCCTTTATTACACGTTGCTGAGCAGAGGTGAGCTTATAGGGGAGCGATTTATAACACGCGTTAAAATCCGGCCCTACTTTAGGCATAAGGAAGCCCCTTGATTGGCGTGACTGTATGTATTTTTGTTTGAGAAGACTCAACTGAAGAAAGAATAACTCCTCGAATTTTAATCTTCTTTGGGCTTTTTCCAATGCATAACTATCTGAAGGGAAGTGTATGTTTTTGAGGGCGTATTGTATGGAACAAAGACCCAAATCTTTGATAATATAATCGGGAAGACTCTCTGTTATCTCGGGTAAGCAAAGTGCAAGGGCGCCACTTTGCATCTTGCACATTACTTTTCCGGTTATCCCGGAATTCTTCAGTTTCTCAGTGCTCGGGTATACACCGGTGAGACCTTTGCCCATGACATCGCTTTCGATATTTGTATCATCTACTTCTGGATGAACCATATTGTATTTGCCATTGTACTCGGATGGCTTTCCGAAGAAAATGAAAGTGCGACCGGGTTCAAGTTTTTCATACATCCATTTAAGAGCCTTGAAAAAAACCATTTCCATCTGGCCGGTTCCGTCGCTTACAATAACACTGACTCTTTTTGCTTTTCCTTCTCCAACAAGATTTCTATTGAGTACTTTAGCTTTAATCTGGATATTGGCTACACTCTGATTTATGCTGCTAATGGTTTGTATGGAAGTTCTATATATGTATCTAAATGGGTAAAAGTGAATAAGATCATTTAAAGTGGCTATGCCGAGCTCCTTTTCCAGAAGCTCGGCGCGTTTTGGACCCACCCCTTTAAGGTATTTTATTTCACTTTCAAGTTCACTCAATGTTGTATATTGCCTAATACGAATTCACAGAAATCTTTATAGAGTTGTCTATCTGATTCGTTTTGAGAAACAGATAACTTATGCAATGTGTCTTCGCCCATGTAGTATGATAGTACACTGTTTCCGTAAAGTCCCAGGTCTTTGCACATTTGAAAATAGTAGTAGAACCTTTCTCTGAAACTCTCCCAATTAGGCGCTCCATACAGGACCTTATCATCTATTTCCAGTTCCATAGAGAGGTTGTATCTTTTCAATCTGTCCTTCCATTCTTCCATATTGTATTCCGGATGCCAAAGGAAGTTAGGCTGTATCATCACGAAATCGAAGTGGAACTTTTCCCATCTGTCAGAGCCTGTTGCCCAATTATATGGAATCCACGACATGCTCATTTTTTTGCTATGCACATAGTCGGAAAGTGCAGGGTAGACTTCTTCCCAGCGTTTGATGGCGGGATTGTATCCATTGTCCTTAGTGACGAGTTCCTCTGAAAAGCAGTAGAACCCTTCCAGTTCGAGGTTCTTGAATTTGGCTTTTTTCCATCGCTTTATTACTGTGTCTACAAACCATTTGCATGCGGCCAATCTGTCTTCGCCCCTTGCGAAATCCATCTGCCTGCCATTAATTTCTCCCCAGTATATGGTTTTAGAAGTGGTGTCCCTAAAATCGTAATATGGAATGGGGTCTGGAATGCTAACCACTATTTTCCTTTTCGTAGATGGTTTGCCAATCCTACCTTTAGTCTCGCCCACCACCTTATCCAGTGCATCGAAACCTATTCCCTCGGTGAACCAGTAGTCTATGAAATGCTGCCAATTGCCTTTGTCTGCTGGATGGTTTCCATAGCCAATGCCCATGGCTGCTCCTTCTTCCGCCGGAGTGGATTTATCGTAGATTTCGAGGGCGAGAAAGGCATCGAAGAGCCAATGTTCTTTCCCCTCGTTATCTACATAGCTTACATGCGGGCGCAGGCGCTCTTCAGTCCATAGAGCATTTGCCCTACCCATATTGCCCCCATAAAGAAGTGCCATGTTGTCGTATGGGGTGAATCTGCCGCTTTCGCCGGGGCGTGGAGTATTCCTGGCGTGGGCGATTGTCAGTGTCAGCCCCAATAAAAGTGTTGTTAAAAAAAGTTTTGTTTTCATTTATGTAGTTTTGTTATAGTACAAAGATATTGGTTTTTTTAGACATTTTCCATAGATTTGCATCTGTTAGATGTGTTATTCCCTTCAATAGGGACTGCCTATCAAGAAGATTGTAAGATAAATAAGTTTCGCGGCGTCTTGTAATCTTTAAGTTGTTAATATGTCTGCGAAATAAAAGAAAGAATGAATAAATTTGAAACTCTTCTGGCAGTTGCTGCTGCCATTACGCTTGTCGCTTCTTGCGATAGCAAAAAGAATGATCCAGTTACTCCGGATACTCCGAAGGATGTTGTCGTGCCGGAAACTATGATAGAAGCTTATTATGTAGGTGATTATTATGGGACAGGGACATCAGCTAATGTGTTTGTTAATTTCATATCCGGAAATATTGATTTAAATGAAGATGAAACAGTTTATATAGGAACTGGTCAGGTTCTATGTTTAGATCTCAATGTTACACTTCCGGCTTCAGTCGAGGAGGCGGATCACCTTAGTCTTCCTGCTGGAACTTATATGGTTGCTGATGATACACATGCGCCACTTACTTGGAACCCGGAAGAGTCGTATCTCCTTAAGGTAGAAAATGATGAGGTAATCGCTGATCGGGAAGCTTTCAAGTCGGGAACCATTACTATAGAGAAAACAGGTAAAGGCTCAAAGCTGGTTTTCAGTGGCGAGCTTAAGAGTGGGACGACTTTTACATTCGAGTATGAGGGGATTGATCGTGTGATGAGTCATGCCGATGATAGCAAGTACTCTAATCTTGATAATGATGTGGATGTTAAGACTCTTGTATCTGCAACATATAGCTCTTTAGGAGATGTGGTAGGCGATGGGAAGACTGAAACTTGGGTTATTTCTCTTGGAGATAAGTACTATGATTTCGAAGAAGAGTATGGTAATGGAGAATCTATACTTCTGTTTCTTAATGTAAAACCAGGCTCAAAAGAAATTCCAGAGGGCAAGGTGACTGAGTTCGCTGATTTGAATTTTACAGAAGTGCTAGAGCCTAACACTTTTATAGCCGGATATTTTATGTGGGGTACTTATGGCGGAAATTGGTATAAATGTCCTGCCTATGCTTATGAAGCTGCTCTTGTAGGTGGAGAGGTGGAGTTCGTTAAGGGAGAGAATAACACATACTCTATAAAAGGCACGCTTCTCGATGCTTATGGAAAGAAAGTGTCTTTCTCTTACAATGGAGAGGTGAAGCAGATGGTATACGAAGAAGATTAATGTAAATTAAGATTTTTTAATGATAGGTTTCGCAGGTGGTTTTCGCTTGCGAAACTTTTTTATACATTTGCAGTCGATTATGGTTCAAATGTTATTATCTATTTTACTTGGGGTGATTTCTCTTTATACTCCAACTGCTCAGCATGATGATAATGTGCTGAATGAAGCAGTTCTTACCGCAGAGAAAGGTCTTGTCGTATCTAGAAAAGATACTCTTTCCACAGATGGAATTCTAGGCGTAACGGATTTACTTTTAATGAGTCCCAGTCTTCAACCGAATGATTATGGTGGAGTGTCTGGACTAAAGTCAGTCAGTCTTCGTGGTTTTGGGAGTGCCCATACATCTATATATGTGGATGGTATAAGGGTTACCAATGTCCAAAGTGGTCAATCGGATCTGGGCTTTCTTCCACTTGCCTCTTTCGATTATGCTGTAGTTGATTATGCTCAGAATAGTATTAGTTTTAGAACCTCTCGTCCTGTATTTGAAAACAAACCTTTTATAGGGACCGTGAAACTGGACGCCGGTTCGTTTTCAACATATTCGCCTCTTGTCTATGCTGCATTGAAACTATCTGATAATTTTAGCATCTCGACACATATAAATGCTTTATATACAAAGGGAAATTATCCCTACGAGGCTGATTTGTTCCGTGAAAACAATGATATGAGGCGTTTCGATGCGGATATTGATCTTTTCGGGAACTATAATGGTTACGATTTACACATAAAGACATTTTTGAACGCATCTCAAAGGGGTACACCAGGCTCTTTGGTCTATCCAAGTAAAGATAGGCAGAATGATCAAAATTATTTTATACAGTATACTCTGTCAAAAAGAATAACAGATGCATATACTCTTCATTTTAGCACCAAAGAGGCGGTCGATAATTTGGAGTATATATCAGAATGGGGTAATAGTTATTATAGCCAGAACAACTTGCAGTTTAACCTTGTAAATGATATTCAGTTAGCGGATGTATTTAATGTAACGGTGGCAACGGATGCCCATTTAGATAATTTATCGGGTTCAGTATATAATGTATCACGTACCGAATTTTTTTCTTCCGTTGCAGGAGCATATCGTAGTGATTTGTTAAGTGCCAAGGTGGTTTTAGAGTACAATGCTACTACGGACAAAGGCGGGGTGAAAACAAAAGCAATTTTGCCGTCTGCCGATATCAGGCTTCGCCTATATGACGGGTTATTTGTGACTGCATTTGCACGAAGAGCCTTTCGTGCTCCCACATTCAATGACTTGTACTATCCAGGGTTTGGAAATACCTCTCTTAAGCCGGAGGATGCTTTTCTTGCCGATATGGGTTTAGAGTATATTTGCACTCCCGATTATAATGTTAAGGTGAAAGCACAATTAGATGGGTTTTATAATCTCTTAACTAATAAAATAACAAGTGCCCCGACTGAGGAAAATCCGAGCGTTTGGCGTTCATACAATATAGGGAAGGTGCATTCTTCTGGTTTTGATGCTACTATGGCCCTAGAGTGCTCGTCGGATCTTGGAATAGAATGGACATTGAATGCCAAGTATTCATTCCTTAATGCTATTGACCGCACCCCTAATAGCAGTAATTTCGGCAAGCAAATACCATTTATTGCCAAGCACTCGGCATTTTTAGAAGGGAAGCTTAGATACGATGGTTGGATGGTATTGGCCAATTGGCAGGGGCGTTTTGGAAGAACGCAGAGTGCATCTATGGCGGCTGCTGACTGGAATACATTGGATCTTACTCTTGGTAAATCCATTCGGAATCTGGCAGTGAAACTCTCTGCTCGAAATGTGTTTGATTATCGTTATCAACTAGCTGATGGGTATCCTATGCCTGGGTTTAATTTTGTGGCTGGTATTGAATACAAGTTTTAAAATACTATATTTGCACACTTTCTCTCAAAAAATACAAATGAGATGTGAGAGGTTTTTGAAATCAGGATATTTAACCAAGACGATTTGACGAGGCTGGCATTTATACATAATCGTTTTCCTGCAGGCGGGGCGGAAAGAGTAACTTTAGATATAGCAAGGTATCTAAAGTCGATAGGCGGCTATGAGGTCTATGTATTTGTGTCTCACGCAAGTGATTTTGCCGACAATAGCCTTAAGATTATAAAAGTTCCTTCTCAGTCTATCCCTTCAAGGAGGTCCGGATGCATAGAGCGCCTCGTTAAAGAACTTAGTATAGATATCTTAATACAGATTTCAAAGTCCATATACGATATAGAAGGCATACGCGAGCGTACAAGGTGTAGGGTTGTTCTCGCATGCCATGGGGAACTATTCTGGCAGCGCTATTCTATAATGCATAATAGGCAGAAGCACAAGTTTTTTTGGAACTTCCTTTATAAAAAAAAGTATGCTGATGGAACACTTGCAGAGCGTATTGCTCGTGAACGCACGGCAAACGATTATAGAAATTGTGATGCGTATGTCGTATTGTGTGAGGAATATAAACTTCAGATGGAGACGGCCCTTTCAATTGGCGCAGATTCACATGTTGTCGTAATAGAGAATTCGGAGCAGATAGTACCATCCCCGTGTCTAAAGAAAGAGAAAATGATTCTTTTTTGCGGAAGGTTTGAGAATTGGTCCAAGCGTATAGATAGACTGCTACGAATTTGGAAACTTGTGCAGGATGATATGCCAGAATGGAGCTTGGATTTAGTAGGTGATGGATCAGCACTGGAGGATATGAAGGCGTATGCACGGCAATTGGCCTTGAAAAGAGTGAAATTCGAAGGACGTCGATCGGATGTAGGTGCATTTTATTCTCGTGCGAGTGTGGTTTGTATGACCTCACAGACGGAAGGATGGCCGCTTGCTCTTACCGAGGGACAGGCCAACGGCTGCATAGGAGTTGCATTTGCATGTAGTGCCGGAGTGGTGGATGTACTTTCTCCTGATGGAGAATGTGGGTTTTTAGTGAAACCTTTCGATGAGAATGCGTATGCAACGATTTTAAAGAAAATAGCATCTTGCAGTGATGAAGATTTGAGGAGCATAAGGGTAAATGGAATAAATAAACGAAGGCAATACTCTCCAGAAATAATATCACATAAGTGGAAGGTGTTGTTCGATTCTCTTTGTGAAAATGAACAAGTATAATCCTGACGGCTCCCAACTAAGAGCCGATCAATTGAAAATGCTGGACGTCTTAGTGGAATTCTCAAGAATTTGTAAGGAGAATGGTATCACTTGGTGGCTTGATTCGGGGACCCTTCTGGGAGCTGTCCGTCATGGTGGATTCATCCCATGGGATGATGATGTGGATGTATGTGTAATGAAAAAAGACTATAAGCGATTACGAAAAATATTGTGTTCGCTTAATAGCGATAAGTATTTCTACTCATGCATTCAAACGGATGTCGAACATGTTAATCCTTTCGGTAAATTTAGGCTGAAGGAAGGTGGAACGGAAACCACAGACCCACGTTCCCATTATTTCAAGTATAATGGGCCGGGACTTGATGTTTTTAGTGTAGAGTATACTTCCCGTTTCGCTTCTCATCTTTCGAAGTTCTTCTATAAAAATATGCAACATCCGATTCCTAAAATAAAGAATGCTGCTATAAGACATTTTGTGACAAGGCTGGTAGAGGTGATAAATTTTGGATTTTTACTTCCGCTATGTAGGCTTATCGGGTACATAAACCCCAAACATCAGTATTATTACGAGTTAGGATCCGGTTTCTATAAGAATCCTATGTATATGGATCAGATTTTTCCTTTAGGGATCATTACATTTGAGGGCGTTGAATTTCCGGCTCCAAGGAATGTGGATGCATATCTGCAGAATCTGTATGGGGATTGGCATCAACTACCTACAGATGAACAGATAAAAAAGTCGCTTCACAATAGAATATATCTAAAAGAAATATACGGATAAAGAATATGCAGGCAGTAATTTTAGCGGCCGGGATGGGCAAGCGGTTAGGCGATTTGACTAAGAATAACACCAAATGTATGGTGGAAGTAAATGGAACTTCCCTAATAGATAGGGTTTTGGGCCAATTATCACATATTTATGGGCTTAGCCGTGTCGTAATAGTTGTGGGTTATAAGGGCAGAGAACTTATGGATTTTATAGGCGCTCGATACGATGGACGGCTCAAGATAGAGTATATCGAAAACCCCATATATGATAAAACTAACAATATATACTCGTTAGCATTGGCCCGAGAAAAATTGCTGGAAGATGACACTTTGCTTATAGAGAGTGATTTGATATTTGACGATAGAATATTCCCTCTTATAGTAGATAATCCTTATCCTAACCTGGCGCTTGTGGCCAAGTATCAGACGTGGATGGATGGTACTATGGTGCGCATCGATGATGATAATAACATCGTGAACTTCATTCCTAAGAAAGCCTTTAAATACAGTGATGTGGACTATTACTACAAAACGGTGAATGTCTATAAGTTCAGTCGTGATTTCATGCGATATAAGTATCTGCCTTTTCTCGATGCATACTGCAGCGCTTTAGGAAATAACGAATATTACGAACAGGTACTTCGCGTAATCTGTATGCTTGATAATTCTGACTTGAAAGCTCTTCCTATCACGGATGAAAAATGGTACGAGATAGACGATATTCAGGATTTGGACATCGCAAGTGCGCTTTTTTCGGAAGGCGAGCAGCAATTACGCTTATATATGAAAAGATACGGAGGGTATTGGCGTTTTCCCGGGATGCTGGATTACTGCTACTTGGTTAATCCGTATTTCCCTACTGCGAGAATGAAGGATGAGATGCGTTCTAATTTTGATACTCTTCTTACAGAATATCCTTCTGGGATGTACGTGAATTCTTTGATAGCGGGGAAGTGTTTTGGTGTGCATTCGAGGTATATGGCGGTAGGAAATGGCGCGGCAGAATTGATAAAAAGTTTGATGGAACTTCTTCCTGGTAAGGTGGGTGTTATATATCCTACATTCGAGGAATATCCTAATAGACTTGACCCTACACGAATAGTGAAATATACTCCATCGTCCGAAGGTTTTCATTATACTTTAGACGATGTAAAGGTTTTCTTTACAGAAAATCATGTGGATGTACTTCTTTTGATCAATCCAGATAATCCATCTGGTAATTATATTCATCGCGATGCTTTATTGGATATGGTGAGCTGGTGCGCTTCGTGTGGGATGAAAATAGTTGTGGATGAATCATTTGCTGATTTTAGCGATGAATTTCCGGAAAATACCTTGCTTTCGGATTCAATTTTAAACAGATACAATAACTTAATAGTAGTTAAAAGTATTTCTAAATCTTTCGGAGTCCCAGGGTTGAGATTAGGGATAATGGCTAGTAGCGACACATCGTTGATCGAGCGTATAAAAAAGGATGTAAGTATTTGGAATATAAATTCTTTTGCTGAGTTTTTCTTACAGATATACTCTAAATACGAAGGTGACTATAAGCGTAGCGCATTAAAATTCAGGCAGGAGCGGGAAATGTTTAGGGCAGAATTGGAGAGCATTTCTTTTTTGAAAGTGTTCGATACTCAGGCCAATTATTTTTTGTGCAAGGTGTCAGGTAGCCTAAGTGCTGAGGAGTTAGCTGAAGTTATGCTGGCGCGATACAATATTTTGATAAAGGATTGTTCTAAGAAGAAGGGATTTGAAGGTAAGAATTATATACGTATAGCTATCCGTAATAGGGAAGATAATTCAAGACTTGTTGAGGCGTTTAGGAGTTTGTGTGAATGAAAAAGATATGTGTTTGTGGCGGAGGTGCTTTGGGGCATGTGATAGCCGGGTGGACGGCATATAGAAAGCTTGCACAGGTAAGTGTATTGACGGGACAGCCCAAGCTTTGGTCTACATCTTTATTTGTGGATACTCCGCAGGGGAGTGTTTTGAAAGGAAGTTTATCAGATGTCAGCGATGACCCCAAGAGAGTTGTAGCCGATGCTGATATCGTATTGTTTTGCTATCCAGGCTATGCTATAGAGAACGAGTTATTAAGGCTAAAGCCTTTTTTCCGAAAAGATGCCTATGTGGGGGCGGTTTTCTCTTCCACTGGATTCTTTTTTGAAGCCAAGAAGATTTTAGCTCCGTATCAGCCTTTGTGGGGTTTTCAAAGAGTGCCATTTATAGCAAGGGTGGAAGAATATGGCCATTCAGCCCATTTGCTCGGATATAAAGATGAATTGAAGGTGGCAGTGGAAAATGTTTCGCAGGTCGAGAAACAGAAGTTCGTGGAGTTTCTTTCCGAGTGGTTCGATGTGAAAGTATCATTGCTTAATAACTACTACGAGGCTAGTCTTAGCAATAGTAACCCTATTTTGCATCCTTCTAGACTGTATAGTTTATTTGGAAGTGAAAATGAGGGGCGGGTATATTCGCGAGATATTTATTTTTATAAAGAATGGAACGAAGAGTCGGCGGAGTTATTGATTAAGATGGATAAGGAATTATTCGATTTGTTAAAAGTTCTGCCAGTACATAAAGGGTTTTTGCCTACAATACTGGACTATTATGAGAGTCACGATGCCGCTTCCCTTGCCGCCAAATTAAGGTCCATACCAGCATTTAAGGACATAAAAACGCCTATGCGGCAGACGCCGTTCGGATGGCTGCCAGATTATAAAAGTCGATATTTTACAGAGGATTTCCCTTATGGCCTAAGGTATATTTGCGATCTGGCACATGAAAAAGAAGTATCAGTGCCTATTATGGATAGAGTATTGTCGTGGGGCTTATCTCACATTCAATCTTCACAGACAGCTTTGAGCCCAGGCCAATCAGTTATCGTGTAACTCTTTTTGACTTCCTGTGGTGCGAGAGGGAAGAAATTGAATTCTCCTCCAATTTTTTGCTCGATTTCGCTAACTGAGAAAGTGTACTCGGATAGTGATGGCAGCTTGGCCAATGTGGATTTGTTGAATCTTTGTGGAAACCAAAAGCCTATGGCCATAACTTCATCTGCAGAGCATTTCCAAATCGGCTTTCCTGATGTGCCGGATTTGGTCCTTAAGGCTAGTAGATAACGAGCGGTAGGCATTATGCACTTTTTAGATGTCTCGCTTTGTTTGTTACCTAGGACATCGTCATATACTATCCAGTTTTCGTGCTCATAGGCACATCCTGTGACTATATATAGAGTATCGGAACATACCCATTGATCCTGACGCAATCTTTCCACAATACCCCAGTGCGTAGCATCGTAATCACCGCTATTCGTGTCATTTAAAAATAGTTCTGGAGCGATGTTCGTCGGGTAGAATGTTTGTACATTGAGTTCAAATAAAGAGTTTTTATTACCGGCTCCTCGATCTGAAGAAGCAAGAAGGTGCCCTCTTGTGGTGTATTTGCCATCGGGGGTGCCTGACCAATATCGAGATGTATTTTCGGGCCAATTATTCCAGTCGTCTGCATAAATGACAGATTGTTCTCCATCGTTGAAATATGGATCTGGTCTCCAAGGGTCTACAATTGGCCTGGTTCTACCACCTTCTTGGTATATTTCGTGGCAAGGGAAGGCTACCCACATAGGGTTATGTCTTCTTATATCGTAACAAGCTTCGTAATTACGTACTTTTTTCCCAGAATGATAGGTGGTGGCGCTGTGATCCACATATTTATAATCGGCTTTTTCAATGTTTGATTTAGGACGTTCTATGAAATCGTATGATGGCTCACTCTGAGCATAATCAAAACTGATGCTAGCATCTGGTGAATCGGTGGTTGATACTAATTTAAGGTCATCTGATCTTCCTTGTGATATCAAGCTGCTAATTTGTATGCTTATATTTTCCGTCTTGTCAGAAGTGATTTCGAATATGGCTGTAGCCCATGCCCATTTGCCGAAGCGCTCTACCTTAAAGTCAAGGTAATGGAAATCAGTTGATAGCGACTTCTCATCCGTGATTCCTATTTTGAATGTCTTTCCACTTACTACAGAATTCCCATTGTTAGGATTATATAGGCCTACACTTAATTTGAATGTCTTTTCATCTTTAGGAAGTTGTATATTAGACACTTGAATGAAAGCGGAACTGCTATTATATAGGATGCCGTTATTTCCTGAGGCTTCTGGATAGTTTGAAGATGGAAAGGAGTTGGTAAGTTTAGCGTATGCGCTTTTATAGGTTAAATTTGATATGCCACTTCCGGTAGGATTTAGATACGAGGATGACTGGTCGAACCATATTCCGCTACATTCTGCCTTATCCATATTATCATAGTATATGATGGATAAGGCAGGTTCCGGAGTGGGATCTGGACCAGGTTCTGGAGTGGGGTCAGGTTTAGGTTCTGGATTAGGTTTTACTATAGGTGTTACTGGTTTTTCCGTAGGATTACACGAAAAACTTACGGACAGCAGTAATAGCGCGCTTAAAAATGGGACTAGACGTTTCATACCGAGCAAATATAAAAAATGTTTTCTTAATTTCGCAATGAAAATACTTTTGAGGACATTGATTTCTGGAGAAAAGGAAAAAACAGTGAATATGAAATACGATTTTGACAAAGTAGTAAATCGGCGAGGATCCGATTCGTACAAATGGGATTCTGACCCTGACCCACAAATGCTCCCTATGTGGGTAGCAGATATGGACTTTAAGGTCGCCCCTAAAATTATAGATGATCTAAAAAAAAGAGTAGAGCATGGAGTGTTTGGCTATGAAAAGGTTCCACAAAGTTATTATGAGTCTGTGTGTTCGTGGTTTAGGAGAAGACATGGGTGGCAGATAGCCCCTAGTAGTATTATTTACACTATAGGTGTAGTTCCAGCGCTTTCTGCTATAATCAAGGCACTTGTTCCAGATGGCGGAAAAGTGCTAGTCCAAACCCCGGTATATAATTGCTTTTTTTCTTCAATAAAAAATAATGGTTGCGAAGTCATTTCTTCTCCACTAAGAAAGGTCGAATTGCAAGGTGAGTTCACTTATGAAATGGATTATGAGGATTTTGAAAGAAAGTGCAGCGAGGCTAAACTATTTATCCTATGTAATCCACATAACCCAGCAGGTAGAGTATGGCGAGGGGAAGAACTTTTAAAAATAAGAGAGATATGTCGTAGACATTCTGTAATGGTGGTCTCGGATGAGATACATTGCGAATTGGTAATGCCTGGATATGAATATGTGCCGTATGCGACTATAGATCCGCAGGCCATTATATGCATTTCTGCCAGTAAGTCATTTAATATCGCAGGATTGCAGATAGCGAATATAGTATGTCCCGATACATATATACGCTCTAAGATAGATCGTGCCATTAATATAAACGAGGTGTGCGATGTTAATCCTTTTGGAGTAGTTGCCACCCGTGCTGCATACGATGAATGCGAGGACTGGATAGAGGAACTAGATGAGTATATTTTTGCTAATTATAAATATATGAAACAGTTTCAAAGAGAGTTCCTTCCTGCTTTTCCAATTGCTCATATGGAGGGGACTTACCTGGCGTGGATGGATTGTTCTTCCTTGGGTATGACTTCAAAAGTTTTAGATGAGGGGTTGAGGGAAAAAGCTAAGCTACATCTGAATACGGGTACCATGTACGGGGCAGAAGGAGAAGGTTTTATGCGATGGAATTTGGCTTGTCCTCGTGTACTATTACAGGAAGGGCTTAACCGTTTTAAAGAGTATATTGATAGTGTAATTAAGTGAGTACAGAACAACTGCTGTCTTTAATAAAGGAGGATCGTCCGATGTCTTTTGTTCAAAGACTTAATTTGACGATCCAGCTTAGTTTACCGGCTATAGTAGCACAATTATCATCGATAGTAATGCAATATATAGATGCGGCTATGGTGGGAAGCCTGGGGGCGCAGGCCTCGGCATCCATTGGACTGGTATCCACGACCACATGGCTATTTTCCGGACTATGTGCCGCTGTCGTAGCCGGTTTTTCGGTCCAAGTGGCTCATCATATAGGTGCTAAGGAAGAAAAAAGCGCACGCGTTATATTGCGTCAAGCTATTAGCTCTACGGCCGTTTTTAGCGTTATTTTAGCATTGATAGGGGTTTTAATAAGCCCTTATTTGCCAATATGGCTTGGCGGAGATCCTTCTATACGAGAAGGTGCATCAGATTATTTTTTGATTTACTGTATGTTTCTTCCTGTATTGCAAATCAATTTCCTGTCGAGCAGTATGCTGCGCTATAGTGGAAATATGAAGTTCCCTAGCCTTATGGGGGTTGTTATGTGTTTCCTTGATGTGGTTTTCAATTTTTTCTTGATATTCCCTTCCAGACAGATAGGTTCGTTAATGATTCCGGGTGCCGGGCTTGGCATAAAGGGCGCCGCCTTAGGTACGGCCGCTGCACATTTAGTGGCTGCTATAGTGTTGTTCCGCTATCTTTGCACCCGAAGTAGTGCTCTAAAAATAGTGGGCGAAACGGGGAGCTTTCGTCCCTCGAGGAGTGTGCTTAGTCGATCTGTACGAATAGGCCTTCCTATGGGAGTGGAACATCTTATGATATGTGGAGCGCAGATTATGACTACCATTATAGTTGCCCCTTTGGGTGTCGTGGCTATAGCGGCTAATTCTTTTGCTATTACTGCCGAGAGCCTGTGTTACATGCCAGGGTATGGTATAGCAGATGCCGCAGCTACGCTTGTGGGTCAGAGCCTTGGTGCGCGAAGAGTCTCTCTTGCCAGGAGTTTTGCCCGTATGGCAGTAGGCACAGGAATGATAGTTATGACACTTATGGGCGTGGTTATGTACGCTTTTGCTCCGCAGATAATAGGATTTATGTCGCCGGTGAACGAGATAGTGGATTTGGGTGCTGAAGTACTTCGAGTAGAGGCGTTTGCCGAGCCAATGTTTGCTGCTTCCATTGTGGCTTATAGTGCCTTTGTAGGAGCCGCGGATACATTGGCCCCATGTTTGATGAATTTGGCGAGCATTTGGGGAGTAAGGTTGACGCTGGCCGCGATCTTGGCCCCACGCCTAGGACTTCGAGGGGTGTGGATAGCGATGTGTGTGGAACTTTGTTTCAGAGGTATGATTTTTTTAGTTAGGTTGTTTCGTGAAAAATGGTTGAAAAGATATGGAAATAATTAAAGATAAGGAATTTGGTGGGGAGAGACCACTATTTGCCTCACATGATTTGTGTCTTGAAAATGTAACGATACACGCTGGAGAGTCGGCTATTAAGGAGTGTTCTGATATTGAGGCGTGCGAATGCCGTTTCGAGGGGAGTTATCCCTTTTGGCATGTACATGGATTCAAAATAGATAGGTGCTATTTCGATGTTGGAGCTCGTTCGGCTTTATGGTATTCTGATCACTTGAAGATGACAAATACTATAATAGATGCGCCTAAGATGTTTAGGGAAATGTACGATGTTGAGTTGGAAAATGTAACTATCAATGACGCCGATGAGATTTTCTGGCGTTGCGCTAATATAAAAGCGCGCGATTTGAAATTGCATAATGGAACATATCCATTTATGTTCAGTGAAAATATTCGTGTGGATAATCTGGAAAGCGACAGCAAGTATGTATTTCAGTATACTAGAAATGTCGAGATACATAATGCTAAGATTGTTACAAAAGATGCTTTTTGGGAGTCGGAAAATGTAACTATATATGATTCGGAGCTTGATGGAGAATACCTTGGATGGCATTCCAGAGGGCTTCATCTTGTTAATTGTCATATAAGCGGGGAGCAGCCCCTATGCTATGCAGATGATTTGGTCCTTGAAAACTGCACTTTCGATCCTGCTTGTGATAGAGCTTTTGAATATTCTACGCTACATGCTGATATAAGAGGTGCTATTACGAATATAAAGAATCCTCGTAGCGGATATATTCGGGCCAATTCGATAGGCTCCGTTACGATTGATGAAAATATCAAAGCACCGGCTGATTGCAAGATAATAATTTAAGTTTTGCAAGAGGTGGGTTTCGGTGGAAAGTTAAATAAATATTAATTCGCGAAATTTGAGGAAGACAATTGTAGAATAATTGCTATATTTAGCAGTTCAAAATGTTTTGAAAAATGGCTATAGTAGAAATTAAAAATGTCAGTAAGAACTTCGGCCAGAAGGTGGCTCTCGATGATGTGAGCCTGGAAATACCCGAGGGAAAGATTTTTGGATTTCTTGGCCCGAATGGGGCGGGAAAGACCACGTTGATAAGAATAATTAACAGAATAACTATTCCATCGAGTGGTCAGGTTTTCTTTCAAGGACATCCTATTACACAGGATGATGTGGAAAAAATCGGATACATGCCTGAAGAAAGAGGCCTTTACAAGAAGATGAAGGTAGGAGATCAGGCTATGTATTTCGCTCAGCTTAAAGGGATGAGTAAAACAGATGCTCAAAATGCCTTAAAAGAGTGGTTCGAGCGTTTCGGTATTCAGAGCTGGTGGAATAAAAAAGTTGAAGAATTATCCAAGGGAATGGCCCAAAAGGTTCAATTCATCACTACTGTAGTTCATAGGCCTAAACTCTTGATTCTCGACGAACCTTTCTCTGGCTTCGACCCGGTAAATGCTGAGTTGGTCAGAAATGAGATTCTCCGATTAAAAAACGAAGGTGCGACTATTATACTTTCCACTCATAATATGGAAAGTGTAGAGGAGCTTTGCGATAATATAGCACTGATAAATAACTCGCATCTGGTAATTACGGGAGGTGTGAGCGATATAAGGCATAAGTTTGGAAAGAATGAAATAGAGCTGGTTTATTCTGATGCTGAAGGTGTTCATACTCAGATACTTCCAAAGGAAGCCGATGGCGTTCTTACGCTTGAGTCTTATTTGAAAAAAGGAGTGGATATAGTGTCTTATCGTGAACTTGTTCCAAGTATGAATGATATTTTCATCAAATTAGTTAAAGGGGAGGAATAATTATGAATCTACGCACAATATCTCTTGTAATCAATAGAGAATATTCCACAAGGGTAAAGAAGAAGAGCTTTTTGCTGACTACATTTCTTGTCCCTGTGCTTATGGTGGCTTGTGGAGTTATAATGGCACTTATGGTAATAAACACCAAGGATAAAGTTAAGACAATAGCGGTGGTAGATGAATCTGGTATCGTTATGTCTCATCTAAAAAGTAATGAGTCCATTAGTTATAAAGATATGTCAGCACAGCCTCTGGATAGTGTCAAGACGCATCTTTCGAAATTGGGACTTGACGGGGTGCTGAATGTTTCTAAAATCGATGAAAATAAAAGCGTTCAAGTTACGTTTACTTCGCTTAAACCTGTAGGTATGGGGGTTACGGAGAATATGAGCCACTATATTAATGAGGCAGTGGAGGATTACCGCGTCGAGTCTTATGGTATTGCGGGATTGTCTGATATAGTGAATAGCATTAAGGCTGATGTACCTATTCGTTCTTATGTTATCGACTCATCAGGAGACGAGAAAATAAGTGAAAGTGGGGTTAATTCCATATTATCTATGCTTTTGGGCATCTTTATATTCATTTTCATCACCACATTTGGCTCTATGGTTATGTCAGCAGTGGTAGAAGAGAAGACCAGCAAGGTTGTAGAGGTGCTTATTAGCAGCGTGAAGTCCACTGACCTTATGTTCGGAAAGATTATAGGCGTAGCCCTTGTGGCGCTTACTCAGTTCTTTCTGTGGATAGTGCTGTCGGTTATTTTATTCTCTGCAGGTATGGGCATCATCGCTCCTAAAATTATGAACACTGTCGATGCCCAGGCCGTAATTGCTAATCTTCCGGCAGGAACGGGCCAATTCGATACTATGACTGCAGTGCTCTCACAAAGTGACGGAGAATTGGCAGATGCGCTTGCCACTCTGTCTGGCATGAACCTTGGTCAGATGGCGATTTTCTTTATAGTCTTTTTTGTGCTAGGATATTTGCTTTATGCTTCGCTTTTTGCGGCTATAGGCTCGGCTGCAGTGGATAACGAGAATGACACTAACCAGCTTCAACTGCCAGTTACTGTGCCTCTTATGATAGCATATATTATAGCTTTATACGCATATAATGCACCTGATAGCAGCGTAGCAGTATGGGGTTCTATGATACCATTTACATCGCCTATTGTAATGCTGGCTAGAATACCTTTCGGTGTTCCGGCTTGGCAGATAGGGCTTTCGATTGTTATTCTGATCTTGACTACTGTTGCCTGTGCTTGGCTTTCAGCTAAGATATATAGAGTCGGCGTATTGATGTATGGCAAAAAAACTACATACAAGGATTTGTGGAAATGGTTAAAACAAAAGTAATTGCAGGATTTATTTTGATATTGGCCATAGTAGGCGGGTGTGGTACATCTTATTCGTGGTCAGTAATTAATGCAGATGCCTCACGAACGGGGGTTAAGCCGGCAAAGGCAGATAACACCGAGCAAGCGCTAGGCTATGTTGTAGACGGAACGTATTATGCTCCATCGGGGGAGGTTTATTCACAGGGGGCTACGCCACAATTGGCATCTATACTTATTAAAGCCCAGCCGCAGATGGCTCCTCTTAAGGAGGTTATCGCTTACGCTCCTAAGTCTATGAGCAGCAGTTATCCCCAGAGTGAGTTATCTAATTTTACGGTTGATTGCATAATGAGTACTACTCAGAAGTTGACCGGAAAGAAAGTGGATGTGGGGATTATGAATTTCGGTGGTATACGATGCTCAATACCGCAAGGCGATGTCTTGCTTGACGATATTGTTTCTATGTTCCCATTTAAGAATTACCTTGTCTATGTAGCGATGGAGGGGGACGATTTGCGTGAACTATTTGAGAAGATGGCTTCATCTAAGATGCAGGCTGTAGGCGGAGTTGAGGTTGTGATTAAAGATGATGAGTTAGAAAGCTTGAAGGTAGGAGGAGAGGAGGTCGATGACGATAAGATTTACGGAGTGGCAAGTATCGATTTTCTTTTAAGAGGAGGAGATAACCTTAATCTTGCTGACGAAGCTCAGGATATTATATATACCGGAGTTCTTTTGAAGGATTGTATACTCGAGAAAATATATGAATTGAGCGCTGCGGGTATGCCACTTGAGTATCATTTGGATGATAGAATAGTAATTGAGTAATGAAAAGACATTTAATAATAATTATAGCAGCTGTTGTTCTAGCGGTAGCATCATGTTCGCCGAAGTTAGTGATTCTTCATGTTAATGACACTCATTCTCATCTTGAGCCTGTAAGAGATACAGAAAAATATGGACAAGCCGGAATTATAGAAAGGGGTGCTATCGTAGATAGTGTGCGTAGAGCTAGAGGAGAAGATAATGTGCTTTTGGTTCATGCGGGAGATTTCAATCAGGGCACTTCATATTACACGCAGTTCGGAGGTGAGTTGGAAGTGGAGGCGGTCAATGCTTTCCGTTATGATTGTATCACGCTAGGCAATCACGAGTTTGATAACGGCGTGGAGGATTTGGCTGCAAGGTTGAGAAAACTTAATTGCCCGGTGGTATGTGCTAATCTTAAGGTTGAAGGAACAGCCCTTGAAGGAATAGTAAAACCTTATGCTATAGTGAATAAGGCTGGAAAAAAGATAGGTATTATAGGGCTTGCTCCAGATCTTTCTTCAAATGTGTCCTATGAGATTTCCTCAAAGTTAGTACAGTATAACTCGGCTGAGGTGACAAATCGTTATGCCGAATATCTTAAGAAAGAGCAAGGGTGTGATATAGTGTTGCTTTTATCTCATTTGGGCTTAAGTGACGATATTAAACTGGTAAGGCTGACTAAGGATGTTGATATTGTAGTGGGAGGTCACTCTCACACTTTTCTGGATAAGATAAAATACCAAACTAACGCCCTAGGACGCAGGATCCCTATAGTAACGGATGGTTGTTGGGGGTTCGGAGTGGGACAGCTGATAGTAAAATAATTACATCAGTTTTTTCCTTTTGAAATAGAAGACGACTCCTATAACGATGAATATCATCAATGCTAGAATTACTAGCCACGCCCACTGGAAATTATCGAAAGGCAGATGCACATTCATCCCATAAAAACTAGCTACTAAAGTAGCAGGCATTAATAGCAAGGAAATAAGTGTGAATATCTTCATTATACGGTTCTGTTCGAGATTTATTATACCGACGACCGTATCTTGAAGGTATTCAAGTCTTTCGAAGTTGAAGTTAATATGACTTATAAGAGAAGTTATATCTTGAAGAATTATAGAGAATCGTTTGTCGAGCGAGTCAGGGAATAAGTCACTTTTAAGTATGTTTCCGAGTATTCTCTGTTTGTCCACTACATTTTCGCGGACGATCATGGCGTTTTCTTGTAACTGATTTATATCCAATAGGAATTCTTCGTTTATATCTTCCTGCTGATTAATTCTCTTGCTAAACTGTGAGGTCTCTTGAGATATAAGCTCCACGATGTCTGCGTCCAGATCCACGCGCTTGTCCATAATCTCCACGAATATGGAGAATCCGCTTTTGTAAAGTTCGGGGCGCGCCTGAATTTTGTTCGAGAGCAGGTCGAAACTACGAATAGGGATTTCTCTAAGTGTAGTGAGGGTGTTTGGGGCCAATATGAACGAAACTGCATCCATACTCATCTCGGTGCTTGTCGGCGAGAGAAAATTGGTATTGGCAAATATAATCCCACCAGCTTCGTGAAACCGTGATGAGCTTTCGATTTCTTCGGCCTGTGCCCGGCTCTGGATCTGTGCGTCGTTAAAGGCTTCGGCAGCTCTTTTCTCTTCTCCGGATGGGTCGACAAGGTCTATCCATAGCACATCTTCTTTTTTGAAGACATTTAAATCCTCCATCTTATTCGAAACTAAGATTTCCGAACCATCTCTATGAAAAATCCTTATCATCAAGGGTGCAAATTTAAAAAAATATGCTTATAAAACAATACTTATCCCTATTGCTATTAGTATTGCTCCTCCTATTCCTTCGGCCCAATGCCCTGTTTTATGTGCAATCTTGCCTCCTCCGGTGATGCCAAGTATTACACTTGCCGCTGTACAGATGAATACTGAAATTGCTTTGGGCATAACCTGCCCCCAATGCTCTCCTCCCAATGCCAATCCGCTACCTATGGCAAGTGCATCGATACTAGTGGCTACTGCGCTTATAAAGATGTTTTTAAAGCCCCTAAGGTTACGTTTTTCGCAACTTCTGCATATAAATGCGCTGTAAAGCATTTGCCCTCCCACATATAGAAGAAGTGCAAGTGCCACCCATTTAGCTATATTCTCGATGAATTGTTCAAGGATATCACCAAAGCCCCATCCGATAAGTAAAAAGGAAGTTTGGATAAGGGCAAAACATAGTGCGATACCCACATTATTGGCTCTTTTGCCCTTATCAAGGCTGGTTGCTGAACATAATGATACAGCAAAACAGTCTGCGCACACGGATAAGCCGAATATTACTATTTCTATAAATGCCATTTTAAGGTTTGAAAGGTTGTCTAGCAGCGATACTTCTTCCTAGTGTGAGAGTGTCGGCATATTCAAGATCGTCTCCAAAGGCTAGTCCACGAGCAAGAGTGGTTATTTTTACGCCCAAGGGCTCTAACTTGCGATATAGATAGAATGAAGTGGTTTCTCCTTCCACATCACCACTTAGCGCTAAGACCACTTCCATTCCGGGAGTAAGTCTGGGAAGTAGTTTATCTATACTTAAATCACTTGGTGCTATCCCATTTATGGGGGATATTATGCCTCCTAGAACATGATATAATCCGTTGAATTGGCCTGTGGCTTCTATGCTCATAACATCACGTACACTTTCTACTACGCATATTATGTTTTGATCTCTTTTTTCGTCCGAGCAGAAGGAACATATCTCTGTATCAGCTATCATATTGCATCTTAGACAATAGTGGACATCAGATGATAAACTGGCAATGGCTCTGGACAAGTTCATTATACTTTCGCTATCTTGTTTTAGAAGATGCAAAGCCAGCCTCAAAGCACTGCGTGAGCCCACTCCCGGAAGGGAACTTATGGCCTCTACAGCATTTTGGAGTACTTTAGAAGGGTAATTTTCGTTCTTATACATGACAGAGCCGCGATAAAATGTTTGCAAAGATAAGCAAATCGGTTAAATTTGTGATATGAAAAATAAGTTGACCTTTTTTATAGTTGCTGTTTTGGTGTCCGTCTCGTGCCGACACAGTGGCAGTCAAGACGCGTTATCCATTTCTAAACATAATCCTACGACCCCGGACTGGGCTTATACTCATGTGTATGCTCCACTCAGGGATACTATTACACAGCGGCCTCTTGCTATTTTCTATGGAGACAGTATTACAGAAGGCTGGGTCGATGATGAATTTTTCTCTTCTCATAATAGCATTCCTATGGGTGTAAGCGGGATGACTACTTGCCAGTTATTGTGTCGTTTTAGAACGGATGTCATTAACCTCAAGCCTAAGTATGTAGCAATAATGTGTGGGACAAATGATATCGCACAAAATATTGGGGAGATAGAACTTGAAACGGCCGCAGGTAACATAGTTTCTATGTGTGAGCTGGCCCGTTATAATGGTATCATTCCGCTTGTGTGCTCCGTAACTCCTTGTACTATTTATCGTTGGAGGATGAAATTGGGTAATCCGACAGAGAAGATAAAGTCTTTTAACGCTCTGCTTAAAGAATATTGCATGCAATCCGGTGTACAGTATGTGGATTATTACTCGGCACTTGATAGCGGGGATGGCTCTTTAGCTCCCGATATGACTAGAGACGAATGTCATTTGACGCCTAAGGCTTATAAAGTGATGGAAAAGGTGATAGCACCATTCTTGAAATGATTTTTCAGATTCTGGAAACTTTCACATTGGTCTCAGGCCTTGTGTATATCTTTTTGCAGGTAAGGCAGAACCGTTGGATGTGGCCCATAGATGTATTATGCTGCTTTGCTGCGATAGTGGTATTTGCCCATCAAAGTTTGTGGGCTTCTATGGGTCTTAACATATACTATTTGGTTATGGGATTTGCCGGATGGTTTTCTTGGAAAAGGGATGCAAAGAAAACAGGGGAGAATGGTATAAGGATAAGGCAAATGTCAGCAATGGCGAGGATTGGCTCGCTGCTTGGGTTTGTCGCGAGTTTTGTGTTTTTGTATTGGGCTCTAAAGGTAACGGCTGACCCTTCTCCTTTTGCCGATGCTTTGGTGGGTGCCAGTGGAATCGTGGGAACAGTTTTGTTGGTCCGCTCCTATTTGGAGAATTGGTATGTGTGGCTTTTTTCCGATACGCTTTCTTTACTGCTTTGTTTTATGCAAGGCTTGTATTTTATGGCGATATTGTATCTTGTGTATACTGCAATGGCAGTAGTAGGGCTTCTTGAGTGGCGCCGTGACGGAAAGTATATAGACTAAAGTTATCTTAGTTTTTGTAGCAAAGGGGTGGTGAGTTTCATGGTAAGCCCTATGAATATGGCGTATATAAGGGTTCCCCATCCTATGGTGGGCGTTTCTTGTGGACCTAGTATTCTTTTGAAAAAAATCAAACTAAGTATACCCCCTATAATTAGTATGGTGCAGTCCATCTTGATTTTATTGTCACTGAATTTTCCTCCGAATGCTATTCCCAAAGCGCGAACTGTCATGTCCGCAGGCAGCATCCAAGCCCCTGCCACTACTTCCATCGAAATTCCTAATGCGGAAATAAAAATAGAAGATATAACTAGCAGAGCTGTTTTAAGATGACTCTCTGGGATGTTTTGAAGAAAAGAAAGTATCAGGGTGCAAGCATTTATGAAATAGCAAAGTAGGAAATTGGCGGGAATCTGAAGTAAGTCGGTGGCTTTGAATCTTTTCCGTAGGATGATAATCTGGAATGCCACGCATAACATATAGAATATGAAATTTGTGAGCCCTAGAGATAATCCCGGAAATTTTGTGCTGACCGCGTAAGCCGGGACATTTAGTACTGATATACCAATGTTTGCCTGTACAGAGAGTACTATACCAATAGCGACCAAGAAAAATCCTGCAGTGGAGAACGAATAGCGTATTAGGGTGTCTTTTAATGTCATAATTGCAAAAGTAATGAAAAAATAGTATATTTGCCCGCTTTTGTACGTCGAGTACACTTAGGTGTCAGGGGCGTCGAGTTAGTATTTATTGTTTAACCATTTAAAAATCATTGTTTTACCAGTTATGGCAGAAACAAAAGAAACCGCACGTCTTAACGCATCCGTAGATCCTAGTCAGTTTGATTGGGACGCTTTTGAGGAAGGCGGAGTATATGGCGGTGAAGACAAAAAAGCCATCGACCAGGCTTATGCTTCTACTCTTAACAAAATAGTTGAGAATGAGGCAGTGGAAGGAGAAGTTACCGAAATTAACAAACGTGAAGTCATCGTATCTATCGGTGGAAAGAGCGAAGGCGTAATTAATGCTGCAGAGTTCCGTTATAATCCGGATCTAAAAGTAGGTGACAAAGTTGAAGTATTCGTAGAATCAGCAGAAGACAAGAAGGGCCAGCTCGTTCTTTCTCATAAGAAAGCACGTACGCTCAAGTCTTGGGATCGTGTTGTGGAGGCTTACGAGAAAGGTGAAATCGTCAAAGGCTTCGTAAAGACACGTACCAAGGGCGGTATGATAGTGGATGTTTTCGGTATCGAAGCATTCCTTCCTGGCAGTCAGATAGATATCAAGCCTATTCGTGATTACGATCAGTTTGTAAATCAGACGATAGACTTCAAGATTGTAAAGATTAATCCTGAGTTCCGTAATGTTGTTGTATCTCATAAGGCTCTTCTCGAAGCAGAACAGGAGCAGAAGAGATCAGAACTTATCAGTAAGCTTGAGAAAGGACAGGTACTGGAAGGTGAAGTTAAGAACATTACTAACTACGGAGTATTTGTTGATCTCGGTGGAGTGGATGGTCTTATCCACATTACAGACCTTTCTTGGGGAAGGATTAATCATCCGGAAGAGGTTGTTAAGATCGGTGACAAGATTAAAGTCGTAGTTCTCGACTTTAATGAGCAGCAGAAGAGAATTGCACTTGGCCTTAAGCAGCTTACACCTCACCCATGGGACACTCTCGATCCTAATCTTAAAGTGGGAGATAAAGTTAAGGGTAAGGTTATTCTTATCGCGGACTATGGTGCATTCGTGGAGATTGAGCCTGGCGTAGAGGGACTTGTTCACGTTTCGGAAATCTCTTGGAACACCAGACTTCATTCTGCACAAGATTTTCTTAAGGTAGGTGATGAGGTTGAGGCTCAGATTCTTACTCTTGACCGTGAGGCTAGAAAGATGTCATTGGGTATCAAGCAGCTTACTCCTAACCCTTGGGATGAAATAGAGAAGAAGTACCCTATAGGTAGCAAGCATACGGCTATTGTTCGTAATATTACTGGTTTCGGTATATTTGCTCAGCTTGAGGATAGTGTAGAGGGCTTGATTCATATCAGCGACCTTAGCTGGAATAAGATTAAGCATCCATCAGAAGTGGTTTCTGTAGGTGATCCTATAGATGTAGTTATTCTCGACTTCGATGAGGCTAATCACAAACTGAGTCTTGGTCACAAGCAGCTTACTCCTAACCCTTGGGACGAAATAGAGAAGAACTTCCCAGTAGGAACAGTCGTAGAGGGTAAAGTTGTCGCTACAACCGATAAGGGTGCTACGGTTTCTCTTCCTGGCGATGTCGAAGGCTTCTGCTTCAATCGTGAATTAGTTAAGGAAGATGGCAAGCAGGCTGTTGTAGGCGATGTCCTTCCTTTCAAGGTGATAGAACTTCGTCGCAGCACTCATAGTGTGCTTCTCAGCCACCTTCGCACCTATCAGGAAGTGAAGGAGAAAGCAGCAGCTGCTGAAGTGGAGAATACAAAGAAAGCAGTGAGAAAGGTTAATGCAAATGTTGAAAAGACAACTCTTGGAGACATCGATGCACTTGCTGCACTTAAATCAAAACTTGAGAAAGGCGAATAATGAGCTTTTCGTTGCAGATATTGGGCACAGCTTCGGCTATGCCCATTTCTGATAGGAATCCAAGCGCTCAGGCACTTAATGTGTCGGGGCGCTTGTTTTTAATCGATTGTGGCGAAGGGACGCAGCAGAGAATGCGCCAGATGCATCTGTCTTTTCTGCGCGTGGAGGCTATTTTTATAAGCCACATTCATGGTGACCACATTTTCGGGCTATTCGGCGTGCTGTCCACTATGTCTATGTATAACAGGACACAGCCGCTTCATGTTTTCGGACCGGAAGCCCTGCGCTCCATTATACGGTTTTACCTTTCTTATTTTGCCGATGGAAGCAATTACGAGATAATATTTCACGAGGTAAAGGTTAGATCGCTTACTGTTATATGGGAATCGAAAAATGTTAAGGTAAGTGCATTTCCTTTAGACCATAAGATAGAATGCTACGGATATAGGTTCGACGAGGTGCTTTCGAAACGTTCTCTTGAAAAAAGACGTGCTGTAAGTTATGCGTATTGCTCTGACACACAGCCCTTTCCTGAATTGGTGGATTATGTACGGGGCTCCACTGTCCTTTACCATGAGACCACATATACTAAGCAATTATCCGACAAGGCATCCAAGTATTTTCATAGCAGCACTCAAGATGCCGCCAGGCTTGCTTTGGAAGCTGGGGTGGAGAAATTGCTTATAGGTCATTATTCATCGAGAGAGAGGAATAGTAAGGTGTTTGAGGCGGAATGTCGCGAAATTTTTCCAAACACGATCGCTGTTAATGATTGTGATGTTATCGAAATTGAGTAAATTAGTAGGATGAAAAAATTTTTGCTTTTTTTGATGGCATCGTTAGGATTGTCATACCTTGTGGAAGCTCAAAATGCTGATCCAAAGGAGGAATATATAAAAAAGTATGCACCTGTGGCAGTGTCAGAGATGAAGCGCACGGGCGTTCCTGCATCGATAACTTTGGCCCAAGGGCTATTGGAATCAGGGGCTGGAAAGTCGCGTTTAGCGACCAAGGCCAATAACCATTTTGGTATAAAGTGTCATAAGAATTGGACAGGGAAGACTATTTCTCATGACGATGACGCTAAGGGTGAATGTTTTAGGGCTTATGATAAGGCTGAAGAGTCATTCAAGGATCATTCAGACTTTTTAAGGTATTATGATCGATATAAATTTCTATTCGACTACGACCCTAAGGATTATAAGAGTTGGTGCTATGGGTTGAAAAAGGCTGGCTATGCCACTGATCCTAAATATGCTATAAAATTGATAGGAATAGTGGAAAGTTATAATCTTCATAGATATGACAATGTAAAGGTGGAAGTGATTTCTCCTGATCTATTGGAACGGCCAGTAGTGGTGCCAGTTAAGCCTTCGTCGATAAAATATGACGAGGAGTATGTTTTTGATGTAAACCGCCCTGTTTACAAGGTAAATGGAGTAGATTTTGTTTATGCGAGAGTGGGCGATACATACGAATCCCTGGCTGCGCAGTATAACCTTTTCATTAATGAGCTGTTGCGTTTTAACGATTTAAAGGAGATTGAAGATCTCTATCCGGGAGATGTGGTATACATAAAGTCTAAGAAAAATCGTACGGCAAGGGGTCTTGATATGTATATAGTTAGTGAAGATGGCGAGGATTTGAGAAAGATATGTCAGCGTTTCGGGGTTAAGATGTCAAGCGTTATAAAACGTAACAGACTAAATCCGGAAGAGCAACTGTCTAAGGAGCAAGAACTAAGGCTTAGATGAAAAAAATACTCAAATATGTTTTGGCAGCAGTTGCCTTTTTCGTCTTAATGCAGATATGGGGTTACATTAGAGATTCCAAATTTCCTAATTTTACCGCCACATCCCAAGTTTATGTCACTGACACTACCACGGTTGATGGTGTGATAGCACAGATTAAGTCCAGTAGCGGCATAAGATTTGAGAAATCCCTACGGAAGGTCTTTGAAAGAAAGCGTGTTTCCGAATTTATGTCTGCTGGTCATTACACTATAGAACCATCATATTCTTCGGTTTATGTGGCTCGGATGTTAAATAATGCATGGCAAAAACCGGTAAGAATAACTTTGTCGGGGTCGTTGAGAACTAAGTCGGAGATAGCGTCTAAGATAGGGAAAAAGATGTTGCTTGATTCCGTAACCATTCACCAGGCTCTTAATGACGATCTTTTTTTGAAAAAATTTGGCTTTAACTCTCAGACAGTGTTCGCATTGATTATTCCAGACACCTACGAGATATACTGGGATGCTTCACTTGAAGATTTGTTTGAACTTTTCAAAAGGGAATATGATAATTATTGGACAAACGAAAGACGCTCTAAGGCATCTTCATTGAGGCTTAACCCTTTACAAGTTAGTATATTGGCATCAATAGTCAGGTGCGAATCTAACTATGTCCCTGAGTATAAGGATTTAGCTGGGGTGTATGTGAATAGATTGCGAGAGGGGATGAAGTTGCAGGCTTGCCCAACGGTTGCCTTTTGCTATGATTTTAAACTGACGCGCATTTTAAATAAGCACCTTAAAGTGGATTCGCCATATAATACATACACTCATAACGGCTTGCCTCCGGGACCTATTTGCTGCCCTACCAAAGAGGCTTTGGATGCGGTACTTAATGCCAATCTATCCTCGGGTTATCTTTATTTTTGTGCATCTACGACTAAAGTAGGACAGCACCTTTTTTCAAAGACATTTAGAGAGCATTCACAAAATGCTCAAACTTATAGGGAAAAGGTATTGGATAAGAATAAAAAATAGTCGTATGGATAATATGGTAGATAGAGCACGCGAGGTAGCGGCAGTGGTTTTAAAGGATGAGTTACGTAGCAATGGTAGTCCTTTCATAAGTCATCCCGATGGTGTGGCGGCCATCGTTAGGGATGAGATTGGTCTTCCACAGGAGTGCGTAGCTGCAGTATATCTTCACGAGGCCTCTAGGACACACCCTGAGTTAGATCTTTCTGCTTTCCCTGAAGAGGTGCGTAATCTGGTTGATGGCTTGAATAAAATCAGCACAATAAAGCCTAAGGATACTCGCTTGGAGGCTGAGAATTATAAAAAGCTGATTGTTCAGTATAGTAAAGATCCTCGTGTAACGATAATAAAAATAGCAGACCGTCTTGAGATTATGCGTAATCTAAGCATCTTCCCTAAGGCTTCAAGGGAGCAGAAGCAACTCGAAACGCTGATGCTTTACATTCCACTTGCCCATCAGCTAGGTCTATATAATATTAAAAGCGAGTTAGAGGACATTTATTTCAAATATGCTGAACCTGAGCAGTATCGTTCTATAAAAAACAAATTGGCTGCGACAGCTCCTGATAGAGAGCGGCTAAGGCAGGAATTTATAGAGCCACTGAAAGAAAAGTTGGATGCCGCTGGCATTAAGTATAAGGTTAAGGTGCGCACGAAGACGGCATACAGTATTTACAAGAAGATGTTGGCACAAAAAGTTCCTTTCGAAGGGGTGTATGATGTGTTCGCTATGCGCTTTATTATAGATTGCGAGCCGGTTAAGGAAGTTGAGGATAATTTGTGCTGGAAGGTTTATTCGTATGTCACTGAGGAGTATGTTCCCGATGAAAAGAGATATAGGGATTGGTTAACTAATCCTAAGCCTAATGGGTACGAGAGTCTGCATATAACTGTACAGAATTCAAGTGGCAACTATATAGAGGTGCAAATTCGTACAAAGCGTATGGATGAGATTGCAGAGAGTGGTCTTGCGTCACATTGGTCCTATAAAGGCATCAAGTCGGAGCATACGCTTGATACTTGGCTGACATCTGTGCGTTATGCTCTTGAGCACAAGGCTGTTAATAAGCCGGAGGATATGCCGATAGCCCCATCAAAGGATATATTTGTTTTTACTCCGAGTGGGGAGTTGCGCATTCTTCCTGCCGGGGCGACTGTTTTGGACTTTGCATTTAATATCCATAGCGGAATAGGGTGTCGGTGTTCTGGTGCGAGAATCAATGGAAAGGCTGCTTCAATACGAGAAACGCTTCATACTGGGGATGTAGTCGAGATTTTGACTACGAAAAGCCAGAGGCCATCGGCTGATTGGCTGAACTGGGTGGTTTCGGCCAAGGCACGCAGTAAAATACGTCAAGAACTTGACGCGGAGGAAAGGAAATTAGCCACAGAGGGTAGAGAGCTGTTGGAGAGAAGGTTGAAGAATTGGAAGATGGACTTTACCGACGAGATGGTACTAGACTTTTGTAAGAAATATAAGTATAGTGGTCAAATTCCTTTTTATGCAGCAATTGGGGCGGGCTCACTGGATGTAAATGAGGTTAAAGATTTTATTTTAAGTGCTCCTCAGCGTGCGGAGGAGGGGATAGCTGCTGCAATTGCATCGGAGAGCGCGAGGCCATCTGGATATACAAGTACGGGAGATGACATTCTTGTGCTGAATGCCAGGGATGTAAAGGGATTGCAATATAAGATGGCAAAGTGTTGTAATCCAGTATTTGGGGATGATGTGTTTGGATTTGTCACAAGGGGGGAGGGAATTAAGATACATAGAATATCTTGTCCTAATGCAGCCCGTCTGATAGAAAAATACCCATATCGCATTCAAAAAGTTAAGTGGCAGGAAACTCAAAGTAGTGGCGAGTTTTTGGTGTCTCTTGTAGTTAGCGCCTTGCCAGATGGTGCTGTAATGTCGCAGATTATGGACGGAATATCCCGGTTTAGGGTATCGCTTCGTTCCGTTACTGTTAACCGCAATTCCAGAACAGGGGAGGATGATATGCAAGTCAAGCTCCTCGTCCCATCGAACTCGGAGCTTGATAAGGTTATCTCCATCTTGAATAAAATCAAGAATGTAACAAGAGTAAAAAGGGTTTAGGCCTCGTCTATCTTGATAATGGTTTTTAAATCAAGGTTTCGAGGGAATACGTCCAGTTTAGGACACCCCGTTAGCTCGATTATCGCGTTAAGGTATATTTTCTTGGGAGAAAATTGACTTATAAGTCGACTTGCTGCGGCCATAGTACCACCTGTGGCGAGAAGGTCGTCGTGTATGAGCACTATATCACTTGGACCTATACAATTAGTGTGTAATTCGATAGTGTCTGTGCCATATTCCAGTTCATAGGTTTCGGATATTTTTTCGCCAGGTAGTTTACCTTGTTTTCTTGCAGGGACAAATCCCGCACCCAACTTTTCGGCTAATATTCCGCCCATTATAAAGCCTCTGGATTCAAGTCCCACCACTTTTGTTATGCCTTTATCCTTATATAAATCGTAAAGCCGTTTACTGAGGTCTTGTAAGCATTCGGCGTTCATAAATAAAGTGGTTACATCCTGGAAGTGAATACCTGGTCTGGGAAAGTCTTCGATAACACGGATGTTATCTTTGAGTTGTTCGATGGTCATGTCTGTATTGCACACAAAAAAGCGTGCCCCGTCGTGGGACACACTTTACAAATATAAGTATAATTGTTAGATATTCAAACTTTATTCGTCCTGTTCGTATATCTCTTCAGGCTTTTCGTCATCATCTTCATCCTCCTCCTCATCGATATCTTCGTCTAGGTCATCGTCATCTAACATATCTTCAAGACTTTTTTCGCCAGGAAGTCTTCTTTTTTCTTTAGGAAGGTCTTCGAACGCTACATAACCGTTGTCAAAAGCAGAAGGGTCTGGCCCTTTTGAGTCAGATAGAAGTGTAGGCACTTTTATGGCATCGGATTTTTCCTCACCTTCAAGAGTGAGAATCACTCTTTTTTTAGCTTGTGTGTCATAGTAATAGTCGAAAACTACGGCGCCATCGGCAACGGCTTTACCTATGGGAACGTCATCCACAGTGCCATAACCTAGGTCGATTAGGGCATATCGAGCTATGACATTGCCATCTGCATCATAGGCTTTGAACAGTATAGGCTGGTCTGCAGGGAAGGCCATGTCTGATTGCATCTGCTTATGCAGATGGTAAAATGAATTGGCAGAATTTACCTTGTAGATTCTGTAGAATCCCTTGAGACCGGGAAGTGTAACTCGGAATTGATAAATCATAAGGCGAATATAAAAAGAAATTACTAATTTTGGATATTATGGCATTGAATTCTGACGAATATTATAGCATAGAAGCTCCTTCCCAAGGACTTTATAAAGACCAGAAAAGTAAGTTTTATGCTTTCGCATATCCCGTTGAGAGCGAGGGTGAGGTTAAAGTGCTGTTGGAAAGGCTTCGAGAGGAATATCACGATGCCAGACATCATTGCTGTGCCTATAGAATAGGTTTAAATGGCCAAGAGTGGAGGGCAAGTGATGATGGCGAACCGGCGGGGACGGCAGGACGACCGATACTTGGTCAAATAGATAGTGCTGGATTAAGCGATGTGGCAGTTATTGTAGTGCGGTATTTTGGGGGTATTAAATTAGGAGTGCCAGGGCTTATAGCTGCTTATAAAGCGGCCAGTGCCGATGCTTTAAGCCATGCGAAAAAAATTGTAAAAGTGGAGGGGCGATGGTGTCACTTGAGTTTCGATTATTCTCAGATACCTTCTGTTATGAAAATATTGAAAGATATGGCTTTACCGATTCGCGCGCAGGAATTTGGGAGTGAATGTTCTATGGATGTCAGATTGCGGTCATCACTGATGTCTAATTTTTTTGATAGAATTAAAAATTTGCCTAACTTTAAGTACGAATTCATTTAAATAGTAAGATTTATGCCTAAAATTCACGTGTTCAATGCTGGTCCTTGTGTACTTCCTCAGGTGGTAATGGACCATGCCGTGTCGGCGATCCGGGATTTCGCCGGGACAGGTGTCTCTGTTCTTTCCGTATCTCATAGAAGTAAAGAATGGGAGGCCGTAATGGATGAAACAAGAGCTTTATGGAAGGAATTGCTACGCATTCCAGAAGGGTATGAAGTGGTTTTTCTTTCAAGTGGTGCATCTATGGAATTCTTGTATGTGGCGATGAATTATCTTGAGAAGAAGGCGGCTTATCTCGATACCGGAGTATGGGCTTCGAAGGCTATAAAAGAGGCTAAAGGATTAGGAGAGGTGGAAGTGGTGGCTTCTTCTAGGGATAGAAACTATTCTTATATTCCTAAAGGATATAAAATCCCGGAAGATGCCGATTATTTTCATATAACGACTAATAACACTATCTACGGAACTGAAATTCACGAGGATTTAGATAGCCCGATTCCTCTTGTAGCCGATATGTCATCAGATATAATGAGCCGTTCGGTAGATGTAAGTAAGTATGCTATGATTTATGGTGGGGCCCAGAAAAATGTGGGAGCAGCAGGATGTACGTTTGCTATTATAAAAAAATCCACTTTGGGGAAGGTGAGTAGGTATCTTCCGTCTATACTCGATTTAAGAAATCATATTGAGAAAGAATCGATGTACAATACACCTCCGGTGTTTTCCATTTTCGTGATGAACGAAACTTTGAAATGGATAAAATCTATGGGAGGCGTGGATGTAATACATAAATTGAATGTGCATAAGGCTGCTACACTATATGAAGAAATCGAGAGAAATTCTTTGTTCGTGGGCACGGCTGACAAGCAGGATCGTTCTATTATGAATGTATGTTTTGTGATGGCGCCTGGAAAAGAACATCTACAGGATGAATTCCTGTCGTTTTCAAAGAATCTTGGAATAGTAGGTATTAAGGGACACAGAAGTGTAGGTGGATTCAGAGCTTCTATATATAATGCTTGCACTCAGGATGATGTTCAGGTCTTGGTGGATTGTATGAGAGAATTTGAAAAAACACATAGATAAAATGCGAGTTCTTTTAGCGACACAGAAGCCCTTTGCTCCCCAGGCAGTAGAAGGGATAACAAAAATCTTGTTACAGAGCGGCCATGAAGTCGAACTTTTAGAAAGGTATGAAAGAGAGGAAGAGTTGGCCGCGGCACTGGAAAACGTGAATGCTTTGATAGTTCGCAGTGATATTGTAGGTGCGCAGACTATTCGCAAAGCCGAATCGTTGAAAATTATAGTACGTGCTGGTGCGGGTTACGATAATATCGATTTGCAGGCAGCCTCTCAAGCTAGTATTGTTGTTATGAATACACCGGGGCAGAATGCCAATGCTGTCGCCGAGTTGACCATTGGCATGATGATTTTTATGGCAAGGAATCAATTTGCCCCAAACACGGGAAGTGAGCTGTCAGGCAAAAGCCTTGGCATACAGGGTTTTGGAAATGTGGGAAGTTTGATTGCTTCCAAGGCTATAGCTTTGGGAATGCGGGTGCGTGCTTTTGACCCGGTTAAAAGCGACGAAGATTTACTTGTGCGTGGTGTGGAACCAGTATCAAATCTTAAGTCGTTATATTCCGAATGTAACTTCATAAGCCTTAATATGCCATTGGTTTCTGTTACAGAGCGTTCTGTAGGATACGATTTACTTACATCTATGCCTAAAAATGGTATTCTCATTAACACTGCTCGTAAGGAGATAATGGATGAGTTGGGCCTGATGCGTGCTTTGGAGGAAAGGCAGGATTTGCGCTTCGCTGCAGATGTGGCTCCTGACAATTATGCTCAGCTTCGGGATAAATTTACCCTTAGAGTATATGCCAATCCTAAAAAAATAGGAGCTCAGACAGCTGAGGCTAATCTTAATGCCGGGCTTGCAGCAGCGCGTCAAATTGTCGATTATTTTGAGACCGGAAACACTAAATACCAAGTAAATAGATGAGAGTAAAACCATTCGCGGCGCTTCGCCCACCTAAAAATATTGTGGAGCAGGTGGCGGCTCCTCCTTATGATGTATTGGATTCAAAGGAGGCACTTGCTATGGCTGGGAAAGAGTCTCTACTTCATATAACCAAGCCTGAAATAGATTTTTCTCCTATGCTTCGGGACGATGATCCACGGGTATACAAAAAAGCGGTAGAAAATTTTGCCAAATGGCAGGAAAGGGGGTATCTTGTTAGGGATCCTAAACCATGTTATTATGTGTATGCTCAGAGTATGGGCAATCGCACTCAATTGGGCTTTGTCTTGTGCGCTCATTGTAATGATTATACTAGAGGGGCAATAAAAAAACATGAACTTACCAGAAAGGATAAAGAGGATGACAGAATGGTTCATGTTAATATACAGAACGCTAATATAGAACCTGTTTTTTTTGCTTTCAGGCAGCATGAAGACCTAGAGAAAATACTTTTCGATGTATCCAAGGGCACTCCCGAGTATGATTTCAAGGATGAAAATGGGTTTGGACATAAATTCTGGGTGATATCTGATGAAAAATTAATTGCACGCATTACGGAACTTTTTGAAAAAGAGGTAAATGCGTTCTATATAGCTGATGGGCATCATAGAAGTGCAGCTGCAGCGCGTGTGGGAGAAGAACGTGCGGCGGCTAACCCGAATCATCGTGGAGATGAGGAATATAACTATTTTATGGCAGTGTGTTTCCCAGATGATCAGTTGAAGATAATGGACTATAATCGAGTGGTGAAAGATTTGAACGGGCATTCTCCTTCGCAGATACTGGATTTGCTGAAAAAGCATTTCATCGTTGAAGAAAGAGGAGAAGAAACATATACTCCTGAAGGGTTACATACTTTTTCTATGTACATGGGCGGAAAGTGGTATGCTTTGAGGGCTAAGCCGGACACATTCGAAAATGCGGATTTGGTGCAGCGCTTGGATGTGAGCATATTATCAAAGTATGTCTTGGATGACATATTGGGTATAAAAGACTTAAGAAGAGATTCTCGTATCGACTTCGTAGGTGGAATAAGGGGACTTGCAGAATTGAAACGTAGGGTGGATAGCGGTCAGATGCAAATTGCTTTTGCTCTTTATCCTGTAACGATGCAGCAGATAGAAGAAATATCGGATAATAATTTTATAATGCCACCTAAAACTACTTGGTTCGAGCCTAAACTGCGCTCGGGATTAGCTATTCATACTTTTTAAAAATGTCTATAGTTTCATCTTCTGAAATAAGGAGTGTATTAAAGAATTTCTTCGGATTCGATTCTTTTAAAGGCGATCAGGAGTCTATTATAAAGAGCCTGCTGGAGGGAAAGGATTGTTTTGTCCTAATGCCTACCGGTGGAGGTAAATCATTGTGCTATCAGCTTCCTGCCCTTATGATGGATGGCGTGGCAGTGGTTATCTCCCCGCTTATAGCCTTGATGAAAAATCAGGTGGATGCAATACGCGGATTTGTAGAAGGAAGTGGAAGTGTGGCTCACTTTCTTAATTCATCGCTTAGCCGTGGACAACTGGAAGAGGTAAGGGGAGATTTGTTGGCCGGAAAAACCAAACTGCTTTATGTTGCACCAGAGTCTTTGACAAAACAGGATAATATAGCTCTGCTTCAAAATGTTAAGGTTTCTTTCTATGCTGTAGATGAGGCACATTGCATATCAGAATGGGGACACGATTTCCGCCCGGAATATAGAAGGATACGTGAAATAGTGGACGAAATAGGGCGCTCGCCTATTATTGCCTTAACTGCGACTGCCACCCCAAAGGTTCAAAGCGATATAATTAAGAATTTGAATATTCCAGATGCGTTGGTCTTCAAGTCCTCGTTCAATCGCACTAACCTATTTTACGAAGTTAAGGACAAGGTTGATGCAGAGAAGGATATCGTTAAATATATAAGGCAGAATCAAGGGAAATCGGGAATCATCTATTGCCTTAGCCGAAAGAAAGTGGAGGAGATGGCTGAATTTCTTAATATAAATGGCATAAAAGCTCTTCCTTATCATGCCGGACTTGATGCTAAAATAAGAGCTGAGAATCAGGACAGGTTTCTAATGGAGGATGTGAATGTGATAGTGGCTACTATTGCATTTGGGATGGGAATAGATAAGCCGGACATCCGTTTTGTAATACATTATGACATACCGAAAAGTGTGGAGGGATATTATCAGGAAACAGGTAGAGCTGGTAGAGATGGTAAGGAGGGCGTATGTATAGCCTATTACAGCTATAAGGATATCCAGAAATTTGAAAAGTTTATGAAGGGTAAGCCACTTGCCGAGCAGGATATAGCACGACAGCTTCTTGATGAGGTGGTAGCTTATGCAGAGTCAAGCAGTTGTCGTCGTAAATTGCTACTTGGTTACTTCGGAGAGGATTATCCTGTGGCAAATTGTGGTATGTGTGATAATTGCTTGCATCCACGCGCAGTTTTCGACGGCCGCTCGGAGATGAAATTAGTTATCAGGTTGATCTTATCCCTGAAAGAACACTTTAAGATTGAACACCTTGCAGCTATATTGGCAGGTAATGAAACTTCGCTTGTTAAGAGTTATAAGCACGATAAAAGTGAATTTTTTGGTGCCGGAGCCTCTCATGGAGAAAAATTTTGGGCGACTGTCATTCATCAGGGGCTTATAGCACATCTGCTTGAAAAGGAGATCGAGAGTTATGGACTAATTCAAGTTACAGAGTTAGGAAGGAAGTTTTTGAGTGATCCTTGGCCTTTAAATTTGGTTGAAGACAGGCAGTTCTCTAGAAATGCCTCGGACGAGGAAGATGAGGAAGATGAAGCGGGGAATAAGCTTTCTGCTATGCGGAGTGGAGGTGGCGATCCGCAGTTGCTATCTCTATTAAAAGATCTACGAAAGGATATGGCGCATCGTCTTGGATTGCAGCCGTGGATTATTTTTCAAGATCCATCTCTAGATGATATGTCCATAGTGTATCCTATTACTATGGATGAGCTTAAGAACTGTCAGGGTGTAGGTGAGGGCAAGGCTAAAAAATTCGGAAAGGAATTTTTAGAGTTGATAGCTAAGTATGTCGAAGAAAATGACATTATCCGTCCCGACGATTATGTGGTGAAAACTACGGCAAGCAAGTCTGATAAAAAAATAAAGATTATAAGTCAGATTGATAGGCGTCTTCCGCTTGAGGATATAGCCTCGTCGTTGAATATGACTATGGATGAGCTTATCGGGGAAATAGAAGGTATAGTCTCTACAGGATTAAAGCTTAATTTAAATTATTATATAAAGCAGGAATTGGACGAGGAGGTGGTCTGTGATTTGATGGATTATTTTCGTAATGATGCGCTTTCGGCTTCGGTCGAAGATGCAATAAAGGATTTGGGTGCGGATTATTCCGATTTGGAAATAAGATTGGTTCGCATTAAATTTTTGTGTGAGGTGGCCTCATAGTATAGGATGATTAGCAGGGATACTATACAGAAAATACAAGATTCTCTAAAGATAGAGGAGGTTATATCCGATTTTGTGACACTTAGACGTCGTGGGGCCGGATATGTAGCTTGTTGTCCTTTTCATAATGAGAAGACCCCATCTTTTCACGTTTCTCCATCTAAAGGAATATTCAAATGCTTCGGGTGCGGGAAATCGGGGTCGGCCATATCATTTGTTATGGATTACGAGCATTGTTCTTACTCTGACGCACTTAAATATATAGCGAAAAAGTATCATATTGAGGTGCAAGAGGAGGAGTTAAGCGCTGAGGAGATTATGGCAGCGCAGCGCCGTGAATCACTTCTGGTAGTAACAGAGTTCGCTCACAAATTCTTCATTTCGCAGCTTTCAACCCCGGAGGGGAGGGCAGTGGCTGTGGCTTATTATCATTCCAGAGGCCTAGAGGATGAGACTATAAGAAAGGAAGGATTGGGCTGGGCACCTTCTGGTAAACGCACTTTTACGGATGCGGCACTTGGCGCAGGTCTAAAGGAGGAGTATCTTGTCGAAGTGGGATTGACCATAAAGCATGACGACGGAACGCTCTCCGATAGGTTTAGAGAACGCGTGATGTTTCCTATATATTCAGTATCGGGAAGAGTTATCGCCTTTTCCGGGCGTACGCTTAAATCTGATAATCCGGCGAAATACGTTAATTCTCCAGAATCTGAGATATATGTTAAAAGTCGTTCTTTGTTAGGTATATACGGGGCTAAAACTGAAATCTCAAGGCAGGATCGTTGTTATCTGGTTGAAGGCAATCTGGATGTTATTACGTTACATCAGCTTGGGATACAAAATGTGGTGGCTTCGTGTGGCACATCTTTGACTACACAGCAGATAGGTCTAATTCATAAATTCACGCCTAATCTTACCATAATGTATGATGGAGATAAGGCCGGTATTAAGGCGGCTCTTCGTGGTACGGATATGGTTCTGGAAGAAGGTATGAATGTAAGGATAGTATTGCTCCCAGAGGGTGAGGATCCGGATAGTTATGGGCGGAAGCACACATTGGCAGAGTTTAAAGACTATATAGCCACGCACGAACAGGATTTTATAGGGTTTAAATCGGATATTTTGATGGAAAATGCCGGAAATGATCCTATAAAGCGGGCAGAGGTGATAAATGATATTGCTGACACAATATCAAAGGTCCCAGATGCTGTGGCCCGTACGGTATATGTGCAGGAGATGTCTAAAAAGTTCGATGTAGAGCAGCAAGTTTTATTTGACAGGATTGGCCGAACTATACAACAGGCTTCACTTCCGCGGAAGGCTAGTGTAGTGGAAAGTCCGCAGCAGATAAGACAAGGGACACCGAAAGATTATGTATATCATCCTGAAAATGAGATTTTAGCCCCGGTAGAATCTGAAATACTCAATTTATTGCTTCGCTATGGAGAAGAAAAACTGGAGTTTGAAACCGATTCCCAATATTATGATCCAGAGCCAGTGACTGTTGCTGATTTCATTGTGGGAGCATTAGAGGATGATGGGTATGAGATGGCAAACGGTGTATATGGGACTATCTATAAAGGCTTTAAAGACATGTATTATAACCAGCATCTTTCTCCTGATATGATCGTGCGTCGTTTGATGGAGGGAGAGGATAGGGAGGTGTGCTCCGTGGTGGGGGAATTGGCCATAGACAAATACGAGATAACGGTTAGGCGTTTCCGAGAGTCTATGACCACCAAGTCTTCGTGGTTGGTGATTACGGTGCCGCATACTCTTGTCCTGTTGGCAGTTAAGAGGCTGGAGAATTCTATAGCGGAGATAAAGAAGCAGATATTGCAGGTGTCGAGTACGCAGGAGCAGATGGACCTTTTAAGTAGGCAGGTTGAACTCCAGAAACTAAGACAGAAAATATTGGATAATAATAAAAGATAGATATGGAAAAGAATTTTAAGAGAACTTTGGTAACATGTGCACTACCATACGCGAATGGCCCTATACACATAGGTCATCTTGCGGGAGTGTATGTGCCGGCAGACATTTATGTTAGATTTCTTCGACTTAAGGGGAAGGAGGTTTTGTATATATGTGGAAGTGATGAGCATGGGGTTCCGATTACTATTCAGGCTCGTAAGCGCGGATGTTCTCCACAAGAAATAGTGGATGAGTATCATAAGATTATTTCAGATTCCTTTAAAGGATTCGGGATAAATTTCGATATCTATGGTAGGACGACATCTAAGATTCACGAGAATAATGCCTCTCAGTTTTTTAGAAAGCTTTACGATGAAGGGAAGTTTATAACGAAAGAGACGGAGCAGTACTATGATCCGGTAGCAAATACTTTCTTGGCAGACAGGTATATAGTGGGTACTTGTCCTAAGTGTGGATCAGAAGGAGCGTATGGAGATCAGTGTGAAAAATGTGGAAGTACGCTTTCTCCAGAGGAACTTATAAATCCTAAATCGAAACTTAGTGGAGCTCAGCCTATAAAGAAAAAGACCAAGCATTGGTATCTTCCATTGCAGGATTACGAACAGTGGTTAAGGGAATGGATACTTGACGGGCACAAAGAGTGGAGAAGTAATGTTTATGGTCAGGTTAAGAGTTGGCTTGATGGTGGACTTCAACCGCGTGCTGTTACAAGAGACCTTGACTGGGGCGTTCCTGTTCCTGTGAAGGGGGCTGAAGGTAAAGTGCTTTATGTATGGTTCGATGCTCCAATAGGTTATATTTCGAATACTATGGAGCTCTTGCCTAATGACTGGGAGAAGTGGTGGAAGAGTGAAGACACTAAGCTTGTCCATTTTATAGGAAAGGACAATATAGTCTTTCACTGCATAGTGTTCCCTTCTATGCTTAAGGCTTATGGGGATGGTTTCATTATGCCCGAGAATGTTCCTGCCAATGAATTCTTGAATCTTGAGGGGGATAAGATTTCCACCTCACGGGGATGGGCTGTCTGGGCCAATGAATACCTCGAGGATTTCCCTGGCAAACAGGATGTTATGCGCTATGTGCTTACTGCCAATGCTCCTGAAACTAAGGATAACGATTTTAGCTGGAAGGATTTTCAGTCTCGCAATAACAGCGAACTCGTAGCAATATTCGGAAACTTCGTAAATCGTGCGGTTGTCCTTACTCATAAGTATTTTAGAGGTGTGGTTCCACCTCAAGGACAATTGCAAGACATAGATCGTGATGTTTTAGCTCAATTGCCGGAATTGAAGATATCTATAGACAGAAATATAGAGAATTACAGGTTCCGTGACGCATTAAGGGATGCTATGTCTATGGCACGCATCGGAAATAAGTACATTTCTGATACGGAGCCTTGGAAGGTAGCGAAAACAGATATTGACAGGACAGCTACTATACTCAATATTTGTCTTCAGATATGTGCTTCTCTTTCAGTTGTATTTGAACCATTTACTCCATTTGCCGCAGCAAGGCTTAGAACTATGCTCGATGTTCCACTAGATTGGTCACTAGTAGGAAGAAGTGATATCTTGAAGGCTGGTCATACCATCAATACTCCTGAGTTGCTCTTTGAAAAGATAGAAGATGATCAAATTCAGGCTCAACTGGATCGCCTGAAGCGTATTCGTGAGCAGCGCGAAGCGGATGCCAAGGCACAAGAGGCAAGTGAGGTGGCAGCGCAGAAAAAAACTATTACATTCGAGGATTTTGACGCCATGGATATCAGAACGGCAACCGTACTGGAGGCTCAAAAAGTTCCTAAAACTGATAAATTGCTTAAACTCACAATAGATACAGGCATCGATACAAGAGTAATAGTATCCGGAATAGCTGAATACTATTCTCCTGAAGAGATGATTGGCAAGCAGATATGTATACTTGCTAACTTGGCGCCTCGTACTATCCGTGGCATAGAGTCAAAGGGTATGATACTAATGGCACGTCAGTCAGATGGAAAAATGCGCTTTATTACGCCTGCTGAAGCTTTAGCGAATGGAGCTCAGGTAGGTTAATCGGGGTTAATCCTAAGTCGCGGAGTTGTTCGTAGAAGTAGTTTTCGAAGGATGACTCCGCGATATTTCGTGTAAAGTTAAGAAATATCTTACCATCATATCCTACGGCTGCAGCTGCACCACTTGTGCCTCGTTGTCTTCCTAGGATGAAATCCATTTCTGTTATGTAAGGTTTTATGGCCTTAGGAAGGGTTACATTGCCTAGGTTAGATAGAGTCTGTGAGCAGTATCTGTCCCCTTTAATTCGGCAAATCAGATCTATTATAGGGTGTTTGAAGCAAAGGGGGATTGCCGAAATCGCAAAATTATTTTCCAGAGCGACATTGGCGGCGATCTTCTTTTCAAGCTCGCTTGGCTGGGCCATATATTTCTTTTGTGCGGAAACTAAATCGACAATCTCTTTAAAGGAGAAGAATCCATTGTTTACATTTACGCCCAGATTGACATAAGACGAGTAATTCCTAAGTGTTCTCCCAGGAAAGAGGGCACGAAGATCTACCGGAACGCTAACTTTAAGTGCTGTTTTTTTATGGCGCCTTTTATCGTGCATATATACTTGTTGTAAAGCACTTATCATAGCTGAAACCAGAAGGTCGGTTACAGTACATCCATATTCTTTACATACGGACTTAGTCTTGTTACCATCCAATACGAATCTTTCTTTATTCAATTCATTGAAAAAGATTTTTCTGCCTGGAATATGGTATGCCAGTTCGTTACTTTCCAGAGCTCCTTTCTTACCTGAAAAATAGGTAAAACAATCGTCTATCTCGTGCTTTGCAGGGCTTTGGAAAGGATTAAGAACAAGGTCATTATATTCTATGTCTTTTATTTCGTATTGAAGTCTAAGGTATTCTGCGGCAAGTGTAAGCAGGAATGTCTGTGCGCCTCTTCCATCGGCAAGGGCGTGAAATACATCTAGAACTATACGATTATCATCGACACTTACCTTGAAAAGGAAACCACCATGGAATTTAAATCCACGTTTGTCCTGATTGGGCGTGTATTTGCTTAGTACCGGTGTTTTATCTAACTTCTTAAGGTACCACCAAAAAGCTCCGTTTTTCAGTGTGTATGAGAAAAGCGGTATTCTCTTTATGGTGTTGTCCAGCGCTTGTTGAAGTACATTCAGATTGATAGTCTGTGTAAGGGTTATGCTCATTCTAAAAATGGAAGCATAGCGTTTAGTAAGCGCTGCCGGATATATGTTGGAGGCATTATCAAGCCTCATTTTTACAGGTGTCATAGTTTTGTCTTTTTTAAACGGATGCAAAAATAATTTCCGGCTCCGCTTTGAGGAAGAAAAATACACCTGTACTATAGAAATGTGAAAAAAGAGCCTTTTTAGGGCTTAAAATGCATTATTTGTGACCAAATTCTGCTGATTTAACTTTAGTCCCTGTCTTATTTGTGATGAAAATAGGCTATTTCTTTCGTATTATGCTTAATCCATCTCTAAGAGGAAGCATCACTAATTCGACGCCGGGGTCATTAATAACATAGTCATTGAATTCTAATAGCCCCCGTGTCTGTTTATCAGTTGATAGTGGAGTATCGTATACTTTACCACCTAGCATTGTGTCATCAGCGATTATGACGCCCCCGCTTTTAAGCAAAGGCATAACGGCCTTGTAGTAGGCTAGGTATTCTCTTTTGTTCGCATCTATGTAAATCATATCAAAGGTGCGTTTCTCTTTGACGAAATTATTTATGCTCTCAATAGCATCGCCTATGTGAAGTCTTGCCTTGTTGGAGATGCCGGCTTTTTCCCATCCTTGTCGTATTAGACTTTCAAGTTCGTCGTTTATTTCCAGGCTATCCACATAACCTTCTCCTATAATTCCTTCTGCCAGGCATATTGTAGAATACCCTGTAAAACAGCCTATTTCTAGAATATGGTGAGCGTTTATCATTTTTGCAATCAAAGTGAGAAGTTCTCCTGTAATGCGGCCAGAGAGCATACGGGGATAGTTGGTCTTTATATTTGTCTGTTTTTCTACCCAATCGAGAGCTTTATTAGGTATAGAGCTGTGCTCTTTTGTGTATTTTTCTATAGGTGTTTCCATTAAATATAAAGTAGTTGGGAGTAATTGCCTTCAGCCCATAGACTTTGTGCAAGTCTTTGAAGGTCTTCGGATGATATGTCATTGATAAGCTTGATGTTCTCCTTATCAGTAAACACTTTTCCGAAGGCAAGTATGCTTTTGCCAGCCGAGAGTGCCTGACTTTCTTTACTATCGGAACTTATTGCCAATTGGCCGAAGAGCTGTTTTTTGGCTGTCTTTAACGCCGTGTCACTCAGTGGCTTATTTTGCAGTCTTTTGATTATGGAAAATATGGCACGCGTGCATCGTGATATGTTTTCTTTATCGCATCCTATGCTTATGGTTACCAGCCCGGCATCGCTGTATTGAGAGTAATTGCATTCGGCAGAATACACCCAACCATGCTTTTCTCTAAGGATGGAATTTAGCATACTGTTACTTGCAGGGCCACCTAAAATATTGCATAGCAGAACGCAACATAGTCTATTGTTGTCATACAGGGATGGGGCCAATGCCCCTATGACCAGATTGGCTTCGTGATTGGACTTTTTCTCTGTGGCGTTAAATGTGTGGGGTTTTATGCTGGTAGTATTTTCCGCGCTTTGAGTGCATGTTGTTTCAGTTAGTCTTTTTTCACAGAGTGAAACTACTTTCTTTGCATATAGTTTTTCATCTATGTCGGCCACTATGCTAAGAACCATATTGGTAGGTACAAAATGGGAATTATAATATTGAATAAGGTCTGTGCGACCGGCCTTCTTTATGGATTCGATGGTGCCAAGTGTGAGTTTACCCAAGGGGTAGCCCTCGAAAAACAGGCTTTCGAAAGTATCGTATATGTCTTCGGCTGGACTGTCTTTATAGGAGATGATTTCGTCCAATACTACACCTTTTTCGATTTCGATTTCATCCTCAGGAAAGGTAGCCTGTGTGGCGATTTCTAAGAGAAGCTTTATGGCTTTATCCAAATCTTCTTTTAGAACAGTAGCGTGCAGGACGATTTCTTCCTTAGTCGTGTAAGCATTAAGTTCACCGCCTAATTTGTCTAGGCAAGTGGAAATGTTGTTTGCGCTTCTGTGTTTGGTGCCTTTGAAAATGCAATGTTCGACTAGGTGTGCTATACCTTCTGGTAGACTTCCCTCTTCTCTAGTGCCACATTTAATGCTGATAGCAGCACATGCGGCTTTCCCGTCGGCGTGCTTTACGAAATATCTAAGTCCGGAGCTAGTGATGCCTTGTATCATTTCTTGTATGTGTGTTCGGCCTGTATGTCCTTTAGAGCCTTGTAGGTAAATCCTCTTTGTCCTTCTTTTTTGTATTTGTTCTTCCTGTAGTACATTAACTCGTGCCTGTCTGCACTTACAATAACTTGGTAACTTTCGGCATTTGGCGATGGCGAATTACTGCTTATACAGAAGCCTATCATGGCCTCCGGACTGCTAGCTGTAAAGAGGCTGTCGACTGTATAATTGTCAGTGAAGACTATTCCATTTCCGGGACTAGGGATGGAGTCTCTTCCTGCGATGGAGGATGATAAGTCTTCTCTGGCTATGTAGATTTTCTTTTTGCGTCCTTTTGCCAGGGGCTTTCCAGATTTGCTGATGCTTAGATAGCTGGCATGCTCGTGAAGCAGGGCACTTTCCACATAATGCTGGACTATGTCAATCATAGCAGAAAGATAGGAGATTTCACGGCCCGTTGAGAATTCTTTAGGGCTGAATGGCACTTTGACTACATCCATCCTTCCGTTCATATTTGAGATGCTTTCTTTGCTACCACATTTTTCCAGATTAAGATACACAAGACCGCTTTTATTTGAACTTAAGTAAAGTATGTAGTAGTTAGGATTGCTTTTTATTTTTTCCATGTCTTCTGCGTAGCAGAAATCGAATGGGGAAACTCTCCATCTGCTTTTAATTTCGTTTTTAAGAGCCATGTCCAGCAGATCGTTTCCACTGAGCACAACCATAGTGGTTTTTGCAGGGAAATCGGCTAATCGGCTTTTTTTTGTGTAGATTTTGAATTGTGCATCAGCGTCGGCGCAAAGCAAAATCAATAAAACAGTCAAATAATATTTGAGTATATTCCATTTCATCAATGCAAAGATAACCTTAACTTGATAGAAATGCAACCTATGTCTTCTTCGTTCAAAGAGCAGTTTTGCCAATTTTTCTTTGTGGAAAATTTGAGTAAATTTGTAGGATATGTCAGATTATATAGTATCGGCCAGAAAATATAGACCGGACTCATTTGAGTCTTTGATAGGTCAGGATAACATTGCCCGCACTTTGAAAAATTCCATTCAAAGAGGGCAGCTTGCGCATGCTTATCTATTCTGCGGACCTCGTGGAGTGGGTAAAACATCATCTGCACGAATATTTGCAAAAGCGATTAATTGTTCTAATCCCACCCCTGATATGGAGCCGTGCGGGCAGTGTGAGTCGTGTCGTTCTTTTGCGGAAGGTCGTTCATATTGTATCCACGAGTTAGATGCGGCGTCTAATAACGGGGTAGAAGATATCAAGGCTCTAATGGATCAAGTGCAGATACCGCCACAAGTGGGGAAGTATAGCGTGTATATCATAGACGAGGTTCACATGCTGTCACAGCAAGCCTTTAATGCCTTTCTCAAAACCCTTGAGGAACCGCCGGCACATGCTATTTTCATATTATGTACCACTGAAAAGCATAAGATCATTCCCACAATATTGTCGCGCTGTCAGACATACGATTTTAATAGAATAAGTGTGCCCGATATTATGCGGAATTTGCGTGATATTTCTGTAAAGGAGAATGTTAAGATAGATGACGATTCCCTCCACGTTATAGCACGTAAGGCAGATGGAGCTATGCGAGATGCCCTAACCATTTTTGATCAGACTGTTGCCTTCTGCGGCACAGATATAAAGTATGCCGATGTGCTGAAAAATCTGAATGTACTGGATTATGAGTATTCTTTTAGGGTAGTCGATGCAGCTTTGGCGGGAGATTATGCTACTGTATTGTTAATTATCGATGAGGTATTGGCAAAGGGGTTCAATGCCTTGTATTTTGTGGTGTCGATAGGGGAGCACCTTAGAGATTTACTTGTTAGCCGCACCGGTGGATTGGATGCGCTTCTTGATTTTCCGGAAAATTTGAAAGAACGTTATAAGGAACAGGCTTCAAAATGTTCGGTTGATTTTTTATATAATGCGTTGAATTGTATAAGTGCCTGTGAAGCAGGCTTTAAATCGGCAGCCAATCAAAGGCTATATATAGAATTTGCCTTGATGAAATTATGCTTTCTTAATAAAAATGCAGTATCATTAGCTACAGCTCAGACGCAAGCTTCGGCTCAGCCTTCTCAGGATGCGCCCAAGCCAACCCTGACAGAAAGCCCAATTCAGGCACAAAAGCCTGATGAAGAAGTAGTAAAGCCGAGGGCAAGAAGGACAAGCGCATCATTGTCTTTGGGATCTCTTGCTTCTCAAACAAAGGATGAGGGGAACACAAAGGTTTTAGAAACACAAGAAGAAGGAGAAATACCGGATGCCCAGTCAATGGAACAGGTTTGGAAGGGCATTATTGCTATGTGTCAGTCGAATCCTGTAAGTAGTCGATTGGCCGGTATCTTTTCAAATGCTCCATACGTTATAGGAGAGAAAGATGGGTTGCGCTCTCTAACGATAAGTGTAGATAGTGCGGATACGAAGAAATGGCTCGATGACAAATTCGTCTCGCGTATGGAGAAGAAGATGAAAGAGGGATTATCTAGCAATAAAGTTATTTTTAGTGTAGAAGTTTTACCTGCTAAGAATATAGAGCCATCATATTATATGCCTAAGGATAAGGCAAAAAAGCTTATTTCTGACTATAAGGAAGTCGGGAATTTGGTTAAGGATTTAGAGCTTGATTCGTAAATAAAAGAGTATGCAACTTCGCTGTGAAAATTTGGTAAAAAAATATGGCATCCGTACAGTGGTAAAAGGGGTGTCTATGGAAGTGAATCAGGGTGAAATCGTAGGGTTTCTTGGCCCTAACGGAGCAGGAAAGACCACGAGTTTTTATATGATTACAGGACAGATCGTTCCTAATGATGGGCACGTCTATCTGGATGACAAGGAGATAACGAAATTGCCTATGTACAAGCGTGCACAATTAGGGGTGGGATATCTTCCTCAAGATGCTTCTGTTTTTAGAAAGATGTCCGTTGAGGATAATATTCTATCTGTAATGGAGATGAAGGGCATACCTAAAAAACAGAGACTTGATAGGCTGGAGGAGTTAATAAGCGAGTTTAATCTTTCTAAAGTGCGCAAGTCCCTGGGAATTCAACTCTCCGGAGGAGAAAGGCGCCGCTGCGAAATAGCCAGGGCATTGTCCATAGACCCTAAGTTTATCTTGCTCGATGAACCCTTTGCCGGAGTGGATCCTATTGCTGTAGAGGATATTCAGTACATCATCGCCAAACTAAAATATAAAAATATAGGTGTCATAATTACAGACCACAATGTTGGTGAGACATTGGCCATAACGGACAGGGCATATTTGCTTTACGAAGGAACTATTCTACAGGAAGGGACACCGGCAGCATTGGCCGCCGATGAGGATGTGAGGACCAAGTACTTAGGTGCAGGTTTCGTGCTTAAGCGCTCCGTAAGTGTGCAAAAGGCGCAGAGCGAGCATGAGGCAGGATTGGCAAAAAAGGAGGAGAATCTATGAAGATATTGATTATAGACGATGAACGTTCCATCAGGAACTCGTTGAAGGAAATATTGACAGAAGAAGGTTATTCTGTAGATGTGGCAGAGGATGGAGTTGCAGGAGTGAAGGCGGCTCTTGCAGGTCGATATGATGTGATATTCAGCGATATAAAGATGCCGCAGATGGATGGTGTGGAGGTGTTGTCAAAATTGGTAGAGGAAGGAGTAGATAGCCCTATTGTGATGATATCCGGTCATGCCGACATAAACACTGCAGTGGAATGTATAAAGAAGGGGGCATTCGACTTTATTGAAAAGCCTTTGGATTTAAACAGGGTGCTTATTACAATAAAGAACGCAACGGATAAGGTTTCGCTGACTTCGCAGAACAAAATTTTGAAGAAAAAGGTTTTTGGTGGAGTTAAAATGATAGGGGAATCGGAAGCGATTAACCACATAAGAGAGATGATTGCCAAGGTCGCACCTACTCCGGCGAGAGTATTGATAACTGGCCCCAATGGCTCTGGAAAGGAATTGGTAGCTAGAAGTCTGCATGCGGAAAGCGATAGAAGTGCAGCTCCGTATGTGGAAGTTAATTGTGCTGCGATTCCTTCAGAATTGATCGAAAGCGAACTATTCGGTCACGAAAAAGGCTCATTTACTTCAGCCATTAAACAACATAAGGGTAAATTTGAGCAGGCAGATGGAGGTACCTTGTTTCTCGATGAAATCGGAGATATGTCTCTGGCTGCTCAGGCCAAGGTGCTTAGAGTCCTTCAAGAAAATAAATTGAGCCGAGTGGGTAGTGATGTGGATATTAAGGTGGATGTTAGGGTTATAGCCGCTACCAACAAGGACTTGAAAAAAGAAATCGAACTCGGCAATTTTAGAGAGGATCTCTATCATAGGCTAAGTGTGATAATAATACGGGTTCCGAGTCTGGATGAGAGGAAGAGTGATATCCCACTACTCGTGGATTATTTCGTAGATAGGATATGTCAGGAAACAGCTTTACCGCGTAAAAGTTTTAGTCCAGAGGCAGTTGAATATTTGAAGAATAGATCTTGGAGAGGTAATATAAGGGAGTTACGTAATGTCGTGGAGAGACTTCTTATCTTGGGCGATTCAGTTATAACGGTTAAAAATATAGAAGAGTACGTATGAAGATTCCAAATATAAAAATAGCAGTGGATGGTTACTCATCTACCGGGAAAAGCACTTTTGCCCGCCTTCTTTCTAAGGAATTGGACTTGCTTTATCTGGACTCTGGCGCTCTTTATAGGGGGGTTACTTTTTTTGCTCAGCAAAGAGGGCTGATAAGTGCTGATAACCAGATATCCGAGCAGTTGGAAAAGGAGTTGCCTGCACTGGATTTACACTTTGAGGATGGAGGCAAATTGTTTATTGGAGAGCAATGCGTAGAGAAGGAAATACGCTCTATGAAGGTGTCTTCTCAGGTGAGTCCTATCTCAACGCTACCATACGTTCGGGATTATGTAGACAATATCTTGCATGCTCTCTCCATGGGGAATGGCGTTATTATGGATGGCAGGGATATCGGTACTACTGTTTTTCCGGATGCTGAGATTAAAATATTTATGACTGCTAGCGAGGAAGTAAGGGTTCAAAGGCGATTCGATGAGATGCTCTCAAAGGGACAAAATCCGGACAGGGAAGATGTTCGGGCCAATCTGCGCGAGCGCGATTACATAGATTCGCATAGAAAAGTCTCTCCTTTAAGCAGGGCGAAGGATGCGTTCGTTCTGGACAATTCCAATATGACCTTAAAGGAAGAGGTTGAATGGGCAAAGGGCTTGGTAAGAGGTAAATTAGGGCTTTATGATTAATGTTGAAATAGATAAAAATGCCGGCTTTTGTGGAGGGGTGATAAGGACTATAAGTACTGCAGAGGAATATCTTTCCACTCACGAGCATCTATATTCACTAGGGGAAATTGTCCATAATGAATCGGAGATAGAGCGCCTATCTAAAATGGGACTTGTGGCTTTAGACATGGAGGACCTCTCTGAAATCACCGAAGCGTCAGGTGAGCCTATCTTAATACGGGCACATGGGCAGCCCCCCTACATATATGAACTTTTGAGAAAGCGCGGATTTAAGATAATCGATTGCACTTGCCCTGTCGTATTGGGTATCCAGAATAAGATTCGTCAAGCGCAAGGGGTAGTAATCATATTCGGTAAACGTGGACATCCGGAGGTTTTGGGATTGGTAGGCCAAGTGGAACCCGAGCGCGTGCGTATTATTGAAAGTGCACAGGAAGCCCAAAAGCTTATGGATAAGGAGGAAATAGTGGGAGCGTGCGAGATTTTTTCTCAAACGACACAAAGCCCGGTGGAATATTCACGGGTGTGTGATATTCTAAGGGCTTCCTTACCATTGTTAAAGGTGCACGATACGATATGCAAGCAGATGGTGTTTAGATATAAAAAACTTGAAGATTTCGCTCTTTCTCATGATGTTATAATATTCGTATCAGGACGATCAAGTTCTAATGGCAGGGTGTTGAGCGATCTATGTAAGAGTAAGAATTTTCGTACATATCAGGTGGGTGGAGTAAATGAAATACAATCATCGTGGTTCCGACCTGAAGATAGAGTCGGGGTAAGTGGTGCCACATCTACTCCGGGATGGCTCTTATCGGAAGTGGCCTCTTATATAAAGGCTTTGTTTTGAAAACAGGTGCTCTTTTATTATATTTGCACGATTTTTTCGGGGTATCTGGACATTTCATAATAGAAGAAATTTAATTAATACATATTTATGGCAACAACAGCTGATTTTAAAAACGGACTTTACCTTAAGTTTAACGAAAAACCTTGTATGATAGTATGGTTTCAGCATGTGAAACCAGGAAAAGGACCGGCTTTCGTAAAGACTAAACTCCGTAATTTGGAAAATGGACGTATTCTTGAAAATACATTCACTGCAGGTGCGAAAATCGATACCATTGACGTAGAACGCCGTCCGTATCAGTTTTTATATGCAGAAGATGATGGATTCAACTTTATGCATGAAGAGACTTATGAGCAGATAAAACTCCCTAAGGAGGCCGTGGATAATGCGGATCTTATGAAAGAGGGACAGCACGTGGAGATGATGTTCGTTACCGGAGACGAAGAAAGATGTTTAACTTGTGAACTTCCTACATACGTCACACTGGAAGTGACTTATGCTGAGCCTGCAGTAAAGGGGAATACGGCATCTACTTCTGCTCTTAAGGAGGTGACTTTGGAAACGGGCGCAAAAATTATGGTTCCCCTTTTCATTAATCAGGGAGATGTGATAACGGTAAATACAACTGACCGTTCATACGGACAGAGGGTATAACGCTGTGAAAATAACTCTTTTGACAGTCGGGAAGACTGACATCAGATGGATTAACGAAGGCCTGGAAGTTTATTCTTCCAGGCTTCGCCATTACCTACCATTCGAAATAAAGGAGATAGCGGAGTTGAAAAATGCCGGCTCTCTTTCAAAAGAACAGATAAAGACACTTGAAGGGAAACTTATTCTTAGAAACATAAAAATTTCCGACGAAGTTATACTTTTAGATGAAAGAGGTAAAGAGATGCGATCTGTCGAATTTGCTACTTTTCTAGAAAAGCGTGTGGTTGCTGGCATTAAGGAATTAGTCTTTGTTATAGGAGGAGCATATGGTTTTTCATCAGAGGTTTATGAACGTGCCAATGGGCAGATTTCGCTTTCTAAGATGACTTTTTCTCATCAGATGGTTCGCACGATTTTTGCTGAACAACTATATCGCGCTTGTACTATAATCAAGGGAGAGTCTTATCATCACGAATGAAAATACATAAACGAAGTCTTAATATTTTTTTGCTGGCGATTTCACTGGCTTTGGTCATTCTTTCTATTGCATTCCCTCAGCAGGAAGTGAATCCCGTAGGTGAAGCTGCAAGGTTAGAACGAAAGATTGATAATCGTCTATCTCTGCTTGACAGGTATGGCGAAAAGATTCTTAACGAATCATCGGAGTATCTTTTTAAGACTTCGGATATTCCAGAAGATTTCATCTTTTATAGATACGAAAATACCCATTTATCCGCTTGGCATGGTCAGCTTCCCGTCCAATACGATGAGTATTTGACAGCCGGCCGGCATACCACACTATCTTCCGTAAGGGAGAATTACCGCTTTTATAATTTTTCAGGGGATTCTTATCTATTACGTAGCTTTCAAAATAGGGATATAAAACTTATAGCCGGTATAAAAATAAATGGGAATAAGCATTTAGGGTTAGACAATAATTACTCTCTCCGTCCTATTTCTTATGGAGATGGGGTGGTGGTCAATGTCCGTAATGAGCCGGTAATGCGGATTGTATATGATTCGCTGCCTGTTAAAAGTGCTTTCCCCGCCTATGCTACTTGGCTTGCATACTTGCTTTTCATAGGTGCTGTGCTGTTAGCCTTGTACGGACACCCAACCTTGAAAAATGCTATAGCTACATCGTGTCTTTTACTTTTTTTTGCCATAGCCATTTATAAAAACTATCCGGTGCTTTATGGCGAACTGACACAAATTCTAAGCATTATAATGGTGGCGCTGGCCTTTTTTATAATAGCGACCAGTCTATATATATGCCGCGTGGATTTGTGGAGAAAATTCAAGAGCAGGATATCGATGTTCTTAGGTTCGGCCGTGGTTTTCTTGATATCGGTTGCGCTTATCTGGTTTGCATACATATCTATTTACAAGATAGAGGTATATACGCACATCACGCTGGATCTATACAAGATATGGGCTCTGGACTGGAATTCTCTTATAGCGTATATTACTTTACTGTTAATCTTTTTTACTGTAGCGGAGTTTTCTGAACTGCTTCAGCCGTTGTGGATAAAACTCGCGCGTAAGAGATTTTCTCTTTTTAGTGCAAATGGGATGCTGATTTATTCCCTGTTCGTAGGAATTTTCTGTATCGGACTAACTACATATATAAGTTATCAGAGGGAACGGATAGTGGTGGCATCGTGGGCAGAATCGCTTTCAAATGCGCGCGACTATGGTCTGGAATCACATCTTCGGAGGGTAGAAAGACAGATTTCGAAGGATGAGGTGGTGGCATCTGCACTAAACGGAGAAAATGGTGTAAGGGCGGCGCGAACTAGAATTATGGATAAGTACCTATCCAAATATCTTAATGTCTATGATGTAAAGGTAGAGGTAGGCCGCGATGGACGTTTGTTCAGCTTGGAAGATGGAGTTCAAATAGAATCCGGTTCTCGATTCCTTTATGCACCTCTTTCAGATCAAAGGAGCCGATATATTGCTGCATTTCACTATTATCATAGCGACAAGGGACAGGAAACAGTATATGTGATTTTGGAACCTAAATATCCGGACAATAGATCCTTAAGTATGATACTGGGATCAAGGGAAAATTCGTCGATTCCGTCTCGCTATTCGTATGCTCTTTATAAAGATAAGTATAGGCAGTATTTTAGAGGGAATTTCCCATATCCTATTAAGCTAACGGATGAGTTACAACACGAATTTTCGAAAAATGGAGAGTATGTTTTTCGAAAAAACGGGTATTTGAATTTCGTTGTTCCTGTCGGCAATAATGAGGTGATAGTAATGTCACGCCCGTATGGCGGTGTAGGGACGCAGATTATTTTATGCATTTTTTTGAGTCTTGTGTTCTATTTTCTTATGAGTCCACTCGCTCATAAGAAAAGAAGGCCTCTACTTTTTGAGAAGAACTATTTCAAGCGGAGAATGAATACCATTATGTTGATTTCTCTGCTTGTGACTATGTCTTTTTTAGCTTTTGTGAGTGTGTCGTTCGTGTATGATAGAAATACTTTTATCTCTGAGCGAATGATGTCTGAAAAGGTCAATTCCATTCGTTTCCAGCTTCAAAGCGGTATGCGTGGGGTTGTTTTTCAATCAGAACTTACCTCTCGGGAAACTCTGGATTTGCTTAGAAGGGTAGGAGATAATACAGGATCTGATATTTCTTTGTATAGGGCTGATGGTAAGATAGCTTTATCTACTGCTCCAGAGCTCTATGAACGACATATCCTTTGGTATCGCATGCCGGAGGAAGCATACTACCATCTACGATATAAAAATGAGGGATTCTGCATTCATAAAGAGACTTTGGGGAAGCGTCATATCTATATGCTGTATGCGCCAATAGTAGGAGCGAGTGGTGATGTGGTCGCGTATTTGTCATCCCCATACACGGATAATGGCCGTGATTTTCAATTCGATGCGCTTATGCACGCATTTAATGTGCTGGTGGTATTTATTATATTGATGATACTTTCCACAATGCTGGTTTCGTATTTTATAGATAAGACTTTTAAACCACTTTCAGCAATGAGCCGTGTTATGCGTTCCGGTAAACTAGAGAAGTTGGAGGATTTGGGTTATAAGAAAGATGACGAGATAATGGATATTGTCAATTCTTATAATCGAATGGTTGATGATTTGCGGGGCAATGCAAAGGCTTTGGCTCAGGCAGAAAGAGATAAGGCGTGGAGTGAAATGGCTCGAAATGTAGCACACGAAATAAAGAATCCGCTAACTCCAATGCAGCTCCAAATTCAGCGTGTGCAGCGTCTGAAAGCAGCTGGGGACCCTTCTTGGCAGGCCAAGTTCGACGATATGGCTAATGTACTGCTTGATCACATTCATATTTTGACGGAGACGGCTAATCAGTTTTCTGATTTTGCTAAGCTTTATTCTGAAGAGCCCGTCGAGGTGCCACTAGACGACCTTTTACGCGAGGAGGTCTCTTTGTATGATAATCGGCCCGGTGTGGATTTTACATATCTAGGGCTTCCTGGAGTTGTAGTTAATGCTCCAAGGCCTCAGCTTGTACGGGTGTTTGTAAATCTACTTAACAATGCGGTCCAAGCTTGTGAAGATAGGCTCAATGCCAGAGTGGAGGTTTCTTTAAGAAACGGATCTTCAGATGGCTATTATGAAATTGTTTTTGAAGACAATGGACCAGGCGTGGATGAAAAGAATATTGAAAAGTTGTTCACGCCGAAATTTACCACAAAAAGTAGCGGAAGCGGGCTGGGTTTATCAATATGCCGAAGTATTCTGGAAAGATGTGGCGCGAGCATAACCTACTCCCGAAGTTTCCGTCTTGGTGGGGCTTGTTTTACGATCTTGTATCCGAAGAAACCGTTTTGAAATGAACCATTTCAAAACAGCTTCTTCGGCGTAATCGGAAAATCAATACTTTTTCATTATCTTTGCGCGGTTGAAGAAGTGTATGAAAATTACGAGTGCAACATTTGCTGGAAGCAGTACTAGAGTTGATGGCCGGCCTCAAAGACGATTGCCAGAATTTGCTTTTATCGGAAGAAGTAATGTAGGTAAATCCAGTCTTATTAATATGCTTTGTAATAACGGGAAGCTTGCTATGACTTCTTCTACTCCCGGCAAAACCAAACTTGTAAATCACTTTTTGATAAATGACAAGTGGTATCTTGTGGATTTGCCCGGATATGGTTATGCTAAACTTTCACGCCAAGGGCGCGAGGAGTTGAATGCGGTTATAGGAGACTATATAAAAAATAGTGAAGAACTGATCAGTCTCTTTGTTCTTATTGACTCAAGGCATGATATAGGAAAGACTGATATGGATTTTATTCGTTTTTTAGGAGAGAGCGGTGTGCCTTTTTCCATTATATTTACAAAGTCGGACAAGGTCGGGACAAATGTGCTAAAGTCTCAAATAGAAAGAGATAGTGATATTTTAAGTGAGGAGTGGGAGGTGCTTCCTGAGATGTTCGTCAGTTCTTCTCAGAACGCGAGAGGCCGCACAGAGATATTGGATCATATAGAGAAAATATTGAATAGTTTATAATTATATGTTACACAGCCATAGGATGGAATTATTTGCCTGTCGAGCATCGAGAGATTTCGCAGGAAAGGTGATTGAGGAGTTGAATGTGATACGCAATAGCGATGAACCAGAGCAAAAGCTCGGCGCGCTTACCGTTACACAATTCAGTGATGGTGAGTTTCAACCACAGTATGAAGATAGTGTTAGAGGAGCAAGTGTGTATATCGTGCAATCCACGATCCCTTCGGCCGATAACCTCATGGAATTACTGTTAGCAATAGATGCTGCTAAAAGGGCATCGGCCGATTCAGTAGTAGCGGTTATTCCGTACTTCGGATGGGCCCGTCAGGATAGAAAGGATCGTCCTCGAGTGGCGATTGGTGCTAAACTTGTGGCTAACTTATTGAGGGCTGCTGGTGCTGACAGGGTTATGACTTGCGAGTTGCATGCGGAGCAGATACAAGGCTTTTTTGATATACCTGTGGACCACGTGTATAGTATAGGAGTGTTCTTGCCTCTTATTAAGAATTTGAATTTAGAGAATCTTTCTATTGCCGCTCCAGATATGGGAGGTGCTAAAAAGGCCAATAATTATGCGCGTTCGCTGGGAGTTCCTACTATAATTTGCCATAAAACCAGGGCCAAGGCCAATGTTGTCTCGAGTATAACTGCGATTGGTGAGGTGGAGGGCCGCGACATTGTCATCATAGATGATATGATAGATACGGCAGGAACGCTTTGCAAGGCAGCGGATGTTCTTATGGAAATGGGGGCCAACAGTGTTAGGGCCTGTGCAACTCACGGAGTACTCAGTGGTGGAGCCATAGAGCGTATACATAATTCTAAGCTGAATGAGGTATACATAAGCGATACCATTCCTCATCCGGAATTGGCCAATGATCCAAAGATAAGGATAGTGTCTTTAGCTCCACTTTTTGCTTCCATAATACACAAAGTATATAATTACGAGTCAATTAGTATCGTATTTGAAGGATAGTTATGGAGACATTTATAGCTGCGGCAATAGTCCTGGTGGTCGGTGTGGCTTTGATGTGCGTGTTTATGTTGAAAAAGGATGGAGAATTTCCTAAATTCGATGTGGGCTCGAACGAGAAGATGCGTAACATTGGCATTAGATGCTTTAAGGATGAGGATGCTGAGCTTCATGGTAAAAAATGTAAGGGGGATTACACAGAAGCTTGTCGTGAGTGTGCCCTTTTCGAAAAAGAATCTAAATGACAGGTGTTTCGTGAATACGAAACTTAAGTTGATGTATATATGAGTTTAGTTGCTATTGTAGGTCGTCCCAATGTGGGCAAATCCACTCTGTTTAATCGTCTGGTAGGAATGCGCCAGGCGATAGTCGATGATATTTCGGGTGTTACACGTGATCGTCATTATGGACGATGCGAATGGTGTGGACGCGAATTTTCAGTAGTGGATACGGGTGGATATACTACGAATTCGGACGATGTTTTCGAGGCTGCTATACGTGAGCAAGTGCAAATAGCAATTAATGAAGCTGATGTAATACTTTTTATGGTAGAGGCATCGACGGGAGTAACTGATTATGACTCCGAGATAGCAGATGTGCTCCGCCGCAGTAAGAAACCTGTCGTTTTGTGTGTTAATAAAGTTGATAGCGGAGATAAGATGTTCGATGCTTATCAATTCTATTCTCTGGGTCTAGGTGAGATTTGGCCGGTTTCCGCTGCTAATGGTTCTGGCACCGGTGATCTTCTTGATGAGATTTGTAAAGTTCTTCCGCAGGAAGATAACGCCCCTGACCCATTTGCGGGCTTGCCTCGTATAGCTATAGTGGGAAAACCTAATGTGGGCAAATCATCTATTACCAATGCCCTGCTCGGAACGGAAAGGAATATAGTAACTCCTGTGGCCGGGACCACCCGTGATTCCATAGAAACCTATTATAATAAATTCGGACACGAATTCATGCTTGTGGACACAGCCGGAATACGTCGTAAGACTAAAGTCCACGAGGATTTGGAATTTTATTCGGTGATGCGTTCCATTAGAGCTATTGAACATTCGGATGTGTGCGTGTTGATGATAGATGCCACTACAGGTATGGAAGCCCAGGATATGAACATATTCAACCTGATAATAAAGAATAGAAAGGGTGTGGTCTTAGTGGTAAATAAGTGGGATTTGTTCATAAAGGATAGCAACACGCTGAAAACTTATGAAAAATCGCTGCGTGACAGGATTGCCCCTTTTACCGATGTGCCTATAATCTTCACTTCTGTGCTTAAGATGCAGCGCATTCAAGATGTTTTAGATGCACTTGCACGCGTGTATGATAATTATTCTCGCAAGATCCCAACGGCACGACTTAACGAGGTCTTGCTTCCGTTGATAGAAGAAACTCCACCTCCGAGCACAAAAGGGAAATATGTTAAGATTAAATATATTACTCAACTTCCTACACATTTCCCTGCCTTTGCTTTTTTCTGTAATCTGCCTCAATACATAAAAGAACCTTACAAACGTTTTTTGGAAAACAAGTTGCGTGAGAATTTCGAGTTAACGGGATGTCCTATACAGATTTTCTGTAGACAAAAATGACACGTATAGATAAATATCTCTGGGCGATCAGAGTTTTTAAGACCCGCAGCGAGGCTACCGATGCCTGCAATGGTGGAAAAGTTAAAGTAGGAGGTCAGAATTGTAAGCCTTCTCGTCCCATTAGGATAGGAGAGGTGATAGAAATCAGAAAGGGCCCTGCTTTGTTTTCGTATAGGGTTTTGCAGGGTCTTGAATCTAGAGTAGGGGCTTCTCTCGTAGGACAATATGCTGAGAATTTGACACCGGATAGTGAACTCAATCGTTTACATGCTCCACTTGAAACTATTTTTATTAAGCGAGATAGAGGAAGTGGACGTCCGACGAAAAAGGAAAGGAGGGTTTTGGACTTTTTGATGGATAGCCTTGAAGATGAGGACTGATAACTGTTTCTAAAATATATCATTATGAAAGGTTTGAATATATTTCTTGCCGATGGCTTCGAGGACATCGAAGCTTTGGCTGTGTGTGATGTACTTAGACGCTCAGGTCTGGAAGTTAATTTAGTGTCTATAACAGATAGTTTAAATGTTTGTTCTTCTCATGGAGTGATGGTCCTTTCCGATAAGAAATGGGAGGATTGTAATTTTACTCTTAACTACTTAAGTGAAAGAGATGTAATGATTTTCCCTGGAGGTATGCCAGGAGCTCGGACTCTTTCAAACGATGCATCACTAATCTCACATTTGCAGGAGCATTACGCGCAGGGAGGTGCGGTAGCTGCTATCTGTGCTGCACCTGGTCTGGTTTTATCACAGCTTAACGATATAAAGGGTAAATATATGACCTGTTTTGATGGTTTTGAAACAGGTATAATATCCGCAGGGGGAATTTTCGTTAGGAGAGCAGCAGTGCGTGATGGCCGTATAGTCACTGGAAGAAGTGCCGGATATGCTGTCGAATTTGGCTTAACCATTCTAAAAATGGTGTTGGGCGAATATGCATCCAAGAAGGTGCAAGATGCGATGCTATTAAAAGTGGAATAAGAATTTGCACACAAAAGAGAGTTTTTTCTTGTAGGAAGAAAAATAATTCATATATTTGCAATTTAGAATTATTATAAATTGCAAGCGACTGGAGTCTTGTACTTTTAAGGTATGGACAAGGTCGTTTCTAAAATGTAAAACGATATGAAAAAGAAATTTAGATGTTTAGTATGCGGCTATGTATATGAAGGAGAGGTCCCTCCTGTAGAGTGTCCGCAGTGTCATGCAAAGAACAAATTTGTGGAGATTACTTCAGAAGAGTCTGGATGGGCTTGTGAGCATCATCTTGGCGATGGCCGTGTAGAGGATGCTGAAATTATGCAGGGCCTTCACGATAATTTCCATGGTGAATGCACGGAAGTGGGGATGTACTTGGCGATGAGCCGTCAAGCAGAAAGGGAAGGATATCCGGAGGTAGCAGAGGCGTTCAAACGTTATGCTTTTGAAGAGGCAGAACATGCTGCCAAATTTGCAGAATTGCTAGGAGAGATAGTGTGGGATACGAAAACCAATCTCGAAAAGCGTGCTGCTGCCGAAGGTGGTGCTTGCGAAGGTAAATTGGCATTGGCCACTCGCGCAAAGCAGCTTGGATATGACGCGATTCACGATACAGTACATGAGATGGCTAAGGATGAAGCTCGGCACGGAGCCGGCTTCCAAGGTCTTCTGAAACGGATTTTCGGTAAGTAATCTAAGTTCCCTCGCTGAATGCAAAATTGTGAAAGCGGGGGATTTTTTTTATATTTGCCAGTTACAATGGAAATATAAATAGAGATGGATAATAACATAAAAAGAGTTTACGGGCACAATGTCGTAGAGATGGTTCAGGATCTTAAAACCATTGAAGATAAGGATAAACGCACCCGTCAAGCGTATGCGATAGTGAAGGTAATGGAGATTTTGAATCCGACTGTTCGTTCGTATGATGAGTACGAGCATAAGTTGTGGGATCATCTTTTTATGTTGGCAGACTTCGATCTGGACGTGGATGCGCCTTATCCTATGCCATCAAAAGCCGAGTTTGAAACAAAGCCTTTAAATATACCTATGAAAGACACTAAAATTCGAGCTTCGCATTATGGCCGTAATATTGAGAAGATTCTGGATCTGCTTGCGAAGGAACCTGATGGGGAAGAGAAGACTGCATTGATTCGTTCACTGGCCATATATATGAGAACACAATATCTTATATGGAATAAAGATAGCGTGAGTGATGAGACTATATTCTCTGATATAGAAAAACTTTCAGAAGGACGTGTAAAAGTTCCGGAAGGAGTTACACTAGGGAAGTTGGATTCGGGTATGAATCTTTCACGTCCTAGTATTGGTAATCAGAGTGGTGTGGCTAGAAATAATAACGGCGGGAAGCAGTTCGGAAAGAAGTCAAAGGGTAATTTCCGCAATAACAAGCATAGATGAAAAAATTAATATCCCTGACAGAGGAGCAGAAGGAGATAGTTACCAAGGTTATAGGACTGGCGGTGGCTGTCTTCGACGTGTTTACATTTATAGCGCTGATCTCGTATTTGCTGCATTGGCAGGCGGATATGAGTGGGGATGTGTTACAGAATGCGGCAGGTTCGATGGGATATGGATACGCCAGGTTTTTAGTAAGCAGGTGCTTTGGACTAGGTAGTTTCGCTCTTTTAGCGTTTTTTACGGCTTTGAGCATAAAGCTTTTAAAGGATGGATCGAACATTTCGGTTGCATCTTACGCTTTGAAATCTCTGCTGGGGGCTTTCGTTTTCTCTTTGGTTTTTGCTTATCTCGGAGGATTCTGGGGTTTGGAATTCGCTTTCGGGGGTGGACTAGGTGGCGATTGTGGTAGGTTTGTATGCGCATGGTTTATAGGCAAGGTAGGCATTATTGTGAGCGGTTTGATAATGGGTTTGCTGGTAGTTGTTTTCTTGATTTTTGTAAGCAGCGGATTTGCCCATTGGCTCGGAAGCATAGGAAAGCGTAAGGAAAAACCTGTTTCATCGCAGCAGACATCGCAAGAAGATGAAAATGTTGAGAAAGAAGAATTGGCAGAAGTCCCTCAAGAAGTAGAACCGCTCGCAGAATCTGCGCCTTTGGAACTAAATGAGCCACAGCATATTGCGACACAGGAAGTAAAATCGGAAGGTGATTATCCGGAGATAAAGGTAGTAGAGGGTCAGGAACTTGACACTGATGTTGTAAAACCTTTGCCTCGTATAGATAACCGATTGGATATACAGTTCGGTGGATTGCCTAATTACAAATTTTTCCCGTTAGACTTTTTGGATACTTATGAAAAAGGTCAGTTCAAAATTTCTCCGGATGAGTTAGAGAGAAATAAGAACAAGATCTGTATGACATTGCGTAACTATAAGATAGAAGTTTCTAATGTCACGGCAGTAGTTGGGCCAACGGTAACTTTGTATAAGATAAACCTGGGTGTAGGGTCTAAGATAGCTCAAGTGAAGAACCTTCAGGAAGATATTGCTATGTCGCTTAATGCTAAGGGAGTGCGCGTTTTCAACCTTCCAGATGCAGTAGGTATAGAGGTAGCTAATGATAGGGCTAGCATAGTTCCGCTTCGCGGATTATTAAATAGCGACGAGTATAAGTCTAAAAGAGATAAATACGAACTCCCTATAGCGATAGGAGTTACCGTTACTCAGCAGGTTAAGGTGGTGGATTTGACCCAGGCTCCTCATCTTTTGGTGGCCGGAGCTACGCAACAGGGTAAGTCCGTATGCTTAAATGTTATAATAACGTCTCTTCTTTATGGTAAACATCCTTCTGAGTTGAAGTTTGTGTTTATAGACCCGAAGATGGTGGAATTCTCGGCGTATTCGTCTTTAATCAAGCATTATTTAGCTGTCTTGCCAGATGCCGACGATGAAGACTCGGAACGTAATCGAGCTATTGTGAAGAATGCCAAGGATGCTGAAAAGGTTCTACGCTCTTTATGTAAAGAGATGGATGATAGATATGAATTACTTTCTAAGGCTGGAATAAACAAGATCACTCTCTACAACGAGAAATTTAGGGACAGAAAGCTTAATCCGGAAAAAGGTCACAGGTATTTACCTTATCTTGTGGTGGTTGTAGATGAATATGCGGATTTGACTCTTGTGTCTGGTGGCTCTCCAGAGGAAAAGTCGAATAGTAGAAGTATTACGAATTGCATTATAAGATTGGCCCAGAAAGGTCGTGCTGCCGGAATTCACGTTATATTGGCAACACAGCGTCCGTCAGTCGATGTTGTCTCTGGTATAATCAAGAGTAATTTCCCTATGCGTATCGCGTTCAGGACATCTTCAAGGCAGGATTCTATGACTATAATCGATGCTCCTGGCGCGGAAAAGCTTATAGGACGGGGCGACATGCTTTTTTCAGGAGGGCTGGAAACTGAACGTATTCAATGTGGCTTGATAGAAAGTGAGGAAGTTAATCGAATAACGGCTTTCATAGAGGGTGAGACTAAATATGGACAATGCTATAACACACCATATTATCTTCCTGAACCTCCTGCAGATAAGAATTCCGGAAGTGTGGATGGTGTGGATGCTTCAGATCTTGATGAGAGATTCGAAGAGGCTGCAAAACTAGTCGTAAGTACACAGAATGCCTCTACATCTTATCTTCAAACACGTATGGGTATGGGCTTTGCTAAATCTGCCAGAGTGATGAACCAACTCGAAGCTGCAGGTATAGTAAGTCCGCAAGACGGCTCTAAAAAGCGTCAAGTGCTAGTGGCTAGCCTTGAGGATTTGGATAATATACTAAACACATTATAACACATGCATAAACTTTCCCTTTTTGTGGCTTTGATACTGATGGGAACTTTGCTCTGCGCGCAAGATCTAAAAAAGAGCCTATCGGATGATATACAGAAGTATAGACTAAGCTTTAATTATGAATATGTAATTACCGGCATTCAAGATGTATCAGTTAGTGGGACGGCTGTAGTTCAAAAGGACTGTTTTAGAATAGAAGGTGCCGGGCTTCTTATCCTTTGTGATGCTGAAAATGTATGGACACTCGATTTAGAAGGGAAGGAAGCTTATGTAGAATCAGCCGGCCCTATGGACTATGCTGATTATATATCAGATATCCAATGGGAGGGGAATGACCTTGTGGGTACTGCCAATGAACCGACCAGCGGAGCCATCATCGATTTCCGTTTATATAATATAGTAAAAAGTCCGTCAAGCGGAGATTTGTCGCTTTTTACGCCTTCGTCAGAATTATTTGAAGATAGTTCAGACTGGATTATAACAGATCTAAGGTAATCTCTACTACTTTATCCGAAGGGACATACCATACATAACCACGAACCTGGCCATACCCCATATCGTGGTAGAGCTTTGTGTATCTGTCTACTTGCCTTTTATGTTCATCACTTTCTTCTCCGAATTTAAAATCGATTATGCTTACTTTTCCGTCTAGGTCTATGACTACTCTGTCTGGTCGATGAACAAACCCCGACGGATCTATTACAGACGTTTCATTAATGACTTTCAGTGAGGAATTAAACCATTGTGGCTTGGAAAGTATTCTTTCCGTTAGCAGATTTTGAATTTCTGGCTCTACTCCCTTAAGAATTTGGTCTATGTTTTCTGTTGAGATAATTCTTGAAAGAAGATCGTGTTGTTCTATTCCAGATAGTCGTTTACTTTTTCCTACGCCATCTAGCGAGAAATAGTCCCAGGCATCGCTCGAGGCTACAAATCTTTTGGGACAAGATTCCGGGTTCATACCGAAGGTCTGGTAATTGGCTTCGAATTCGTCAGATTCTGGCTTTTCTTCATTTTTATATTTGTCCCACATATATGGCTCCCCGAAGCTAAAACCATCTTTTAGGCAATAACTATAAAGTATTTGAGACATATCCTTAGCTTCAGAATTGTTTAAAAATGATTGAGGTGGGTTCTTGGCTATAATGTGGAGTTCCTTTTGTGCGCGCGTCAAGCACACATAGAAAAGATTCAAATTATCTATAACTTGAAGTTCCATTTCTTTTTTTAGAGAAGAACTGAAAAAGGAATCGCAGACTTTCGTCTTGGATAATCCTACAGGGAAGAAGCCACTGAAGTTTTCTCCCATTTCGGCGTCGTTATCGAGCTTGCACCAGTGTATATCCTCTTTATATAGTCCCACTTTTTCCGCAAATGGGAAGATGACTATCGGAAAAGCCAATCCTTTCGACTTATGAACAGTCATTATCCTTATAGCATTAGGATCGTTTGGCGAACTTATAGTTATATCATTATCTTCTATGTGTTTAAGAAATTGATGAAGGTCATTCCCATAAATATGGCTCCAATCCATAAGTTCGTCCATAAAGCTTTGTATAAAAAGAGTCTGACCTTCGAAATCCTGCGGGACATTCTTTTTCATTAGTAGGATTAGATTGTCTACTAAGTCGAGAAGTGAGTGGTAAGGGGTGGAAGTCACGCTTTGAATGTCTGTGAACTTACGAGCTATGTATGTCTGAAGAGCGTCATTAGGTGTATCGATGCAGTGTAGAATAGAAATCAGGGTTCTTATGATTTGTGAAGATTTTAACGATAGCGAATCGTCGGATATAACGCTATACCCATTCGAAAGCAGGGCTTCCGCTACGGCAGAACCTTCTGTTTTTTTTCGGACCAAAATCCCAATATCCGAAAGTTTTGCTCCATTCTCAATGGCAGATTCTATATATTTTATGACAAAATCCAACTCCTCTTTGTCGTTGCAAAAGTCTACAGTAACATAGCCATCTTGACTATCTTCGACACGCACATTTTGACATACATCTTTGTATATGTCTGTTTGATTGAGCCATTGGGCAGCGAAAGTGAAGAATTTATTATTGAAATTCACTATGTTTTTTGTACTGCGCCAATTATCTTGCATAGAGGTGTCCTTGGTATTGCCCGGGAAGTCATTCTCTATTTGGCTTTCCAGTAGATGCCAATCGGAATTTCTCCATCGATAGATGCTTTGTTTTACATCGCCCACTATAATATCTTTAAAGCCCTCGGAAACACTATTTTCAAGTAGCGGCTTGAAGTTTTCCCATTGGACCACAGATGTGTCTTGAAATTCATCAAGCAAAAAATGGTTATATCTAACGCCTAATTTTTCATAGATAAAGGGGGCATCGCTTCCATCGATAATTTCTTTTAGAAGGTAGGTGGATTCATCCAGACTTATCACACCTTTTTCTTCCTCGATTTTCTGCAATTTTGAATAAAATTCATCTGCAAGTCCTAGGGTAAAGATATTCTTCTCTATAACTTTCGCGGTTTTATATTTTCTCCATTCCGTTCCGTTAGGATTTAAAAGGCTGAAAAGAAGGTTGTCTACATCCTGAAGCTTTTTCAAAAGTGTATCGCATGCTGCCGGCATGTCGTCGTTATATTTTCTTTTGGTAAGATATTTAGATAGCGTTTTGCTGTCTCTTTTGCCCCAGTCCCTGGAGTCAATAGATGATGCCGCTAGAAATACGCCTTTGTGAAATGATTCGATTATCTCCTTGCAGTCTTTTTTTATTTCAGATAGTTTCTCTTTATCGTAGGATATTTTTTCAGCGACATCGCTGAATTCTTTTCCCATTTTGTATAGGCCATTTTCTATATCGAGGGACTCTCCGTTATCCAGAGAATTGTTTATCTGAGTGGTGAACCACGATAGGAGTTGTGTATCATTTTCCTTAAGGTCGTCAAGGACTCTATCCATGGCCTCATTTACTAGAGATGTCTTGTCAAGTTCTATTTGATAGTTACCACTATGTCCTATTTCTCTAGCGAAAGCGCGAAGTGCCTGTTGGAAAAACTTATCGATGGTGCTGACTGAAAAGGCGCTATAATCGTGTAGCAGAGTTATCAGTATATTCCTGGCGCGACTATCATTTTCTCCTGCCTTAAACAGGTCTTTAAGTATACGCTCTTTCATTTCCTCCGTGGCCTTATTTGTGAATGTCACTGCGAGGATATTTCTGTAAGCGGTGTTTGACTCCGCTTTTAGAAGTAGGTCAAGATATGTTTTGGAAAGGGTATAAGTTTTTCCTGAACCCGCTGAAGCTTTATATATGTCGATCATCGTCCGCAAATAGTTTTAAAATCACAATATGTGCAAGTGCCAGTATCATTTGTTTTAGACCAAGGTTCGTTGATATCCAATATTTTGTCAGTGCACTCTTTTAGTTCTTTCTCCATTTCGGATATGAATTTGCTGCACATTGGATAGCTCTTGATGCCATCGGAAAACAGCGAGGATGTTTGGTATATAACATTTTCTATACTCTTGCCTTTGAATTTATCTTTGACGAATTCATCATAGAGAAAGAGTTGGATGGCAATTTTAGGCCGTTTGTCATCGTCGGTGCCAAATGCTGCTTTGGCTATTTCTGTAGCATTGCTATCGTCGATTTGAAAATCAGTGTCTTTGACTTTACCTGTTTTATAGTCCACTATGCGCAAGGTGCCATCTTCGAAGCTATCTATCCTGTCTATAAAGCCCTTGAACCTAAGGCCGTGGAGCACTTTGACTTCTCTTTTTTCCAGGCCAATTATTTTAAAACTATTGACCCCTTTTTCCTTAATGAGGGCAGCATCGATGGAGAGTATTTGTTCTACATACTTACATGCGAGATGTTCGTATATAAGATTTCTTCCCGTTACTTCTATGCTCCTTAATTGTTCTTTAATCTGCTCTCGGACAATATCTTTATATATGCGAGTGGATATTATCCCTTTTAGTTCCTTATATGTGATTTCGGATTTACCTTTATATAGACATTGCATAGTATTGTGGACTATCGTTCCTATCATGCTTTTGTCCATAATTTCCGTTACTTCTTCGCTTTTGGCAATGTTTTCTATATTCCCCAAAAAGAATTTGGCCGGGCAGCTTAGGTAACTTTGAATAGAGGAGGCAGAAAGGTACGTGTCTTTTTTTAGTTTATCTATGTGCTCTTTAGTTTTTGGAAAGAAAGAAGGCATTTCGGGTTTAGATATAGTAGATTTAGCAGTAAAGTGATTGATTTTGACGCCGAAATGAAGCTCGAGCTGTTTTATATACCTGCTTTCTTCACACGATTTTAGTTTCTGGGAACTACTTGTGTTATAGACCATCCATATCTTATCGGCCCGTTGAATAAGTCTATAAAAATAGTATGCCCATAGCGAATCTTGGTATTCGTGGGTTGGAAGATCAAAGCCTTTTCTCAATTCAGCCGGGATAAATGATTCTCGTGTATTATGCCGTGGAAATACACCTTCGTTGCATCCGAGGATTATTACATTTTTAAAGTCCAATGCCCTTGTTTCCAATGGACCCATTATTTGAAGGCCCTGAAGCGGCTCTCCTTTGAATGGAACCGTGCTTCTCCCTAGCAGATTCCGCAGTAATCTGAAAAAAGTCGTGGGAAGTATAGCCAATTCGTACTTTTCTATGCAGTTTATGGCTTTATAATACTCTTTTGCAAAATCCAATTCCAGTGTTTCGTCCTTTCCACTCATTATTCGATGTGCAACACTGAGTAGCACTGCTTTCAGGTATTCGCACAGGGAGTGAATTTGTTCCTTGTCGGCGATGGTGTCTTCCAAAACTACAGGACGGAATATTTCCGATAGTATGCCTTCGCTTAATTCAGACTCTTCGATATAGTGACGCAGTCCTTGTTGAATTGAGCTTATTTGCTGTTTCTCCGAATCGCTGAGAAAGGAAGTAAGTAGCGGATTGGAAAAGATGTCACTCACTTGTCTATGGTAGAAAAGCATTTTTCCATCGGGCATTTTCCTAAGGTGCATCTGTAGCGCGCAGACTTCTTCCATAAATGTGTATAACATACTTGCAGACATAGGGTATCCCATAGTCACGTTTACTTTGGAGATTTCTTCAGGAATGGCATTAAGAGTAGGGATTAGAAGGCCCTCATCCGCAAGTACGACGGCCGTATCCAGACCAATCTGAGAATAAGGTTCGAGTCGATTGAAAATGGCACTCAGCTGTTTGCATTGGCCCACAGCAGAAGGAACGGCGAGCGTATTTATCTCCGGCTCTCTTAAAGATTCTTTGTCGAGTTCTATGCTTTGCCCCAGTTCACGAATGTTGTTTTCCAAGAAAAAGGATGCCCTATTATGTTTGTCCCTTATCCATGAACTACTATAATCCCAGCAGAATTGGGCCAATCTTGCCTTATGCATCGCTCTTAAAATATACATCTCGCTCTCGGTTGGCGCTCCTTGACCGATGAAGATGAATTGGTCCGTATCTGGGAATATCTCTTTTAAAACGTTAATGGCGCTTTCTTTTTTAAACCTCTCTGCCAGGGCGCGGTAGACCTTTCCTTCGTATGATTTTCCTTCAGCGTCAAGGCTCTTGTTAAATGAGACATAGAGAGGATAGAGGATATCCCAAGTCCTACGGAAGGAATCTTTATATTTTCCGTCCTCGCCTACTGCCGAAGAGAAATGCCCCATAAAAGCTTGAATCGCTTTAAGTTGTCTTTCATTAAGGTATGAGCCGTAGTCTTGAAGCGATTTAAATTCACTGACATTAGTGAAAAGCTTCCTGGCATCAACAAGATACTTATCTACATCGTTGAAGTCTGAAAGAATCATTTCTCCCCAAAAAATGAATTCGTCCAAGGATTCGCATTGTGGCATCAATTCCCTGTAGTTCTCGTAGAGATGCAGGAGCAGATCAATTTTCTCGGTAGGTGTTTGGTTGCAAAGTACATAGAAGAAATCATTGATGGTGTACATTTGCGGCATAAGCATGGTTTTGCGTTCTTCCTTAACAAGTTCTCTGTAATACTTTTGAAAGAAAAGCATCGAGCGCCTATTGGGGAATATGTAACAAAGTTCGCGATAAGGTGCAGTGTGGGTATAGTAATGCTTTGCTACCTGTTTTAGAAAAGGTGTCATCTGCTTGATTTATAATGTTATGAATTATGTGGACCGAGTATTACTCTTTCTATTCTACGAGGTATGGATGTAAGTATTTCGTATGGTATGGTTTCTAGTATGCCGGCTAATTCTTCTATGGTAGGGTCTTCTCCGAATATAGTAACTGTATCACCTACCTTTACATCAATACCACTTACATCTATCATACACATATCCATACAGATATTTCCTATGGTGGGCGCTCTATGACCATTAACATTGAAACTGGCAGCCCCATTGCCCAGATGTCTGTTTACACCATCGGCATAGCCGGCTGGAATAGTGGCTATCGTGGTGCCTTCAGGTGCTATTTTGCCACATCTTCCATAGCCTATGGTTCCATCTTTAGGCTTGAGGTGTTTTATTTGAAGTATTTTTACTTTAAAGGAGGCAACTGGGTGTAGCCTTACTCCTTCAAGGGCGGAAATGCCGTATATGCCAATTCCCAGCCTTACCATATCGTATTGGTATTGAGGAAAGCGTTCTATGCCAGCACTATTAAGAATGTGGCGCATCGGCTTGTAGAGGAGCTTGCTTTCTACCTGTTGAGCCATTTTTTCGAAAAGGGCTATTTGGCCAAGTGTAAATTCGTCATTGGATGGATCTTCAGCAGCGGCAAGATGTGAGTAGATAGACTTGACCTTTAGGGCAGGATGTTTAGAAAGATAATTAGAGAGTTCGTCCAATTCGTCTTCCATAAATCCCAGCCTATGCATACCTGTATCGAGTTTTATATGTATGGGATATTGACTGATATGGTTTTCTTCCAATTTCTCTTCAAGGGCTTTCAGCGTGGCTATATTGGGTATGCCGGGCTCTAGACGATATTCTATGATCTCATTCATAAAGTCTGTTCCGGTGGTGAGAACGAGTATAGGAAGGGAAATACCTCCTTTTCTAAGTTCAATACCTTCCACTGGAAGAGCTACAGCCAGGTAATCGGCGCCTAAACCCTGCATCATAGAGGCGAACTCTACGGCCCCGTGGCCGTAGGCATTGGCCTTGACAAGAATCAAAAGCTTTGTGTGCGGGCTGAGCAAGCCACGAAAATAGTGGTAGTTATATTCACAGGCCGAAAGATCCAATTCAAGCCGGCTGAAATCATTCTCCCTGCTGCTCATTATCGTCTTTTTTGAGATTGTATTGGCCCATAGCTTCAAGTAGGGATGTAGTTTGCTCCAGCGGTTCTATGGTGATTTCGTTTACTTCGGCTGGGACCAATAGTGCATTGCCTTTTTCTAATGAATAAGTTACCTCACCTAAACCATCGATTGTGGTTTTTATGCTTGCCTTTCCATATAGGCCAATGTAAACGGCGAAGGTATCTACCGACTCAGATGATATCCTTATGGCTTCGTGCAATTCTATCTTGTTGACTACAAATTGATCAATATTCAATAATTCGTAAATGTCGTTGTTGAGCTTTCGTGGTGTAAGAATTTCCGGCTTTTGTGCTTTGTATTCTATAAAGTCGAGGGCATCAATAATCGTTAGTGCGCTGTCGAATTCATCTGTGGCCAATGCCTGTCCCCATGGATATACACAGAAATCCAGTGCGGAGGATTGTGATATTTCCAAAATTTCTATTTCTCCAATGGCTCCGTGTATAAGTCCGGGCTTTATTCGAAAACTTTCTCCTGCGTGAGGGTTAACATATAGGAGGTTTTTTTCAATGCTGCCATCTTTTATACCTTCTAGCATCTTTGAGGCATCGGAATCGTGCTCAAAGCCTAAGACCAATCTTGCCTGAGGGCTTGCTTTTAGAATGTACCACAATTTTTCGCGTCCGAGGGCATCGTAGCGTTCGGAGGCCGTGGTGTCGTCCGGATGCACTCTTAGAGGCATCTTTGTAGCGCATTCTATTATTTTTACCTGAATAGGGAATTGCCTTCCGTAGGCTTTGAACACATTATCACCTACCACTCTATCCATGTAGGTGTCCATCACTTCGCTAAGTGTGTTGGAGGATAGCCACCCATCGCTAATTAGGGAATCTCTATATCCTAGATCCGCAACTTTGAAAATCTCTTTTCCCCAGACATACTTGTCTTCGAGAGAGCATAATCTCATGGGGTATAATTTATTTTCACTCATAATTTAGTCTCTTCTGCCATTTGCAATTCCTATGTAGTAGAGAAGCGTCGCTAAAGATCCCAGTGCTGCTATTATGTAGGTGTAGGCAGCCCATCTAAGTGCATCTTTAGCCATAGGAGTGGTTTCAAAATCTGTAATATGTGAAGTGTCAAGCCATTCGATTGCGCGTCTGCTTGCATTAATTTCTACAGGTAGGGTTATAAGAGAGAATAGAGTAGTCATTGCGAACATGGCAATTCCAATCCACAGCAGATTAGGAAGGGCTTCAGACATAATTACGCCTAAAAGCAGAACCCAGGAAACTGCCTGATTACAGAAATTGACAACTGGTACCATAGCGCTACGTAACTTCAGTGGTGCATAGCCTTGGGCGTGTTGAAGAGCATGCCCTGTCTCGTGAGCAGCCACAGCCACGGCAGCAATACTAGCTGTATTATAGACATTTTCGCTTAGATTTATGGTCTTATTGACCGGGTTATAGAAGTCAGTAAGGTGACCACCTACGCTAGTGACGGTAACATCGTTTATGCCATTTTCGGCTAACATCTTGCGTGCGACTTCTGCCCCTGTAAGGCTGGCTGGTACTCTAGAATACTTATTGAATCTTGATTGTAGGCCTGCTTGTACGATCGCGCTTGCGACCATAACAAGCAACATTATTATCCAAATACTCATTCTTTTTTGTCTTTTTGTTAGATTTTCGAAGAGGCTTTTTTCATCAAAAACCGAGCCTACAAATATAGTGAAAATCCAATATATCTATTCATATAGTTAAAGTGTCCTTATAAATTTGGAAAAGTGGGGGGGTAGTATATTTGCGTAGGCAAGAGCTGCAAAGCCGTAAGAGCAGCGATAAAAATTTGTATTATGGGCGTAAGTCAAATTATTAGAACAGAAGATTCCGTTACTGTTATAACGGATGATGATCATTCTTCATCTCGACCGCAATCATCAAGTTGGAGCGATTCTCATAATAATGAGCTTCTTGATGAAGCCATCGAAGAGGCTTTGCGAAAGGATGATGATTAAGAAGCTGTTTTGAAATGATTTATCTCTTCTCTTATGGACCTTTCTAGCCATTTTTGTTATCAGTCGAGTACCTCCGGTACATTCCTTCTTCCAAAGTCGTTCGAAAAATCCTCGTAATAAAATTCGAGAACAATTTCAAAACAGCTTCTAATTATTTGGCGCTTACATTTGTAAGCGCTTTTTATATGGTAGTATTTCTAAAGGGATGGTATGGATAAATAGTAGCTTTACGATGTTATAGTTTAGAATCATTTCAAAACAACTTATTAGGTGATAGGCTGAGGTGTAGGTTTATTTTGAACTAAAATATATATTTGCGTTTGCAAAGAGTAACAAAGATATGAGTATTAAGTTTTTGAATCTAACGATTAAGTCTCGAAGGAAAAGTTTAGGTATAACCCAGGGCCAGATGGCTATGCGGTTAGGCATTACAAGGCAGGCATACAATAGAATAGAAAATGGGGAAACGAGACTAGTAACCAGTAAGTTGCCGGAGATATCGAAGCTGTTGGGGATGAGCGAAGACGGCTTGTTTTTCGAATCGCTTAAAGAATTTGCAGACAAGCGAGAGTTCTATGGCGGAGTATGTCGGGAATGCCTTCAAATGTATGAACGAATAAAATATTTAGAAAAACTCGTGAAGGAACAATCAGACCATATCGAAACCTTAAAGAAGGCTAAGTAGATGTGATTTTTGCACTATGATTGCATAGTGGCAGTTGTCTGTAAAGTCGGTCAGAAGCATTTCACTTTCGGAGATTTTCGCTTTAAGATCTTCTCTATTTGCGGAGTATATGACAGACATTTCATAAATTCCGTCATATCCTAAAGGAAAGAAGGTATCGTATAAATTTCGCGCGACGACCCCCATATTGTTACGGACATTAATCTCGACACACGGAACTAACCTCGCTTCGTTGTCTATGAACATATCCACGCCCACGCATCCAATGTATCTTCCACAAAACTCTTTTTGAAGAAAAGTGGATATGGACTTTCTTGCAAATAGAAGCAAATCTTCAGGAATCTTACGGCATATGTAATCGTGCATAAAATCATTAGATGCAAGTAGGTTACCAGTGTAAGCTCCGTGTTTGGTGTTGAATATAGAATATCCTAAGAATACCACGTCTCTTTTTTCGATGCGAAACTGAAACGAGAAGTCGGTATCTACTTTTTTGCGTCTTTCTATAATTACGCTTCCCTGTTTTGCCAATGTTTTTTCACACCAGCCTCTATCGCTCTGTGTCCATTCTTTGCTTCTTACTGGACGCAGACCTCTGCCACTGCTGGACCAAGGTGATTTGAGAAAAGTGTCGTGATAACTATTTACTATGGAATCGATTTCGTTTATAGAAAAGGCTTCTACCGGATCGGTTCTACACCATAATTCGTCTCTAAATTGGCCCGAAAGGATATGCTTGGTACAGCGAATGGATGTGCGTCTATGAGATAATTCTCGAATGGTGCTTAATTCTTCATCAGAAGGAAGAAGTGATGGATCAACTCCAGATTTAAGCAGATGACGTCTTATGGTTTTATCCCATCCCCAGAGCACTATGGGAGAGTCGTCGTTTAGGAAACGCAGTATACTTTGGCAGTCGTGACCGAAGTTGAGGGAAGATAGAGGTGGGACAAAACTTTCATCGTTAACTGCCAGTGCGAAATCGTGTTCTGGATTGAAAATTCTAATCGAATTCATAAGCGGTGCAAATATACACAAAAACGCACTTAGTAACTTTTAAAAATGATCTGCCTCATAACATCCCTGCGGCTCTTTGAACTTCCGATTTCGCTGACGCTCCATCCCGCTCTCCGCCGTTGTCCAAGGCTTTTGTTTATATCGTTCGTGCTAAGGTGCGAAATCAAGGCTCTGCCCATCTCCAGCTTACAAGTCATGGGTGGCTAGTCTTTCAGGATGCATCTTCTTGTCTTGCGGATGTTAATTTACGAAGAGAAATGACTGCCATGAGCAATAAAAGGGGTTTTGTTCATCAAAGGTATCAAAATAAGCTTTTTGTGAGCAAAAAGGGTACTTTTACTAACAGCATCTCTCTTTGACACAGATGATTATTGTTAAATTTGTTCATGGTTGACTAACCATCCCTAAGCACTCATTCGCATAACTTCACAATTTTATTTCATTTCTAAGTTATATTACATTTGTCCTTGGAAAGGGCTTTTTTTCGGACAAAATAGTCAAATTAAGGTTTTTGTCCGAAAAATGGCTGTTTTCTCGGACAAAATATAGGTGGTAGGTCATGAAGGATTAATTTTGAACCTGAAAAACACCTTTGAAGTCGATGTGCCTTAGAAGTCATTCTGTTGAGGGTGACAAGTAAAGGTGAAATAATTTTGCGATCACCTTTGAACCTTACCCCTTCTGGAAGTACATAGAATAAGGATCCCGACTAAAGGTGAATTTCGGGTTGTGTTTTTTCAATTCGGAAGGGTTTGTTTTTTGGCTATTCTCACTCATACTTTTATGTCTAGAAATATATTGTGGATGTTCACAAATAATGGGTAACTGGCCGTTCCGCAAGGCCTCTTTTCCTTAACTATTTTGGTTAGCCATAACTTTGTGGTCTAGTATTCAATGTATCCACAAAAACAGTTGTATTCATGGATTCTTGCTTTTAGAAAACGACCTCCTCCTCTAGAGCCGAGGGCGGCTAGTCTTTCAGGATGCATCTTCTTGTCTTGCGGTTGTTATTTCTTACTTTTTGTCCTTGGAAAGGGCTTATTTTAGGACAAAATAAGTAAATTGAAGTTTTTGTCCGAGAAAAGGCGGTTTTTTCGGACAAAAATGGTGGCGGTAAGCATTGCGTTCACAAATACACCACTTTTCGAG
>ERZ808262.76-NODE-76-length-80729-cov-30.149131_pt1 | contig 80729 bp, 66 predicted proteins | sample MGYA00520895_ERZ808262 | MGnify/ENA primary metagenome ERZ808262 (study PRJEB31516, sample SAMN03275588) | gut metagenome | biome: mammalia-associated habitat; material: feces | host: Papio cynocephalus | place: Kenya | collected 2012-08-02 ...
TTGAGTTCTACAAAATGATTCATTAATTTTGCACTTGCCACTTGACTCTACACAAAGAATTTTCTTAGGGTCAACGCATTGCCGTTCCGAAAAATATGCGTACCTTTGCAGTCGGTTTGGCCCGAAGGCAAAACGCCCGCACGGCCAAAGCGAAATAAACAACACTAAACACATACCCCAACTAACATTAAACAATGCAGTACGAAACCGTTTTCATTTTAACTCCCGTTTTGTCTGACGAACAGATGAAGGAAGCGGTAGCAAAGTTCAGCAAGGTGCTCACCGATGCCGGTGCCACACTTGTGAACACCGAAGAATGGGGCCTGCGCAAGCTGGCTTATCCTATCGCCAAGAAGTCCACGGGCTACTACACCCTGATTGAGTTTGACGCTCCCACCACCACCGTCAAGAAGCTCGAAACAGCTTTCCGCCGTGACGAACGCGTCATCCGCTTCCTCACTTTCCGCCAGGACAAATACGCCGCCGAGTACGCTGCCAAGCGTCGCAGCCTCCGTGGCAAAAAGAACACCGAAACCACAAACGCCGAAGCACCCAAGGAGGACTAAACAATGGCACAGACACAATCCGAAATCCGCTACCTGACCCCCATGTCGGTAGACGTTAAGAAGAAAAAATACTGCCGCTTCAAACGTGCAGGCATCAAGTACGTCGACTACAAGGATCCCGAATTCCTCAAGAAATTCCTCAACGAGCAAGGCAAGATCCTGCCCCGTCGCATCACCGGCACTTCGCTGAAATTCCAGCGTCGCGTGGCTCAGGCCGTTAAGCGTGCCCGCCACCTGGCTCTGCTGCCCTACGTAACCGACCTTATGAAATAACAACCCCCATTCAAGGACCATATAAGATATGAAACTTATTCTGAAAGAAGACGTTGCAGGCCTTGGATACAAGGACGACGTTGTTGAAGTAAAGAACGGCTATGGCCGCAACTATCTGATTCCCACCGGACGCGGTGTCATCGCTACACCCTCCGCACTGAAAGTTCTCGCCGAGAACCTGCGTCAACGCGCACACAAGCTGGCTCAGCTCAAAGCCGATGCCGAAGCTCTCGCCGAAGCTCTCAAGGATGTCAAGCTGTCCATCGCCACCAAAGTCAGCGATACAGGCACAATCTTCGGCTCGGTCAACGCAGCTCAGATTGCCGAGGCTCTCAAAGAAGCCGGACACGAAATCGACCGCAAACTTATCTCGATCAAGCAACCCGTTAAGGAAGTGGGCAACTACACCGCCACTGTGAATATCTACAAAGAAGTCAGCGTAGAAATTCCCTTCGAGGTTGTTGCCGAATAATCTTTTTGGACACACCACAATATCAAAAGGGCCGATCCCGCCACGGGGTCGGCCCTTTTGATGCTTTTAAGGACAGATATTGTAGATTGTAGGGGAATAATACATTATTGACACCCCATACACGGCATACGATTACGCACAAATCGTCATTACAACATCGCATACGTCCATAATCCTCAAGATAAACCGCTTCAGAAGACAGCGACAATGGCTAAGGCCACAATGACAGCCATACCGACGCCCACGACAAGGCGCTGAGGTGTCAGCTCGTGCCACCGCTCCTGGACCTTCGACACCTGCAAGGTGTGTGTATAATGCCGCACGGTGAGTACGCACAACAGCGCCGCCGCAGTGCCGACAATCGCGCCCACCAAAAGGTCGCCGGGATAGTGAACGCCCAAGTATATACGGCTGTAGCACGTCACCAAGGCCCAGGCATACAGAAAAGCGACAACGCCGCGCCGCCGCAGCAGTACCGCCACCGCCGCCGCGAGCGCAAAGGTATTGGCCGCATGGCACGACGGGAAGCCGTATTGTCCGCCGCGGTATCCATCAACGATATGCACCATGGTACTCAGGGGATTATCCAAATTGGCGGGACGCAGGCGCTCGGCCAAAGGGCGAAGCAATGTTGCACAGGTCTGGTCGGCAATGGTCACTGCAAGTCCTACCGCCAAAGACAGCAGCAGTCCACGCCGCCATCCATAGCGCCACAGCACGGCAATGAAGATGGCCGCATACATCGGCACCCATACCCAACGGCCGGAGAACAGCATCATAAAGCCGTCCATATAAGCCGAGTGCATATCGTTAAGCGCCAGCATCAGCGATTGGTCTATGTCTATCAAGAATTCCAGCATGTTTTCATCGCTTGGATAGGTCGGTATATATACTCTGTACCAGCGCTTTGGCTGCACGCACATCCGCGCTGTCGCCCTCCAATGTCGCTCCGGTGTCAGTGCTCACGGCCGAGAGGCCGCGGTCGGTGACAAGGCCGAACCACGACGGCTCGGAGACATAGCCGAAGCCGGCAGTGCGCGTATCCAACAAGTCACGTCCGAAAGGAAGTGCATCCCGAATGCCCATCAGCGCAAGAATGGTGGGGGCTATGCCGCTTTGGCTGCCTATTTTGTCAACAATCACCGGCGTCCCGGCCAATGCTCCGCCCGTCATTACCAGCGGTATATGATGACGACGCATACGGTCCTCCAAGCCCTGCGGCCACGCGCCCCAGTGATCGGGGACTATCACCACCAAGGCACGCTCCCATGCGGCAGAGGCACGCAATCCGCGTACAAAACGTCCGAGGCAGTCGTCGGCGTACGAGAAAGCATTCAGGCGCTTGTCATGCGCGAAGCGCCCGAAGGGAACATCAAATGGCTCGTGGCTGCTCGATGTCTGTATCACCGTCAGCGTCGGCGACTTATCCTTACGGTTCGAAATGTCGCTCAACGCCCGGTCAAAGACCGGGCCGTCGTGTACGCCCCATTTGCTCAGGCGCTCGCCCACAGGAAAATCGGTATCGCCCACCAATCGGGCATAGCCCGTGGCACGCAGATACGCCCTGAGATTAGTGAAATCCAAGTCACCACCATAGTAATAGGCTGTGCGGTATCCGTTGGCAGCCAGAACCGTAGACAGCGTAGGCATCTTGTCAAACTTGTTGATATACCTCAGCAGCGACGTCGAAGGCTGGGCCGGATAGCCGCCCAGTATGGTGGTAAGAGCCCGGTCGGTACGGAAACTCTCGGCATAGAAGCGCGTCCACAACGCGCCCGCGTGTGCGATACTGTCCAGATTGACGGCCACGTCCCGGCCGCCGAGGCTCGGCATCAGCTCGGCCGAAAAACTTTCGAGGACAATGATATACACATCAGGACGAGTCACTTTCAGCGACAGACCATAGGCCGGCGCTACACTGTCGGCAGACACCGCAGGGCGATGATACAGCGCATCGACTTCGGCCGCAGCCACATTCGCATCCATATATCGGAATTGGTTGGCGAGGTCGTCCGTATGGCTGAGCGAGTACAAGAAGCTGAACAAGGGATTGACGGCGGCATGGTTCAGGCGCAGATCTTGGCTGAAAAACGCGCGACCCGGCGACATCGTAGACACGGTGACGCCGCCGCGTATGGGTATAATCATAGCGCCGCATACAGCCAGCCACACTGCCGTCATCCATATACGACGGCGCAAGGGGCGGCACAGCTGCTCAGGCAACCCGAAACGGCGCACCACAAGACGCATCCAAAGTCCTATCGCCAAGGTCAATACAGCCATCAGCGCCAACACGCCCACCTCGGCATACCACGGCAGACTGGCCATAGCCGAGGACGGGGAAGTCACGAAATAGAACCACGGCGTTACGTCCAAGCGGAAGCCCCAGTAGGGATACAGTACCGCATCGAGTACATAGCCCACGGCGATAATCGCCGAAACAGTCCAAAGGTAGATGCGCAGCGCCGCGGACATCCACGGCCGTACGACCCATATCGAGACCACTGTCAGCAGCAGCACCGGCGCCACGAGATATGCCGACATCGACAAGTCCATGCCCAAGCCGTGCCACAGCACCGCCGGGGCCTGAGCCATATCGGCCCACGTGTATTGAGGCTCGACGGCCATCCATATCGGATGAGCCACAGCCATCACAAGCAATATCGCCGCCCATACGGCCAAAAACATCCGGATTCGTTGTTTCATACCGCAAATTTACCACTTTTTTCCGGTACTAACCACCTTTTGCATAGCATCTGCTTGTAATACCACTTCCTATGGTGCCAATAGCTCGCTGCATTTTTCTCACTAATCTTCTCATTTTTTTGGCTGTATATTGCCAAGGCCAAAATAAACACGTATCTTTGCCCTATCACAACCCTATACCCTCAACCATGAATGTCGCAACACTTCGCTTCATCATCACCTGTATCGGCATCGCCTTTACCACGGCGACACACGCCGCCGTACCCGAAAACAATATCATTATCACCAAATTGGAAGCCGTATATACCATCGAAGCCGATGGCAGCGCAGCTGCGACACGCGTACGTGCCGAAGAAAAGCGCACCTACACCGCCACACGTGCCGATGCCACCGGCATCTGGGCTACATTCTACGACGAAAGCATCTCCATCGACCGAGCCAAAGCGCCCGGAGCGACCCCGATATACCGAGCATGGGAGGACGACGACCTGTTTCACAGCGGATCTCGCGTATGCGTACTGCCGCTGAAAATCCGTGCAGGCAAGACCATCGAGGCCGCAGTCAAGCGCACATTCAAAGACCCGATGCAATTAACCAAAGTCATCATCGCGCCCAATGTCCCGGTGCGCGAAGGACGCTGGACCATTGAGATACCGCCGGCATTGGCATCTCAGATGTCCGTAACGGCACTACGCCTGCCCGCAACGGCACACCTGGACAGCACCGTCACAGACAAAGGTGGCAAAATATACACACTGGCAGCCAAGGACATTCCCGCATTTACGAACGAAAAATACATTCCGTCATCCCTGGCCGTGGCCCCGGTACTGGCCGTCTCCGGCATGGTCGGCAATTGGCACGATTTGTACCGCTATCTGCACTCGCTGGTTGACCCCGACATAGACAATGCGCCCGCGGCCGCCGACCTGGCACGGCAATTGACAGCCGATATCCCGGACAACGAAATCAAGGCCAAAATCGACACTATCGCTCGGTGGGTGCGCCGTAATATACGATACGTAGCCATTGAGAATGGCAAATACGCATTCAGCCCCGACCTGCCTGACGACGTTCTGGCCAAACGCTATGGCGATTGCAAAGGAAGCGCATGTCTGATACGCGCCATGCTACGCGCCGTAGGCATTGACGGGCGTATGGTATGGATAGGCACACGCGACGATGTCATCGGCGATTGGGACGCGATGCCGTCGCTGGGCTGCGGCAACCATATGATTGCAGCGGCAATACTGCCGGATACTGTCATCTATCTTGACGGGACAGTACGTAATGCCCCCGACGGCTTTATACCCGAGTCCATAATCGGAGCGCAAGCCCTTATCGAAAACGGGCAGGACGGGATGCTGCTTCGCGTACCCGATGATCCGAAGTCGCACGGAGCTACCACACTCAGCGGTACGGCGGCTGTAGACGATGATATGCGCACCATGCGCGGGCATTTGACAATGTCCGCCTCTGGCAGCAGTATTCTATTGTTGTCCTCCATAGCCGATGCCGTGCAGGCTTCGCGCCGAGACATATACATGGAAGACATCCTCACCGGAGGCAGCCGCAGTTGCCACCTCGACAGCCTCAGACCTATGCATAGCGACGATGGCGCAATCATAGGCATCCAAGCGGCGTACGCCGACGATGGAGCTGTCATCTCCGGAGCCGGCGGCGCCAAGCTGTACATCAACGTATCGCCATTACGCAGCATCGCGCTCCCGCTATTTGACCTGCCCAAGAGACGCTACGATGCCAAGATTCCGATGACCGATGACGCTGCAGCCGATATCACAATCGACATCCCCGAAGGATATGCAGCCGAGTACGCCGCTCCCTCCGAGATGTCTACACACTGGTACGACCTACGCGTGGAGTACGTCCACGACAACGGCAAAGCCCGATGCCGAGCCTCATTCAAATGGAAGACGCCATATATACGCCGCGCAGATATGGACGAATGGAACAAAGCCACACGCAAGGCCCGCCGCATCATGACCACACCTCTTTCGCTAAGTCGCGCCGCCGCACAATGACCTTCCCGGATGCCGACATACGACTGACCGATAACATCAGTCCTTTAACCGACAAAACATACCATCTATTCCCCAAAGACCAAACTCATTATGAGACCGTTACGCCACCTACTACTATCATTAGCCCTATTGGCCGCCGCCACGGCATACGCCGGCATTGACGCCAAATTGTACCGACAGACAGCCAAGCGTATCTGGAGCGAAGCTGACACCCTATTCCGCGCAGATATGCCCATACCGGACAGCATCGCAGAAAAGTCTTCGGCCGTAATAATGATGCGACTTGACCAAATAAGCACCAAGCAACAGATTCAAAACACAATATACAAAGCATCCGGACGCACCAACCGCACAATACGCCGTCACCTACGCCGCACTATGGTCAAACTATTGGACCAAAAGGCTGTAGAGGACTATGGTGATACCGAATTCGGCGTCAAAGAAAACATCAAATATCGCGGATTGCTGCTTTACGAAGCCAAGGACGTCTTTGGCGCGCGCATACACAAGCCCGACGGCTCGGTTGTCGAAATCGACGTCCCGGACAATGCCATCGAAGTGGCACATGGCAAAAAGGCAGACAAAGAGCGCAAATACAAGATTGCAATACCGGGGCTGGCCGTGGGCGATATTCTCGAATACTTCTTCTATGACGAAGAAATGGCCGAGGAATTCAGCCTCGACCCTATAGACATCAAATTCTATGATCGCTATCCGATACTGAACCGCGTAGTGTCAATGAAGATGTCCCCGTATCTCACCACCGAATACCGCACCTACAACGGCGCACCCACGCTCAACGTTACACGCGATAAGGACGACAACTATTGCGCCGAAACACACGTAATCAACGTCCCCGGCGTAGACTTCACCCTGTACGTAATACCTACGCGCCAGTTGCCGTTCATACGCCTGCAGACACTCAACAACTCATCCTCCGGATACCACGCTCCATCCTCGCGCAACGCCGGATTTTACACCAACATCCTGCCCGGCAAGTACTATCGCGAAGTGGGCGAAGTGCTGCACGATGCCGAATACGAGTCCTCGCTGCCGGGCAAGGCCGTCAAGATTGCTAAAAACTATATCAAAGCCCACCCGGGCATGACCCAACGTCAAATCGTGGACGTGATGTGGCTGGCGCTGCAATACAGCGATGCCATCGATGATGACGACGATACGCCCAACTACTACGGAATGTGGAAAACGTTGTATATGGTTGACTGCTTGGACAAACTGAAAGCATACGATGAAGGCTCGGTAGGCATAGGCGTAATCAATCCGCGCAACGACGTCCCTACCGCCGAGCCCTCGGCATGGTACGACTTCTCGTTTGTAAACCTCGTGGGCGACAGCGTATACTTCGCCAAACCGCAGATGTGCTACATGCCCGGCGAAGCCCCCGCTGCATACCAGGGCGAGAAAGGATACGCCTTTGTAGGTCCGCGCAATAACATCAATAGGCGTACATTACTCACCGAATTTACCATAAAAGACCTTAAGCATATCGGCAACCGCATCATATCTAACGCCACCATAGACCTCGACCCGGACATGGGTACGGCCACCGCCAAGGGGACAGCCACCTACACCGGCGGATGCAAGGAATTGGCGGGCAAACTCACCAATACCAACGAATGGATAGCGACCGTCGAGGAATATCTCGGCATCAACAAGAAATATGTAGACAAAGAATATGACGCCGTGGAGCGCGAAAACGAAGTACGCGGCATCGTGTCCAAGGAACGCGCATTTATCTTGGGCACTCAGCCTGATTCGATATTATCCTACAAGATTTCGGACCGCGGCATCCTTCCCGGCTCAAAAGGGCTCGAAGTGGAAACCGAGTGCCACCTTTCGGACATCGTCTCGCCCTTAGGCGCCGATCTGAGCCTCCATGCAGGCAAGCTCATAGGACGCTTCGATAAGGTCACCGGACCCGAGCGCACGCCGCTGGTGGACGCAATGATGCCCACGGCACGCCAATTCTCGCGCACAGTCACCATCCACATTCCCGAAGGATACACAGTAGACGAGACCTCGCTGCGCGACTTCGCGGCCAACGTCAACAAGCCCATAGGCCAATTTGCAGTACAAGCCACAGTCACCGCCGAAGGCGACATCAAGATTATGAGTATGTGGCGCGTCAAAATTCCAACCGTGCCGCTACAACTGTGGCCGCAGTTGCTCGAAATGCTTGACGGCGCAGCAGCCGCCACCGAGAAATCCATACTCCTCACCCGTAAATAACACACCCCAAGACACATAAAATTGCGCCCCGGCGGACATTCCGTCGGGGCGTAACCACTTTGCCGAAACAGATATGCGGACAAGTTCCGCATATCATACCTTAAAGGATGAGCGGCGAGGGCGGCATCCGCCGTGGCCTCAGGCCGTCACGTCATTTCTCGTCTTTCCCATTCCAACCTTTGAAGTAGTCGAGCACACGCTTGGATTTGCTGCAGTAGAGTGCATCTTCGGGTAGGTCGGCCATAAGGCAATAATAACGTTTACGCATCTTACATTCTTGCTTCCACATATCTTGTGCACCCTCCTCCGAGGCTTCGAAGGCCATGTAATTGTCGATATTGAGATCGGTTGCGACAGCCTCAACATCCTGATTGGCGCCGAGGTAGGTAAAAGTCCAGCCCTTGAGACGCAACTCGTCCACGAGCGCCTTGACCATCGCCGAGGTATACACCTGCGACGAATTTTCCTCGCCATCGGTGATTACGGTCACCATCACGATATCCTCGTCGGCCACGCGAGTGCGCAAATCATTAATGGCCACACCCATAGCATCATACAGCGGCGTGCACTCCCCGGGGCGATACTGCTCGGTAGTGATATTCTTCGTTTTCTCGGCCGGAGTGCCGTTGTAGATGAAGCGGAGGTGGCTACTGTCAAAAGCCACCAGCGACACAAAATGGCGCTGCGTGTCGTCCTCGGTCTGCGACTGCCGGATGGTGTCCAGCGTCTCATTGACGCCGTCAAGAGCCTGCTTGTATATCGTGCACATCGAGCCGCTCTCGTCCAGGATGATAAGGTCGAAGAAACAGCGCTTGCCATCTTTACGCGCCCGCGCGACAGCCGTAGCATCAAATTCGAGGTCCTTTTCCTGCTTCGGTCCCGACTCCTTTCTGTCGAGGCCCATCACTTTTCTGAATGTCTTGTTCATTTTGATCCAATTGTTTGAGGTGAGTATTCTTGTTCTATTACACCTTTATATACCGTTAACCCTCCAAAGGTAAATCCCCCGCCACGAAAAAGATTCCGCCATCAGCTCAAAACAAGGGACGCAAGACATCCGACCCAAAGCAATGCCGGGACGCGGCCGCAGCCACACCCCGGCACACACGTCTCAATCGGGCACGGAACTACATTCTCGCATCACTTATATGCGTCAATCAAGTACTTCATATTCTCATGATACTCTTCGTTGCCAAGATTAATCACTATCAGATTTGAACGAGTTCGAGTAATACCTGTATACAAAAGCTCGTTGAACGTGGGGTCTCCATCAAAGTGCTTTTGTAAAATAAGGAACACCGTATCGCTTTCCCACCCCTTAAAGCTGTGAATAGTAGAGATCTTGATATTTCCCGTATTCATCCAAAAGTTGAATTTCTTATTCTCTCGAATATCCTTGTAATCACCGGCGAACACCGCATCCCTGAAGGTCATAAAATCTTCTTTATACCGTTTTATTACATCCGTAAGGTCGTTAAGTGTAATCTTATATCCTTTACATTTTTCTTCAAGACGTATTTTGAAATCATCCGGGAACATACGATACATTTCATACGCTGCAAATAGAACGGCAATATAGCGTGCTCCTTTCTCATAAGTGCAATCATTGTTTCTTCTGATACGTTTCATCAAGGAATCACGCAATATAGGGGGACAAATACTTGCCTTCCCTCGTATGCCACGCAAATACATGTGTTCATATGTCTCAAACATCGTTGATGCTCTACGTCCCGTTTTATAGCGATAATACGTTTCGAACAATTGCAAGAAACCCATCTCCGCTCCAAGCACTGTTATATCGTTAATTGCAACATCTTTAACTCGATTCTTTATGTTCCCTTCAATAATATTAAATACCGATTTGATGGGATCGTCTCCTTGAAGATAAATGTAATTAAGATATCCCTGCTGCAAGTTCTGTCCAAAGAAGAGAGAATCTTGTTCAGACGTCAAAGTATTATCAATTTCATACTTATTCTCGAAAAATTTGCGTTGAAAACCAAGAGCGAGGTCCTTAATTTTCATATCCGAACGAAAACATGTGTCAAGCGTGTTTACGCCGCGTACATTGGTTGCCACATCCTTTCCTTCTGTACCTCTGTTGTATATATTTTGCTTAACGTCACCCAAAAGGTAGTATCCGCTACGTGGATATTCGCCGCCCTTAAAAAGAAAGTAGTCCTTTATTATATCCATCCAAACGCGCTTGTAATCCTGTATTTCATCAATAAAGATTACATCATATCGCTCCGTTGACTCACTATGCTCGGCAAAAAGCCCGTAGTTGTCGAAATAACGAGCGAAAAACTGTTCTTCGGTCTCTCCTTCCCCTCTTCGAAAATCAATCCCGAGATTATTCAACTGGAATTTAATGAATTGATGATAGTTAAGTATCGTAAAGGCAGACCAACTGAAATCCTCGTATACTTGCTGTAATTTATCGTGAATAAAATTCTTAAGTGTAATATTATAGGTGAGTATCAGTATTTTAGGATTATCTACTCCATTCCCGACCAACTCTTTATATGATTGTACGGCTTTTGCTGCGAGCATTGTTGTTTTTCCGGAACCGACAACCCCTTTAACGCGCCACTCTTTTCGTTTTGCTCCATCATAAATGAGCTCATCCTGTTTTTTTGAATACATCCGAGTTGTCGGATACTGACGTTTCAATCGCCCATCGTATCTTACGATAGGCACTCCTTGATTTTGGGTGTGCAGCGGTGGTAGGAGCAAACGATGTATACTGTTATACAGGTCATCTGTAAAAAGCTGACTGGGTCTTCTATTCGAAACGACATAAAACCTCTTCAAGGTATCAGTAAACGATTTTTCATTTAGATCATCGTTTCCAAGTAATGCTATGTTCTCAATAAACTTGTTATAGCTTTTTTCATGGGCGTATGGTGAAACCAATTTATCAATGACTTGTTGATGTGATGCACAATGGAAATAAACGCCACAAGCCACAACACTCCACATCTTTGAATTCTTAATTTTCATTTCAAGCAATTCTTCTATATGGAGGTTGTACAGATTACTTTTATACTGTAGCGCTTGCTCTATCGGTGACTTAATATATGCACGCGCTTCTTTATCATTTTTGGGGAAAGCAAGATGCCAATGCTTCTTATCGTCTATTGTATACAAATCCAAATCCCAATCTTTAACCTCAATAATCATAACACCACCCCCTTTACGCATTATTATAACATCGGGGCGGTCGCCATTGAGATATGGGTTGAAATACACCTCAAAACTATCGTCAAGTGTATTCTCAAGGAAATGCAGCAGATGCCACTCGCCGGGCGTTGGCGGAGTACTAAGCATCCGAATTTTGTCTATTGGAGGAATAAATGTAGCCATAAAAAAAACAGGTTAAATGCATAAGCGCAATTTACAAAATTATTCAATGGCAGAATCATATCTGAGCGAATTTCATAAGGTATCCCAAGCTAACAAGTCTATCCTCTTTCAAAATAGCCTCCTTTTCGTACGGGCGCGATGCCGCGCCCGTACGGGTGTCTTGCCGGAGAGAGGGTGGTGATTGATGTGGTTTGAGTGAAGGCCCTATGCGTCAATCCGGGCAAGACACCGAGGAGATACTACTATGTCAGAATGTCCCAATTATTCGGGGTCGACCTCGGCTATGTCTTCGTCGGCCCCGGCTTTGGCAAGGTATTCCTCTTCGTCAATGTCATCATCGGCCCCAGCACGGTATTCCTCTTGGGCACGGTATTCTTCCTCGTCAACGGTGTCGGCGCAGGCTGCAATGTCATCTTTCTCGTCGGGCGTGCTGTCGTCGTAGGGAGAGCGGTGCTTGAACTGCATCACGGGGCTGTCGTTGTGCAGGACGGTGGCATCAACTACGGCGGTGGCATCGAAGCCTTCGAGGTACTCGGGCGCGAGGAAGCTGTTGTCCCATAGGTTGGCATCGGCGCCGCAGACAAGGTGGCACAGGCCGGTGCCTTTTTCGTCGGCGAAGCTGTATTCGCCATCGTATTCGGCTTTGACAGCGAGGTTTTGCAGCCAGATTTTGAGGTAATCGCTGTTTTGCATCGAGCCGAGGCGATGGAGCACCTTGGTGACTATCTCGTCTTTGGACGCCTGCTCGCCGTTCTCAACTTGCTCATCGCTGATGGTCGAAAGCAGCTGGCTGATGACTTTCAGGGCATAGTGTGCACTGTTGAGATTCTCGGCGGCAATCTGTGCGGCGATGGCCGACATAGCCATAATGTCCTCACGGATTGCACCCTGACGCCCCTGTTCCTTCTTATCTTCGGCTGACTTTCCCTTGTCCGACTTTTTCACCACCTTGTTGATATACTTCTCAATCCACATGGAGAGGTCTGACAGCAGCACCCGTATGCGGCCGCAGTCGGGGTATTCGCGGCCGAATTGCAGGATGAAAAGCAGCTGCTTCTGTATGCCGTTGAAGCTGCAGCATATCCTATTGTTGTAGTTATTGTTATTTTGGGCATTGTAAATTGACCTTTTGTATATCGGGGTGTTGTAGATGTACGCCAGCTTGTCGGGCTTTATCGAGTCGGTAATTATCGAATTGCTGATGCGGGTCTTGGCGCTATTGAGACGCAGGTTGAGACTTTCGAGCACGTGTTGCAGTGTGTACGAGATGCGCTCCAGCAGGTCTTTGTCGTTTGCAAAGACCTTGTAATCGTCGCGATAGCGCAGGATTTCGTAGCCATCAGTGATGCCTTCACGCTCCAAAGCCTCGTGCAGCAACACGTCCGCGTAGCCCATGACAATCTCGGCGACGATGTCGTACAAGGTGCTGCCTTGCGGCAGGCCGATGTTGCGTCCCTGGCGCAGCATGGTCAGGATGCGCACAATGTCCGTCTTGACTTCGACTTCGGATGCCGTACCCTTGCGGCAAAGAGCTTTTTCGACCGTTCGCAACTCGATAGTGCCGTAGCAATTGGTAATATCCGTGACAAACATGTAGCGATAGTCCAGCGACAGCTTGACGGCCATTTGCTCGAAACGGCTCCACCAGTTCAGGATGGTTGTGGCCTTATGAAAACTCTCATTCTCGGCCTGGATGACGGGGATACCGACAGCGTGTATGTGCGGCGTCGAGCCAAAGACCTTGAAGTCGTCGAGTATCGCGTCCCAATGCTCCGGAGCACAAATTTCGCGCGCCAGCATATAGTACAGGAACGGATTGGACAGCGACAGCACGCGCACTGCATAACGGCCGTCCTTGTTGAGCATAATGTCATAATTGGCATCGGCCATATCCTCGGGGTTGACTTTATTCACACATTTGTCAATGGGGGTATCGCCGATGTGCTCGCGAGCAAACGCCAGTACGGGGTCAAAATTGAGGTACTCCGGCATCTCGGTAGTGACATACCGGTCGTTCTGCATGAGGAAGTCGAGGGCTTCGCCTGCACTGAGGTCTAAAATTGTCTTGGTCTTTTTGTTGGTCATATTATGCTATTTATTTTAGTCTATAGAATTGTGTTTGTGCCTTTATATACCCTCGGGGTACGGAATGTAAATGGATTTTTGAGTGAATTTTACACGCCGTCCGTATAGGTTTCACATCGGTAATCAATCGCATGTATTATAAAAACAAAACATCGCCACCGGGCTTGTCCCGATGACGATGCAAAGTTACCGCGCGTGCGCGAACTCTATGTTCGCACCTTGCCGTATCCCACCGTCATATCGGCGAGGGTTCGTACTATTTTGTCTCGTAATTCTGTGGGACTAAGGACTATAAGCGCAGAATTGTAGGACATAAGCTCGCGGATAAGTTCGTAATTTTCTTTGCAGTTGATGCGGAAAAAGTGCCCGCCGGTAAGCGCCGGATACTTTTGCCGCAGCTCGGCATCGCGCTCGCCGCGGAGCTGCGTCTGCGAAACATGCAACGGCTTGCTCCGGACATATTCAAAGGCTACATCGTTTGTCCAAAACACAATTTCCAGCACCGGATTATGCTTATAGTACGTCATACCGATGATGTCATCGAAATGTTCGCTCAAATCTCCGTCATAGGGCTGATACTTTATTCCGGGGAGCATCTTCAGTTCCGAGATGCGGTCAAGGGCGAAGGTGTACAGTTTCTTTTTGTCAACAATAGTGCCGAGCAAGAACCATCTGCGATTGTACTCCCTGAGTAATAGTGGGTTGACGCGAAACGATTTCCGGCTGTTCGGGATGTCGTAATTGTAATGCGTAAACTCGACCACCACTTCCTGTGATATGGCAGTAAACAGCTCGCCGAGTATATTAGACTCTCCTAACGGATTGCGTGTAAAGGATATAATTTCGCGATGGTCTTCGTCACCGATGTTCACCGATTGGCGCAGTCGCTCGAGGGCAGCGAGATTGGGTAGACCGTCAAATCGACCGATCATACGTATTGTTTCGCGAAGCATCAGCTTTTCGTCATCGTTCAGCTCTTGCTTGAATATCGTGAAGCCCTCATTGGCGTAGCGCAGGCATCGCTTGTTGCAGTCATCCGTATAGCGTTCTATGTCGGCACCGAAAGGGCCTTCCTCCAAGTACTTAATATCTTTTTCGATAGTGCGACGGCATACACTACCACCATCGGCGTCATACTCGACAAGACGCTCGTTGATATACTCGGTCATATCGGCAATCGAGTAGCTGTGATAGCGGTTGCTCAACAGGTCATCGAGCAACTTGTAGCGCGTCATCGCGTTTTTGTTGGCAGGCATAAGCGATAATCTTTAGCGACTCTTTATCGAATTATCAGTTTGGCCGAAGCCGGGCGACCGGCTGCCGGGTATACAGTGACGATATATATACCCGGAGCGAGTGCGGGAGCGTACACGGCCACCGAACCTGATGCGAAATCGGCATCGGCAGACAGCGCCACCGCGCCCGAAAGCGTAGACACACGCACGCGAGCCGCGCCGGAAGCATCACCGAGGACAAGGACAATATTGTCGCCCTGCTGTCCGGCAATCAGAGCGCCGTCTCGGCGAGCATCAACCATGATGTCGTCTACGGCACCCATACCGGGGTAATTGGCGGTAATCGAGCGCAAGTCAAGACGTGCACCGGTGACGCTTTTTTTGACCATAGTGAAGTACATTTTCTCGAAAGTCAGCGGATAGCGGGGTGTCAGCATCTCGGTGCCATCGCTTTCGGCAAATTTGAAGACATACTCCTGCTGCTCGGGGACGGTGGCATTGGTGAGGCTGAAGCGTGTACCCTCGGCGTCTACAAAGTCCATCTTGATTCCACTTACGACATTGTCGCGGTCGTTCATCGTCAGCGTCAGGCTGTTAGGCAGCGAGTACAGCCGTATCGAAGCGCCGGGGTTGAAAGTCACCATAGGATTGCGATTGCTCTTGAGGTCAAAGGTGAGCGAAGCGCCGCGATCCCAGCCCTCGGGGAAGTCGGTGGTGTTTGAAGTCAAATTATTGATAAGCGCCGAAGCATACTTCATTCCGAAGACCGTTCCATCGTCAAAGCGCGTGATGTCTATATCGCTTTCGGGAATTTCGACAGTCACTTCCATATTCACTTCCAAGTCTTTATATGTTCCGGTAACGGTTGCCGTACCGTTGGCCTTGCCCGTGACATATCCGTTGTCATCAATTTCGACAATACCCTCGGGTGATGCCGACCACTCGAAAGCCGAAGGATCTACATCAATATTGATGCCGCCGCAGACGCCGCACAGGCCCAACAACTGACGGCGATATTTGTCTATAAGCAAGGAGCTGTTGGCGGGCTTTACGCCGTCAATTTGAGCCAGGAACACCGGCATTTCGGCCGTTAAGGTCTTGCCTGCGGCGTTGTAAGTGGCCACAATCTTGCCCGAGACGGCATTATCGGACGCATGCAGCACGCCGTCAGCATCTACATAACCCAACTCGGCGGGGATGCACTCGAAGGTGCAATCCTTGGTGATATCCTTAGACACGATGTCGCCGTACTCATTATAAGCCATTACGCCTAAGGGCGTTGCGCCCAGCATCGGCATACGGCGGCGACGATTGGTGAAGCCTATGGACGCAGCATCGTCAGCAGCGGGCGCCGTAGATACAGCCAACATGGCATCGGCCACGGGACGTATCGACCCGCCGCGCATCGGGTAATTGAGCATCTCGCCGTCCAATGAAATGGCGGCGCTGCCACCGCTGTCAAAGTTGACCACATCATTGGCGCCATGGTCCACAAGGAAGGCGGCCATCTCGATGCAGTCTATGGCTTCGCTTTTGCCCGAACCGGCCTCGTTGACAGCCACATACAAGCGATTGCCTTCCTTATTGATACCGGCCATGGTGCGCGATGACAGCTCGTAAGAGCGACCATTGGGGTAGCTGCTACCGTTCTCAAAATCGTCATACTCGCCCTTATGCAATACTCCGTCATGGACTATGCTTACGTAGCCGTGGAAGCCCTCCATAATATTCTCGGGAATTACGCCCCAAGTCGGAGCGTCAAAAGTCTGATAAACAGTGGCAATATCGCCCACTGCCGCCTTGTCCAGGGCGTGCAATTTCTCGTTGCGAAGATACAGCACATACGTGTCCACACTCGTCTGCATCGGCTCGTCCGAAATGGCCGTCACGCGGCATCGCGTACCCTCGGGGCGGTTTACAGCCCAGCCGTCTATAGGCTGCAACGCGATATAATGGCCGGCCTCGGTCAACGTCGATGCATTGTACATATTGAAGAACACGCACGAGCCATAAAACGCATTGGCCGCGCGATTGTAGAAGTCGATATACACCTTCTCATCGCCTATCACTACATAAGGGCTGATACCGGCGCGGAACACCTCGGCATGCTTCTTATCGTCAAAGGCCAGTGTCGAGCGGCTGAACTTCGTGTAATTAGGCTGACCCTCATGGATATTCAGGCCGATGGCATAACCTCCGTCATACGAGAAGAAATCGTGGTTCCACGCCACGCACACATTATGTCCCGGCTTGGACAACTCCGTCTGGAACGTCGGAATGGTCCAGCGCTTCGTATCCGGTACTGCCATACGGCTCGGGGCCTGTTCCACCTTATTGTAAGGATTGGTCAAGTCCACCTCCACAAGCCACACTATCAGCGGCTTGTCGTGATACACCAGCTTCGAGTAAGTGATACCGGGGCCGACGTTATACATCGCCAGCGTGTCGCACACGCCCCAGTCATACTTCAATTCGGTAGTCTGTGCCTCGGCACACACCGTCGATGACAGCGCCGTTGCCGCCATCATTGCGGCCACAATTCCGCCGCCCAAAGATGCCTTCATTTGCATATCTTTAAGTCTTATAAGTCGTTTTTAGGGTGCTCTACGATAATCTAAAAACTCAAAAACGGTTCGCCCACGGCCAACGCCGCCGTTTCGCGTCCGCTTCACCTACAAAATTACTCATTTTCCGCGAATACTCACTCCCCACCTTGACATTCATCGCTTATATCTGAATTGCGAGCGTTTTACGCTATTGCATTTATATATTGTATAGGCCGGCGGAAAATTAAGCAGCGGGGAAGCGAAACGATATCGCCTCCCCGCCGATATGGCTTGCGAATTTTAGTCCAAGATCACTTAGAATATAATCTCCGGTCGGTTGACTGGTCAGTCCTCAAGGTAGTAGACGACGGTGGAGACTACGCGGACGTTCTTCATGTAGGGCTTGCCGGAGTCGAGGTCTTCGATGGAGAATTGGCCTTGGCTGGCGGTCTTGATTTTGCCGAGGGTGGATTCGCTGTCTTTGGCGAATTGGGCGGCAGCTTCGCGTGCGCTCTTAGTGGCTTGGGCTATCATCTCGGGCTTGATGCTATTGAGACCGTTGAAGGTGTAGTTGACGTATGTGCTCGAGAAGGGGATGCCGCGTGCAAGCAGTACGCCTTGCTTGTCGACCATGGCGTAGACGTCATCGACCTTGGAGGTGTTGACGTTGACCGTGCCGGTAAGGGCGTAGCGGTAGTTGCGGTTGGTTTCGCCGTAGCGTTCGGCCTCGGGTTCGTACACCGATGGTGTGCCGAAGGTGATATCCGCCTCGGCAATGCCACATTCTTTGATGAAGGCTTTGACGGTGGCGTTTTTGTCTTCGAGTTGGGCGTATAGAGCCTGTAGATCGTTGCCTGTGATGGTATAGCTTACGTTCCAGGAGGCATTATCGGCCTTGACTGTGCGTTCGGCCAGGCCGCGGACGCTGACTTCGCGGTCGCGGAATGCGAAGTTGTCGATGCCGGCTTTGAGTGCAAAGCCGCTGATAATGATGCCGACAGCGATGAGCAGCGCCGGAAGTGCGGAGGAGAATTTTTTGCAGTCCATAATTAGAATTATTAGAGTTTAATATAGGTATTTGTTTCGTGTCGGTGATGTTCGCCGGGGGGGTCAGTTGAGCACTTTGTATCCGGCATCGCGAAGGCCTTGGCGTACTTGCTCGATATGCTCGGCGTTGCGCGTCTCCATATCTATGCGCAGTGTGCAGCCGTTGATTTCGACCGAAGCATCGAGGCGTTCGTGTGTGACGGAGATGATGTTGCCGCCGAGTTGGGCGATGACGCCGCAGACGCCGGAGAGCTGGCCGGGCTTATCGGCGAGGTTGATGATGGCGGTATAGAAGCGGCCGCTCTTGACCAGACCGCGTGTGATGACGCGGTTGAGCGTATTGACGTCTATATTGCCGCCCGATACGAGGCAGCAGACCTTCTTGCCTTGGACGGGCAGTTTGTCAAACATTACGGCAGCAACGCTGACGGCTCCGGCGCCCTCGCTGACCAATTTCTGTTTCTCGATAAGGGCGAGTATGGCCGCAGCCACTTCGTCATCGCTGACGGTGACGACCTCGTCCACATACTTCTGACAGAAGGCAAAGGTGTTGACACCCGGTTCTTTGACGCAGATACCGTCGGCAATGGTGGCCACGCTGGGCAGGTGCACGGGATGTCCTTCGTGCAGCGACTGATACATCGAGGGAGCGCCTTCGGCCTGTACGCCGTAGACTTTGATGCCCGGGCGCAGGGTTTTGATGGCAAAAGCCACGCCCGAGATCAGACCTCCGCCGCCTATAGGCACCACCACGGCTTCAACTTCGGGCAAGTCTTCGAGTATCTCGAGACCGATAGTACCCTGTCCGGCAATCACCAATGGGTCGTCAAATGGGTGCACAAAGGTGTAGCCATATTGCTCCTTGAGTTCGAGCGCCTTGGCGTAGGCGTCATCGTAGACGCCGGGCACAAGGCATACCTCGGCGCCATAGCCCTTGGTGGCTTCCACCTTGGATATGGGTGCGCCGGCGGGCAGGCATATCAGCGACTTGATGCCGTTGTGTGTAGCGCCCAGGGCAACACCTTGCGCGTGGTTGCCGGCCGAGCAGGCAATGACACCGCGTGCCTTTTCCTCGTCGCTGAGCTGCGAAATTTTATAGTAGGCACCGCGAAGTTTGAATGATCCGGTCAGCTGCAGACACTCGGGCTTGAGCCACAAATCGACCCCGGGTTTGAAGTTGGTCGCATGTACCAGCGCCGTATGGCGAGCCACGCCGTTGAGTACGCGCGCAGCATTGAATATCTCGTTGATTTGCAGCGGCTCGGCTGCATGTTTTGTGGTATTTTCGGACATATTTGCTGTCTTAGGTATTTATAAAATGAGGAAGGGCGTTATATAACGCGACAAAAATAATCATTTTTTCTTGGTCTTTGTTCGTGTCGTCTGCGTTTTTTTGATAATTTTGCACCCGATAGCCGGGGCACACGCTTCTGCAGTATAAATATACACTCAAGACTATGTACAAAATTGTAAGCAAAGAATATTTCAGCCCCAAAGTCGTTAAGTTGGTGGTAGAGTCTCCGGAGATAGCGCGAGCACGCCGTCCGGGGCACTTCGTCATCGTACGCTGCGGCGACAAGGGCGAACGCATACCCCTGACCATAGCCGATGCAGACATACCGGCAGGCACCATCACCCTGGTGGTGCAGGATGTCGGCTTCAGCACCCACGCCATTTGCGGCCTCGAAGTCGGCGACAGCCTCACCGATGTGGTGGGCCCGCTGGGCAAGGCTACACATATCGAAAATTTCGGCACCGTGGTATGCTGTGGCGGCGGTGTGGGCGTGGCTCCCCTGCTGCCTATTATCAAGGCCATGAAGGAAGCCGGCAACCGCGTCATCTCGGTATTGGCAGCCCGCACGCGCAACCTCATCATCCTCGAAGATTATGTGGCGCAATACTCTGACGAGACCATCATCATGACCGATGACGGAAGCTACGGAATCAAGGGCTTGGTCACTGTCGGCGTACAGTCGGTGCTTGACCGCGAGCACGTGGATCAGGTGGTCACCATCGGCCCGGCCATAATGATGAAATTTGTTTCGAAACTCACGGCACAATATAATGTCCCCACGATATGCTCGCTCAACACCATTATGGTGGATGGTACGGGCATGTGCGGCGCCTGCCGCGTCACCGTAGGCGGCAAGACACGCTTTGTATGCGTTGACGGCCCCGAGTTCGATGCTCATCAGGTGGACTTTGACGAGATGCTGATGCGTCTGCACGCATACGATTAATACATCCATCCCCCTCCAAAAAAAAGTTTCACAGAATATCCGAAACATATACTGCAATGTCAGATAACCAAGAAAGCATACAGCAGCTGACCGACCGCGATGCCGCATGGCGTGCCGAGCTGCGCAAAGCCATAGCTACACCGCAACGCACCGTCATTCCCCGTGTGCGCATGACCGAGCTCGACCCGGCTTATCGTATCACCAACAGCGAGGAGGTGGCCCAAGGTCTCACAGCCGAACAAGCCCTCGTGGAAGCCTCACGATGCCTCGACTGTCCCAACCCCACTTGCGTCACCGGATGCCCGGTCAATATCAATATACCGTCCTTTATCAAAAACATCCAGCGCGAGCATTTCGATGATGCCGCGCGCGTACTACGCGACACATCGGCACTGCCCGCCGTCTGCGGCCGCGTATGCCCGCAAGAGCGCCAATGCGAATCGCAATGCATCTACCATAAGATGAAGAAAGAGCCCATAGCCATAGGCTGGCTCGAACGATTTGCAGCCGATGCCGCACGCCGCGAGGACAAAGGCGAACACACCGTCACGGCTCTGGCAGCCGATGCGCCGCGCATAGCCGTAGCCGGCTCGGGTCCCTCGGGATTATCTTTTGCCGGAGCAATGGCCGCGTTGGGATACCGCGTCACCGTCTTCGAAGCTCTGCACGAAATAGGCGGCGTGCTCAAGTACGGCATACCCGAATTCCGCCTGCCCAACGAAATTGTAGACTACGAAATCGCCAACCTACGCGCCGCCGGAGTCGAATTTCACACCGATACCGTCATCGGCAAGACCTTGAGCTACGAAGACCTCAAGGCCCAAGGCTTTGTCGGACTCTTTGTAGCCAGCGGCGCCGGATTGCCCCGCTTTATGGGCATACCGGGCGAAAACCTCATAGGCATTATGTCCTCCAACGAGTACCTCACGCGCATCAACCTCATGGGCGCAGGACGTCCCGGATATGCCACCCCCGTACGCCGCGGACACACCGTAGCCGTCATCGGCGGCGGCAATACGGCCATGGACTCGGTGCGCACCGCCCTGCGTATGGGCGCCAAACGCGCCGTCATTGTCTACCGCCGCGGCCTCGAAGAAATGCCTGCACGCGCCGAGGAAATACACCACGCCCAACAGGAAGGTGTCGAGTTCATGACCCTGCACAATCCCGTGGAATATCGCGGCGATGAACACGGCCAAGTCACCACAATGATACTTCAGCCCATGCGCCTCGGCCTACCCGATGCCGGCGGACGTCGCAGCCCCGAACCCGATATGGACAAACCCCTCGTCGAAATGCCCGTGGACGAAGTCATCGTCAGCGTCGGCGTATCGCCCAACCCGCTGATTCCGCACAGCATTCCCACACTGGACACGACACGTCGCGGAACCATAGCCGTGGGCGCCAACAGCGGCGAAGACGGCAACGACGGACTTCAGTCATCGATACCCACCATCTTTGCCGGCGGCGACATCGTGCGCGGCGGCGCGACGGTCATCCTCGCTATGGGCGATGGTCGACGTGCGGCTGCACAAATGCACGCCTATCTGACGGCACACAAGGCATAAAACCCCTGCAACACAAGCGCAAAGCGGCAGCATCCACCCCTCCGGATGGTGCCGCTTTGCGTTTGTGCACACGCTAACACTCTCATTATAGCTATTATAGCTGTTTTAGCCATAATAGCCATTATAGCCATAATAGCACAATCTGCGTCCGGCTATACGTTAATTTATGTTATTTATAGGTACTATGTATTGCAAGGTATTATATAAATATCTAATTTTGCATCGTCAATATAAAACAAACGCTCTACACTCATGGCAACAAGCACCGACAATATGAAGGCGCAGATGCGCAAAGGAATGCTGGAATACAGCATATTACTATTGTTGCAGGGTGGCGATGCATACGCCGGCGAGATAATACAGGGGCTCAAAGACGCACACCTCATAGTGGTCGAAGGCACACTATACCCACTGCTGACGCGTCTGAAAAACGATGACATTCTCACCTACCGTTGGGAAGAATCGTCCTCAGGTCCACCTCGCAAATACTATACCCTCACCGATCGGGGTCGCGACGTATTGGCTGCGCTCACCACAGCTTGGTCGGAAATAGCAACATCCATCGAAATCCTTAGAAACAAGCAAATATGAAAAAATCATTCTCAGTCAACATCGACGGACGCCTCTTCAACATCGATGAAGACGCATACAACCTGTTGCAATCCTACCTTCAGCAACTGGGCACGGCATTCGGCAACGGCAACGACTCGGACGAGATAGTCCGCGACATCGAAGCCCGCGTATCCGAACATCTGGCCGATATGTGCCCCTCGACAGTGATCACCATCAAAGACATCAACGCCGTCATAGATATCATCGGCCGCCCCGAACAAATAGGCGCCGAAAAAAACGAGGATGCCGAAGCCTCTGCGGACAAAGCGACAGAGAGCGTAACGCCGCCACCTTTTAAAAATTCCGATGAGGCCGGCAAAGACCGCAAACTGTACCGCGATGTTGATGACTGCGTATTCGGCGGCGTGCTTTCAGGTTTTGCCAAATACAACGGATGGAGCATAACTACCGTGCGACTATGCGCCGTTGCATTTGCGCTGCTCACTACGGTATGGCCTTGTGTATTTGCCTATATAATTGCCTGGGTTATAATACCACCGGCGCAGACCGCCGAGCAAAAGTTGCGTATGGTCGGAATGCCGGTTAATGCCGCCACCATCGGACAGACGGTGCGCGATGCAGCCAATCGAGCCGCCGAAGGACTGAACAACTCCTTTTTCTCAATACTCGGGCGCGTCATCGCCGCCTTTGCCGGATTTATAGCCGGAAGCATCGGCATCGCATGCGCTATCGGTGCAGTATGTGCTCTGTTTCTGATAATTATGGGTGTCTTTACCTCACCCGAATGGGTCTTATCTCAATTTGATTTCAGTTTCGGGGGAAAAGCCGCAGGCAACGAATATATCGTAGGGCCGGCAATACTTTCGGTCTTTTTGGCCATCATCATTCCATGCCTTTTGGTCGTCTGGGGCGCTTGCGTGGTGCTATTCAAAGTCAAAAGCCCCTCACGCGCCACCATCATCACACTTTGCATTATCGAAGTTGTCCTGATTGCCGCCTCCATACTGATGTTCAACTACCTTGATGCAGTGCACACCGCTCATTATATCGAATACAACCGAGGCATTATGGAGACGGTGACGGTCACCGATTCCATCCCGGCAGACACCGCTACCGCGTCCGTCGCCGCACATACGGCCACAGATGCCGCTACGCATACCTCGACGCACGCCGCCACCGCCGCACACTCAGCCACATCTTCCGCCGCTGTCGGCACCTTCCTGAGCTGCGCGGTCATCACCACAGCACTTTTCTTTGCAATCTGACTACGTTATCAACCTTATACACACGATATATCGGCATACAACGAGGAGGGCGTCAACCGACGTCCTCCTTCGTTTGTTTTTGAGACGGCACCCAAATCCTGCCTCGTACTCGCAATACACTGAACAAATCACTCACAATTCACTGAATTTTCAGCCACCATATTATACATAGGGATATTACACAAAGCAAGAATCGGCCTAAAGCCGTATCAAAAGGCAATGCTGAAGTTGAGTCAGACAGAGTGGGTCTTATAGTCCGGATTATAATCCGAAAAATCCTTGGGATTGCCGTCAAAAAGCTTGAAGTTTGAATATGAATAGGTCAACGAAATCCCGTAGCGGTCAAAATTCATCAATAGGCCGCCTTCGGCTCGCCAATACGCCCAAGCCGAATTGCGGCTTCCGGCGGCAGGAGGAGCTAACGTCAGACCCGGCATAAAAAACAAGCGGAAATCGCCACCGATGCTCGGGATACGAAAAAGTGTGGGAGAGCGCAGTATCACCGAAGGCTTGAAAACAAGACGAGTGCAATATTCGTCCGGATCATATGTATCGTAATAATCATCATCCCAAGTGTAAAAAGGCCTCACCTCGCCGGCAAAACCTATGGACGCCGCCACGCCGGTATACGGCGTCGTCATCCAAGCGAGGCCGAAATGCGCTTCAAATCCGTCAGTATTGAGACCTAACTGCATATAGCCGCGCCAATGATAAGCCGAAGTCTCGTCTTGAGCTCGGCACTCATCAGCGAAGAGCATAAACAGCATTATCATAGCGATATACCTCCAAGCATGGGTCATTATCCAAGACTTTTTCATAACTTTGCGTATTGATAGGTGCTGCAAATTTATAATTTTTTCGGTGTAAAGATGCAAGATTACACACGATACGGGATTTACAAGGTAGAAAATAACAAGAACAATCAATAAGAACAATTAATAAAACATTCGAATATGAATACATTAAAATATCCGGCATTGGCGTTTTTGCTGGTTTTGTCCTTAGGGCTTCAATCGTGTCTTAACGATGATGATGATGACATCCGCGACCGTCCCACGGCCTTAGTGACCGTAGTACCTCAAGAAGACGGCGGCTTTGTGATGAATCTCGATGACGCGACTGTGCTGATTCCCACCAATATGAGCAAGTCCCCATACGGCGACAAAGAAGTACGCGCGCTGGTCAATTATGTTGAAGAGGGTAGCCGCACCACCGAACAACGCGTCCAAGTGGTATGGATTGACAGCATCCGCACCAAGATGCCCGAAAAGAGTCTGGGCAGCGCAACTGCCGATGACGAGAAGTACGGCAAAGACCCCATTGAGATTGTAAGAGATTGGGTGACCATAGCCGAAGACGGATACCTAACACTACGCTTCCGCACCATTTGGGGCGACCGTGGCATCAAGCACGCTATCAACCTCATAACCGGCACCGATGCCAAGGATCCTTACGTACTCGAGCTAAGGCACAACGCCCACGAGGATGTTGACGGCGTAATGGGCGATGCGCTCATAGCTTTCAATCTCAACAGCATAGACTTCGGAGACAAAGACACGGCAAAATTCACGCTGAAATGGCAATCATTTTCCGGCAGCAAGTCCGCCACCTTCGAACTCAAAAAACGAGTAGTATCTTCCACGCCTCAAGGCATGGCTTATAGTTTATATGTAGAGTAATATTCATTAGCTCGTCCGAAAAACGATGGTTGGGGCGGGTCGCGAAAGACAGCGGCTCGCTCTCAACGTCAAAAATCGGGGCTCGGCTCAGGCACGACATCTATGCCAAACATCGGCACGACACACGACAACGAATTACAGATGGCGATGCGTCTGCGTCAAGGCGACCGCACGGCACTTCGCGCGGTGTATGACGCATACGCACGCTACCTCACCGCCGTATGCGCTCGATATATTGCCGATGACGAAGACGTCAAGGATGTCCTTCAAGAGGCTTTCATACGCATACTTGATGCAGCCGGGTCGTTTGAGTACCGCGGAAGCGGATCTTTCAAGGCGTGGCTGACACGCATCGTGGTCAATCAGGCGCTCAAGCATCTGCGCGGCTGCAAGGCCGTATTTGTGCCGCTGTCACCCGGGCAGGAAGACCTCGCCGAGGAAGACCCGGACACAGACCAAGTTCCGGCCGAAGTGATACACAGGATGATACGCGAGTTGCCTGATGGTTATAGGGCCGTATTCAACCTATATATTCTCGAACAGCGTTCGCATAAGGAGATAGCAGCTCTTCTCGGCATCTCCGAAAGCACTTCCGCCTCGCAACTGCATCGCGCCAAGGCCCTACTCGCATCCAAAATCAACAAATACCGAACCGCACAATATTCCGTCTAATGAAAGAAGATTGGCTTAAAGACATACGCGACAAAATGTCCGATTACGAAGCCGAAGCGCCGCAAGATTTGTGGGCTCGCATCGACTCGACCGTTGGTCGCCGACAGCGGCGTAGCCCATGGCTACGCATAGGACGTTATGCTGCGGCCGCCGCGGCTGTGGTGGCTGTCGTCATCGGAGTGCACCTATTGCAGTCAGATAATACCTTGGAAGTATCCGGCGGCACCGGGAACAGCGCTACGGCTCGAGTCGGCACATTCACAAGCGGCACTCCTGACGCCACTGATCGCATCCTTGACACGGAAGACAATAGCCCGACATCCGAGGTACGTGCCTCGGACTTAGCCCGAAACGCGTACACCTCACTCACCCAAGCTGAGGAGGAAAGCAAGGCCAATACATTACCGGCATCTGTCAAGTCCTGCGGCGAAGGCTCACTCGCGCCGTCAATCAAGGCAAAGGAACCTGACACCGAGACGATTGCGCACCCGCTCCCGGCCATCCAATCCGAGACAAGCCGAAACAAGACAAATACCTACCCGGGCAAACAGCGCGAAAAGCAACAGCCGCAGCAGTCGCAAGAATCGGGGCGTCTGGCCGCTTCGATATACACCACAGCCGGCACAGGAGGCTCTTCGATGCAACGCTACGCATCTTTCGGCCTGATGGGCATTGCCCCGGATAATGCCAACTGGGAGGAAGACCCTCGCATGGGAATGCTCGTATCCAATCAGGGGCGCGTCTCCGACCGACGCGTGCGCCATCGCTTACCGGTACACGCAGGGGCATCCGTAGCATACCGCATCAACAACCGCATATCCGTCGAGGCCGGCATCGCATACTCGTATCTCTCGGCCGACATTCACGAGGGCAGCGATGCATATTATTTTGCCGGGGATCAAAGCCTCCACTACATCGGCATTCCCGTGGGCATACGACTGCGTGCCGTATCGTGGAAGAATTTCGATGTATATGTCGGCGCCGGATTCGAGGCCGAGAAATGCGTATCGGGCACACTGAAAAAAGCCTATGTCATCAATGGCCAAACACGTGACGACGGACGCGAGAGCATCACAGTCCGTCCGCTGCAGTGGTCCGTAAATGCCGCTGCCGGCGTGCAGTACAACATCTCGCCGCAGGTAGGAATATATGCCGAACCGGGCCTAAGCTACTACTTTGACAACGGCTCGGACATCGAGACAATTTACAGCGAAAAACCTCTAAACTTCAATCTCAACGTCGGACTGCGAATCAGTTTCGGCAACCGATAAACAACCACATCTCTAATAAAGCATTGTTATGAAAGCGACTACACTAATTTTCAGCCTCGTAATAGCGACACTAATGGCCGGATGCATATCATCGGCGTCCACAGCATCGACAACAGCCTCACCGGCAGTCGAGGCTCAGCAACCCTATGCAGTCCCCTACACCATCGCACAAGGATACTTTGTACGCAACGACGTAGACAGCCTCCCATCCAATCGCATCATCACGCGCGAGCAGTTTGATTCGCTCTTCGGTATGGCTGCCGTCATGGGCGAAAATGGTATGCCGACATCCATAGACTTCGACCGCCAATTTGTAATCGCCGTTGATGTCCCGGTGACCGATCGTATCACGTCTATCATCCCCGAAAGTCTCGAATTTGTCCCGGCACCTCTAAATCCGAGCAGCATGCAAGCCAAAATCGTGGCAGGGTCAACCATTGAGTTCACTTACAAGGTACAAATCGGCGCACCACAGTCGTTTAGCACTCATCCGGTGCTGATACTCGTCGTTGACCGTCGCTATAATGCTCCGGTAGTCACTCACCGATGCATATCCTTCTTATCACACTGATTTTCATAAATTAAAACGGCCGGCTCGTGCCATACCGAGCCGAGCGGCTTGCCGTCCGGTGCTGCGAGGCGACAATCTCCGGGTCATTACCGTTCCGGACGGCCTGAGTAAGCACATCCATAATCTCGTGTTTGTTACCGAAGTCGGCATTCGGCCGACTCATAAGCTCGGAAACGACGCCGTTCACTTCGCGTGGATGAAGGATATAAGTATCCTCGGAATAGTACGTCACGTTCCTAAAAATGCAATTCCCATAAAACACGATGACCGAATATATTGGTATATCCGGGTTTTGCGTCAAACGACTGCGTAACGCCCTGATATGGCCGTTGTTCTGCATTATGGGATTGTAAAAGCGGCTCTTAAGTCGTCCGTAAGCCAGGACTTTGGTCCAGTATCGCTGACCCTCGTTGCCGAAAATCCATCCGCCATAATCCTTGACCTCGAAGACGATAAGTCCGGCACTTGTAGCCACGGCCAAGTCTATCTGCGTATACTCGCCATTAGGTTTTTGGAGGTATATGTCGTGAAATATTGCTCGCGGATTGACACCCATCTTCAGAAGTTTCAGCACGAGACGACGCTCCGAGCGCTCGCCCCTGGACAGCGATGTCGCCTGCTCAATGAGCTCGTTGTTACGGGCATTGACGTAACACCGATACGCAACGGCCGCGACGATTCCCAAAAATAATATCACCTGTGCAGCAAGCATATTATCAGTATCTTCTTAGCATTTCGCAATCCCTTAAATCCGGAATAAGACAATTCTCATATTATTTCTTTAGTTCGCGGGACGGAGGAGGAAGGGCAGCGGGTCGCGAAGACGAAAAGGCGGATTGGCTCGCATTTGCTTGAGGGCTGAAGCGGCCTGTGATTGGTCGTCATAATCCTGAGCAACAACATAATAGTACGGCTCGGCTGTCTGCACCAAGAAGGCGTTGGCGTAGCCTTTGTCGCGCAGGCGCTGACGCATAGAATTGGCGTTGAACAACTGTTTGAACTGTCCGACTACGAGGTTGTAATTTTTCAATTTATTGGGTACACTGTCGCCGGGCGTGATATATACGCGCTGGATACGCGTAGCCACGGTATCGCCGCCGATGACCGATTCGGAGACACGCATATCGCGACGATAGCGACCGTAGATGGTTTGGTCAAACTCGAGGTGTGTGGTGTCACGTGCTGCCTGTGTACGCTCGTAGGCGGTGCGATAGTTTTTCTCGGTGGTTTTACACGAGGGTATAAGTATGGCGGCCAAAGCGATTATGGCCAAAATGCCGTACAGTTTCATTCGTCCTTGTTTGTTATGAAGTTCGTGTCCTATTCGTTATGGAGTTTCGGTATTACTCAAATAATTTTCTTGCCCAATTCGATGACCTGCAAGTCGCGCATCTCGGCGCCGTCGATGGTGAGGCGTACCAGGGTGCGCACCTGCTGCCAGCCCTGAGTGCCGGCAGCGCCGGGATTGATATGCAGCACGCCGAGGCTCTTGTCGTACATCACTCGTAGAATATGACTGTGACCATCCACCATCAACTGCGGCCGGGTACGCCGCAGCAGCGCATACATCCCGGAGGTGTAATGTCCCGGGTAGCCGCCAATATGGGTGAGTACCACGTGCACTCCCTCGACTTCGAATTGCAGCAGCTCGGGGCATACACGCGCCACATCGCCATGGTCGATATTGCCGCGCACGGCACGCACCACAGGCCCTATGGCCTGCAGCCGAAGCAGCAAGCCGATATCGCCGATGTCCCCGGCGTGCCAAATCTCATCGCAGTCCTTGAAATGGACAACGTAGCGATCGTCCCACGTGCTGTGCGTGTCCGACAGTATGCCTATACGTTTCATCCCTGATATTGCTATATTTGCGGCTACGTCGGCCGACGGCATTTGTCTGCCGACCCGCCCGCCGTAGCCGCTTTCCATTGTTATGTCTGTGTATTCTGACGATACGTCAGCAGCTTACTTCATCTTCTTGGCCGTTGCGGCAGGCACTGCATCGCGGTGCACGTAGATGCCGACAGTCTTGGCCAGGAAGAAAGGCTCGCTCACGTAGATATATCCGCCATATACCTGATTGGTATCCCACGAATTTTTGACCTTATAGTAGCGATTGCCGTTTTGGTCGGTGGCTATGCCCACAATTTCCATGCCGTGGTCATCGGTAGTCTCCTGGCTGTCAAACATATCCTGGCGCAACTCTTGGGTCACGGCAATTTCTTCCACCGGGCCTTCGAAATTGTACTTTTCGTTTTGGCGCTCTTTGTCGCTCAGAGTGACCCAGCGCGACAGCTCGGTGCCGTCCATATCGCCCTCGGTCTTACCCTTGGGCATCAGAGCCACACCCTTGGTCCACTTGAAGCCGCCTTCGCTGACATCGGCAGCCCATGCCACGGGATAGCCCTTCGAGATAGCGTTGTCCACTACGGCTTTCATCTCGTCCATAGGCACATTGAAGTATCGTCCGGCCAGCCAATTATCGGGCACTTCGAGCGTAAAATCCTCATAAAAAGGATGGTGTGTAAACGATGAAATAGCTACATAGTCATCAATGCGGATGGGCAGGGAGGCGGCAAAACTCTGCGGTGTATACTTCTTGCCGCGATAGGTGAACGTCTCGGGCAGCTTGCCCAAGTAAGCATCCAGCACACCGCGTACGGCCGTGCGCCATGCCTTCGAAATCTTCTTATTGGGTTTCTTGACCACGACTTTGAGCATCTCGGCCAACATCCCGTCCAATTCGCCATGGACGTGCTTATCCTCGCCGTATTGCAGGCCGGAATAAACCTCCTCGGGTACGGCGCCGTACTTTTTCCAGACGTAGGGGACGTCCAGCAACGATCCACCCGGGGCGAAGTTCACATCACCGTAATTGCGGACAAAACGCTCGCACTTTTCATCGTAAGTATGCCATACGGTGAACATCTCGCTCAGGTCCAGCGAGTCGCCGCCCTGTCGCATAATTTCGTCTTCGAAGAACGATGTGCCGGCAAAGCACCAGCATGTTCCCGATTTGTTTTGATCCTTGACGCTCGTGGTCTTGACCGTGTACACATCCGTGAATTTGAAGCCCTTGACGCTGTCTGTGGCCACGCTGTCCGCGTCTGTGGCGGCATACAGCGGCACCATCGCCATCAGCGCCGCTCCCGTGAGGATTGTCTTTATCATAGCTATTATCAGTATTTTATGGCGCAAGTCCTACGACTTCTGCCATCGTTTTTATAATTCCTTTGCGTTACGCCCCCAAAATTACGCATTTTTCTCTAATGCCGCAAATCCCGCGGAAACCGTTTGAAATTACCATTGTGGCAGGCAGCAGAAGTCTCTCTAACTTGCACACAAATCCTAAAGTTGCGTATATTTATGCATCATAATACTCTGACGTTTCGAGGTTGGTAGTGACCTGCGATACTATGTAGACGTACATAGCAACCACTATATGTGTTGCACCGATGAGGTCTTGTTCTGTCGCGGTATTGGATTCATGCGCTTCTTCGTTACGCCAACGGCGCAAGTTCTCCAAGAAGGTGTTGAATTGCTTGTACACGGGTTGTGGATTGTTGCGTAGTCCTCGCAGAGCACTGAATGCGAATATCGCATCCGTGAACGTGGCGTTTTGCCCCTCATTTCTGGCTTGAATCTGTGTGCCGTTCATAAGATAGTACAACTTCTTGAGGAACGGTTCATAGTTGCCTACAAGACTGGTGAAATGTCGGCGACGATCCACAAAACGCAGGTTCGGCGCACGGTAGACCTGATTCAGAGAGTCCATCACGATGTCATTGATGCCGTCGAGATTAGAAACAGACGGTGCTTGAATCACTTTGAGCATCGTAGAAATTACTTCTGTGAGCGGGCTGATATAACGGCTGAGTTCTGCAAATGTGTTCTCCATTGCAGCATTGATGGCCGCATGAAGCGCGTCAATATCCAGCGGCAAATTGCGGTCGTGTGCCGTGTTTTTAGCCAACAGGTCGGAAACACCACGCACAAACTCTTTGGAGAAGTTAGAACCTTCGTTGACCTCTTTCAAGAGCGTGAAGAACTTGTCTATCTGCCCCCCGGCTTTTTGCATGATTTTGTCGATGATGAGGCGCGACAAGGTCTCCGGGCTGTTGTTGGCGCGGAACGCATTTATTAGCTCTGTGTCTACCTGCAACTCATCGATGATATTTCGGATAATCTTGTCGTTCTCGTCCAGGTAGCCCTCCCATGGTTCATTGACGATGTTCAGCAACTCTTGAAGTGATTTCGATTCATCAGCTCGTGGTGTGTTGATGTCACCGATACGGGATGATTGGAGTGTGGTCGATTCATCTTCAAGCGGGAGGTTTCCCTCGAAGCTCATTTGCAGACGGAATTTGTTGAGATCCACCTTTTCCAATATTTCCATCGGCAGAGTTTCCTTGGTGTACGGCAAGGCCTTATAAAGCACCTTGTAGAATACATAGTGCCTTTCAAGGTCGGGGTCTATGAACTTCATGAGCTGTGCCATAAAGCCATAACTGCGAATGTAGCGGTTGACGAGTTTGCGGAATTTCTCTTTGTCGGCATCTGCCATCGGCATTACACGCTCATTGACAATCGCTTTGACGAGAGATGGGACAGCTTGCGCCGTAGCCTTATTGAGCAAGGCTTTTACGATATTCTCTTCTTCCGCCTCGTTGTAGACTTTATATTGCTCAATCTCGGCGATGAATGAATACAGCCTCTGCACGTCGACATCCCCTTGCAGCTTGGTCTCCTTATAGTAGCGTTGGAATGCCTTTTGTACATCGGTCGCATTGTTGCGGAAGTCGAGTACCATTGTATCCTCTTTCATCGGAGGACAGCAGCGGTTCAAACGGCTGAGGGTCTGTATGCACTGTATGCCGCCAAGCATTTTATCCACATACATTGTATGCAGCAATTTTTGGTCGAAGCCTGTTTGGAATTTGTCGGCAACGATAAGGATGCGGTATTCCGGCTCCTCAAAGATGTCGCGAATACGGTTGTCCTTGATGCCGTAACCATTCATTTTGTCCTCCGTATAGCTGACCCCGTCACATTCGACGGTGCCGGAGAATGCTACAAGCGTTTTTATCGAACCGTTGTATTCCTTTTGGATAATGCGGTCGATAATCTGCTTGTACCGCACAGCGGAAAGACGAGAGTCCGAGACGACCATAGCCTTGGCTTGTCCGCCAATCTTATGTATGGACGTACTGAAGAAGTGCGCGAGCATCACACGAGCCTTCTTCTCCATGTTGTATGGGTCTTTGTTGAGGGCTAACAGTATGAGTCTTATCGATTTCCGTTCTTCGTATTCTTTTGAGGCTTCATCTTCCGGCAATCCGGCTTTTGTCACATACTCGTACATCGTGTCGAAGGTGGTGTAGTTCTGCAACACGTCGAGAATGAATTTCTCGTCGATAGCCTGCTTCATCGAATAGTAGTCGTGAGCCTTCCAGTTGCCATTTTCGTCCTTCTCGCCGAATAGGGCGTAGGTTTTGTCCTTCGGTGTCGCAGTGAATGCGAAGTATGAGATGTGAGACATCTCTTGACGCATGGCCTGCAGGAATGCGAGCATTGCGTCCATTTCGCTTTCGTAGTCCCCCGCCTTGAATTTTTCGGCATATCGGCGCAGTTCCTCATCTGTCGAAAGAGCGTTCACGAGGTCTTTGGCGCTCTCGTTGCCGATAGCCGTATGCGCTTCGTCAACAATGATGGCGTATCTGCGAGCCGAATCACGTTTCAAATGGTCGAGCGCGTATGCGAATTTCTGCACGGTGCTGACGATGATGCGTTTGCCGTCGTTAATCGCGTCGGCAAGGTTCTTGGAGCCTCGGCGAATGTCACTGACCGTCCCGGCTTCTGTCTCAAAGTTGTTGACATCGTCTGCCATATTGGCATTCAGCACAATGCGGTCTGTCACCATAATAATGCTGTCGAAGATAGGACGCATTTCGCGGTCGGTGAGATTGGCAAGCTGATGCGCGAGCCAAGCCATGGACTTGGTTTTGCCGCTGCCGGCAGCATGTTCGATGAGATAATTCTTACCTGCGCCGTTCTCTCGCGACCACTTGCAGAGGTTGCGCACTGCGCGGAGTTGGTGGAAACGTGGGAAGATCGTAACCTCGCGCTCTTTCCCGGTTTTCTTGTCACGCTCCTTGTATTGCTTTATGAAGTGCTGCAAGATGTTTAGCAAGCTGTCAGCTTGCCAAATCTCTTTCCAAATATAGCACGTGGGGTAATCGCCTTCAACCGGCGGATTGGTGCTGTCGCGGTTGAACGGCAAGAACGTTGTCGCTTCGCCGCGAAGCACGGTCGTCATAAACGCATAATTGTTGTCGATGGCGAAATGCACGAGAGCTGTTTTCAGTAGCCGGTTCTGTGGGTTACGGTCTGTGCTGTATTGATGTATGGCGTTGACGTATGTTTGGTCGGTTTGCTCGTTCTTTAGCTCGGCGGTGATAATGGGTATGCCGTTGACGAGGATTGCGAGGTCAAGCTCGTTCTTGTTGTAGGGCGGCAGGTTGCTGTATCGCAGCTGGCGCACCACCGAAAAACGGTTTTGCCGGTAAAGCTGCATGAACTCGCTGTCCTCATCGTCATACTCGGGCTTGAATTGCACGAGCTTAATCTTAATGCCCTGTATGTTCAGCCCTTTCAGCAGCAAGTGCGAGAGCTTCGTGCCTTTGTCTATTCGGCTGTTGAACTCCTTGACGACAGCCTCGAAAGCGGCATCTTCGCCGCCGAAGCGGTCAACGAGCCGCTGCCACTTGGAGGGTTGAGCCTCAATGAAGCGGCGAAGCATTGCGCGGTCGCAGAGCGCGTCGATATCGAAGTCGGCAGATGTGCGCTGATTGTAAAGCGGACTGTTGGCAAGGTAGTCTGCTATATGTTCCTCGAAATATGTCTCGTTCAAAATGTTCATTGTCGTATGGTTTGGAGAGATTAATAAACTTTGATTTTTCCGGTTACGGCCTCGGTGATTACAGACTGCTTGAACTCACGCAGCAACTCTATCTCGCGTTTCGCCTTAGCGATAGATGCGTCAATGCTCCCACACTTCCCATCAAGATACTTGACAATCGCCTCCTGCTCCTCAATAGGTGGTATGGCGACGCAGCAGTTCCGTAAATCCTCCATATTCATAGCAGGGAAAGTCGCTGTACGTGTTGAGGTCTTGCAAAAGTCGTCAATTAGGAAGAGGTAATAGAAGAACCATTTCCCACAAACTTTATAAACTAACGATTTACGAATCTTTAGATTCGTAAATCGTTGATTCGCAAGCGAATCAACAATTAGCATTGCATGTTCGCCAATAGTAGCAGTTGTAGCCAAAATAAAACTCCCGGCATCAAACATACCGGCTCCTTTTACGGCTTCTTCCGTGACGTATTGTTTAGCTTCTTTCAAGAACCTACCCGTATCCCGAATATCCTCCATACGATACCATGGTATTGTGCCGTCAGTCCAAAAGTCTGCATTTTGCTTTGATGGGGTATAACCGTTTCTAAACTCACATACAAAGCGAAGCCGTTTTGCTTCCCAGTGTTGGGGGATTTTGCCGATCCATTCGATGCCGGAGTCTTTGAGTGGGGCATTTGGGTTGATGCCGCGAGTGACGGCTTCGGTGATGATTGACTGCTTCAGCTCCGACAACAACGCAATGCGGCGTTCTTGCGTGGCAATGACCGCATCAATGCTCCCACACTTCGCGTCAAGATACTCGACAATCGCCTCCTGCTCCAATAGAGGAGGAACACTTGTTTTATGGTTTCTAATAATATTTTGGCTTATATTTGGCTGTCCTCCACCGGCAGAAAAGGAAATAAGATAACCTTTGGCTGCAAGAAAAGAGTAGAACGTAAACTTGGACAGTAAAAGTTTTGAACCAGAGAGTACACAACAGGCTTGGTTTACAGAGGTCTCAATATCTAATAGCCCCAACTTGCCTATAGTAGCCCCATACATTGCAACTACCAATGAGCCTTTGGGGTAAATAGTCATCCCTAATTCCTTTATGGCTTTGTCAGATATATATTTCGCCGTATTATGTATATAGCTGTCGTTTAGGTCTCCTGTTTGAAGCCAGTAATGTTCATTAATGTCGGAGTAGAAATCCGTGTTTTCTGTGCTTGGTGTTGTGCCACTTCCTATGCTTGAGAATAGATGCGCAATTTTCATCACCTCCCAGTGTTGGGGGATTTTGCCAATCCATTCGATGCCGGTAGGTTTATATTCGTCGTATCGCTTCATAGTCAATCCTCCTCCGATTTTTGGTTGTCTTCTATCTCTTTCATCTTTTGCTGCAAGAGTTTCTTGTCCGGCAAGCACAGACGGTATTCAGCCACAAGCGCAGGAGACAGCGAGCGGCTCAGGGCATACTCTACTACGTCGTTGTCCTTGTCCTTGCAGAGCAGCACTCCGATGCTCGGGTTTTCCTTCGGTTTCTTGACATCGCGATCGAGGGCTTCAAGATAGAAATTCAATTGTCCCAAATGCTCGGGCTTGAATTTCTCCATCTTCAGCTCAAAGGCGACCAAACATTGCAGCTCACGATGATAGAACAGCAGGTCTATTCTGAAATCGCTCTGCCCGACTTGCAGCCGATACTCCTGATCGATATAGATGAAGTCCTTCCCTATCTCCAGTATGAAGTCCTTCATCTGACTTATCAAAGCGGCACGGAGAGAGTTTTCGTTTCTGATAGTTTTGCCGGCAATGAACTCAAAGACGTAATTGTCCCTGAATACGGCTTCTGCACCCGGAGCCAATTCTCTCACCACCGGTGAGAGAATTTTGGTGTCGGATAGCGAGCGTTCATAGAGCGCACTGTCAATTTGACGTTCCAGCTCTCGTTTCGAGTAGTGTTCGTCGATACATTTTGTAAGGTAAAACAGCTTCTCCTCGGGAGTTTTCGTCCGGCTGAGGAGCACGAGATTGTTGGTCCAGCTGATTTCTCTCACCAGTGGTGAGAGTTTTGGTTCGTTGGCGTAAGCCTCGTAAAACTGCTTCATCCTCCACAGGTTCTTGTCGGAGAATCCCTTCAAGTCCGGGGTCTTCCGGGAGATATAGTCAGCCAGCTGCTTCACTACGCCGTCACCCCATTCAGCGGATGCAATTCGCTCGGAGATGAGTCTGCCGACATTCCAATACAAGTCGATGAGGGCGGTATTGGCAAGGCGCAGCACATTGTCCCGGGCATTGCTGATAAGCTGTGTAATTTCAGCAAATTGCGCGTTTATGGAATCGACGTGGTTTATAATGTCGCTCATAATTATTGCTCTGCTTTGAGTTGTTTGAGTTCGTTTTCAAGTTCGCTGTCGAGTGCAAACAATTCGTCGAGAATAACGGCGCGGTCACGCAGCGGCTTGTAGACGTAGAACAGTTTAGAGAATGGAAACTCGCAGCCGATTTTGTCTTTCGAGCGGTCCATCCAAGCATCGGGAACAAAGCGCAGCACCTCCTCACGGAAATACTCGTCGATGTCGGTCTTGAACGGAATGTTTTCGGTGTCGCGCAAAGCGGTATCGGGGACAAAGCCGGAATCGTGCTTGCCCGGCGTAGCGTAAATCGCGGGTGCGTTTTCGTCTGTGGACGCATAGCAACGCAGTTTCTTGATGTAGCCCTGCTGTATCTTCTTGACTTTGAGCGCAGCAAGGAGGAACGCGAAGAACTCTTCGTCGGTGCGCCGTTTGTCGATGCCGGGAATTGCGGCAACTTGGGCAAAAAACGGCAGGTCTTTCTTAGGGAAGGTTTTTTGCTGTATGGCCTCAAGGAGCTTCTCGCCCGTCTTCTCAAATACAAGGCGCAAAGGGCGTTCCACCGTCACCTTGGTGTAAAGGAAGTCTTCGCGGTCAAGCAGTTTGGCTGCTTCGACGGTCTCTCCGTTAACCTCGATTTGTGCGCTTGTGTAGTTGCGGTACATGCTAAGGATTTCGCGAGCGCCGCGTTCGCTGATTTCATAGCGTTTCTTGCCGAGGTTGCGCTGAAGCAAAGACTGATACGGCTCTTGGTAGCCGTTTATGAGCAGCACCTTGCCACGATGCGATGCCGGTCTTTTGTTGTCGAGAATCCAAAGGTATGTCTGAATGTCGGTGCTGTAAAAGAGGTTCTTCGGAATGGCGATAATCGCATCGAGGATGTCGCGGTCGAGCAGCATCTTACGGATGTTGCTCCAGCCACTGTCTGCATCGCCGTTAAACAACGGCGAGCCGTTGAGGATAATGCCGATACGCGAGCCGCTGCCGTTGCGGTCCATCTTGCTTATCATGTGCTGCAGGAAAAGCAGAGATCCATCGGAAGTGCTTGGAAGTCCGGCGGAAAAACGACCGTCCTTACGCTCGGCTTCTTCTTTTATCTGACTTTCAAACATTTTCCACTTCACGCCGAAAGGCGGGTTGGCGAGCATATAGTTGAATGTCTTGCCGACAAAGTGGTCGTCGGTAAGAGTATTGCCGACCGTGATTTGTCCGTCCTTGTTGGCGGAGGCATCGTTCATCAGCAGGATGTCGCTCTTGCAGATGGCGTAAGTCTTTTCGTTCTTCTCTTGACCGAACAGGTACACCTTCATATCGGTGCGGTCGGTGGCGTGTTCGAGGTATTCCTTAGCCACGGTAAGCATACCGCCGGTGCCGCAGCAAGGGTCATAAATCGAGAAATGCTGCCCTATGGTGTTTATCTCTTTTTCCTTGCCGCACATAACGAGCGAAACGAGAAGCCGAACAATGTCTTTCGGGGTGTAGAATTGTCCTGCCATGGTGTTGGAGGATTCTTTTGACCATCTAATTACGGTTTCAAAAGCAGTCCCCATCATGGCGTTGTCAACGACTTCGGGCCGCAGGTCTGCTTTGGTCACGAAAGCTTGTGTAACTGCAAACAGCAGCCCGGCGCGGTCGAGGCGAGTGTATATGCGCGTAAGGTCTCCGGCTTCGCTGTCCTCATGGGTGAAATTATTGAGAATATCCTTTACGTTATCAGTAAAGCCTTCGAGATATACCTTGAAATTGTCTGCGATTTCAGCCGGTGCAGCCAAAAGGGTAGACAATGTAAATTTGGAGGTGTTGTAGAACGAAAGATTATACTTGCGCATAAGGATGTCAAGCTGTATCTTGCGCACATGCTCCGGCACTTTCTCAAGTTCCGCGTCAATAATTTTCTTTTTGTCATGCAAAACGCAATCCATTCGGCGCAAGAGCGTGAACGGCAAAATTACATTTTCCACCTCCGGGTCTTCATAGACATCGCGGATTATATCTTTTATGTCCCAAATAAGGGCAGCGAGTTGTTGGGCGGTCATAATCATTTATTTTAATTACGGAGCAAAGATATATCGAATATACTCAGTTTTACTGCGTTTATTGATATAAGTTATTTGCCTTAAAAATCCTGTTTCTTATTTTATTAGCTAATTCTACTGGGAATAAGACTTTTACGTAATCACCAAGCGACAATATTTCTCTTTCGAGTTCATAATTAAAAATCACACTCAACGACAATACAGCTCCATTTTCTAATTTTTCCACTATTCGTTGGGAGTGATGTAGCGGTTTCGAGAGAATATATGGAAGTTGAGAATTACTGACGAACAGCCGCACCTCTTGTGGCGTGTCTTCGGGCGAGCGGCTGACACCTATCATATCGTTGAAAAATGCCGAAAAATCGACTGAGGTGTTAGGCTTATATGTCTTTACAATCGGGGTGAATTCGAGAATGCGATCAAAAGCAAGTGTGGTGATTTGTCCCAATTCATCGTTAAGCCCAAGTAAAAACCACCTGTTGTTGTACTCCTTTATATAGTATGGGTGGATTATAACATTAGATTCTTGCGGATTGCGATAGCCGCAATAGCGGACAATCAGCACTTGCCGACCAAGTATTGATTTGAGAAGCGGTGCGAAATGTTCTTTGCCCTTGAGGTCTGAGTTTTGATCAAAACCGACAATGCTCTTAATATCGGTATCGATGCCCATAGATGGTTTGAAGCGTTTTATCAAACTATCAAGCCACTCGAACCCCGGCATACCATCGAAACGACTTAAGACGGAAACCGCTTGGGTTAAACCGAGGATTTCGTCATCGGTGAGCGGTATCTTATAAATGCTGAAGTTCGGGTCTTTATAGTGGTAATAGATGTTTCGACCCTTACGGATAGGAACAATCTCCGCTTGAGTATATTGCGCTTCTAATTCAAACAAGTCGGTTCTAATGGTGTTTTCCGACGTAACTTCGCGAAAGCCATGTTCGACCAGCGCGTCGTTACATTTTGCCATCAGCTCAAGCAGGGTGTAATTGCGATTGCTGCTCAAGCAACGGTCTAAAACCTGCCTCCGAATCAATGCACCTTTATTTGTCGGCATAATAGACTAAATTTTATTGAGTGTATTATGTCGCAAAGATAACCAATTTTCATGAAACGCCGGAAACAGGTAGACGATAAAGCAAGGCAACAGCGGATGCATATTGCCGTTGTCTGCAAAAATGCGTAACTTTGTGGCGCAATAGGCTCTTTCGGGAGCCGCGATGCAGCAATTTTTATAGACAAAGGCTACTTTCAGTACAAGTAAAGGGTACTTTTTAGACAAAGGCTAAGGGAAACCGAGGCTGCAGACACACAATGGCACAAAAGACTTCCATACCTAAGGGCACCCGCGATTTCAATACCGCGGAGATGGCCCGACGCAATTATATTTTCGATACTATACGTTCGGTATTTGCACTTTACGGCTTCCGACCCATCGAGACGCCGGCTATGGAGAATCTCTCCACGCTTATGGGCAAGTATGGCGAGGAGGGCGACAAATTGCTCTTCAAGATACTCAACTCGGGCGAATGGACTCGCGGCCTCGAGGGCAAAGACCTCGCCGGAGAAAGCATCGGGCACCTCACCTCGGCTGTGGCCGAGAAGGGCCTGCGTTACGACTTGACCGTACCCTTTGCACGCTTCGTGGTGATGCACCGCGCCGAGCTGTCCATGCCTTTCAAGCGCTGTCAGATACAGCCGGTATGGCGTGCCGACCGCCCGCAGAAAGGCCGCTACCGCGAGTTCTACCAGTGCGACGCCGACGTGGTGGGTACCGACTCGCTGCTGTGCGAGGTCGAGCTGCTGCAGCTTATCGACGAGGTATTTGCGCGCCTGGGCATCCGCGTAGCCATCAAGCTGAACAACCGTAAGGTTCTGGCCGGTATAGCCGAACTCATCGGCGCGCCCGAGCGCATCGTGGACATCACCGTAGCCATAGACAAGTTGGATAAGATAGGGCGCGACAATGTCAACGCCGAGCTCATCGAGCGCGGTCTGTCGCCCGAAGCCGTCGACGCGCTCCAACCTATACTGGACATCTCCGGCACCACGGACGAGCGTATGGCACGCCTGCAAGAGCTGCTGGCCGGCAGCGAAACCGGAGCCAAAGGCGTCGAGGAACTACGCACGGTCATTGATGGGACGCGCAACCTCGGACTGCGTGCCACTCTTGATTTGGATGTCTCGCTGGCACGCGGTCTCAACTATTACACCGGCACCATCATCGAAGTCAAGGCCCTGGACACACCCATAGGCAGCATCACCGGCGGCGGACGTTACGACAACCTCACGGGCGTCTTCGGCGCTCCCGGCCTCAGCGGCGTGGGCATCAGCTTCGGCGCCGACCGCATCTACGATGTCATGACCACGCTCAACCTCTTCCCCGAAGGCACCGACAGCGGCGCACAAGTGATGTTTGCCAACCTCGGAGCCGCCGAAGTGGCTGCCGCCTTGCGCCTGGCCGCCACCCTGCGCCGCCAAGGCATTGCCGTGGAGGTATACCCCGACGCAGCTAAGATGAAGAAACAAATGGCATGGGCCGATGCAGCCGCCGTGCCCTACGTGGCACTCATCGGCAGCAACGAACTGGCTGCCGGCATCGTCACCCTGCGCAATATGCGCACCGGCGAGCAATCGACAGTCAGCGCCGCCGACATCAACGCATTGGCCTCAACCCTCAAAGAATAACTCAATTACACACCATACCGCAATGAAGAAATTACTCATCATCATAGCCGTGGCCGCCGTCTCCGTAGCCGCCCACGCGCAATTCCGCTGGAGCGCCGTTGCCGGAGCCAATTATACCAACCTGAATTTCAAACAGGACATCGTGTCCGTAACCCAAGGCGTAGGTTACGGCGCCGGCATCGTGGGCGAAATGATATTCCCCGGCATAGGCTTCGGCCTTGATTTCGGGCTGATGTACGAGCAGCAAAACGCCAAGGTCAATCTCGGCGAAAAGAAAATATGGTCATCACTCGGACTGGGCAAAGAAACCGCAATGATGCACAACATCCACATCCCCTTGCACTTGCGTTTCAAGTACACACGCCTCAACGGATTCGAGGAAAAGCTGGCTCCCCTGGCATACGTCGGACCGGAATTCAACATCCAGGCTGCACACGCCGGAGGCGATGCCTTCAAGTACTCGGGCGGTGATCTATCGCTGGCCGTGGGCGTGGGCGTCGAAATTTTCCGCCGCTGGCAGGTTATCGGAGGATACACCTGGGGCATGACCTACGCGCTGAAAACCAAGCTGCTCGAAGACTTCAGCGCCACGACAAAAGGCTGGACACTCCGCGTAGCATACTTCTTCTAAGCGCCGTTTTCCGGCTCTTTTCCTCAACACAGGCTTCACTTGTCTTTATCCCTAAAATAGGCTCTTCGGCCAAAAATAATACCCCATAGAACAGCCGACGAACAGCAAGCCGCCACGGAAATTCCGATTCCGTGGCGGCTTGCTATATATGTGCCGTAAAGCGTAGCTGTCTTACTCGACTACTCGACCCATTTGAACGACTCCGGTGAGGTTGAGATCGGCATCAAACATCATGATATCGGCATCCTTGCCCGGGGCGAGCGAGCCTTTGCGGTCGTACACGCCCATAATGCGTGCCGGTGTCTCGGAGGCCATACGTGCCACATCTTCCAGGGGTATGCCGGCCTTCTGTACGGCGGTGCGTACCAGGCGATCCATCGTGGCAATACTACCGGCGATGGCGCTACGGTCAGCCAGCATACACACGCCGTTTTCGATGACCACGCGCGGGTCAAACGCCGTCTTGCTGTCCGAAGCGGCACACGCCAAGGCGTCCGTGATCAGGGCGGTGCGCTCTACGCCTTTCTGCTTCCATATCAGACGCAACATCACCGGCGGAACGTGGATGCCATCGGCTATCATCTCGACGGTGATACCGTCAATAAGGTATACCGATTCGACAGTACCCTCGTGCTTGTACGGGCCTTCTTTGTGGTTGCCGGTCATAGCGTTATAGAAGTGTGTGGCGTGAGTGAAGCCGGCGCGATAGCCCTTCTCGACATCCTTATATGCAGCTGCGGTATGTCCCAGCGAGGCAAGTATGCCCTTGCTGCGCAGATAGGTGGCAAATTCTTCGGCGCCGGGCAGCTCGGGAGCGGCATCCCAGCGACGTATAGACGTGAAGTCCTCGACGATGGACTTGTATTCCTCCGGAGTCGGAACTTTGATATTCTCGGGCAGCTGTCCGCCGGCCATCTTGGGGTTGAAGTACGGACCTTCGAGATGCAGACCGAGCACGCCGCTCATAGGGTCGGCCATAAGCTTTTGACACGTAGCGGCAGCCTCACGTATCATCGGAACAGTTGACGAGGACAGCGTCGGGAATATAGACGTCGTACCATGGCGGCGATGAGCCGCCACAGCCGTCACAAAAGCATCCTCGGTACACTCCATAAAGTCACGTCCTCCACCGCCATGCACGTGTATATCGATGCCGCCGGGGAGTACGTAATTGCCTTGCGCATCGATGACCTTGTCCACGCCATCAATGCGGCGACTGTGATTGAGTATTGACTTGATACGAGTGTCTTCGATGAGGACACTTCCGCCTTCGACCCAGCCCATGGGGGTGAGCACGCGGCCGTTAATAATCTGTGTTGTCATATCGTTTGTTGTTTATTTGTATTTCTCAAGCGGTGAGACAAAGGTACAAAAACTTCGCCGAATAGACAAAGTCGATTGCCGTCATCCGGTCCTTCGGCATCGTCTCCTCGCGTAGTCCTTCGCCGTGCATACCTATGCAATACTCGTCTTTCTCTCGGCAAGTCGCCGAGCTGCTATTTCCACTGACGTCAGTACACAAAAAAGTACCGGGACACGCGGCCCCGGCACCAAGCTCTAAATTTATGTTTTTAAACCCTTATGGTACAAGATTGTATTTCCGGAAGACTTTTTGAATCTTTTCAAGACCGGTAGTGACTTGCTCCTTGGTGTGCGTAGCCATCAGAGAGAAGCGGATAAGCGTATCTTGAGGCGCAACGGCGGGCGAAACAACCGGGTTGACAAATACGCCTTCTTCGAGCAGGTCGTGCGTGATAGCGAAAGTCTTGAAGTCGTCACGGATAAATAGCGGGATGATCGGTGTCGATGTATTACCGATTTCGAAGCCCATACTGCGGAATCCCTCGAGGGCGTAGTGTGTGAGGTCCCAGAGATGTTGCTGGCGCTCGGGCTCGGCTATCATAATGTCTATAGCCTTGAGTGCGGCAGCGGTGCTGGCCGGAGTGATACTTGCGGTGAAGATGTAGCTGCGGCTGTGGTGACGCAGATAATTGGTCACTTCTTTGTCCGTAGCGATAAATCCGCCGAGGCTGGCAAAACTCTTCGAGAATGTACCCATAATCAGGTCTACATCCTTGGTCAGGCCGAAATGGTTGACCGTACCGCGACCACCCTCGCCGAAGACACCTATACCGTGTGCTTCGTCCACCATGACGCTGGCATCGTATTTCTTGGCCAGGCGCACGATTTCGGGGATATTGGCCACATCGCCTTCCATCGAGAATACGCCGTCCGTAACAATAAGTTTTACCTTATCGGGCTCGCAACGCTGCAGTTGCTTTTCCAGCGAGGCCATGTCGTTGTGCTTATACTTGAGCTGCTGCGAGAACGACAGACGACGACCTTCGATGATGGAGGCGTGATCCTGTTCGTCCCACAATATATAGTCTTCACGACCGGTGAGGCACGATACGACACCGAGGTTGACGCCGAAGCCGGTGGAGTAAATCATCACGTCCTCCTTGCCTATGTACTCGGCGATACGATGCTCCAGCTTCTTGTGCAAGTCAAGCGTACCGTTGAGGAATGGGGAGCCGGCACATCCGGTTCCGTATTTACGTATTGCTTCGATTGCGGCTTCCTTGATTCGGGGGTCGTTGACCAGTCCGCTGTAGCAGTTGCTACCGAACATCAAGACTTTCTTGCCGTCTATGATGACTTCGGGATCCTGTTCGGAGGATATTGCGCGGAAATAGGGGTAAACGCCGGCGGCCTTGGCCTCTTGCGGCGCCGTGTATTTGGCTAATTTTGCCTGTAGTAACTTCATAGTTTATGTGATAATGTTATCGACGTTTGATAAACTATCTGACGGCTGCCGTTGGCGACCAATCAGGCTGCAAAGATACAAAAAAATATTGGAAGTCGTGTAAAAAAGTTTGGCTCAACGCCGAAAAAACTTCCAAAGGGCACGCATATTGCCTCCACAGCGTACATTGTCATCACAAATTCCAAGACGTTAACTTCCGTCTCCTTATTATCATAGTGCGCCCATTACTTATGCCACTTTCTTTTTTCCCTAATAATACCTAATAATACCTAATAATAGAAGCGGGGACGCGCCATGGCGCGTCCCCGCTCATTTTAGGATTATCTCAGTCGAGGTCTATTGAAAGACTTCGCTGTCGAATTCAGTGACTACTTGACGTACACCTTCTCGGCCTTGTTGCCTTGACGGCGGATGTATACGCCGGTGGTAAGGTTGTCGGCGGCCACGCGTACACCTTGCAGGTTGTAGTACTCTGCTTTGGCATCAGCGTCTTCAATATTGATAATATCGGAGATGGCATCTTTGACTTCACCTTCATAGACGAAGCGACCGAGACCTTGTCCGAAGACGTTGGCGTAGATGCTGACAACACCATTCAGCGAACCCTCGGTGCCGACAACAACAGCCGAAGCAAACTGGCTATTAGTGGTTGTACCGAAGCCTTCTTCGGGCAGGTTGATGATAGGAGCAGTAGCCTTGGCTACACCGTCCGTTACATCGATAATGGCGATTTGGCCATTGCCGAGATTGCCCGTCTTGTAGGTGATAGCAGCGATATACTTCTTATTGCCTACGTTGAAGGGGGCGAAGGCGGTGCCGTATATGGATCCGCCGAGTGCTGATGTGGGAAGTACTTCTGCGGTAATCTTACCGGACGCATCGAACTTAGCTATCTGGTTGTTCTTCTGAACCATCCAGAATGTGCCGTCGGTGTTGGGGTAGATCTTGGAAGCTCCGCGGCCGTCTTCGCCGTAAGCGTATGCCTTACCGGAGGCATCTTTCAGGGCGATGGTGTGCATATTGTTGTCGCAGCTACCGTTCTTAATCTCGAAGTATATGACTTCGTTGGCGTTTTGTTTGGTGAGCCATACACGACCGTTGTTGAGCGTTCCGCTGAATGCTACGGAAGCACCGGTGATGATGCCGGCTGCGTCTTTCTGGACCAGTACACGAGGTTTGGCACCATCGTTGTCCCAGATGTATATGCGTAGGTTTTGTTTATCATTAACGATATTGGAAGCGATGAGCTTGCCGTCGGCTACGGCGAGGCCTCCGAGTTTGCCGAGAGCGTTGCCGAGGTCAGCAACGGAGAGTGTACCCTTGTACGTGCCTTCCTTTGCATTGATGATGTTCACGGATACATCGCCCCAGTTCTTACCATTGAGAACATAGAGATTGTTACCGATAAGAGCGATATCACGGTTTGCCGACTTCGAAGCGTCGAACGTTGTCCAGCTCGGAGTGTTGTTCTTATTGGTCGAGTAGATCCATTCGGTTTTCAGTAGTTCCTTATTGGCTGCGATGTCTTCCTTGAGGGAGACAATAGCTTCGCCGGTACCCTTCAGAGCTACGGTGACGTTGGCAGCACCCTGTGACGAGAGGGTCAGGGTAGCTGTGTGGTTGCCTTCGGCCTTCGGAGCATAAGTTACGCTGATCGTACCGGCGGCGTTGAGTGTAGCCGATGATACGCTGAACATATCTGCGTTGGCGCCGCTGAGTGTTGCATTGATAACACCCTTGAGGTTGGCTGCATCGATTTTAAGCTCTTTAGTTTCCTTATTGCCTTGTTTTGCAGAGAAGGTCAGCGAGCTCTTGTCTACAGAGATCTGAGGATCGTTGCTTGTCACGGGCTTGCCTTCGGTCTTGGGAGGAGTACCATGCTCGTAGTAAGCCATACCGTGGGTGGTGGAGAGCACCCATGCTTCGAGCCAGTTGTTACCATCGGTGCGAACGATGATATCACCGGTAGCATTGGTGTTACGGCTGGTGTCGCCCAGGCCGCCGGAGGGGAAGTCACCTACCTGTTGTATACGTGTGAAGTCGCCCTTAAGGTCTTGGATAAGACGCATACGAGCGCCCTTGTAGTTCTTTTCGGGATCCATAGTCTCGGTTCCCTTTATATATTCCTTGCCGTTGAATACTAGGTTGGCCGAATACTTTTGACCGCCCCAGTAGAATTCGTGGTGGCTCGAGCCCCAGCTTTCGCCGGTATCGACGTATGTCTTACGGTAAGCCTTACCGTTTTCTTGAACTACATAGGTGGGATAGCTGTCCTTACCATCGATCCACCAGTTGCCACCCAGCGGGTAAGCGCGGACGGTAGCCTGGGTCGAGAGGTTAGTGGTCTTATCTTCGCGATATACGGGAGTGTTCTTTGCCTGAACGCATTTGCCGTTCTGCATATGGTACTCGATGATACGGGTTTGCTTGTTGTTCTCGTTACCGAAGGCAATCCAGTAGTCGGAGGGATATGTACCCGTAAGCTCGATGCAGTCGCCCAGACGGCTTCCGCCTTGGAAGTCTGTCGTTTCGAGCACCAGGGTCGGCAGAGCATTGTCATTGGCCCATTCGTAGATACGGAGTTTATCTCCGGAAGCTGCAAGGTTGCAGGCAATGATATGTCCGTTGAGCACCTTGACATCGCAGAGAGTCAGAGTACCGCCGTTCACAACCGAACCCTTGTTGAGGTTGCCGAGGTCTTTACCGGTTTGTGCATCAATAACCTTGATGTCGCTGTGGTTGTATACGCAGTAGAGCTTGCCGTCGTTGTAGCAGAAGTTACGGATCTTGGAAGCATCATAGCCCTTGGAGTCTTTTGTGCCTTTCTTTTCGGAGAGGTTCCAGCCTTCATCGAGCTTCAGCGGCGGAGCCTTAACTTCGGCGGTGATGATGACTTCTTGACGAGCAACGCCGGAGGCTGTCACAGCTATCAAGAACTTATAATTGTTGGCCGTACCGCCTTCGCCGTAAGTACCAACCTTATCGGCATTATTAAATGTTACAGTTACTGTACCGCCGGTCTTGCCCAACGAAGTGACATTGGTTGAGAAACGGCCCGGGGTTCTGGATGCAATCGAGATATTGCCCGAGAGGTTTGCGCCTTTGACAGTGAAGTTCAGCGACGGTTTTTCTCCTACGGAGCAAGTAAAGTGGAGGCTCTTAGTCGAGAGAGTCACAGTGGGGTTAGCCGGCGTTGTGGTACCGCCGCCGGTATTGCTGCCGCGGGGGTCGGGGCTGAGGGATTTGCCCTGGTGTGCTCTAGCGAAGTCGTAGAAGCCATAGAGGTGGCCGTTGACCCAAGCCTTGTAGCCGGACTTGCTGTTATTGTTAATCATATCCCACTCGGTGCGGTTGTCCACAAAGAGTGCCTCAGTCAAGATGGCGGGCACGTTGGAGCTACCGGTGATTACGGTCCAACCGTTTTGTTTTACACCACGGTTGGTGCGTCCGAGTTGCTGTACCAGTGTTGCCTGTACCTTGCTGGCGAGGTTGCGGGAGTTACCGCCGGACCAGTAGTACCAGGTTTCGGTACCGTGAGCGCTGCCGTTGAAGGCATTGAGGTGGATGGAGCAGAAGATGTAGGGGTCATAGCTGACGGATGCCGAGCGACGTGCCGACAGGGACACGAAATAGTTGCCTGTACGAGTCAAACGATAAGCACAGCCATTGGCACCGAGCCAATCTTTGATAGTGTTGGCGCAACGAAGAGCCAATTCGCCTTCGTGCGGGGCGCTGGGACCGGAAGCACCGGGGTCACTACCGCCGTGTCCGGGGTCGAGCATAATTTTATATCCGCCCCAAGTGGCTTCTGCGCTGATGGGCGCGATTATTGCCATGGCAAGTATCGCGAGAAGTGTAGATATTTTCTTCATGGCAGTATATTATTTGAGGTCAGCGACGTAGATCTGACCGTCGGTGTTAGAAATAAATGCAATTTTGTTTCCGTCCGGAGAAATGGAAGGATACATCTCGATGCGGTCGCGCGAGGAGGTGAGAGCCTTTTCGGCACCGCCGTTGATATTGAGCATATAGAGCTCGCCGGTAAGGTAGCTGTGACCGTTGTCGGTGGTACGCTCGTATACGATTTGGCTGTTGCCGACCCATTGGGGGCGGAAACCGACGCCGAGGACACGTTTGCCGGTGCCGTCAAGATTGATGACTACGATGTTGTCCATTTCGTTGAACACGACCTTCTTGCCGTCGGGCGAGAGCTGGGCGTTGAAAGAGGCGCCGCGGTTGAGCAGGCGCTTGTTGCCATCGGCAGTCAGGACATAGAGATTGTCGAAGTCTTCCACGAAGGATACTTCCGGCATGGGGTCAAGCGTCTGAATTTGCTTGGCCATAGTCATAGCCTGTGCCGGTACAGCGGGAAGGCGGTTTGCAACGGCCTTGGCTTCGCAGATGACACTCTTTTTGCCCGAGGGTGTGTACGACCACATGGCGGGCGACATCTGTTCGAGGTCTTTAGACATGCGCACTTTGACGCCATTGGATACTTCGATAGCCCAAGCAGCGTGTACACGCTTGCTGGAGCCGTCGGCTTCGGTGAGCCAACGAGTGTCGCGAACAAGGAGCTCGCGGCTGTCGGCGCTCCAACGGAAGCCGTAGCCTACGCCGTTGTCTGCCGAAACTTTTTTAACGTTTTTGCCGTTAGCCTGCATGACGTATAGACCGTCATAGCCTTCACCGGTGAAGGCTATCATGGCGCCGTCGGGGGACCATACGGGACTTTCGTAGCGCATGGAGCGGTCAGCAGTCACGCGGGTGACGTTGCTGATTTGGCCAGTCTTAAGGCCGGCTGCATACATTGTAGCCGAACCCAGAAGCATAGCCGCCAAGATAAGCTTGGTTTTCATACTGGTTAAGTTTGGGGTGATTAGGTTATTAGGTAATAATATAGTTTATAAAATATCATATTGACATCGGTTTGTCTTATGGCCATCCGCGCGAAAGCCTTCGGGCATCGTACGGTCATTTCCACACAAACGGATGTCTTCGCCGCCATTACCGGCAGCAAACGTGGTAGAGGATGATGTACATGACTTAGATTTGGGTATACAAGGTCAGGTTCATCGTAGGTTCAGTCGCACGGAGACTTGCAGATAAACAAGTATTCGTATATATGCAATGCATCGGCACACATATACATCCGCAAAATTAATATTTTTTTTTGAAACACACAACAAGTGATTATATTTTTTTGATTTTTAAGCATTGCCCTACTAAAAGCCACCTACTCAACGATATTAGCGGCACCCGGCATTTTTTTTCACCATCTATCGGTCGGAAGGCTCGTCTTCTCGAAAAGTCGCTTTATTATCTCGATTTGCAGGCACTTCGTCATTCTTGGTCGGCACATCGTCACGCGACCGCTTGTCGTCGTCTCCCTTGGGCACAAGCAACGCACTTGCCTCCCAAAGGCTATATACGGGCAAGAAAACTATCATCAGCGTAAACAGGTCGCTGGTAGGCGTAATGATGGCACTGAGTATAAGGATGGCCACGATGGCATAACGCCGCGAACGGTTGAAAAATCCACGCTTGAGAATACCCATACGGCCCAACATCCATGCCAGAAGCGGCAATTCGAAAAGCACGCCCATGGCCAAAGTGAGCAGGTAGAAGGTATCCATATAGGAATCAATCGTAATGGTATTGGCGATACGGTCCGACAGGCTATACTGAGACAGGAAGCGGAGAGCCAGCGGAAATACGATAAAATATCCTACCGCACACCCGGCATAAAACATGGTATTACCCCATAGGAAAGCACGACGAGCACCACGGCGCTCGCGCTCATACAATCCGGGGCGTACAAATGTCCATAGAAGGTATATCACTATCGGAAAGGCAATTATAAACGCCAGCCACAGTGAGGCGCTCATCTGCGTCATAAACTGACCGGAGAGATTGATGCTAATTAAGTCAACGTGAAATCCGGTGCTGCCGAGGTCGGGCAACCAGTCGCCGTCGCCGCTGACAAATCCGAAGAGTCGGTACGTCACGAAGTCCTGCGAGCACGGAGCGGTGATAATGTGTTCGAAGATCCACCGCATGCAGCAAAAAAGCACAATCACCAGCACCAGCAGGACGGCGAATATGCGTACAAGCACACCGCGCAACTCGGCCAGATGACTCCAAAAAGACATCTCTCCGTTGCGTTCTTCACTCTTTATATCGACACCTTCGCGTCCGGACACGATGGACAGCGTTTTTTATCAGTCTTTATCCGTGTAACGGTCGCGATATCCGGCACGATCATCCTCGCGACGGTAGCGGTCGTCGTCGCGGCGGTAGCGGTCGTCGTCGCGGCGGTCACGATCGTCGTTGCGGCTGTCACGGTCATCGCTGTCGCCTGCACGGCGTATCGGCTTGTTCATCTCTTCTTTAGCGTCTTCAAGACCCTGCTTGAACTGGTGGACGCCACGTCCCATATTACGCATAATCTTGGGCAGACGGGATGCGCCGAAAATCAGCAGTATAACAACAATTATAAATATCAATTGGGCACCGCGCATGCCGAAGAAAAGAGGTATAGTAAGCATATTTTCCGAGTTTTATACGTTAAGAAACATGGCACGGCAAAAAGGACGCGTCACGTTGCGACCCCAAAGTTAGTCATATTTTCCGAAAAATGACTAACTTTGCACTTCCAAAAATAGCAAAACCAAGGTAAAAAAGTAATTTCCAAACCAATAACCTCAGTATGAAAGCATACGTATTCCCCGGACAGGGGGCGCAATTTGTCGGTATGGGCAAGGACTTGTACGACAACAATGCGCAGGTGCGCGAAACGATGGAACGCGCCAACGAAATCTTGGGATTTCGCATCACCGATTTGATGTTTAGCGGCACCGACGAAGACCTTCGTCAGACCGCAGTCACCCAACCCGCCATCTTTATCCACAGCGTAAGCCTTGCCCTCGCTTTGGGCGAAGACTTCCGTCCGGACATGGTTGCCGGCCACTCGCTGGGCGAATTTTCGGCACTCGTAGCCGCCGGAGCTATGCGCTTCGAAGACGGCCTGCGCCTCGTTGCCGCCCGTGCACACGCAATGCAAGAAGCATGCGAACTCAACCCCTCGACTATGGCCGCCATCCTCGCTCTGCCTGACGAGGTTGTCGAAAACATCTGCAAAGAGGTTGACGGCGTGGTAGTTTGCGCCAACTACAACTGCCCCGGACAAATCGTAATCTCGGGCGAAAACGAAGCCATCGATGCTGCTTGCGCCAAGGCTCTCGAAGCCGGCGCCAAACGTGCGCTCAAACTGAAAGTCGGCGGCGGCTTCCACTCACCCTGCATGGAGCCGGCACGTGCCAAACTCGCCGCTGCCATTGACGCCACCACTTTCAGCGTTCCATGCTGTCCCGTATATCAGAATGTAGATGCCAAGCCCCACACCGATCCGGCCGAAATCAAAGCCAATCTCGTGGCACAGCTCACCGCCCCGGTACGCTGGACTCAGAGCGTGCGCAATATGATTGCCGACGGCGCTACCGAATTCGTAGAACTCGGCCCGGGCAAGGTACTGCAAGGCCTCGTATCCAAAATAGATCGCAGCGTAGCCGTCAGCGGCATGCAGTAATCCGGACACGGCCGCATAAGGTATCATAAGCCATATCGGCCCACACAAAAACGCACAAATAAAAACGGTGCGCGACTTCAATTGCGAAGACGCGCACCGTTTTTTTATGGCGCAAGCTATACTTATGCCGGGGGATTGATAGCTCCGGTGGGGCATACCTCGGCACAGCTGCCGCATTCGATGCACTTGTCGGGATCGATGTGATAGATGTCGCCTTCGCTGATAGCTTCAACGGGGCATACGGGCTGGCAGGTGCCGCAAGCCACGCAGATGTCTGTAATTACGTAAGCCATAGTGGTTTGAAGTTGTGTTTTGTTGTGAATAATTACGTTTCGTCTGATTTGAGTTTGCAAATGTACTCTTTTTTTTGCGACGGACAATAACTCCGGATGCTTTTTGTGGCCAAAAAAAATTAAAAAGGCTTCTATCGCAGACACGCACCACTCTTCGCCTCCCTTTTTCGGACCGTACATTACGACTTCTCCCTCGCGCGCGCCCACGCGCGCCCAACTCTTTTGTATTTTTTGAAAATGCAGTATGCCGCGATGCCGGAATTTTTTGTAATTTTGTAGGGAAACAACGGCCGCACCCGCCGCACCCGGCTGGACGGCAAGCTCGGCTCTACATTTTCGGGTACGCCCGGGCATAAGTACACGCGTCAACGCATCATATATCACACTATCAATGAAAACATTACCATCATGACAGCTTTTCTTGTGGCACTGGCAGTGCTTGTCGGTGGATATTTTGTCTACGGAACCTTAGTCGAAAAAGTGTTCGGCATAGACCCCAAGCGCCTGACCCCGGCGCATACGTCCAATGATGGTGTAGACTATGTACCGATGCCGGCATGGAGGGTATTTCTGATTCAATTTCTGAACATCGCCGGTCTCGGCCCGATTTTCGGTGCTATCATGGGCGTGATGTTCGGCCCGGCCGCCTTCTTATGGATTGTCTTCGGAACGATATTCGCCGGCGGCGTCCACGACTTTATTTCGGCAATGATATCGCTACGCATGGGCGGCAAATCGCTACCCGAAATCGTAGGCAGCCAATTAGGAAACACCATAAAGCAAGTCATACGCGTATTTTCGGTAGTATTGCTGATTTTGGTGGCGGCAGTCTTCGTAATCACCCCCGCCGACCTCCTTTCCGGGATGACCCGGTGGAACAGTACGATATGGATAGCTCTGATATTCGGATATTACATTTTGGCCACGCTGCTGCCTATCGACAAACTCATCGGCAAGATTTATCCGCTATTTGGTGCGGCGCTGCTGTTTATGGCTGTCGGCCTGATGGGATATATGTTTTTCGGCGATGTAACCATCCCGGATGGATTTGCCGACGGCCTTGCTTCGCGTAACGACAACCCGGTATTCCCGATGATGTTTGTCTCCATAGCCTGCGGCGCCATCTCCGGCTTCCATGCCACTCAATCGCCGATGATGACGCGCTGTTTGTCCAACGAGCGCCTTGCCCGCCCCATATTCTACGGAGCTATGGTTGCCGAAGGTCTTGTAGCACTTATTTGGGCGGCAGCGGCTATCGCTTTCACCGGCGGATACGAGCAGCTGGGCGAATATATGGCAGCGCACAACAACAGTGCCGGGGCATTGGTACAGGACGTCAGCATATCCTGGCTGGGCACCGTCGGTGGTATACTTGCGCTACTGGGAGTCATCGCCGCACCCATCACTACGGGTGATACTGCGTTGCGCTCGGCACGCCTGACCGCCGCCGATATGTTCTCCTTTACCCAGAAAAAGCTGTGGCATCGACTGGTAGCAAGTGCACCTATATTTGCCGCTTGTTTTGTGGTGATGATGATAGACTTCAACGTATTGTGGCGCTACTTTGCGTGGAGCAATCAGACACTGGCCGTCTTTACGCTATGGGCTTGCACGGTCTATCTGGTGCGCCACGGCAAGGCATTCATTATCACCCTGTTGCCGGCCATGTTTATGACCGCCGTAAGCATATCATACCTGCTGTTTGCACGCCGTCCCGAAGGCTTCGGCCTTGACCGGGGCGTGGCCACGTGCGCTGGCGTGGCCACGGCTGCGATACTGGCTCTCGTTTTTGCCCGTTGGCTGATATGCTTCCGCCGCAACAATTCAATCATTAAAGACTGATGACAAATAACGGCCTACGGCCTCAAGAGACCTACGGCCACCAAGTATAGATGAAAGACTTCGCATCCCTCATAGGCATCGACACTGCATATAACTTTCACTCGCACACCCAATTCTGCGATGGGCACGCCGATATGGCCACCTTTGCCGAGGCGGCCGCCAAGGCCGGGATGCTCCATTACGGATACAGCCCCCATTCGCCCGTGCCCATCGACTCGCCCTGCAATATGAAGGCCGAAGATGTCCCGACATATTTTGCCGAAGTGGAAGCCGCACAACGGCGTTGGCCTCAAGTACACTTCTACCGTTCAATGGAGGTGGACTACCTCGGAGCGCAATGGGGTCCTTCTTCACAGTATTTCAGCGACTTGGGCTTGGACTACGTCATCGGCTCGGTACACTTTATCCCGGCCAAGGACGACCGCAGTCTGTATATAGACATTGACGGCAGTCCCGAGCGCTTTATGAGCAATATGCATCGGCACTTCGGCAACGACATCGAATACGTAGTGCGGACATTTTACGACCACAGCGCCGAAATGCTGGCTCGGGGAGGGCTGGACATACTCGGACACCTGGACAAGGTGGAACAAAACAGCGTAGTATTTGACCCCGACCTGGTACAGCACGGATGGTATTTGGACGCTATGGACGCATACCAGCACGAAGTCGCCGCCTCGGGCATCACGGTCGAAATCAACACCAAGGCATTGTCTCGTCTCGGACGACTATTCCCCGACGAGCGATGGTTGCCGCGCATCATCGCCGACGGTGTGCCCGTGGTGGTCAACAGCGATGCGCACGACCCGGCACTCATAGACGCCGGACGCCCATACGCGCTACGACTCGTCCAAAAACTAAAAGAGCAATACCATCGAACAAAATAGCTCGACAAATCAAATCACCATCCGTATGAAATCTATCCTAAAACGGCTGACAGACATCGTCGCCGTCATATTTTTAGCCGTCACCGCCGTATCCTGCGGCTCGTCAAAAGACGAGCCCGAAGGCCAACCGAGCGAGCACACCATCATCGTATATATGGCGGCATGCAACAGTCTCGGTTCGAACGGCTGCGACCAAAAAGACCTTGTCGAAATTCAGGAAGCCGTTGCCAACAACCCCCTACCCGGGCAAGTGCTGGTGTACCGCGGCGACATCGACGGCAATGCCAAGCTGTATCGTGTAGCCGCCGAAGGACTCAAGCCCCTACGCGACTACGCCTCGGACGGGCTCAGCTCGGTACACTCCGAACGTATGATACGAGTACTCAAGGATGCTCGCACTCTGGCTCCGGCGCACTCCTACGGCCTGGTACTTTGGAGCCACGGCAACGGATGGCTGCAAACCGGCATAGAAGACAATACATCCAACGATGAAGCCCGGCCTACGGCTTGGGGCGAAGACCGCGGACGCGTAATGAATATCACCACCCTGCGCCGGGTGCTCGAACAAAGCGGGACATGGGCGTATGTCTACTTTGACTGCTGCTTTATGGCCTCCGTCGAAGTGGAATACGAACTGCGCAACACCACGCCCTATATTATAGGTAGCGCCACAGAGCTGCTGCTTGACGGAATGCCTTACGAGAAAAACATTCCCCGTCTTTTCGAATATGCCGATGGAGGTCTTGTGCACGCCGCCACCAATACCTTTGACTACTACAATGCTAAGACTTCGCCCAAAGACCGCACCTGTACCATCAGCGTAGTGTCCACAGCGGCGCTGGACGACGTGGCCACTGCCTGCCGCAATATCATAGCCTCAGGCAAGGGAAAACTGCCGGAAGGGTTCAAACAACAGCCTTTTATGGTCGAAAGCCGATGCTGGTTTTACGACCTAAGACACTACTACGATGGATTGTGCCAATACATCTCCGAAGACGCAACACGGCCCGAGGGGCAAGGCACACAACTGAAGACTGCGCTGGATGCTGCCCTTGACCGTGCCGTTATATATGCCGCCGCCACCCCACGGTTATGGAACCGCATCAGCCTCGAATATCATTGCGGATTGTCCACCTACCCGCTCGAAAATGCCGCCGCCGCTTCGACAAAAAATTACAATACTCTGGCGTGGTACTCCGATGTATCGCAGCACGCCTTCAATACTACAAACTGACGAGGCCCGGTTCACGGCAATAATGCCGCGAAATCATGGACGCCAAGCCGCAACCACAGACAGACTTAGAAACAACCACAGACAGACTTAGAATATGTTTCCACTATTGCAAACGCCACTCAATCTGCTGCCCGACAGCATTCCTTCCATCAAGGAGGAAATAAAACACGTACAGTCACTGCCGGTTGACGATCTTATCAACAATTTGATGACTTCTGCCGTGCACTTCACCATAGACCTGGTGACCGCCCTGATTGTATTCTATATAGGCAAGCTCATCATCAGGCGCCTGTACCGCGTAGCATCGGCGGTGATGACGCGGCGCAAGGTTGACCGATCGTTGGCCACGTTCATCCTGAGCATGGTCAAAATCGTGCTCTACTTCCTGCTCATAGTCATCGTAATCGGCATACTGGGCATCGAGACTTCGTCCTTTATTGCGCTCTTTGCCTCGGCCGGCGTCGCCATAGGTATGGCGCTGAGCGGCACGCTCCAGAACTTCGCCGGCGGCGTGCTCATACTGCTACTAAAGCCCTACAAGGTCGGCGATTACATCGAAGCTCAGGGCTTCGCCGGATATGTGCGCGAAATCCAGATATTCCATACAATCATCTGCACATACGACAATAAGACCATCATCATCCCCAACGGCGGACTGTCCACCGGCAGCGTCAACAACTGGTCGCGTCAGGACTACCGCCGCGTCGAGTGGGACGTATCCATCGCTTACGGCGATGACGTGGCCAACGCCCGCCGTGCCATACTCTCGATATTTGCTTCGGACAACCGTATAGTCACCAAATATGTTGAAGACGACCGCGCACGCTATGAGGCTCAACAGCAAGCTGTTGCCGAAGCTAAAGCCGAGAACGAGACAGTAGTCGAAGAAAAGAAACATGGACGCCTATGGCGTATGTTCCACCGCCGTGTGCGCCGTCACGTCGAGCAGATAAACCAAGACATCCCAACGCCTACCGAAGCGCTGGGTACCGCACGCATCGACCGTTCGCCGACAGTCACCGTCGAAGGCCTTGACGCCTCCTCGGTGACACTCAAGGCTCGCGCATGGACCCGCAGCGAGCATTATTGGCCGCTGTATTACGATATGTACGAGCGTCTTTACACCGAGCTGCCTGCTGCCGGTGTGCACTTCCCCTTCCCGCAACTGGACGTACACCTTACGCATTAGTAGAGCCGGGTATTTACCAATACGCGTGCGGCCGGGCGACGCAAATGTCGCCCGGCCGCACGTATTTATCATATACCTGTATCATTTACCCTATATTTAGGATGTACATTCATAGAAACTATATGGCGCAAAAATCGTACCTTTGCAGTCGAATAAGCCAATACATTTGACTACAAATGACTTTTAGCACACATCATACTCTAATCGTTGCCGCCGTGATGGCCGGCACTATTGATACTATGGCCGCGCCCGCGGCCACACAGACAGAGAGAGTCTCGGACAGCATCGCCAATCCCGTGGTGGGATACCTGCGCGATGTCGAAGTGGTGGGCGTCAAGCAATTGCCCAACAGCCAAATTGAGCCGGCTACACGTCTCGATGCCGAGGCAGTCAAGGCTCTTGACATCTCGGCCATACGCGACATCAGCGATGTCGCCCCCAACTTCTTTATACCGGCCTACGGATCGCGCATGACCTCCTCGATATATGTCCGAGGTATGGGTGCACGCATCGACCAGCCGGTAGTAAGTCTCAACGTGGACGGCATCCCATACCTCAATAAGGACAATTACGACTTCGATATACCGGACATCGACCGCATCGAGGTGCTGCGCGGCACACGGTCGGTACTGAGCGGGCGCAACGCCATAGGCGGACAAATCAACATCTTCACGCCCTCGCCGTGGAGTCGCCGCGGATGGCAATTAGGCGCCTCGTATGCTCGCGCCAACACCGCACGCCTCAATGCAGGATGGTACGGACGTCTCGGCTCGAAAGTAGCCACCTCGATGACGGCATACGGCTCGATGACAGACGGATTTTACCGTAACGATTACGACAACAGCCACTGCGGACGCGAGCGTCAAGCCAACGCCCGATGGAAATTGTCGTGGCATCCCGGAGGTCGCTGGAGTCTGGCCAATACCGCGACTTACGGATATGTCAAACAGCACGGCTATCCATACGCCTCGGCCGCCACGGGACGCATAGATTACAACGACCCGGCATCGTATCGCCGCAGCGGTTTTGCCGACGGGCTGTCGGTATCTTTTACCGGCAATCGCATGGTGGCTACATCGCAGACCTCGGTGCAGTATCTGAACGATGATATGATTATGGATCAGGACTTCACGCGCGCCGATTACTTCACCCTGCGCCAAAAGCGGCACGAATGGGCTTTCACCCAGGATATTTTTGCCAAAGGCACTCGCAAGTCTTACGATTGGCTGCTCGGAGTCTTCGGATTTGCCAAGAAGGCACACACAGACGCTCCGGTAATTTTCAAGCAGGAGGGGATCGAACGCCTGATATTGGACAACGCCAACAAGTCGCTGCCGCCGGGTATGCAATTGCGCTGGGACGAGGAGCAAATGCTGTTAGGCAGCAATTTTGACATCACGGACGGAGGCTTCTCGGTTTATCATACAAGCACTTTGCACCTCGGACACTGGACACTGCGCGGCGGACTTCGATGGGACATTGAGCGCGTCAGTATGGACTACATCGGAGCGGTCAATACATCGGTGACAATGTATCGCACACTGCCCACAGGAGCACAAATCCCGCTGCAAACACGACCCATAACGATAGACAATAACGGTTCGTTGCACCAGACTTTCAACGAGTTGCTGCCGCAAGTATTTATCAATTACGCACCGGACAGCCGCTGGCGCATCTTTGGTTCGGTGGCTCGCGGATACAAAGCCGGCGGATACAATACTCAGATGTTCAGCGACATTCTTCAACAGCAAATGATGGAGCAGATGGGTATGCAAGCCGAGTATGATATCGACGCCATGCTCACCTACCGTCCCGAACGCAACTGGACATACGAATTCGGAACGGGCTTCGAAAGCAGCGACAAACGTTTCAGCGCCGAAGTTCTCGGCTATTGGATGGCCTGCCGCGACCAGCAACTCACGATATTTCCGCACGGCAACACCACGGGACGCGCTATGACCAACGCCGGACGTACGCGTAGCATCGGGCTCGAGGCCTCCGTTGCCTTCCGTCCCACTCAGGCTTTGACTCTTCGTGCTTCGTACGGATACACGGACGCTCGCTTCACCAAATACCATAACGGCATAGCCAATATGGAGGGCAATAAGCTGCCCTACGCGCCGCGGCACACCCTGTTTGGAGGAGCGCACTACGTCCTGCCTTGGACTTTTGCCGGCATCACCCCTATGGTAGACGTTGCCGTACACGCGGCCGGCCGCATATACTGGGACGATGCCAACACTATGGAACAACCTTTCTATGCCACACTTGATGCCGCCGTCACCTTGCAACATCGCCTTGGCAGTCTACGACTTTTCGCCGAAAATATCACAGATACACGATACAATACCTTCTTCTTTGTCAGCATAGGCCATGCCTTCTACCAGCAGGCCAATCCTTGGAGCATCGGCGTAAGTATCTCAGTAAATATTGGTTCGGACGAATAGTCAATTTGCCGTCATCATCTTCAAGCGCAAAATTTCGCCGAAAATCAATTCCATAGACACCGAATATGAAACGTAATACAATCATACTGATCATAATCGCGGGAGTGCTATTGCTCCCATGGCTCGGGTTGCCCTGGTTCAACAGCAAGGGCGAGCCGCGAGAGGCCATCGTGGCCGTTTCGATGCTCAACAGCGGCGACTGGATACTGCCGACGTCCTGCGGCGGTGACATCCCGTACAAACCGCCTCTGCTGGCCTGGCTCATAGCCCTATTCTCGGAAATCTTTAACGGCGGCGTTGTCAGCACCTGGACGGCGCGTCTGCCCTCAGCTCTAAGCGCGATATTCCTCGTAATATTCGGATGGAAAGTTATGGCCCCACGCATCGGGCGCGACCGTGCATGGATGACCTTCGCCCTGACACTGACATCTTTCGAGCTGTTCCGTGCCGCCATAGCCTGCCGCGTAGACATGGTGCTGACAGCATGCATCGTGGGTGCCTGCTACAGCATCTATCTGATGTACGAGACCGACGGACGGCGACGGTGGGGCTATGCCTTAGCTGCGATACTGCTGCTCAGCGGCGGCGTATTTACCAAAGGCCCGGTGGGCGCACTGCTTCCGCTGCTGGCCATGGGCATCTACCGCATGCTGTGCCGCGACAACGTCCTGCGCACGGCGGCCGTAATGCTGGGGCTGCTGGTGGCCTCGCTACTTCTGCCGGCACTATGGTATTACGCTGCGTACCTGCGCGGAGGCGATGAGTTTGTACGTCTTGCCTTGGAAGAAAATATCGGACGACTTACCGGCACTATGTCCTACGACAGCCATGTCAACCCGTGGTGGTACAATTTCGTAACGCTGCTGTGGGGCGTGCTACCGTGGACCATCCCGGCGCTTATGGCGCTATGTTTGCGCCGCGTGCGCACGGCCACAGCCTCAGCGTGGCGCAACCGCGACAGCAAGCCAAACCTTACGAAGATGGCGTGGACAGTCGCGCTGACTGTCCTCATCTTCTACTGCATCCCGTCAAGCAAACGCAGTGTCTATCTGCTGCCGATGTACCCGTTTATCGCAATGGGTCTGTCGTGGCTGCTGTGGCAGTGCCGCACCGCCAAATTTATGCGCATATTCACCCGCGTGCTTGCATTGCTCGCTATCATCGCACCCATCGCCTTGACCATACTTTCGCACATATCTTTGGGCCATCTGCGCATATACACGCCGACGTGGTGGCAGTACATCATGACATTCTTGCCGGTCATTGCCGGGGTATGGTGGCTGGTCACGCGCAGCCGCGAAGCTAACGCCGCCGCCGGGGCAGTCGTCATTGCATACCTACTTTTTCTGAGCTACGCATCGACATTCGCCCCGATGCTGCTCAATCCCAAGAGCGACCGCCCGGCCGCCGAAGCCGTTGCCCGGCAAGTGCCGAAAGAAGCGCTGCTGTACGGTGTCATCACCGGCGACTCGCTGCTGCGCTATTACACTATCAATTACTATCTTAACGACCGCATGAACCATGCTACGAACCTCGATGCCGTGCCACACGATGCATACGTAGTCACCGACCCGCAGGCAGTGGACAACCGTCCGGACTACATCGTCCTCGACACCCTCACATCCCGCTCGTGCGACACTCGCACCATAGCCGTTCTCGCCCACAGAGAGTAAATGCCTCGACAAAAATACGCCAATAGCCGCTGACCGGAAACGGTGACAGCGGCTATTTGTGTATTTATGCAGATACGGGGCTATCGCAGTACTTCCGAAATCGGCTTGCCGCGCTGCTCCATCTTGTCGTACTCGTCCATCAGCTCGTTATACGCCGCCACGTTTGCGCCCTGGAGCTTGCCCAGGCGGTTGAGGCTGCGCAGGTACGAGATAAAGGTATTCAAGTATTTAAACTCGTCTGTTGCAGCCACTTCGAGGAACATCTGCTCGTATTTCTCGGGGCCGGCTTGCAGCATCTCGCCCACTTTGTAGTCTAAGAAGGCTGTCAAGCCGCGTGCATTAGAGATTATGGCTGCATAGTCTTCCGAGGTTTTCTCTTGCCTATGCTTCTTGATCTTTTTATATAAAGTCTTGCACTCATTCGGACTATAGACCTGCTGAGCCGACATTATGCCGCACGAAATCAATACAACACTCAGTATCAGAAGTATTCGCTTCATATTTTCGAGCAATTACGTATTACGAACCTTTACGGGTGCTTGCTTCAATGCTCATCATCCTCTCCGGGGTCAAAATTTGACTGCGCAGACATAGTCTCATTAAGCGCGGATTGCAGTTCGGAGGACAAATCGAACTGACTGCGTGCGCGTTGGCGCAAATCATCGGGGATATTCTCAAGACTCTCGGCCAGATACAGGAAGCCTGCCAACTGAGTGGCATACATCATCGGTTTGGACGAACGTATCTTGTGGAACGCATCTATGGCGGACTTGCCATCCTTTTGGGGCATTTGCTGTACGTTGTACAGCGATTTGATCAACGGCGAGATCAACGCTTCACATTGTGTCACAAGGCTTTCGATGTCCTTTTTTTGGATATCATAATTCAAATCGAGGAGGCGCTGACATTCCACGCTGTCATACGCTTCGCCGAGGTTGATCATATTCTGAACCGTGACGGTGCTGTCCGTGTCCCGAGCCTTATCACCCTTGCCCGAGCCGCACGCGGCAAGAATCATCATCAATATGCCTACAATCACTGCCAACCAATGGCGAAGTCCGGCAAAAATCATCATACTTTATTATCTTAACTTGTTTTGATATATAGGCCACGCATACACCGTTACGGGCATACGCGTGGCTTTTACTGCATTTTAACTACTGATTATTGGCCTAAAGCAGCTGCTCCACCGGCTTTGAAGGCTGCTTCGAAAGCCTTGGCGAGTTTCTCGTTGAGCTCATCGTTGGCCTTCGTCAGTTCTTTGTAGGCATCGACATTGGCGTCTTCGAATTCGTCCATAGCATTGGCGCTTTCGAGCTTATTGATGAACTTCTGATAAAAGTTGCCTTGTTCATTGCTTTCTTCGCTGAGTTTCCGGAAATCATCACCATCTTTAACATCGGCCATCTTGTCAGCGATTCCGCAGAGGTATACGTTGAGAGCCTGAGCCTGCGATATCATCTCGGCATAATCGTCCTGAGTCAGTTCATCACCGCCTTGGATTTTCTCTTGCAGCTGTTCGCATTTCTTCAGATCGTAGCCACCACAGGAGGTCAGTCCGAGGGTAAGCACAAAGACACTGAGAATTAAAAAGAGTTGTTTCATCTTAACGTTGTGTTTGGAGGTTATTCTGTTTTGCTTCTAAATTAAATGGCTGTATTATTCGGCCAAAGCACCGAGAGCTTTCTCGGACAATTTCTTGCCCACTTCTATGCCGTGTTCTTTGTACTTATCCAATTCGGACTCGTATTCCTTATAGGCTTTCATATTATCCTCATTGAGTTCGTCCATAGCTGCGGCACTCTTCAACGCATTGTCGAAAGTCAAGGCAAGCTTACCCTCCTCCATCTTGGCGGATTCCTGAATAAATTCGGTAATTTCGGCAAGGTCCATATTCTCCATTTTGGATACACGAGTATCCAAGAAAGCATTAAGGCCTCGAGCCTGCGATATCATCTCGGCATAATCGTCCTGAGTCAGTTCATCACCGTTATCTACTTTTTCCTGCAAAGCTTTGCACTTGTCAAGGTCATAGCCTGCGCCACACGAGGTCATACCGAATGCGAGCACAAAGACGCTGAGAATTAAAAAGAGCTGTTTCATCTTGTCTTGGGTTTTATGGTTAAATATTATGTTTTGTCGCATACGGCAAAGCACATAACGTTAAGCTAATGGCGTACGCGATATGACAAAGGTACGAATATTTTCCTTTACAGCAAAAAACGCAAATCAAACAACAGCCCGAAAGCGCAAAAAAATACGTTAAAGCAGCCTCACGGCTTGGCCGTATGGCAGATAATGCGTAACTTTGACAAACAAAAAGAGACACCGCACGCCACAGCATAATGTCAATATTCCGAGACAAGGCCAAAGACAACAATGACGATGTACAGCTCATAGCCGAACTGCGATCGCCTCAGACGTGCCGTGCGGCATTCGGACGCGTCATAGCCATGTACACCGAGCCGTTGTATCGACAAATCAGGCGTATGGTGCAAAGCCATGACGATGCCAATGACTTGTTGCAGAACACTTTCATCAAGGCGTGGTCTTCGCTCGAGAATTTTCGCGGCGATGCACGTCTATCCACCTGGCTCTATAAGATAGCCATCAACGAGAGCCTTACGTTCCTCGAACGCGAACGTCGCCGCCTCAATATCTCGCTGGACGACCAGCAGGCAATGCTGGTCAATACCATCGAAGGCGACCCTTACTTTGACGGCGACCGTGCACAACGTCTGTTGCGCGAGGCCGTTGCAACTCTCCCCGAGAAGCAACGCCTTGTATTCAATATGAAGTACTTCGACGAAATGAAATACGAGGATATGTCCGCTATCCTCGGCACAAGCGTAGGCGCGCTCAAGACCTCATACCATTTTGCCGTAAAAAAAATCGAAACTTTTATCGAAAAAAATCAATAACGCCATTAAACCATCGCCGCCTCCGAAAGTCTATAACAACAAAAGGCGCCCAAGCGGGAGCCGCAAGATTAGATGACACGGACGGCGACAATACGCCGAGACGAAAAACCTAACCGCTTCAAAAACAACCAATTTTCTCATATTAATATATGAAACAACCCGAAGATAAAGACTTGCAAGAAAAATGCTCGCGCCGCGACGGCCTCACCGTCCCCGAGGGCTACTTCGCTGACTTTGCTTCCAAAATGGCGGCAAACCTGCCCGAACGTCCGGAGCTGGAAGACCCCGCCACCATAGCTCGTGCGGCTCAGCCGCGCACACTATGGCATCGCATACGTCCATACGCCTACATGGCAGCAATGTTTGCAGGCGTATGGTGTATGCTCAAGATGTTCACTCTGATGTCGCACACCGACGAAATGTCTATAGACAACAACCCCACATTGGCCTCGGCCGTTGACAACCCACAATTTATCGACGAATACTTTATAGACGACGTCAATCAATGGGAACTATATGATTCACTGATGGCTGACAGCATAGACGTACAACTGCTCGAAGCCGACAGCACGGCATTTGCCGCAACCATGACCGGAAAATAAAATGAAAAGGAACCACATCCTAATATCCGCACTCATCATCGCGGCAGCTATGCCCCTGATGGCTCCGGCCCAACGTATGTCCGATGAAAATCGCATCGCTTGGACCGTAGAAATGCGCAAATACAAACACCAATGGCTCACCAAGGAGCTCGACCTGTCCACCGAACAGGCGCACAAGTTCTTTGACCTCTACGACGAGATGGAAGACGAACTCGAGCGCATATATCGCGAAACACGCAGTATCGAAAACCGTACAATGCGCAACGATAAAGCCACCGACACCGAATGCGAAGTCGCCGCACGCGCCGTCTTCGAGCAGAAAAAGGACGAAGCCGAAATCGAACTTCAATACTTCGATAAATTCAAGGAAATACTGACGCCGCAACAACTGCTGCGCCTCCGCAGCGCCGAACGCGCCTTTGTACAACACGTAGTCAACGCGCACAAACGTCGCCGCGCCGCCAAGTAATTTCCACCACCATACCCTTTCACGCGCCATCGGCGCCTTCACAGCAGCCAAAGGCATACGGCGACATCCCCTCAATCGGGATGCCGCCGCTTTTATTGCGTGACCGCACCTTCGGACATTATAAGGCCATGGGAAAGATGGGAGCTACGGGAGCTATGACATTGTTCTCAGCTTTACTATTGTTCTCGTTACAGCATCACCATTGTTCTCATCACTCTCATCACTCTCATTACTCCCATTATTCCCATTACGCCTTGCTGTCCATCGATAATACAAAAAAGGTGGATGCGCCAAGGCGCATCCACCCTATGTTGAAATAATCGTGTTTATCAGCTAAGTCTTAGCGAACCAATACCTTGGTGGCTTTCTTGCCCTGAACGCGGATGTAGAGACCGTTAGCGGGGTTGTCTACACGTACGCCTTGAAGGTTGTAGTAGTATACAGGAGCATTGTCGTCATCGGCTACAACGTCATTGATACCGGCCTTGTCGGCTGTAACTTTGACATTCTTGATTTCCCAAGTACCGGCGATTTCGGCGGTGGAGGTGTAGTGGAAACCAACCTGTATCTTCTTGCCTACGTATGCGCTGAGGTCTGCTTTGTCTGCATAGTATGTCCAATCGAATTTCTCGGGAGCTGTAACATCGGCAAGTTTGGTCCAAGCGGTGGTACCGGCTTCGCGAACAGAGATCTCAACATATTTCACAACATCAGCCACAGCAATAAGTTCATTGTTGAGCTTGAACTGGTTCATAGCCTGTTCGAAGGTGATTTCGGCGGGAGCTTTGCGGTTGGTCAGGTCAAGTACGGGCGATACGGCGTATGCATCGGATGCACTGGCAACCTTGCTGGCGCCATCGAATGCGCTGGCCTTCAGACCGTACTTGGTAATTGACCAGGGGTTAAAGTCGGTAGTTGCTTCGAAAGTGAAGCCGCAGTCTTCGGTCGTACAGCTGTGCTCGTATACGACGTTGCTTGCGTCTACAACGGTGAGGGTGTAGGATGCTGTGCCTGCGTAGTATTTGTCGTTTTCGGCAGTCTTGGCGGTGATGACGGTAGTACCGACAGCCTTAACGGTTACGACACCGGCAGCGTCTACGGTAGCTACATTGACATCAGACGAAGTGTATGTTACGGCAGCGTTGGTGTCCATAGTGAGAGCGTTGGCGGGAGCGGCTTCGCCGAGGTTGGCGGTGATTGCTTCTTCAGCAAATTTGAGGTTGGCGTCAAGTTTGCCACCTTGCTTGGCTGCAGAAACTTTGACATTCTTGATTTCCCAAGTACCGGCGATTTCGGCGGTGGAGGTGTAGTGGAAACCAACCTGTATCTTCTTGCCTACGTATGCGCTGAGGTCTGCTTTGTCTGCATAGTATGTCCAATCGAATTTCTCGGGAGCTGTAACATCGGCAAGTTTGGTCCAAGCGGTGGTACCGGCTTCGCGAACAGAGATCTCAACATATTTCACAACATCAGCCACAGCAATAAGTTCATTGTTGAGCTTGAACTGGTTCATAGCCTGCTCGAAGGAGATTTCGGCGGGAGCGATACGACCGGTGAGGTCGAGTACGGGCGATACGGCGTAAGCATCGGAAGCATTGGCGACATTATCTTTGTATGCGCTGGCTTTCAGACCATACTTGGAGTTAATGCTCCAGGGGTTGAACTCGCCTGCTTCGAAAGTGAAGCCGCAAGCATCGGTCAGACAGTCGTTTTCATAGATGGTGTTACCGGCTGTAGCGGGATCGACAACGGTCAGAGTGTACGAAGCTTTACCGGCTTCGAAGTCCTCTGTAGCTTCGGTCTCGGCAGTGATGGTGGTGGTACCGGCTGCGACGAGGGTCACAACACCGGTAGCAGCGTTGACGGTAGCTACAGTCGCATCGGATGATGTGTATACGGCAGCTGCATCGGTGTCCTTGCTGAGAACATTTGCGGGGACGGCTTCACCAAGCTTGGCGGTGATAGCGTCCTGAGCAAACTTCAAACCGGCGGGGTCCTTAGTGACAAATGATTTGTCTGTGGTGATGGTCAGAGCGTCAATGCAGAATTGACCGGCTTTTTCAGCACCGTCTGTGCCTATGGTGGCCTTATCACCTACTGTAAACGTGATGGCATTGGCCGAACCTGCCCAAGAGCAGCTACCGGCAGCCTCGGTGATTTTACCTACCGAAGGAGTGATGGTGGTTTGACGTTTGAGACCCTGTGCAGAGATAGTGAAGTTGATGGCTGTAATATTGACACCTGTAGGAGCGGTAATCGTCATCGTACCTTTCGCATAGACGCGAAAGTCGCCCCACTTGCTACTATACGTAGGAGCTTTCTGACCATTATTCTTTTCCGTAGTGAAAGTGAAGCCCTGGGCTGTGAAACTCTTCGCATCGGCAGGAGCCACATCCTTCATCGTGATGGTGTAGTCAGCGGCAAGTGCCGAAGCACCGGCGAGAACTACAGCAGCGAGGCTGAGTAAAAACTTTTTCATAAAAGACTGTTTTGGTTAATAATAGATATGTTTTTGATTATATTTTCAGCATCTTGTCTTCGGCCTCAACATTTTCACAACCATTTGACATAGCAGCCGGGTTCATGGCATTGAGGCCTTTAGATAGTACGTTGCAAAGATACGCAATAATATCTATTGTTGATATATAAATTTGGTTAATCTTTAAGCGATTTAACATTAACGGCGAACTAAAAGTATATTAACGGCGGACGTCCACACTCCGGCAGGCACTTTTTGGTGTACTTCCCCGGACTGCGGACATCCGTCAGTCTTATTAAGCGTTTTACATTGAGTCTACTTTTGCCTCAAGTTGGGTATTATTCCCGGCATGGCACATCTGCAATCCTCAACGAGTTCGTCCATCAGCCGAGTACAGCTGCACGAAGTGCCTCCAAGGCTTGGGCAAGATTATCCTTGTCCTTGCCGCCGGCTTGTGCAAATCCGGGCTGTCCACCGCCACCGCCTTTAATCAACTTGGCAGCAGCGCGCACAATATTCGAGGCATTGAGACCTCCCTTGACAAGGTCGTCTGTAAGTGCGACGGTCAACTGTGGTGTGCCTGTCGGATTGACCGTAGCGGCTATGAATGCCGTGGCTTCGGGCGAGTCACGGCGTACAGCCATAGCCACAGCCTTGGGTATGTCCGGGAGACGAAGCCCGCTCATAGACACAATGCGTATGCCGTTTTCGATGGGAGCTTTTTCGAGAAGGCGTGTAGTCAGTGCATTGACGCGCTCCTCGAAATATTGCTGTGCTTGCTTTTTGAGCGTTGCATTTTCCTCGATGGCGTTGCGCAGAGCCTGTACGGCGTTGGGCACGTTATTGAGCAAGGCGTTGAACTGGCGCAAGTTGTCGCTAATTGAGTCAATCATATCCTCAACATGCGATGCGGTGACGGCCTCGATGCGGCGCACGCCGGCAGCGACACTGCTTTCGCTCAAAATCTTGATCATACCAATATTACCGGTATTGGCCACATGGGTGCCACCGCACAGCTCGATGCTGTCGCCGTAGCGTACAACGCGTACGCGGTCGCCGTATTTTTCGCCGAAGAGGGCCATAGCGCCCATTTCGCGAGCTTCTGCTATGGGGCAGTCGCGGCGTTCGTCCAGCGGTATAGCCTTGCGCACCATAGCATTGGCTATGCGTTCGGCGCGATGCAATTCCTCGGGCGTAACCTTCTGGAAGTGAGAGAAGTCAAAGCGAAGCGACTCGGCGGAGACATACGAGCCTTTTTGCTCGACATGCGAGCCGAGTACCTGACGCAAAGCGTAATGCAGCAGGTGAGTGGCTGTATGGTTGCACTCTATCTGCCGGCGACGTTCAACATTTATGGCGGCGGTAAATGTCGCCTCGGGATTGGACGGCATCTTGGTCAGCAGATGCACGGCCACACCATTCTCGCGTTTGGTATCATATACGTCTACAGTTTCGCCGGTAGCGTCATCGGTCAGTTTGCCGCTATCGCCTACCTGACCGCCCATTTCGGCATAGAAAGGCGTCTTATCCAAAATCACCTGGAAGAATGTGCGGTTTTTCTGAGTCACCTGACGGTAGCGAAGGATGTGCGCCTTGGTCGAGGTCTCGTCATAGCCGACAAAGCTTTCCTCACCCTCGGACAGGATTACCCAGTCGCCGGCGGTGACGGCGGCGGCATTCCGTGCACGTGTTTTCTGAGCCTGCATCTCGCGATCAAAGCCTTCTTGGTCGAGATCCATGCCTTGTTCCTTGAGGATAAGGCGTGTCAGATCCAAGGGAAATCCATATGTATCATATAATGTGAATGCCTGCTTGCCATCGATGACGGTACGGCCCTCGGCACGCGCTGCAGCGATAGCGCTTTCGAGCATCGCAATGCCCTTGTCGAGAGTGCGCAGGAAGGCATCTTCCTCTTCTTTGATGACGCGTATGATAAGGTCGCGCTGAGCCTTGAGCTCGGGATAAGCATCGCCCATAATATCGATAAGCGTATCCACCAAGCGGTACATAAAGGCATTCTTTTGGCCCAAGAAGGTGTAAGCATAGCGCACGGCGCGACGCAGAATGCGGCGAATGACGTAGCCTGCTTTGGTATTGGAAGGCAGCTGCGAATCGGCGATGGAGAATGCTATGGTGCGAGTGTGATCGGCGATGACGCGCATGGCGATATCCACACGCTTGTCTTCGCCGTACTTGTATCCGGAGAGTTCGGCAATCTTGTCTATCAGCGGTGTAAAGACATCAGTATCGTAGTTTGACGTCTTGCCCTGCAAAGCCATACACAGGCGTTCGAAGCCCATGCCGGTATCGATGACACGTGCGGGCAGCGGCTCGAGTTTGCCGTCGGCCATGCGCTGGAACTGCATAAATACGAGATTCCAAATTTCGATAACCTGAGGATGATCCTTATTTATAAGCTCGACACCGGGCACGGCCGCGCGTTCGGCATCGCTACGCAGGTCTATGTGAATTTCGCTACAAGGGCCGCAAGGTCCGGTATCGCCCATTTCCCAGAAGTTGTCGTGGCGATTGCCGTTGAGGATATGGTCCTTGGGCAGATGCTTTCCCCAGATGGCAGCGGCTTCATCATCGCGCCCCACCCCATCGGCTTTATCGCCTTCGAATACAGTGGCATAAAGGCGTGCCGGATCCAATTTGAGGACGTCCACCAGGTATTCCCATGCCCAGTCGATGGCTTCCTGCTTGAAGTAATCGCCGAAAGACCAGTTGCCGAGCATCTCGAACATAGTATGGTGATAGGTATCCATTCCGACTTCTTCGAGGTCGTTGTGCTTGCCGGACACTCGCAGACATTTCTGCGAATCGGCTACACGACGATACTTGGGCGCGGCATTTCCCAGAATTATATCCTTGAACTGGTTCATACCGGCGTTGGTAAACATCAGTGTGGGGTCGTCTTTAATGACCATAGGGGCTGACGGGACGATCTTGTGTCCCTTGGACTCGAAAAACTGCTTGAATGAGTCGCGTATCTGCTTTGATGTAAGCATGTTATTTTATCTTTATGATTAGTCTGTCTATGAGGTTTTCTGCAAAAAAATTTGCAGAAAACCTGTTTTGAATGTGCAAAAGTACGCGAAAGTTCTTAAATTTGCAAATGTAACGGTGCTCAACGCCCGGCAAGTACACCTTATAATATAACGCTTTGTACACCTACGACAAACTTTACTACAAAATCAGCGATGTAGCCGACATCATCGGCGAACCGCAATCGACCTTGCGCTTTTGGGAACGCGAGTTCACCTCCCTGCGTCCCAAGCGTAGCGAGCGCGGCACGCGTCTGTACACACCCAAAGACATTGAAAAACTGCGCCTTATACGCTATCTCATCAAAGACAAGGGGCTGAAAATCGAGGCCGCCAAGCAGGCCATACGCAACGATCAGGCCGCAACCATACGCCGCTTCAACGCCGTATCCAAGCTGCGCAACATCCGCCAAAGCCTCGTTGAGTTACTTGCCGCGCTTGATGCTCGCCGCAAATAACCTCGAGGCAGCCACATTATCCGTCCTAACACATAATATAAGACGCATAAGTCCGACCTGCCCGGCCGGACTTATGCGTCTTATATTATCCGTCGGTGACTACTGACAACTAATGGCCCATATAGTGTCGATGCTCATCCGACAACCGGAATTTAGCGGTCAAAGCACAGACAAATGCACACTTTTGACCGCCCAAGAGCCAACTTTTGCAAGCACAATCATATTTTTTTTCATTTAACGATAAAAAAAATTTGCATACATCAGAATTTTGTCTGAACTTTGCAGGCGACATAATAACACAAACTAACTCCAATAGGTAACTTTATGAAAAAAATTTCTACTCTTTTACTTGCAATCGCGCTTCCCGTATGCGCAAGTGCGACAGTTCTGACGCCCCAAAGTCGGTCTTATCACCAAAAGCCCGCTTAAGAGCCCGGTAGTTGCCGAAGTCTCCGACTTCACCTCCAACGCCGTAGCCAAAGAAAACGCAGCCGACGTCACCATCACATGTACCGGCGAATGTTCGTTTGAGTACTACGCCGAAAGCGGCGACTGGTACTATGGCGCCGTAGACGACTCCCAGACATACGTAGTCAAGCTGGACTATATCACCAATTCGAAAGACAAGAGCACCGGCACTTTCACGTTCTCCGACCTCGATGCCAGCTACTCGGGGATGTACGACTACTCCAGCGGCAGCAAGGTCACTCTAACCTTCAAAGAAGGCACCACTTTCACTGTAAATGTAGAAGGTAGCATCTTGACAATCACCGGAACGCTGGTATGCAGCGATGGCAAGACCTACAAGCTGTCAAGCAAGCACGACCTTTCGGCCGGCAACCAGTATGACATGTCCGACCAAGACGTCGACGTATCTTTCTCATCCGATGAAACTACCGTACAAGCCGGCGAAGGCTACCTCTACGTTGAGTGCACTAATGCCAAAAAAGAAACATTCAGCGCTGTAATCTTCCCCAACACCAACACAAACGGTGTAGGCACATATACGATCGAAGCAGGTGGCGCTGCCGGAACATTCCAACCCGGCGACATCAGCGATTCATCCGTATACCCGACATTCTACGGCACTCTGGACGATGAAGGCTACTTGAACGTGCCATTGTTCCTCTGCACCGCCGGCACCGCCGAACTCGACTACGACACCGCCGGCAACATCAAACTCAACATCAATGCCACCAACACCTGGGGTCGTACCGCCAAGATCAAAGTCAACTGGTCGGCCGGCGTCGAGGATATCACCGTAGACAAGACTCAAGGCGTACGCAAAGTCATCGAAAACGGCCGCATCGTCATCCTCAAAGACGGGCACAAATACAACACTCTTGGCATCGAAGTGAAGTAACACCTCGACACTGCAGAATGACATAACATTCTACATCAAAATACTCCACACTCAAGTCCGGCTTGGTCTGCCCCCAAGCCGGGCTTATTGTTTTCTCCTTGACTGTCCTATTTTACGATGTCGGTCTGTCTATCGTTTCTTCGTCCTCGTCCCACAATTGCATAATCGGTGAATTATCTCTAACATTAACGCAAACATTATCGCATAGCGCAAAACGTACTCATAAATGTTTAGCCATCGAATCACCTAAATGCGGCCGTTCAGGCATCTTCCTTGAGGTAGACAAGAGCAAGTGCCGTCTACTCGTCCCTAATGAGTCCGTTGACAAGTATAGGGCGGCGGAAGGCCGGAAAGACTTCAAGCATATCTCGGCCACAGAGGACATGGGCGAGGAAGGCTGATGCGGATGCGGATGCAGACGCTGATGCTGATGACTGATACGGATGCTGATACGGCCGCATATACAGAGATGATATGGACGCGCCCCGGCTTTTGGAGGAAGTCGTGGCGCGTCCGCATATGTATGGAGGGGGTGTATTTACTTGGCTGTGGCGAAGGGCATGGTGTGGGCGGCGGCGTAGGCGGAGTCGAAGATCATATTGAGGATATGTGCAAGACGGAGGCCGCCGTGTAGCAGCTGTTCCTCGATGATGGGAGCAGCCCATGCCTGGTCATTGTAGGATAGCTTGGCTCCATCGGGATACTTTTTGTAGATTTCGGCGGCATAAGTCATTGTCTGCTTAGCCCAGTCATCGATAGTGCCTGAGATGACGGCGGCTTGTTCGTCGGCGGACAGGCGGTCGAGTTGCTGTTGCCATTCGGTGTAGCTCCATTTGTGAGCGCCTTCCACTAAGGCATTGTCCCAGATGGAATGCAGTTTGTTGTCTCGACCGAAGTACTTGACCGTGATGCGGTTGCCGCCGAGGTCGGTAGCATGTCCTATATGCATGGGCTGATGCAAATCGCCGACAACGTGTACCAAAATTTTGAGGCATAGCGCGGGGTCCGGGCATTTGGTGACGCCGGTGAGGCTTTCGATTTGGCCACGTATGGCGGTGACGGCATCACCCGAAGGGTTGGCCGGTGCCTCCTCGTAGCGCACACCCTCGTCAATATTCTTATAGTGCCACGTCTTGGTGTAGGCATAGGGCTGCGTATGACTGGCGTTATCCAACCAGTTGGCCCAATAGACAATAGACTTGCCGCCGAGAATGTCGCTGACGGCAGCGGCTGTCGTGGGTGTCAGGTGCTGTTCGGCAATATACGCGGTCACATCGTGGCCTTTCTGTCCCCAACCGAATGCGGCGGAAACGCTGAAAACGAGAGCCGCAGCGCTAAAAAGTAATTTCTTAAGATTCATCGTAATAGCTATTATTGTGTGTAATTATTGTTCTTTGTCATCGGTACGCGGCAGTCGTATGGTAAAGGTGGTGCCCACGCCGGGCGTCGAGGCGCTCACGTAAATGCGTCCGTGGTGGTATTGCTCGATGATGCGCTTGGCCAGAGCAAGTCCCAGTCCCCAGCCGCGCCGCTTGGTGGTATATCCGGGATTAAATACTGTCTTGAAGTTTTTGCGCGGGATGCCACGGCCCGTATCGGCTACGTCCACCACCACATCACCATGGTCACCGGGACGACAAGCGACACTAATCGCTCCATGCCCGTCCATAGCATCCACGGCATTCTTAATCAGGTTCTCCATCACCCATTCGAGCAACGGCGCACACGCACTTATCGGCATAGGCGTTGATGCATATTCGGCGGTGAGGCTTATGCGTCCGCTGACGCGCGTCGCCATATAAGACACAGCGCTACGCACGATGTCGGCGGCATCGGCAGGTTCCATATTCGGTTCCGAACCGATCTTTCCGAAGCGTGACGCTATGGTTTCCAAGCGTTTGACATCCTTATTCATTTCGTTTACCGTCTCGGCACCCACGCCCATTTCGGGCAGCAGTTCCATCCACGCCATCAGCGACGAAATAGGCGTACCCAGTTGGTGTGCGGTCTCCTTCGAGAGGCCTACCCAAACCTTGTTTTGCTCGGCTTTTTTGGTCGAGAGCACCGCGTAATATACTATCAGCAGGAATATTATCATCACCACCACCTGAATGTACGGATAGTAACTCAGTCGCTTGAGCAGCGTCGAATCCTCGTAATATAGGTGTTGATTCTCGCCCGGAGCGATGGCTATATCAATGACGTTAGGCCCGTGCGACAGTGCTTCGAGACGTCCGTGCAGATACTCGGCATTACGCGGCGACAGTACCAACGGATTGAGCGTATCCACCGGCTCGGGCAGGTCGAAATTGCGATGGTTGAGGATATTGCCGTCGTCATCGGTAAGCAGCACCGGAATGGTCGTATTGCTTTCGATGATACGCAGCAGGAAGTCAATGTCTATCATCGGCGGGGTCGGGACGCCGTCCTCGTTCTGAGTCGTCATCTGTTCGGCGGCGCTGAACTGATTGATAATCTCCTTGGTGGCATCGGCCCAAATCTCCATACGCTGCCGCTCCTGCACGGCAAGGTCCTTGACCAAATTATTGGACACATACAGGAACAGCGCCACGACAATGGCGGCCGTCAGCAAGAATGCGATCTTACCGTAGCGCCGTATATCGTATATATTGGACAGACGTTTCATAGACAGCTATTGCAACAATAGGTACGACAGCGACAATAGAGCCAATAGGGCAGACGCTCCCTTGACCAAACCGCGATGCAGACACAAAGCAGCCAAAGACAACACCGTCGGCACGGCGTATGCCACAACGGCCTGCTTGTCCACGTAATAGGCCATAGCGTACAGCCGTTTGTCATCAATGGCATAGAGTCCGACAATAGCCAAAACACACAACATCAAAATATTGACTAAAATAGCCAATATACTATGCTTGCGCCGAGGCTGCGGAATAATTGCCGTATGCTCAGCATCGCTGAATGCTGCAAAAAACTCAGCGACCGAAGGCGTGCGGCGCGTCATATCGTATGCCATAGCCTGCGCTATTGCAGCATTTGCATACGGTGGAATGGTCGGCACGTTGATGCTTTCGGGATGGTCGCGCACTTGCTCGGGTCGCGGCGGGGTGTTGGCCGTGAGCATCTTGACCGTCGTGGCTGCCAGCGAATACACATCGCTACGCACGCCCGGCTCGACTCCGCGTACATTAGCATATTGCTCGGGGGCGGCATACCCATGGCTGACGGCTGCCACCGTTCGGTCGTTGTCCGAGACGATACCGGACGGTCCGATGCTGCATGACAGACCAAAGTCTATCAACACAATACGTCCGTCATTGCCCATAATCATATTGTCCGGTTTGACGTCCAAGTGCACTATGCCGTGGCTATGCAGATAGGCCAAAGCCGAGGATATTTGACGAAGAACATCCACCGTAGCGGCATAATCCAAGGCGTGGCGATGCACAACTTCTTTGAGGTTTAGGCCTCTTACACGTTCCATCACCATATACGCAGTACCATTGGCGCGAAAAGTGTCGTACACACGCACTATGGAGGGGTGATGACATCGCGCGATGTTATTGCTCTCACTGATAAAACGTTCGCGCAGTTTGGCCACCATATCTATCCGGGACAAGTCTTCCACTATAAGCGACCCCGAAGCAGCATCGCGACGACATAGGTCCGAGGGGAACAATTCCTTGACGGCAAATGTATTGCCGTCTGCATCATCTGCCGCATAGGTTATGCCGAATCCGCCTGTCCCGAGCACACCGCGCAGAGTGTATATATGGTCATCGGCGCCATGCAGCGTCGTACCTTCGGGAAGTGCATCATCGTTGTCAAACATTGTGTATCAATGTGTTAGTGCAGTAATATCGTATCGGATGCACGATGCCCGTGCATCGGCTGCCTACTTATCGTGAGGCGATAGAGGTGCTTGCCCATTACAAATGTGTCACCATCGGCAAGGCGTACCATCGTCCCCTCGGGCAGGCGTACTCCGTTGACAAAAGTGCCGTTGGCACTACCGGCATCTCGCAACAGCACCTCCGTTCCGGCACTCTCATGGCGTACGGTAATCACCGCCTGACAGCGGCTCATATAATGCTCCGGGTCATCGAAAAGAATTTGGGCTCGCGGAGTGGCCGTGCGACGTCCCACGACGTTATCGCCCGGCAGAAGATTATGACTCTCTCCGGTATCGACATTTTCGAGCGCGACCACTGCCACCGACTGCTCGTGTATGCGGATCGTGGCCGGAGCCGAAGGCTCGCGAGACGGCTGAAATGACGGCAACGGCTGTGAATGCTGTGAATGTGCCTGTTGCGATGCCTGCAAAGGCGTCTGCACCGGCTGTCGAACCGAGTCGGCCGGTACGCGTGGACGCAACTCGATAAAGTCACGCACCTTGCCGCGCGTATGGCAGTGCGGGCACTCGACGGGCGCATCCTTATAATTCGGAAAAATCCTGAAGGACAACACATTGGCACAATCCTTGTTAGGGCAGCGCACATATACTTTTGTCGGGTCGGGCGTCACTTTTTTCACTCGTATATGCAATTGTTATACAAAGTCGGAGACATCGGCGTTGTTGTCAAAATCGGACATATCCACGTTGTTGTCGGTGAAGTCCTGATCATAGTCTATCGAAGGATTAGCTTGCGCGAAGTCATTTGAGGCATATTGGTCGGCAGTGACCGTTCCGCCTTGATTTTGCAGACGATCTTGAATATCGCTTACGGTGATATTATGCTCGGAGATGTTCTGTATATCCTCCTCGGATATTTGGCCGTCGCCGTTGTCATCGTGCACCAGAACATCCATTACTTGATCGTTATCTATATCAACAAGCATTGCATGTTCGCCGTTGATGTCTAATGCGGCGATATTGATTTGGCCACCATCCTCGCCCGGCACGGCCTCAAGGCCGAGTATGCGCACTTCGTCATCGTCCACCGTATCGACCTGCACCGCATCATGTTGTGTATATTCACTTTGTCCGTCATGTGTATACTTATCCGTGGTTTCGTCCACGACATAGTGGTCGTTGTGAGCGGAGGCCGTATGAGCGGAAGCCTCGGCTTGGTTACCACGTATGGCTGCAACCTCAAAATCGTGCCGCTGCTGAGCGCTCATACCATCCCATTCGTCCTTATAATAAGTGCCGTAAACCCGGCCGTGCCATTCGAAAGCACCGCCGGCGCCCACCTCGGCACGTGCTGCGGCAAACGCTTGCGAAAATGACATATCATCGCTGACCCCGGTGGCTATCGGCGGCAATCCGATCTCGGATGCAGCATCAGCCTGTACTGCCGCTGACTCAGCGGTACGCACAGCACCTTCCGCCGTATCGGAGGACAATATCGAATCCGTATCGGAGGTCGCATAAGCCGGGTCTACAGCCTCGGTCGCATTATTATGGGCGGCGCCTCCGTCCATCAGTCCGGGGGCAGCGGCTACGCTGTCCGTAGCGGCAACGTTACCCGTCGCCAAATTCTCTTTGAATGAGGATGTATCATTATTCATCTCGCTAAACGTTTTATACGATTGTCTATAAAGCTATGTCTTGTCCATAATGCGTCATTTGGCTGACGCACTGCAAAGTTAGCACATCCTTTGACCGAAAGTCAAGTTTCGGCACGCATAAAGGACGAAATACCCTATTAAAATGACAAAACGTTGTAGCTCTTCACTGCAAAGATACATACTATTGCCGAAACCGACAAAATATATATCCGCCGTATGGCCAATATTGTCCTAAATAAATTCAGGCGACAGCGTAACGTGCAACGCCATAGAGCATCGCAAAAATCACATAGATTTTATCCCCCCCTAAGCCAATAATGCATCGTCCGGAGGGGGTGTAAAGGGCTCGTCAAGCCACTTAAAAAGGTCTATTTTGGTGAATGTGTTCAGCCGTAGCGAAACAACGAGATTTGCGAGCGCCCATTTGTATTTTGCAATGTGTTTGAGCCAGCACAGGAGCAACATAGTCGTCAATGCGGTCCATATTTGGATCTCAACGGCATTGCGAGTCGTTCCGATGAAACTCTTTATGCGCAAGAGCTGCTTAAGGCTGCGAAAAAATAGCTCAATCTTCCAGCGAGCCATATAGAGGGCAGCAATCGTTGATGCGGCAAGCGTGAAGTTGTTTGTCAGCAATTCTACTACATAGCCGTGTTCTTCATTCCACACGGCTATGCGGCGTAGCCGCCTCGGATATTTCGCCTTAGCGGTCGGGAGTTCGAACTCTATAATCTCATCTATAAGGACGTTCTGTGCCCGTTTTTCAGGTAATGGTCGTTATTCGATATGGGTGTAGCGTATATTGTCCTTGTGGCGTACTACAAAGAACACATCGTTGCTGTCCCAATGGTTGAGCAGGGCATAGTCACAATATCCGCGGTCGGCGACGACAATGCTGAATGGGGGAATGTCAATGTCAAAAGCTGCTTTGTTGTCAGACACCT
>ERZ808262.78-NODE-78-length-80641-cov-28.405207_pt1 | contig 80641 bp, 68 predicted proteins | sample MGYA00520895_ERZ808262 | MGnify/ENA primary metagenome ERZ808262 (study PRJEB31516, sample SAMN03275588) | gut metagenome | biome: mammalia-associated habitat; material: feces | host: Papio cynocephalus | place: Kenya | collected 2012-08-02 ...
CATAAAGTGAAACTGTTATTACAAATCCCCTATATATAGGAGTTAATGAGGATTCGTATTGTATGCTGATGGCGGAGAAAGAGGGATTTGAACCCTCGCGTCCTGTTACAGACCTACGAGCTTTCCAAGCCCGCCCCTTCAGCCTCTTGGGTATTTCTCCAGCTACGCAAAATATTATAACAAAAATGTTTTCTAAAAACATCTAAAAATATGATAAATTATTAGATATGATAAGTGTTAAAGTAACAGAAGATATAGAAAATCAACGAGTAGATAAATTTTTAAAAAAATATTTTAATAAAGCGCCATTGTCTTTTATTTATAAAACTTTTAGAAAAAAAGATGTAAAAATTAACGGCCATTGGGTGAAGGAAAATTATATTTTGCAAAATGGTGATTTATTAAAAGTTTATGTTAGTGACAAACAAATTGAAGATTTTAATAAGCCAAAAGACATCAAGAATGTTTTAGATACTTTAGATATTGTTTACGAAGATAAAAATATCCTTATTTTAAATAAACCGGTTGGTGTTCTTGTTGTCGAAGATGATAAAGAAAAAGATAACACATTAACGAATTTTGTAAGAAGTTATTTATTGAATAAAGGTGAATTTAAAAATAATGGAATTGATTTTGTTCCTTCTCCTGTTCATAGACTTGATAGAAATACAAGTGGAATATGTATTTTTGCTAAAACTTTAGGGGCTTCACAAGAATTAATTAAGTTATTTAAAGAAAGAGATCAAATTGAAAAATATTATTTAGCGCTAGTTGTAGGAAGATTTAATGAAAAAGAAGGCGTTATTGATAAACCACTTATTAAAGATAGTAAAACTAATCAAGTTAGAGTTGGTTCCATTAAAAATGGTGCAAAAAAAGCGGTAACTGAATATAAAGTTTTAGATCAAAATAATGAAGTATCTTTATTAAATGTGCACCTTTTAACAGGTAGAACTCATCAAATTAGAGTGCATTTAGCATCAATTAATCATCCTATTGTCGGTGATTCAAAATATGGGGATTTCACATTTAATAAAGAATTTTATAAAAAGTACAAATTTGAAAATCAGTTCCTCCATGCGTATAAAATTAAGTTTTTAGATATAGGTGGAGTTTTAGATTATTTAAGCAATAAAGAATTTAAAGCGAGTTTACCAAAATATGAAAGAAATATTTTAAATAATATTGGTTTTACTAAATTTTTAAATTAATTATAATATTGAACGGAGGATTTAGGGAAAATGGAAAGTAATACATTAGAAAACTTTAATCGTTGGTTAAATAGCGAAAAAGTATCAAAAGAAGACAAAGAAGCTTTACTTAAGATGGATGATGAAACAAAAGATGAAGCTTTTTTTAAAAACATTGAATTTGGTACAGGTGGTCTAAGAGGTATTTTAGGTCCTGGAACAAATAGAATGAACTATTTTACAGTTAAAAAAGTAACTGTTGCATTAGGTTTATATCTAAAACAATTTCATCAACATGCTAGAGAAAAAGGTGTAGCAATTTCGCATGATAATCGTCATTTTTCCCGTGAATTTGCTCTTGAATGTAGCGATATTTTAAATGAAATGGGTATTAAAACCTATTTATTTGATTCATTAAGACCAACACCAGAACTTTCTTATGCTGTTAGATATAAAAAGTGTGATGCAGGTATTATGATTACTGCTTCGCATAACCCAAAAAACTATAATGGTTATAAGGTTTATGATGAGACTGGTTGTCAAATGGTGCCTCAAAAAATTGAACCATTAATTAAAATTATTAATAGTTTACCAAATGAACTTGAAGTTGAAGTGCCACATGATAAAGTAAGAGGTGACCAAGTAATTCTTGAAAAAGAAGTTGATGACACATATGTTGCTCTTTGTGAAAGTATTCAAGAAAATAAAGATTTAGATAAAAAAGGTTTTAAAATTGTTTATACTCCAAATCATGGCACGAGTTATGTTAATGCAATGCGTGTTTTTAAAGATTGCGGATATGAAGTTTATCCTGTTTTAAGTCAATGTAAACCCGATCCAGATTTCAGTGGAACGCTTTCTCCAAACCCAGAAGATCCAAGATCATTTATTGAACCAATTAAATTAGCGAAAGAAATTGATGCAGATTTAATTTGTATGACTGATCCAGATGGAGATAGAGTTGGTTTAGCTTGTAAAACTAAAAATGGCGAATACGCCTTATTAACTGGTAATGAATCAGCTGCAATTTTAATTGATTATTTATTTAGTCAAAGACAAAAGAAAGGTACACTTAGTAAAGATGGAGTTATGTTTAATACAATCGTTACAAGTGAACTTGGTAGATTAATTGCTGGTCATTATGGCGTTAAAACTGAACAAGTTTTAACTGGTTTTAAATATATTGGTGACCGTATAAATTATTATGAAATTCATAATGGACCAACTTATGAATTTGGTTATGAAGAATCATATGGTTGCTTACCAAAACCATTTGTTAGAGATAAAGATGGTATTCAAGCAATTTTATTATATTGTGAAATGGCTTTATATTATCACCTTCAAGGTTTAAATCTTGTAGATGTCTATAATAATTTAGGTAAAGTTTATGGCTATCACCACAATAAACTTTATAATATATATCTTGAAGGATCAAAAGGCGCTCATAAAATGGAAGAAATTATGAATCACGCAATTTATGATCCATTACAAAAAATTGCTGGCAAAGACGTTACTAAATTTGAAGATTATTTCAATAAGAAACGTTATTATACTGCAAGCAAAATGATTGAAGATATTGTTGGTCTTCCAACTGGTGATTTAGTTAAATATTATTTATCTGATTCAACAACTGTTTGCATAAGACCATCTGGAACTGAACCAAAAATTAAATTTTATATTGAAGTTGTTGGCGAAGATAAAGAGTCTTGTGATAAACGTTGCGACCTAATATATAGTGAATTATTAAAAGATTTAAATGTTAATTCTTAGTTTTTAAGATTTGTTTAATCTCATAGACAACACCATTATGGTTGTTGTCTTTTTTTGTTACATTATTTGTTTTTAAATATTCTTTTCCATTAACCATTGTATAACCATGCTTAAATTCATTTATTAATTGAATATCATTTACTGAATCACCAAAGGTATAAACATTTTCATTCGGTATTTTATATAGTTTTTGTAATTTTCTTAAAGTTGAAGCTTTGTTTACACCTTCTTTTCTTATTTCGAAATACCAATTTTCACTCCAAAAATCTACTATATATCCAGGCATATTATTTTTTACATAAGAAATAATTTCATTTTTAAATTCTTCATCATGTCTTAATGAATGCATAATAAAAGAATAGACGCTTTCCGATATAGTTTTTTCTAAAGGTCCACTTATTTCTTTTGGCATATATTCTTTGCTGTTTTTATCTCTTATTAAGGTAAAACCAAAGATTTCTTTTTCACCTTCATAATAAATGTGGTTTAAACTTTCACACAATGCTGCATTAGAAAATTTTTCCTTAAAATAAGGATAATGTTTTTTAATTACACTTTTTGGAATTGGATATGATAGTGGTCTAAATTTTTTATCATGAGGATTAAAACAAAAAGCTCCATTATAACAAATAATCGGTGTATCAATTTTTAAGCTTTCATAAAAAGGAATAGTTGTTCTTACCGGTCTTCCGGTTGCTAAAACAACTATATTCCCCATTTTTTTTAATTTATGAATATATCTTTTCGTTTTAAAACGAATTTTTTTATTATCAGTTAATAGAGTTCCATCTAAGTCTGAACCGATAAGTAATTTATTATTCATGAGTGTATAAACCAACTGCTTTTTTAACTCTTAATAAAGTTTGATTGGCAATTTTACTCGCTTTTAAGGCGCCATCTTTAAGTATTTTATCTATTTCGCCACTTTCTAAAACTTCTTTATATTTATTTTGGAATGGTTCAAGAGTATTACAAACCACATCTGCCACAGCTTTTTTAAAATCTCCATAACGATGGCAATCTTTAAATTCATTTTCAACATCCTCAATTGAGACGTTTTTTAAACAAGCATAAATTGTCATTAAATTTGAAATACCTGGTTTATTAACCGGATCATAATGAATGTTATTATCCATATCAGTTACAGCAGACATAATCTTTTTTCTAATGGTTTTTAAATCATCTTTTAAGAAAATATCGCCTTTTGGATCTGATTTTGACATTTTATGTGTTGGATCTGTTAAGGACATAATTCTTGCGCCAACTTTTGGAGTTACGGCTTTTGGCATTCTAAATAATTCTTGATGATATCTTTCATTCATTCTATGGACTAAAGTTCTAGCAAGTTCAACATGTTGTTGTTGATCTTCACCAACTGGTACGATATCTGCATCATAAAGAATAATATCAGCAGTCATTAAAACAGGATAAGCAAAAAGACCTAATCCGATTGCGTTTTGATTGAGTTTTTGACTTTTTTCTTTGAATTGAGTCATTCTTGAAAGCTCACCCATATATAAATAGTTTTGAATAATTGCATTAAGTTCTGAATGTGCTGAAACATCACTTTGTAAAAATATTGTGGTCTTTTTTGGATCTAATCCTGCCGCTATATAAAAAGCAACAATATCTTTTGTATTATCATGAAGAAATTTTGGATCAATAGGTAAAGTTAATGCATGTAAATCAGCGACAAATATATAATTTTTGTATTCATCTTGATAGTCTTTAAAATGCATCAAAGCCCCTATATAATTTCCTAAAGTTAAGTTTCCGGTAGGTTTAATACCACTTAATGATTTTTTCATATGATTCTTCCTCCAAAATCACAAAAATTATAATATTAACAATATTCTTTTTCAATTAACTAAAGTCTAAAAATATTAGGTTTAATATATATAAATTTGTAAAACTAAATTATTTTTCTTTTAATATAAATGCATTCAAAACCAAATTTAATATGTAATTTATTAAAAATAAAGAAATTTTATGGTAAAATCTTACATATGGAAATTAAATTTTATAACACTTTAACAAATAGTATTCAACTTTTTAAAACAATTAAACCTAATGAGGTTAGTATTTATTGTTGTGGACCAACAGTTTATAACGAACCACATATTGGTAATATGCGACCAGTTGTTATTTTTGATACATTGGTTCGCTTTTTAAAATATGTAGGATACGATGTAAAATACGTTAGTAACTATACCGATGTTGATGATAAGATTATTAATAAAGCCATTCAAGAAGGTGTTAGCGAACTTGAGATTGCTAATAGATATATTGCAAGTTATAGAGCATGTCTTGATTCATTAAATTGTTTAAAAGCATATAAAAACCCACGTGTTACAGAATATATGCCATATATTATTAAATATATTGAAAATTTGGTTAATATTGGTGCTGCATATGTCGTGGATGGGGATGTATTTTTTGATGTCACAAGTGTTCCAAATTATGGAATTTTATCAAATATAAAACTTAACGAATTGAATGCTGGACAAAGAATTGCCACTAACGACAAAAAACGTAATCCATATGATTTTGCTCTTTGGAAAAAAACTGATGTAGGTATAAAGTGGCATACAAAATGGGGAGACGGAAGACCTGGATGGCACACTGAATGTTGTGTCATGATTGATACAATTTTTGGTGGAATGATTGATATTCATGGCGGTGGACATGATTTAATTTTTCCACATCACGAAAATGAAATTGCTCAAGCGGAAGCCACACATCATAATACTATCGCTAATTATTGGATTCATAATGGAATGATGAATATCAATAATGAAAAAATGTCTAAATCCCTTGGAAATGTTATCCTAGCTAAAGATGGTATTAAAGAATATGGTGCGGATGTAGTCCGTTTGCTTTTACTTAATTGCCAATATCGTTCAATTTTAAATTTTACTGATGAAGTTGCAAATGAAACAAGATTAACATTACAAAAACTTCAAAATGTATGGAAACAACTTAATTTAAAAATTGCTGTAGAAGGTGGTCAATTATTTGGAAAATCAACTAAAATTGAGAAGTTTTTATCAGCTTTGGCTGATGATATTAATTTACCAAATGCTGTGACAGAACTTTTAGAAACAATTAAGGGTGCAAATGTTGAATTAAGAAAACCTAATGGGGATTTAAAAACTTTAGAAGATTATTTTTATACATTACAAGACATGGTATATATTTTAGGTTTACATAATAAAGTTATTGAATTCAATAAAGAAGATATTGCTTTATATAAAGAATATCTTGAAGCAAAAAAAGCGAAAAATTTCACTAAAAGTGATTTATTAAGAAATGAATTAATTAGTAAAGGTGTGTTGTAAGATGATGAATTTTGTTGTTTTAGCAAATAATACTGATAGTTTTACTTTAGATGGAATTATTATTGATTTTTTCAATAATCTTGGATCTTGGGGTAATTTTGCATTAGTTATTATTTCGCTTTTATTATCTATTGTTCTTGGCGGATGTATTGGATACCAAAGAGAAGTTAGCGGACATGCTGCAGGATTAAGAACGCATGTTTTATTTTCGCTTGGTTGCTGCCTTTTAACTGTTATTTCAATTTATGGTGGATTAAATAGTATTGGCGGTAATTTTGATAAATCAAGAATTACTGCAGGTATTGTAAGTGGTGCTGGTTTTTTAGGGGCTGGAACAATTATTCATAATGGTGTTTCAGTTAAAGGCTTAACAACCGCTACAACTTTATGGATGTCAATGGCAATTGGTGTTGCTTGTGGTAATGGTTGGTTTATTATTGCAACAATTGCAACTTTACTTGCTCTTCTTGTTTTAAGTTTACTTGTTAAGCTTGAAAATTTTGCAGTTAGAAAAAGCATTAATATGATGATTATTGTAAAAAGAGAGACAGATGCTATCACAAAAATTTTAGAACTTGGTGATCAAGCTAATCTTACAATTAAAGATTTAGACGTTACACTCGGAAAATATGATGAAACAAGAATCTTAAGAATTACTTTTGCAATTGCTACTGATGATAAAAAAAGAATTGAAGAATTTATTAACTTACTTAAAATTGAAATAAATCCTTTAAATATCGAAAAAATTTAAAAATAAAAAAATATTACTATCTTATTTTAAAAAATTATGATTAAATTAATTTCAAACAACTCAATATACGAGTCTTTAAAAGCTAATAGAGTGTTAAAGTTATTTTATAGTGATTCTTTTGGCAACCAAAATATTCTTGATTTAGCAAAAGAAAAACATATTCCTCTTTTTAAACTAACTAAAAATGAATTTATTAAAAAATATGGCTTTGATAATCAAGGTTGTGTAGCTATCGCAAAAGATTATAAGTTGTATTCTTTAGGTGAAATCATTGAATCTAGCAAAAATATTGAAAATCCTATAATTGTTATACTAGATGAATTAAGTGATCCACATAACTTAGGAGCAATATTGAGAAGTTGCGATGTTTTTGGTGTCTCTGGAGTTATTTTTAAAAAGCGTAATAATGTTTCTTTAAATCAAACAGTTGCCGCAACATCCTCTGGAGCCATTAATTATGTCAAATGTTGCGAAGTTGCAAATTTATCCCAATCAATTGAAGTATTGAAGAAAAATAATTTTTGGGTAGTTGGACTTGCTGGTGAAGCAAAAGATGATCTTAAATCGATTCCAAAAGATTGTTCACTTGCTATTGTTGTTGGTAGTGAAGGATATGGAATTTCTCGACTTGTTAGAAAAAATTGCGATTTCATGACAAAAATTCCGATGAAAGGACATGTAAGTTGTCTTAATGCATCGGTTTCTTGCGCAATCGTTTTGTATGAACTAAGCACAAGAAAATAGATTGTGCTGTAGTTGTTGATGATTCCTAAGGAGGCTTTTATGAAAAAAGCTATTTTAATGGACCTTTCAAACGATGAGGTCGCAAAAGATTATTTAAGACGAAGTTTATGTGGAGAAAAGAGTTTTCAAAGAATACTTTTTGATTCGCTTGTTGGTGCTTGTAAAAATGTTCAATATCATTTTTACTATCAAGCGAAGAAAGCTGGATTAAATTTAAGAGATTTAGATGAAGAATATATTTATTGTTTCATGCAACTCTTAGAAAGATATGATGAAACTAGAGGAACAGTTTTAAGTTTTTATAAATATCTTTATTTCAATCGTTTAAGAACAATTATTAAAAAAGAAACTGGTTTAACTCGTGTTAGTGAAGTAAGAGCAATTGGTAAGGAAGAAGATTATTTTGAAAACGATACTTATTTAAATAATATGGACGATGTTAATAAAACACAAATTGGAGAATCTGAATTATCAAATATTATTCTTGGCGAGAAATCAAATATTATAAATAATAAAGAAAAAATGGTATATCATTATTATCTTAAATCATATTCTTTTAAAGAAATATCTAGAGATTGTAATTTAAAATACCGAGATTGTATTAAGTATTTTAATTCTGGGAAAAAGAAAATTAAGAATTATCTAAAACAAAATAATATTGAAATTGGAGATTCCAATTAAATTGGATATTGACAATCTTTCTAATATTTTCTATATTCTTATAGACTAGGAAGGAATATAATGAATCATATGAGGAAAAAAGTTATTTTAATTTGCTCGGAATGTTTAAGTAGAAATTACACAACCACTAAAAGAAGTGAAGATTCTACAAAAAGGTTAGAAATTAGAAAATATTGTCCTCGTTGCAATAAATATACGATTCATAAAGAAAGCAAGTAGGTATAGTTATGGGTAAAATTGTAAGATATTTTAAAGGTGTTGGTAAAGAAGCGCATAGAATTCGTTGGATTAAACGTGAACCATTTTTTGGTGCTGTTGCTACAGTTATTGTAATTACGGTTTTTGCAGCTATTTTTCTAGCAATTGAAGATGCTGCAACTGGTACACTTATTACTCAACTTAGGAATGCTTTTGAAAGTCTTAGATAGGGGATTTAATATGGATAATGAAGTACAACAAAATAAAAAGTGGTATATAGTTACAACTTATTCAGCTAACGAAAATAAAGTTGCTGAAAACATTAAAAACCGTGTTCATTCAATGAATTTAGATGACAAGGTTTTTAGAGTTATTGTTGCAAATGAAGAGATTCCAGTTTTAGATAAAAATGGAAAACCAAAGAAAAAACTTAACAAGGAAACAGGTGTATTAGAAGATGTACCACCAAAAATCAAAAATTTATATCCAGGTTATATTTTCGTTGAAATGATTATGACCGATGAGGCCTGGTTTGCTGTTCGTAATACTGAAGGCGTTACAGGTATTGTCGGATCTAGTGGTCGTGGACAAAAACCAACTCCAGTTGGTGCTAGAGAAATGGAAACTGTATTAAAAATTGTTGGTGTCGTTGATGCCTCAATGTATGATCAATATCACGTTGGTGATAAAGTCAAGATCCTTAGAGGATTATTCGAAGGTGATATTGGTACAATTTCATCTCTTGATAAAGAAAATGGTACAGTAAAAGTCAATACTGTGTTCTTTGGAAAACTTACTCCAGTAGAATTAGAGTTCTCTGATATTGTTAAAGCTTTTGATAGCGGTAAATAACATTATTAATATTTTAAAAAGAAAGCAAAAAAAGTCTTGATTTTTTTTGCGTTTTTTGGTATTTTTTTATAGCATATCGAAATTATGCGGGTTATTAAAACTAACCTAGGTGGAAGAAGTTACGAAACTTCATTAAACCACTAATCACTATAGGAGGAAACGAAAGTGAGTAAGAAAATCGCTAAAGTCGTTAAAATGGAACTCCCTGGTGGCGAAGCTAAACCAGGTCCAAAACTTGCAAGTGCTGGCGTTGTTATGCCAAAATTTTGTACAGATTTTAACGCAAAAACTGCCGATAGAAAAGGTCAAACTGTCCCAGTTATTATCACTGCGTATGAAGACAAAACATACTCAATGGAAATTAAAACCACACCTACTGCTGAATTAATTATGAAGGCTGTTGGTATTAAACAAGGAAGTGCTAATCCAAAAACTACTAAAGTTGGAAAGATTACTAAGGCACAAATTAAAGAAATTGCTGAATATAAGATGCCAGATTTGAACGCTAATGATATCGAAGCAGCAATGAAAACCATTGAAGGTTGCGCCAAGAATATGGGCGTTGATGTTGTTGACTAGTTGAGGTTAATTTATGAAATTACATGGTAAAAAATATAGAGAAGTTTTAAAGTTAATCGATACTAAAAAAGAATATAGCGTTCATGATGCTTGTGAACTTGTTAAAAAGACAAGCGTTACAAAATTTGAAAGTAGTGTTGGTTTATCAATGCATTTAAATATTGATACAAAACAAGCTGATCAACAAATTAGAGGTACAGTTGTTCTTCCACATGGTACTGGTAAAAGCGTTAAAGTTTGCGCTATTACTTCAAAAGTTGAAGATGCAAAAGCAGCTGGTGCTGATTATGCTGGTGGCAAAGAATTATTAGAAAAGATTCTTGGCGGTTGGTTCGATTTTGATGTTATTTGTGCTACACCTGAAATGATGGGTGAAATTGGTAAAGCTGGTCGTGTTTTAGGTCCTAAAGGATTAATGCCAAACCCAAAGGTTGGTACAGTTGGTCCAGATATCAAGAAGATGGTTACCGAATTAAAAGCTGGTAAAGTTGAATATCGTGCTGATAAGGATGGTAATATTAACATTCTTGTTGGTAAAGTTGGATTTGATACCGAAAAATTAGAAGAAAACGTTAATACTATTATTAACCAAATTGTTAAGGTTAGACCTGCTGCTGTTAAAGGTACATATATTAATATTTGTACAGTTCACACTACAATGGGTCCAAGCGTTAAAGTTAGTGTTAATGATCAAAAGTAGTTGTTAATAAAATTGTTTAGTTGGCTTAATATACCATAGACCGTAACGACACTTAATTGTGTTTAATTATGTTACCGAGGTAGTTGATAAATTCCTCATGTATATGAGCCCCTAATATATTAAAATGGGAGGTAAAGAATGAACAAACAAGTTTTAAAAGCGAAAACAGCTGTTGTTCAAGAGGTCTCTGAGAACGTTAAAGCATCACATGCTTTCGTTGTTTGCGAATATAGCAAACTTACCGTCAAACAAATCAGTGAACTTCGTAAGACTTTACGTACTTTAGATGCAAAAAGTGTTGTCTATAAGAATTCCCTTGTTAACCGTGCAATCGGTGAACAATATGGCGATGAACTTAAAGGCTTACTTAGTGGATCTAATATGTATTTCTTTTGTAAAGATGGTACAAATGGTAGTTTAAAAGCCATTCGTAAATTTACAAGATTAAACGAAGGATTAAAGATTAAAGGCGGATTACTCGATGGAAAATTCGTTGATGCAGATTATATTCAAACTGTCGCAATGTTACCATCAAAAGAAGGACTTGTATCCATGTTATTAAGTGTTTTACAAGCTCCAATGAGAAATCTTGCATATTCTCTTAGCGAAGTCGCTAAAAAATCTCCAGCTGGTGCTGAAGCACAAGCTAGTGGAGAAGCAAGCGTTGAGCCTGCAAAATAGTTAATTACATTAAGAATATTATCGGAGGAAATAAAAATGGCAAAATTAACAAAAGAAGAAATCATTTCTGCTGTTAAAGAAATGACTGTTGTCGAATTAAATGATTTAGTTAAAGCAATTGAAGAAGAGTTTGGCGTTACCGCTGCTGCTCCTGTTGCTGCTGGTGCTGCTCCAGCCGAAGAAGAAGCTAAGAAAGGTCCAAGTGAAGTTAGCTTAATCTTAAAGGCTGTTGGAGATAAGAAAGTTGCAGTTATTAAAGCTGTCCAAGCTATTACTGGCTTAGGTTTAATGGATGCAAAGAAATTAGTTGATGCAGCTCCAAGCCCAATTAAAGAACATATTTCACCAGTTGAAGCTGAAGAACATAAGAAAGCTTTAGTCGCTGCTGGCGCAGAAGTCGAAATTAAATAGTTTTCGATTATTTTATATTGCCTGCCTTGCCCTAATTTTGGGCATTGGCAGGTTTTTGCCTATTATATTAGGAGGGATATGAGTCATTATTTTTTACACGATGAACATTTAAAAAAATGTGATTATAACGTAGTTTTTTCGGTTAATAATCATGAATTTCATCTAGTAAGTAATAATGGCGTTTTTAGTAAAACAAGAATTGATGAAGGATCATATCTTTTAATTAGTTCAGTTTTAAAGCTTGATATAAAAGGTGATTTATTAGATTTAGGCTGTGGCTATGGACCAGTTGGAATAACGCTTAAATATTTCTTTAGAAATATAAATTTATTTATGAGTGATGTTAATTCTACTTGTTTAGAGTTAACTAGAAACAATTTAAAGTTAAATAATGAAGAAGCGGATGTTATTTTATCAGATGGTTTTAAAAACATAGCAAAAAGTTTTGATTTTATTATATTTAATCCTCCAATTCGTATTGGAAAATTAAAATTATTTGAAATTTATGAAGATGTTTATAAACATCTTAATCAAAACGGTCAATTTATTATCGTCATACGTAAAGATAAAGGTGCTGAATCTCATAAAAAATTTCTAGAAACATTGTTTGAAAAAGTTGAATTACTAGAAGGAAAACGTGGTTACCAAATATATCGTATGACAAAAATAATTTGTTTAAAAGGAGCAAAATAATGATATCTTATAAAGATTATCCAAAAATTAATAACGATCGTATTAATTTTTCAAAGATTAGTGGTAAATTACCTTTACCTTATCTTGTTGAAATTCAAACCGAATCCTATAAGAGTTTTTTAAGTAATGGAATTGATGAAGCATTAAAAGATATATTCCCAATTTCTAACCCAAATGGCACACTTAAAATTGAATATAAAGGATTCCATCTTGAAAATCCAAAATATACGTTTGAAGAATGCAAGAGAAGGGATTTAACATATAGTGCTCCACTTAAAGTGACACTTGGTCTTTATTATACCCAAAATAACGAATTTAAAACTTCTGAAGTTTTTATGGGTGAAATTCCTATCATGACTGACTCAGGAACATTTATTGTAAATGGTGCTGAAAGAGTTATTGTTAGTCAAATTGTTCGTTCCCCTGGTGCATATTTAAGCAAAAGTGTTGATTTAAAATCAGGTAATTATACTTATGGTGCAGATTTAATTCCAACCCGTGGAACTTGGTTACAATTTGAAAGTGATACTAAAGGTTTTTTATGGGTAAGAATTGATCGTCAAAGAAAAATGGAAGCAACTGTTGTTTTAAAAGCAGTTGGTTTTGATGATGAAAAGAAACTTTATGAACTTTTTGGCGATAGAGAAACACTTAGAAGTACATTTGAAAAAGATAAAACCAAAAATGTAAAAGAAGCTCTTAAAGAGATTTTTGTTAAATTAAAACCAGGCGAACCATATACCGAAAAAGGTGGTGTCGATTCTTTCCAACAAAAATTCTTTGATCCAGCTCGTTATGATTTAGGAGTTGCTGGTAGATTTAAATATTCTAAAAAATTAGGTATTTATAACCGTTTACCTGGAAGAATTTTAGCTGAAAATTTATTTGATGCTGATGGTGAACTTAAATATAAAAAAGGTACCTTATTAACAAAAGAGATTGTTGATGAATTACAAAATGAAGAATTTTTTGAAAAAGGTGCTGCAACATTTAACTTCCCAATCAATCCAAAATTTGATGGTTCAGGAAGAGATAAATGCTTTGTTAATATAGTTAAAGTTTATGTTGATGAAAAACGTGAAAAAGTTGCAAATATCATTGGTACAAATTTAAATGAAACACTTCATTGTGTTACTGTTAGTGATTTTATTGCTATTTTCTCATATTTTATGAATTTAATGGATGGTTTTGGCGATACTGATGATATTGATCATTTAAGTAACCGTAGAATTCGTTCAGTCGGTGAACTTATTCAAAACCAATTTAGAACTGGTTTAGCAAAAATGACCAAGAACGTTCAATCGAGATTGTTATCAACTTCAGCCGTTGATATTCAAGAATTGACACCTTCATCATTAATTAATGTTAGACCTGTTAATAGCGCAATTAGAGAGTTCTTTGCATCATCTCAATTATCACAATTTATGGATCAAACTAACCCTCTTGCTGAACTTGCTAATAAGCGTAGAATTAGTGCTTTAGGTCCAGGTGGTTTAACACGTGATAGAGCAAGTATGGAAGTTCGTGATGTTCACTTTACTCACTATGGTCGTATTTGTCCTATTGAAACTCCTGAAGGTCAAAATATTGGTTTAATTAATAACTTAGCTACTTATGCTAAGATTGATAAATACGGATTTATTAAAACTCCTTATCGTTTAATTGATAAGAAAACTGGAAAAATTTTAGATGAAACAGTTTATCTTTCAGCTGATGAAGAAAATAACCATGTTATTGCTCAAGCAACTAAAGATGATATTCAAGGTGATGAACTTAGTAATGATAAAATCGTTGCTCGTTTCAATGGTAAAAACGTTTTAGCTGAAAGACAAGATGTTGATTATATTGATGAATCGCCAATGCAAATTGTTTCTGTGGCTGCTGCTTGTATTCCATTCCTTGAAAACGATGATAATACTCGTGCACTTATGGGTGCTAACATGCAACGTCAAGCATTACCACTTTTAAGACCACATGCTCCTTATGTTGGAACAGGTCTTGAACATACTATTGCTCATGATTGCGGATTAGCTTTAATTGCTGTTAATGATGGAACAGTTACTTATACCGATTCTAAAACTATTAAAGTTCACGAAAAAGAAGGCGAAAGAACATATACCTTAACTAAATTTGAAGGTAGTAACCAAGGTACATGTATTAATCAAACATCAATTGTTAAAAAAGGTGATAAAGTTAAAAAAGGTCAAATCATTGCTGATGGTCCAAGTATGGAAAACGGCGATTTAGCCTTAGGACAAAACGTTACAATTGCCTTTATGACATTTGAAGGTTATAACTACGAAGATGCTGTTATTATGTCTGATAGACTTGTAAAAGATGATGTTTATACAACTTTACACATCGAATCTTATGAAGTTGAAAGCCGTAATACTAAAAATGGTGAAGAAATCATTACTCCTGATGTTCCAAATACTGGAATTGAAGCAAGAGCTCACTTAGATTCAAGAGGTATTGTTTTAGTTGGTACTGATGTTAAAGAAAACGATATTCTTGTTGGTAAAGTAACTCCAAGAGGAGCTAGTGAACCTTCTCCAGACCAAAAATTATTAGATGCAATTTTTGGTGATAAATCAAAAGATGGAAAAGATACCTCACTCCGTGTTCCACATGGTGGCGCTGGTACTGTATTAGATGTTAAAATCTTCACTCGTGAAGCTGGCGATGAACTTCCACCTGATGTTAATATGAAGGTTAGAGTTTATATCGTTCAAAAGAGAAAAATCAGTGAAGGTGATAAGATGTCAGGTCGTCATGGTAATAAGGGTGTTATTTCAAAGATTTTACCAGCTTGTGATATGCCATTTTTACCAGATGGCACTCCTGTTGACATTTTACTTAACCCACAAGGTGTTCCTTCACGTATGAATATTGGTCAAGTTCTTGAAGTCCATTTAGGTATGGCTTGTAAGAAACTTGGCGGATTAAAAGTTGCTACCCCAGTTTTTGATGGTATTTCTAACGAAGAAATTCTCGAAATGATGAATGACGCTAAGATGCCAAAAGATGGTAAATATACCTTAATTGATGGTAGAACAGGTGAAAGATTTGATAGCCGTATTAATGTTGGTGTTATGTACATGATAAAACTCGTTCACATGGTTGATGATAAATTACATGCTCGTGCTACTGGACCATATGCAATGGTTACTCAACAACCTTTAGGTGGTAAAGCACAAAATGGTGGTCAAAGATTTGGTGAAATGGAAGTTTGGGCACTTGAAGCTTATGGTGCTGCTTATACATTACAAGAAATGATGACCATTAAATCAGATGATAGAGTTGGTAGAAGAAGAACTTATGAAGCAATTATTAAAGGTCAACCTTTACCAAAACCATCAATTCCAGAAGCATTCAAAGTTTTCACCAAAGAACTTATGGGCTTATCAATGAATGTTGAACTTAGAGATAAAGAAGGCAAGATTATCGATATGGATGTTTTAGCAAGACAATCTCAAAAAGAAGAACAACGTTCATTACGTTCCATCCGTAATTTAGGACAAACAAGTAATACTCCTGCCGATGAAGATGAAGAAGATGAAGAATCTAATGATCAAAAAATCGATAGTAGTGATGAAGAAGTTGTCAAAGAGATGATGGAATAGGAGGAAATTGTCATGTTTGATGTAAATAATTTAGCTAGTATAAAAGTCGGACTTGCTTCCCCTGAAAAAATCCGTGAATGGAGTCATGGTGAAGTTAAAAAACCAGAAACAATAAACTATCGTTCTCAAAAACCTGAAATGGATGGTTTATTTTGCGAAAGAATTTTTGGTCCTTCTAAAGATTATGAATGTCATTGTGGAAAATATAAGAAAATAAGATATGCTGGTGTTGTTTGTGAAAAATGTGGCGTTGAAGTTATTTCAAAAGAAGTACGTAGAGAACGTATGGGTCATATTGAACTTGCAACCCCATGTTCACATATTTGGTATTTAAAGGGTATTCCTTCAAGAATGGGACTCGTTTTAGATATTCCACCAAAACAACTTGAAGAAATTGTTTATTTTACTGCCCACGTTTGTATGAATCCAGGCACATCTAAAAGCTTGTTTTATAAACAATATTTAGATGACCAAGAAGGACGTAGTGCTTTTATTGCCTGTATTAAAGAAATTCAAGAAAAATTAGAAAGCGAAGGCAAAAAAGAATCTCCAGAATATGCAACTGCAAATAATCTTCTTGCTCACCTTGAAAATCTTATGGAACCATTTGATTTCTTTGGTTGTGCAGATTTTATTGAACAACAAACTGGTGCAACATTTGGAGAAGGTGCGGAAGCTATTAAAAAATTACTTCAAGAAGTTGATCTTCAAGCTGAATTTGATAAAGTTAGTGGTGATATTAAAGGCGCTAAAGGCCAAAAACTCACTAAATTAACTAAACGTCTTGAAGTATTAGATGCATTTATTAAATCTAAAAATAAGCCTGAATGGATGATTTTAGATGCTCTTCCAGTCATTCCACCAGATTTAAGACCTATGTTACAACTTGATGGTGGTAGATTTGCCGCAAGTGATTTAAATGAATTATATAGACGTCTTATTTCCCGTAATAACCGTTTAAAGAAACTTATTGAACTTAATGCTCCATATGTTATTTTGATGAACGAAAAACGTATGGTTCAAGAAGCTGTCGATGCTTTAATTGATAATGGTCGTAGAACTGGAAAACCTGTCACTAATTCATCAGGTAGACCATTAAAATCTTTAAGTGGAAGCTTAAAAGGAAAACAAGGTAGATTTAGACAAAATTTACTTGGAAAACGTGTTGATTATAGTGGTCGTAGTGTTATTGCTATTGGTCCAAGTTTAAAAATGTATCAATGCGGTCTTCCACGTGAAATGGCAATTAATTTACTTAGACCATTTATTGCTGCGATTTTAATTAAAGAAGGAAAATGCACATTACATCGTCAAGCTGATAAGAAAATTGATGCTAAAGATGAAGATGTTTATGATGTTGTTGAAAAAATTATTTCACAACACCCAGTATTACTTAACCGTGCTCCTACCCTTCATAGATTAGGTATTCAAGCTTTCCAACCAATATTAGTTGATGGAAGAGCAATTCGTTTACACCCTCTTGTTTGTACTGGATTTAACGCAGACTTTGATGGTGACCAAATGGCTGTTCACCTTCCAATTTCTAAAGCTGCTCAAGAAGAAGCTTTACACCTTATGCTTGCAAGTAATAACATTCTTGCACCAAAAGATGGAAAACCAATTGTTACTCCATCTCAAGATATTCTTATCGGTAACTATTATTTAACTATTGAAGAAGCCGCTAAAGATTTCTTAAATGAAGCTAAGAAATATCGTGATTTAGGCGATGATGAAATGGCTGATAAGTATGTTGCTTATAGTAAAATGGAAGGTAAAGTCTTTAAAGATATTAACGAAGTTTATAAATGTTATGATTTAAAGAAGATTCACTTACATACTCGTATTGCAATTCCTGGTAAAGAAGTTAAAAAGACCGGCTTTACTAAAGAAATGTTAGATGGATATTTAATTACAACTGTTGGTAAGATTATTTTTAACTTAATTTTCCCAGCTGATTTCCCATATTTAAACACTACTGGTGTTGAAAATTTAAAGAGTGATCAAACAAGATTCTTTGTTAAAAAAGGTACTGATATTGAAACATATATTAAAAACTTACCATTAAATCAACCAACAAAGAAAAAGGATATTACTAACATTATTGATGAAGTATTCCATAGATATGGAACTCAAAAAACAAGTGCTATTCTTGATAAATTAAAGGATAATGGTTTCAGATTTTCTACTGTTAGCGGATTAACTATTGCAATTAGTGATATTAATGTTCTCGGTGGTAAAAAAGAAATCGTTAATGAATCTGATAAAGAAGTAGATGTTGTTGAAAACTTATATCGTAAAGGTTATTTAACTGATAAAGAAAGACATAATCAAGTTGTTAATATTTGGACAAAATGTACAAATAAGATTGCTGATCAAGTTGCAGAAACTTTAAATAAAGATAAACATAATCCACTCTTTATTATGAGTGATAGTGGTGCTCGTGGTAGTAAATCTAACTTCACTCAATTAATGGGTATGCGTGGACTTATGGGTTCTACATCTGGTGAAACTATTGAAATTCCTGTTAAATCTTGTTTCCGTGAAGGTCTTAACGTTGCTGAATTCTTTACTGGTACCCATGGTGCTCGTAAAGGTGGTGCTGATACTGCTTTAAAAACAGCTGACTCAGGTTATTTAACTCGTCGTTTAGTAGATGTCTCTCAAGACGTTATTATTAGAGAAGAAGATTGTCATACAGATCATGGAACAATTGTTAAAGATATTTATGATACAACTCAAAATAGCTTAATTGTTTCTCTCTATGATAGATTAGTTGGTAGATTTGCATGTCATGATGTTATAGATCCAAAAACTGGTGAAGTTATCGTTCAAGGAAATACCATGATTGATGAAATCTTAGCTAAAAAGATTGTTGATGCTGGTATTAAAGAAGTTGAGATTAGATCTTTATTTGGTTGTCAAACTAAAGATGGTGTTTGTGTACATTGTTATGGTCGTAACCTTGCAACTGGTAAAGTTGTTGAAGTTGGTCAAGCAGTTGGTATTATGGCTGCTCAATCAATTGGTGAACCTGGTACTCAATTAACCATGCGTACATTCCACTCTGGTGGTGTTGCTGGTGGCGATATTACTCAAGGTCTTCCACGTGTTCAAGAACTTTTCGAAGCTCGTACACCTAAAGGTGAAGCTACAATCTCTGAAATTTCTGGTGTTGTTAAAGATATTACCGAATCTAATGGTATCTATAAGATTACCATTCAAAATGATTTAGAAGAAAAAGATTATGAAACCCGATTTGGTGCTCGTTTAAGAGTCAAAAAAGGCGATCATGTCATGAATGGTGACATGTTAACTGAAGGTGCTATTAAACCTAATAACTTACTTGAAGTTAGTGATGTTTCACACGTTCAACAATATATTATTAAAGAAGTTCAAAAAGTTTATCGTAGCCAAGGTATTGGAATTTCCGATAAGCACATTGAAGTTATTGTTAGACAAATGTTACGTAAACTTCTCGTTATTGATAAAGGTGATACCAATTTGATTACTGGAACTCGTGTTTCTATCACTGCTTTCAATGAAGCAAATGAAAGCGTCTTATTAGAAGGAAAACGTCCAGCAGTTGCTCAACCACTTATCTTAGGTATTACAAAAGCTGCTCTTGAAACTGATAGCTTCTTAAGTGCTGCTTCATTCCAAGAAACAACTCGTGTTCTTACAGATGCTGCAATTAAGGGTAAAACCGATCCTCTACATGGTCTTAAGGAAAATGTTATCACTGGTAAACTTATTCCAGCTGGTAATGGCTTAAAGAGTGAAGCTGAAGAAAGAGCTATATTATCTAAGTTTGATGTTTTAGATACTATGAAAGAAGTCAAAAAACAATATATTGGAATTCATGATAGTGAACACTCATTAGATGATGATAATGCTCAATATCGTGATGAAGAAAGTTTAATGACTGAAGAAACTCCTGAATATCAAAACAGTGCAAAATAAATTAAAACCTAGGCAAAAGCCTAGGTTTTTATTATGATTTTGTTTAATTATGGTTCACCTGATATTGTTGACATAAAAATATAAATTTTTGTTGACTTAATCATATGAATTTTTGTATGATATTAAGGCTGATTGAAAAAGCAATTTTTTAATCGTTCATGTAGATACACCGGGAATTGTGTGTATTAAATTAGAAAAAGGAGAAAAGTAATGCCAACTATTAATCAATTAGTTAGAGAAGGCAGAAAAAGTCCTGTCTTTAAATCTAAGGCACCAGCACTTTTAAAAAGATTCAATTCACTTCAAAAACGTGAAACAAATCAAAATAGTGCTCAAAAGAGAGGTGTTTGTACTCGTGTCGGTACAATGACCCCTAAGAAACCAAACTCAGCTTTACGTAAATATGCTCGTGTTAAGTTAAGTAATGGTTATGAAGTCACCGCTTATATTGGTGGTGAAGGACACAATTTACAAGAACACAGTACTGTCATGATTCGTGGTGGCAGAGTTAAGGATTTACCAGGTGTTCGTTACCACATTATTAGAGGATGTCTTGATTGCGCAGGTATTGAAGCTCGTAGACAAGGTCGTTCTTTATATGGTACTAAAAAACCAAAGAAGGAGAACTAGTTTATGCCAAGAAAAGGTAGTGTAAGTAAACGTGATGTTTTACCAGATCCAATTTATAATTCAAAATTAGTCACTAGATTAATTAATAAAATTATGGTTGATGGTAAAAAAGGAACTGCTGAAGAAATTTTATATGGTGCTTTTAACCTTATAGAAGAAAAAACCAAAAAACCTGCATATGATGTTTTTGCTACTGCAATTAATAACATCATGCCAGAAGTTGAATTAAAAGCTAAACGTATTGGCGCTGCAAACTATCAAGTTCCAACTGAAGTTTCAAAAGAACGTCAAGTTACTTTAGGTTTAAGATGGTTAGTTAATTATTCAAGATTAAGAAAAGAAAAATCCATGAAAGAAAAGTTAGCTAATGAAATTATTGATGCCGCTAATAAAACTGGCGCTAGTGTTAAGAAGAAGGATGATACCATTAGAATGGCAGAAGCTAATAAAGCTTATGCACATTATAAGTGGTAATTGGGAGAATAAAGTATGGCCGGAAGAGAATTTGATTTAAAGCATACTCGTAATATCGGTATCATGGCCCACATTGATGCTGGTAAGACAACAACCACTGAAAGAATTCTTTATTTCACAGGTAAAATTCACAAAATTGGCGAAGTTCACGATGGCGCTGCTACAATGGACTTCATGGTTCAAGAACAAGAAAGAGGTATTACAATTACTAGTGCTGCAACAACTTGTTTTTGGAAAGGTAATCGTATTAATATTATCGATACTCCAGGGCACGTCGATTTTACAGTTGAAGTTGAAAGATCTTTAAGAGTTCTTGATGGTGCTATTACTGTTCTTGATGGTAAAAACGGTGTTGAACCACAAACCGAAACAGTTTGGAGACAAGGTAGTAAATATGGTGTCCCAAGAATTGTTTTCGTTAATAAACTCGATGCTATTGGTGCAGATTTTGATATGTGTGTCGCTTCTTTAAAAGAAAAATTAGGCGCAAATGCAAAAGCTGTTCAATATCCAATTGGTATTAGTGATACCCTTCGTGGTGTTATTGATCTTGTTAAAATGGAAGCTTGGGATTATACAGGTTGTGCTGAACATGAAGATCCAAAACTTGTTCCAATTCCAGAAGAATATGTTGAAAAATGTAAGGCTTTAAGAGAAGAATTACTCGAAGATTTAGCTGGTTTTGATGATAATTTAATGGAAGAAGTTCTTGAAGGAAAAGAACCATCCGTCGAAGAAATTAAAGCTGTTATTAAAAAAGCTGTTTTAGCTGAAAAGTTCTATCCTGTTTTCTGTGGTAGTGCATATAAAAATAAAGGTATTCAAAAATTACTTGATGGTGTTGTTGATTATTTACCATCACCACTTGAAATCGCTCCTGCTAAAGGAACAGACGAAAAAACAGGTAAAGAATATACTTGTATTCCAGATGATAATCAACCTCTTGTTGCTTTAGCATTCAAGATTGCTACCGATCCATTTGTTGGTAGACTTGCTTATGTTAGAATCTATTCTGGTGTATTAAAGAGTGGAAGCTATGTTTATAATAGCAACAAAGGTCAAAATGAACGTATTGCTCGTTTAGTTTTAATGCATGCAAATCATCGTCAAGAAGTTGATGAATTACATGCAGGAGATATTGGTGCTGTCATTGGTTTAAAAAATACTACTACTGGTGAAACTCTTTGCGATACATCAATTGATGTTACTCTTGAAAAGATGGAATTCCCAGAACCTGTTATTGAAGAAGCTATTGAACCAAAGACTAAAGCCGATCAAGAAAAGATGGGTATTGCTTTAATGAAGCTTGCTGAAGAAGACCCAACTTTCAAAGTTCATACCGATCCTGATAGTGGTCAAACCATTATTGCTGGTGTTGGTGAATTACATCTTGATATTATCGTTGACCGTTTAAGAAGAGAATTCAATGTTCAAGTTGATGTTGGTAAACCTCAAGTCGGTTATCGTGAAACTATCCGTAGAGCTGCTGATTGTGAAGGTAAATATATTAAACAATCTGGTGGTCGTGGACAATATGGTCACGTTTGGATTAGATTTGAACCAAATGAAGGCAAAGGATTTGAATTCGTTAATGGAATCGTTGGTGGTAGTGTTCCAAAAGAATATATTAAACCAACCCAAGATGGTCTTGTTGATGCTATGACTAGAGGCTTAATTGCTGGTTATCCAGTAATTGATGTTAAAGCTACATTATTTGATGGTAGTTATCACGATGTTGATAGTAGTGAAGCTGCTTATAAGATTGCTGCTTCTTTAGCCCTTAAACAAGCCGCAGTTAAATGTGATCCTGTACTTCTTGAACCTATTATGAAGGTTGAAGTTACAGTTCCAGAACAATATTATGGCGATGTTATCGGTGATATTTCTCGTAGAAGAGGTAATATGACTGGTGAATCACAACGTGGAAATGCTAAGATTGTTGAAGCTGAAGTACCACTTTCAGAAATGTTTGGTTATGTTACAAGCTTACGTAGTTTCACTCAAGGTCGTGGATCATTCACAATGGAATTTGAAAAATTTGGAGAAACTCCAAAGTTTATTCAAGATGAAATTGTTAAAAAGAATGGAATCAAGGCTTAATTTAAGTTTATAAATTAAATTATATTGTTATCTTATTCTTGATAAAAGATTATTGAATAGCAATATAAATTAATATAAAATAATTACATGCTTAATGCATATAAAAAGGAGAAAAAAATTATATGGCAAAACAAAAATTTGATAGAAGTAAGGTCCATATGAATATTGGTACTATTGGCCACGTTGACCATGGTAAAACAACCCTTACTGCTGCTATTACTCACGTTTTACAAAAGGAAGGCTTAATCGGTGGTGATGAAGTTAAAAACTACGATCAAATCGATGCCGCTCCAGAAGAAAAAGCTAGAGGTATTACAATTAATACTGCTCACATTGAATACAGTACTAAAAAAAGACACTATGCACACGTTGATTGCCCAGGGCACGCTGACTATGTCAAGAACATGATTACTGGTGCAGCTCAAATGGATGCTGCAATCTTAGTTGTTGCTGCTACTGATGGTGTTATGCCTCAAACTCGTGAACACATCTTACTTGCTAAACAAGTCGGTGTTCCATATATCGTTGTTTATTTAAATAAATGCGATATGGTTGATGATCCAGAATTAATCGACTTAGTCGAAATGGATGTCAGAGACTTATTAAATAAATATGGTTATCCAGGAGATACTACTCCAATTATTAGAGGTAGTGCTCTTAAAGCTTTACAAGGCGATCCAAAATACGAAAAGAGTGTTATGGAATTAATGGATGCAATCGATACTTATGTACCAGATCCAGTCCGTGATAACGATAAACCATTCTTAATGCCAATCGAAGACGTTGAAACTATTACTGGTCGTGGAACAGTTGTTACTGGCCGTGTTGAAAGAGGTATTTTAAAACCAAACGATGAATGTGAAATCGTCGGTATTAGACCAACCATCAAGACTGTCGTTACTTCTCTTGAAATGTTCCGTAAGACTCTTGATTTCGCTGAAGCTGGTGATAATATTGGTGCTTTATTAAGAGGTGTTGATAGATCACAAGTCGAAAGAGGACAAGTTCTTGCTAAACCAGGAAGTATTACTCCACATAGCAAATTTACTTGCCAAGTCTACGTCTTAAAGAAAGAAGAAGGTGGAAGACATACTGCTTTCTTAAGTAACTATAGACCACAATTCTATTTCCATACTACTGATATTACTGGCACAATTACTTTACCACCAGATGTAAAGATGGTTATGCCAGGTGAAAACGTCAACTTCCAAGTTGAGTTAATTCACCCAGTAGCAATTGAAAAAGGTACCAAATTCTCAATCCGTGAAGGTGGTAGAACAGTTGGTGCTGGTACAGTTACTGAAATTCTTAAATAGTTTAACTAATAAGATTAAAAAGCTCTTGAAAAAGAGCTTTTTTTAATGCTCTCTATTTAAAAATAGAGCTTATTAAGTTAAAATTATAAACATGAAAAAAATAATGTGTCCAAAATGTGAGGAAGTTTTTGAAGTTGATGAAAATCGTGATATTCTTCCTAATGGTTGTGTAAAATGCAAAAAATGTCACGAATTAATTTATTTAGCAGATGGTGAAAATAAATTACAAAACGAATTTAAAAGAGCTACAAGCGCTGCTTATAAAGATTTATATTATAAGCAAGCATATGAGCAAGCAGCTGGAGAATATGAATACGCTTTAACGCTTAAAGAAAACGATCTTGGAGCTTTGGTTGGTTCAATGCTTGCAAAAATTTACGCTTCTAAATTAAATGAACGAGAATTTTTAAATATTATCGAAACAATTGATAAACACGATATTGTTCTTGATGCCGAAAATACCTTTATTTATTTAAGTTTTGTGCGTGATGCGATATATTCTTTTGAACAATTTTTAAAGATGTGTTCACAAAATCTAACAAATAATGATGTTTTTTATAATAAAGAATATTTTTCTTATTATAAAGATGGCATTATTGAAATAAATAAAGTTATGAAATATTTTAAAGATTCTTTATCTTTGCTTGATGAAGAAGAATATAAAAGTTTTATAAATGAAAATACCTTATTTAATACGGATTTTGAAACTATGGAAAATGGAATTAATCATCGTTTAAATAATAATTATAAAGTGTATGGTTATGGTTTAGTTCATTTAAGTGCTGGTAAAGAAGAGTTAATTAACGACTATAAATACAATATTACTATACCTAGTGATATCGATTTATCATTATTACCAGTTAATAAGAAAGCTGTAAAAATAAGAAAGATGATGATTCTTTATTTTGTAGTATTAACTATTTTAATACTCACTTTTTTAATTATTTTCTTTGTAAGCAAAAATAATCTATTTGTATATTTATGTGCAATACCAGTTGTATTAGCGCTTGGTGGATATTTTATGTTTACTTATTTAATAAAGAAATGTTATTAAATGTAATGATTGGTCTTTAAAAAATCTAGTAATTTAATGGAGGCAAGATATCGATGAGACATCTTGTCTTTTTCTTTACTTGTTAGTTCACTAAAAGTTTTATTAATTGAATCAAGTTTAAAAATTGGATCATAGCCAAAAGGAGCATTTTTCACAATTTTAGAAATTGTTCCACTTACTTCTCCGACAAATTCGACTGGTTCACTCAAAAGATTAACTAAAACAATAGAACAATGAAATTTTGCTTTATGTCCTAAATAATTTTTAGTGAGATAATCTAAACATTTTGCCTGACCACCCTTTTCTTCCATATATCTATGTGAATGTATGCCAGGGAAATTATCCCCTAAGCCATCAATTATAATGCCACTATCATCAGCAATAATAGGCATAGATGTATATTTTTTAAGGGCATTACACTTAATTAAGGCGTTTTCATAAAATGTTTTTCCATTTTCATCAACATTAATATTTAAATTTAAATCATTTAAAGAATATAGTTTAACCTCATAGTCTTTAAAAATATCTTTAAATTCTTTCAATTTATGTTCGTTGTTTGTTGCAATTAAAATTTCTAACATGTTAATTATTATATTTAATTTATAAAAATAAATACATATAAACTTATGCTTTTTAACTTAGTTATTTTTCTAATTAATGATAAATATTAATAGTTTTTATTTAAAGTTTTTACATAAGCTGATTTTAGTTAATTTTAAAATCTATAGCTTTAGGAAAATACGTTGATTTATATGTTATTTATGGTATAAAAAAATATTAGATAAAAATTACGGAATAGAGAAAAAACTTGTTATGGGATTTATTGGAGTTATAGTTTTAGCGATTGTAGGAGTTTTATTATTAGCATTAATGATATTAACATTAATTTATCTTATTGTAAGTTATATATTGCAAAGTTTTTCGGTGAAGAAATTACTCACATGTAGTGGGAAAAAATTTGTGTTCGTGCTTGGATTCCTTTTTATAATAAATATTTACTAGGAAAGATAGCAAATCATAAAATTATTGGAGTTTTTTCTTCGTTATTTACAATTTTATTAATTACATCTCTTTTTCCATATTATTATTTAATTGATTTAAGAATTTATATTTTTATTATATCTACCGCATTGCTCGTTTTATTGTTTTTTTCGATTTAATAATTGTTAATGATATTTATAAAACTAAGGCAAAAAGTTTTTATATTATATTTTTGGTTTTAAATGTTATATCATTCGGAGTTTTAAGACCTCTTTTATTGATTATTGCTAGCTCTATAAAAACCAAAGATAACGTAATAACAATAAATGCTAAATAAAATTATAGAAATAAAAATCACCGATTTCTCGGTGATTTTTGACTTTTATGTTTTTTGTTTATTGGCTTTTTACTGATTTAATAAATAAATTCAAATAAATAGTTATTTACAATAAATTTTTTTCTGGAGCAGGTGACGGGAATCGGACCCGCGTAACCAGCTTGGAAGGCTGGAATTCTACCATTGAACTACACCTGCGCGCTAAATTATTATATTAAACAATCAAAGATAATTCAAGTAAAACATACATAGTGTCACCGCTTCTACGAATTCTTAAATTTTAACATTTTCCATAAAAGGATGCTTTTTATTTTAGAATATCGTGATTTATTAAGGAAATTTTATAATCTTTTAAGTTAATAATTATAACTTTAAATACTTTATCTTATTATCTTTTTTGATTTATATTTATAATAATAAAAAGGAGTTTAGATATGGAAAACTTTAAAAAAATAACATTAAAAGATATAAATTTCGACGCAAATAAATTTTTTGGTGATCATTTTGGTGTATTAGCGGCTAGAAATAAAGTAGGAAATACAAATTGTTTAACTATTGCTTGGGGGACTTATGGAAAACTTTGGAATAAGCCTGTTATGGTGGCTTTTATTCGTCCTGAAAGATATACATATGGATTTATTAATGAAAGCGAATATTTTTCAATTAGTTTTTTCGACGAAAAATATAAGAAGGAACTTTTATATTTAGGAACACATTCTGGTAGAGATGAAGATAAAGTTAAAAATGTTGATTTTCATTATGTAAATGATGGAGAAGTATCATATTTTAAAGAAGCAAATCTTATATTTATTTTAAGAAAGCTTTATCAAGATGATCTTAAAAAAGATAAATTTGTTGATAAAACTATTATTGATAATGTTTATGGTTCTAATGGCAATCTCCATACATTTTATATTGGAGAAATTGTGAAAATTTTAAAAAGATAATCATACAAAAAATATTGAATATTAACTATTTCATTATAAAATATTATCAAAAGGAGATAGAAAAATGGCAAAATGGTTTAATTCAACACCTAGACTTTTACAATTTATTTTACTTCTTATTCCAGGAGTAAACTGGGTTATTGAAGTCTTGGTTCGTTGGGATAATGCAATTAATAGAAAAAGCGTTTTTAGATTATTGTTAGCATTATTTGTTACATTATTTGGTGTTGTTTGGGGTTGGATTGATTTAATTTGGTGTTTATTATTCCACCACATGACATTTGCTGGTAATTAAACAAAAGTCCTATCAATATTATGCATACCTCTTATCCTGAAAAATGGAAAGAGGTTTTTAAGTGATAGGACTTTTGTTTATTATTTAATTTGATAGATTTATATAATAAAAATAAAGGAGATATTATGCGTAAAAAAATTAATGTTAGTGATGGAATTTTCCCAATGCCTGTCTTAATGATTGCTACTTATAATGAAGATGGTAGTGTTGATGTTATGAACGCTGCTTGGGGAACAATGATGGATAGAGATAAGGTTGCTCTTAATCTTACTGAAACTCATAAAACTGTTAAAAATATTAAAGCTAGAAAAGGTTATACCGTTAGTATTGCTGACGCAAAACATGTTGTTGAAGCTGATTATTTTGGAATTGTTTCAGCAAACGATAATTTAAAAAAGTTTGAAAATAGTGGTTTAACTGCTACAAAATCAACATTTGTAGATGCACCAATTATTAATGAATTTCCAATTTGTCTTGAATGTGAATTTATAGAATATCAAGGTGGAGGAAATGGGATTGGTGTTATTGGTAGAGTTTTAAATGTTACAGCAAGCGAAGAAGTTATGCGTGATAATAAAATAGATATTTCGCTTGTTAATGCTATTGCTTTTGATCCATATACCCATGGATATTATAAAGTTAATGAAAGAGTTGGCGACGCTTTTAAAGATGGTTTTAAATTAAAGAAATAAATAATGCTCTTGGTTTTTTAATATTTTTACTATAAAAATAATTGTTAAATTTGTATAGACAATATAAAATCATATTTGAGGTTTAAATATGAAAATAAATAACACATTTACTGGCACAAAAGTACCAAAAGGTACAAAGGTTTTATATCCGTTTTGTACTATTTTTCGTGATGCCGCTTATACTTTAGTTTCTTTATTCTTTTTAAATTTTGTACAATTTTGTGCACCGCTTGGCTTTGGATGGGAGTTTAATATATCCTCATCGAGCATGGCATCAAGAAGTGATTCGCTTTACACAATTCAAATGCTTGTAATCACAATAATTATTGTTTTATTAAAGGTTTGGGATGGTTTTAATGATCCTATTATGGGATGGATCATTGAAAAAACTCATTTTAAACTCGGAAAATATAAACCATGGATTTTAATTGGTGGGTTGACTAATTCTGTAATTTTATTTTTAATGTTTACTCTAAGACCTGGAGGATGGTGGTATGTTATTTTCTTCGGCATATTCTATCTTTTATGGGATTTTACTTTTACAATGAATGATATTGGCTATTGGAGTATGCTGCCAAGTTTATCTAGTGATGAAAAAGAACGTAATAGTCTTACAACTTTAGTTAGTATTTTTGCTTCTGTTGGTGCTTTTGCTGCCGGAGGAATTTTACCTACTATTGTTGCTGGTAATGCTGTTCAATCATATAGCATTTCATCTCTTGTTATAGCTTTACTTTTTGCAATTTCTCAAATAATTCTTTTCTTATTTTGTAAAGAACATAAAAGATCAGTTGATGAAAAACAAGAAGAAACAAAGTTTACTGATATGTTTAAAATTTTAAAAAATAATAGCCAAACAAGAGTAACCACCATTGTTATGTGTATTTATTATCTTGGAAGTGCCATATTAAATGGATTTGGTATGAATTATTTTTACTATGTTTATGGTTATAGTAATGGTGGTTCAATTATGACATATTTTACTGTAGCTTATGCTTTAGGAACGATTATTGCTCAATGTTCATTCCCTCTTTTAATTAAAAAATTTAACCGAAATCAATTATTTAAATTTAGTTTTATTTTATTAAGTATAGGTTATCTTTTATTTTTCCTTTATGATTTACCATTAAATAATAATGGATTAATTTTAGGTTTAAATGCTTTAGGTGCAGATGGTAGGTTGTTTGATATTATCATTCTTTGTATATTTGGAATTGTTATATTTTCTGGGCAAGGTCTTTTCTATCTTATTTTACTTGTCATGATGACAAATACCATTGAATTCAATGAATATAAGTTTGGCGAAAGAAGAGAGGCAATTATCTTTTCTTTAAGACCCCTTACTGCTAAAATATCTAGCGCTTTAATGAATGGGGTTACCTTTGTTGGCTTATCTTTGACATCACTTTACGCAATTAGTAGTGGTATTAGTGATTATGAAATTAAAAAAGGTTTAGGAGAAATTACTAGTGGAGAAGTAAAAATTGCGGCCGATAAATTAATTGCAGGTATTAATTTTGATCAAATAATTTGGTTAAAATTCTTTATGTGTATATTGCCTTTATTGTTATTTATAATTTCATATGTATTGATTAGAAAGTTCTATATTATTGATGAAAATTATTATAAAAAAATGGTTAATGAAATAAATAATAGACAAAAATAGGAATTAATGCTCTTTGTGATGAAAAACATTATTAGTCGAGCTTTTGGTTGAAGGGATTATAAGACATTAAATAAATTTTGTACTAGTGCAATTTACAGGTCTTTCGATACAACTTTTATCGAATAATATATAAATTAAATATGGTGAAAAAGATAAGAATTTAGGTGATTATTATGTTAATTCAGATTTTTTTGTAAGTAGTATTTATATAGGACGAAAAGGAGTAATTAAATATTTAAAAAAATATTTTGTCTTATTGCAATTTTAATAGTTACATCATGCAATAAAAAAATAGTGATGCTAATGTTTCGTATGCAAACAAGATTTCTTATTACGAATATATTCAAGAAAATAACACATATAGGCGCAAAAGTTTTTATTTGTCTAAACCAAGTTCCTTTTGTGAGGGTATTATTGATTATTATAATGATTTATGGAATAGCAATCTTAAGCGCGAACCATTAGAGGCTGATGGTCGTTCTTTTGATAAATTGTATTCAATTTCTTTTGGTGATAATTTCAATAGTTTAGATATTCGTAGATCATATCCATTTCCAATAGTGAGTATTGAAGATAGTAAAACTCAAAAAATGAAAGAGTATTTCTTTAGCGAAATGAACAAGGAGTTTTATAAAAGAAGCCATAATCTGATGGATGAAATTGATGTTTTTTTAAAGGATGTGGAGTGGAAACCATATAATCGCCATTCTATTTAGTGTATATTTATTGAAATTATTTAATTTTTATTTTAATAATTTTTGTTTCAAGTTCACTTTTAATTTTTATTTTGCCAAATCCTTTTTTGATTGCTTTTATATAGATAGAAGTTTGTCCTCCATTTAGACTTACAATATTTGGGCCAATAACTTCAAGATTGTTAGATGCTTCAATTATTAATGGTAAAAAAGAATAATTTAATAATGAGTTATTTTGGTCTATATGTTTGATTGAAAGTCTTGTAACAACATATGCATCATCTTTAAGATTTAAAGTTTGATTTTTTAAATCATAAGACAACGAAAATTTCATCGATGGACTTAAAGTTTTGGTGCACATTAAAGCATTATCTTTATAACCTTTAAAAATAAAACCAGAAGATTCACTTCCCCAATTTTGAATAACTTTTGTATATAAATCTTTGAAATAACTGTAACTCATGCGTGTTCTTATTAAGACTAATGCTGATTTTAATAAATATTTTAATGGTAATTTATTTGTTCCATTAAATGCTATATAGTTAAATACTTCTTTGATTAATTTAATATCTCTCTTTTTAAATTGGTTATTTAACCTATCACCAACTAAATCATCAATTTTTATGAGTGGATGCGGAGTATTTGGATAGTTCTTTCTATCTGGGTAAAATCGATTTATAAGTTTATTATTTATATAAAAATCTACATAATCTAAATTTGTTGCAATATAAATATTACCAAATATTGCAGCACAATAATCGCCAATATTTTGGTTTCCTAAAACTTCCATATATGGATGTTTTAAACCTTGCGCTTTAATTATTGAGCTCGAAATCTTTGGATTTCTAAACATATCATAAACGCCATGATGACAAATATGATCGCCAGAACCAAAGTCTTTATGTGTATTATAATCAAATGCACACCAGAAAAAAGTGCCTGATATACTTTTATATTTAAATGTATCATCAATTATTTTTGCATATCTTAAAGCAGTTTTTACGCGATAATCCTCGTTATCGTAGTTTTTTGTTGGTTTCATATGTCCCATGCATTCTGTTACAACATATGGTTTACCATTTGTTTTAACAGACTTTGGTTTATCTAAACCATGTGTTTCATTGTCGCAAGAAAAATCATTATAGGAATAAACATCTTCTAAACATTCGCTTGTTTTAAAATTTCTCACACCAGTTGTTTGTTTATATGGATCTAATTTATGAACGATTTCATTTGCTTTCGAATACAAATCATGATCATCTTTTGATTCATCTACACGAACTCCATAAGCGATTATAGATGTAAAATTGCGGTCTTTCAAAACCATTCTTTTAATAAAGTCTAAGAAATTTTCACGCCACTTTTTTTCTTCACCAATATGTTGCCAACCAGGAACCTCATCAAAAACAAGCAAGCCAATTTCGTCACATTTTGCTAAAAAATAATCACTTTGTGGGTAATGTGAACAACGGACTGCATTAACACCAATTTCATTTTTTAAAATTAATGCATCTTCTTCTTGCATTAGTTTTGGCATAGCATAACCAACACAAGGGTATGATTGGTGTCTATTAAGACCTAATATTTTGATTTTTTGATTATTAAGATAAAAACCATCTTTTTTAAAAATCGCATCTTTAAATCCAAAGCGAACAATAAATGTATCAATATTATTTTCATCTTTTAAGGTTGCTTTTAAAGTGTAAAGATTTGGTTCGTCAATAGACCAAAGTTTAACATTATCAATGATAATTGAATCTTCATTAAATTTTTTAACTAATTTATTTTTATAAAGAAGCTCATACATTAACTTGGTATTTTTTGTAGCGTTATCAGAGATTGTTCGTTTTATTGTAAGTTTTCCATTCATTGAACCATGAACAAATAAATCTTTAATATAAACTTTTGGTTTTTCAATTAAGAAAACATCGCGATATATACCCCCAAATGTTAAATAATCAACAACAAAACCAAATGGTGGTATTAGTTTATCCTCTCTTGAGTCAACAACGACTACAAGGTGATTTTTACCTTCTTTTATGTTATTAGTAATCTCAATTTCAATAGGTAAATAGCCACTTATAAAGTCTTCAATAAAAATTCCATTTAAATAAATTTTACCTTTTAGCATAACGCCATCAAATTTTAAAAAGTAATGTTTATCTTTTGAGAAGTTTTTAATTTCTATTGTTTTAAAATAAGTTGAAACAAACTGATAATCATTTTCATTAAAATACGATGAAGGAACATCATGTACATTATGTGGTAATGAAATTTCTTTAGCATTTTTAGGTGTTTTTTTAATATATTCATCTTTGAAATTATTGATGAAACGCCATTTATTATTGATTTTTGTTATCATAAATACTTTTAAATCCTTATAGAAATATTATAAAATGATAATCGAGGTTTTAAAAATGATTTTATATAAAAACAATGTTTTTTATTTAGAGACTGAACTTAACAGTTATATTTTAAGAGTTGATGAAACTAAGCATATTGTGAATGAGTATTATGGTTCAAAGGTTAGTAATAATATAGATCCATTACCAATTTTTAATAAATGGACTTATGGATTTGGAAATCAAGTTATATACGACAAAGAAATAAATCCTTTAAAATCATTAGATTTATCTACGCTTGAACTATCAACAACTGGGAAAGGTGATTTTAACGAACCATCTTTAATCTTGAAAAATAAAGATGGTTATATTTTTGATTTTTTGTATGATAGTTATCTTATTACTAATAAGATTACAAAACTTAAAAAACTACCAACTCCTCATGATGGTGATCAAGAATTAATTATCTTTTTAAAAGATAAAATTAATAATATATATATTGAAATGCATTATATTGTTTTTTATAAAGCAAATGTAATTGCAAGAAATATAATTATAAAAAACAATAGCGGTAATGACCTATTTTTGTTAAAATGCATGTCTTCTATGCTTGTTTTAAATAATGATAATTATGAAGTTTTATCATTATATGGAACATGGTCTAATGAATGTAAAAGAGAATATATTGATGTCAAACATACGCAAATTATTATTGATAGTAAAACTGGAGCAAGTAGCAATAGACATAATCCATTTTTTATGGTTAAAAATAAAGAAGCTACATTTAATAATGGAAATGTTTATGCATTTAATTTGATTTATAGTGGAAATCATTATTCTTCAATTGAGGAAAATCATGCTAAACAAGTTAGAATAATGTCTGGAATATCACCATTTTGTTTTGAATACAAATTAAAATCAGAGGAAACTTTTGAAACGCCGTTTAGTGTTTCTACTTTTTCTAATAAAGGAATTAATAAAGCATCCCAAAATATGCATTATTTTATAAATAATCATGTAATTAATGGTGTTTATAAAAATAAAATTCGTCCAATATTAATTAATAATTGGGAAGCAACTGGCGCAAATTTTAATGAAAATAAAATACTTAAAATAGCTAAAACCGCTAAAGAATGTGGTATAGAACTATTTGTTTTAGATGATGGTTGGTTTAAAGGAAGAAATGGTGATACTGGAGGGCTAGGAGACTATGAAGTTGATAAGAAAAAACTTCCTCATTCTTTAAGTGGTCTTGCTAAAAAGATAAATAAATTAGGTTTAGATTTTGGTCTTTGGTTTGAACCAGAAATGATAAATGAAAATAGTAATTTATATAGAAATCATAAAGATTATGTTTTAAAGCATCCTTTATTTAAAGCAAGCGAAGGTCGTCATCAATTATGTCTCGATTTAACAAAAAAAGAAGTACAAGATTATATTATCCAAAATGTTAGTGATGTCTTAAAAAGTGCAAACATTAAATATGTTAAGTGGGATTACAATCGATCGATAAGCGATTTTTATATAGGTAATGGCCTATCTGGTAATTTTTTCTATGATTATATTGTCGGTTTTTATCGAATTTTAAGCGAAATAACAAATCAAAATAAAAATGTTTTATTTGAAGGTTGTAGCAGTGGTGGTAATCGATTTGATTTAGGTGTTCTAAGTTATTTTCAACAAAATTGGGCTAGTGATAATACGGATGCTTATGATAGGAACTATATACAAAGTGGCCTCTATCTTGGTTATCCTCTTTCTACAATAGGGGCACATGTAAGTGCAACCCCTTCCCATAGTTCTTTAAGAATTACGCCAATAGAAACGAGATTCAATGTAGCTGCTTTTGGTGTTTTAGGATATGAACTTGATTTAAATCATCTTACGAAACTTGAATTAAATTATGTAAAAGAACAAATTAAATTTTATAAAAAGCATCGTAAATTATTTCAATATGGCACTTTTTATCAATTTTCATTTATGGAAAAAGAAAATCACTCAGAATGGATGGTTTTAAGTGAAGATAAAAAAGAAGCTTTAATTGGTTATTTTAATGGAGTATCTAATTTAATGAATGGCGTAACTATATTAAAAGGCGCTGATTTTATTCCTGAACAAATGTATTCTCTTGAAGTTAGAAGACAAAAACACAACATAAAAGTTTTTGGAGGGCTAATTAATACTATTTTGCCAATAAGACTTAATGAAAATGGCTTTATCGTAAATGAAATAAGTAAGCATAAAGATATCGAAATTGAGAATGAAAAATATTTAGTTGATGGGAGAATGCTTAACTCTAATGCGATAAAATTAAAACAAGAATGGAATGGAACGGGATTTGATGATGGAATTCGCTTATTAGGAGATTTTGGAAGTAGAATTTATCACATAAAAAGTAAGGAAATTGGATGATTTTTGGTATAATAAATGAAAAGGATTTTTGATTATGATGGAGAATGAAAAAACGATAGCGCTTTTAATTGATGGAGACAATATTTCATATAAATATCTTCCTACTATTTTAAGCGAACTTAATAAACAAGGAAGAATTGTAATAAAAAGAGTTTATGGCGATTTTTCAAACAAGATTTTGAATCCATGGAGAGATTGCGCTTTAAAATATAGTTTAAATTGTATTCATAATTATGCTTTTACTATTAATAAATCATCAACAGATAGTAGTTTAATTATTGATTGCATGGATTTACTTTATAGAGACAAAATAGATATTTACTGCATATGTTCTAGTGACTCTGATTTTATTCGTTTAATTCAACGACTTAAAGAATCTAATAAACAAGTTTTGGGTATGGGTGAATCTAAAACAGTTGAAGCATTTAAAGCTGCTGTTGATAGATTTTATCCTCTTGGAGCAATTAAAGATTACTCAAAGAACGCAAGTACAAAAGTATCTAAAGCTATTAAAGATATTTTGAAAAATAAAGACGAAATTGATGAATTAAACCTTGATGGAACAAATATTGATGATGTTTATAAAGTATTAGTTCTATATGTTAGTGAATTAACTGAAAAAGAAGATATGGTGCATCTTTCTAATCTTTCTAGTTACCTTTATAAACAACATCCTGAATTTGATGTTCGTAGTTACAAATTTTCTAAACCTTTAGATATTATAAGAAAATATAAAGACACTTTTGATATTATTAGTGTCCCAAGTGAGTCGGATCCTAGTAAAGTTAGTATTTATATTAAATTAAAAGGTAATAAATAATGATTTTTAATGTATTAAATACTTGTCCTGAATATCCTGATAGAGCTTTATGGCCTGATAATGGTGTTCCTTGGAAAGCTTGGGACTCTCATGTATTAAGTTTATGCATTCTAGGATTTGTCTTGTGTTTTGTTTTTTTGGCGCTTGGAATTAAATTTAGGCATAATAAAAAAGTTCAAAATATTATTTTATTTTTGACAGGTTTATTTTTAATAACTTTCGAATTGTATAAACAAATATCTTTTAATAGAATCCGCGGTTTTAATATTGGAAATGGTTATGCGTGGACTATTTTCCCATGGCAAATATGTTCTATTCCAATGTTTATTGCGATATTCATGCCTTTAATTAAAAAGGATTATTTAAGGAATATTTTGATTGCTTATATGGGTGTATATGCAATGATTGGGGGATTTGTTGCGTTATTTATTAACCAAGAAGGATTATTTTCTTGGCATGATATAGGAATTTATATACACACAATAACATGGCACTTAGTTCTTATGATGCTTGGCTTTTTCTCAATTGGTATATTGTCGATTGGAAAAGGTAAATACACGCGAAACTTAAAAGTTGTTTTAATAACTTATGGAATGATTTTAATATTTAGCGTAATTGCACAACTTATTAACTTTTTTGTACCTTATATATATGGCGTTGATGATTGTAGAGCTTATGACACTAATATGTGGTATATTTCGATGTGGTATCCTACGAGTGTATTCATCTTAAAAGATATTCAAGCCTTATCTCCAGGAATAAATGGATATGGTTGGGGACTTGCTTACTTTTTATATATGATAGGTTTAGGACTTGCTGATATAATTGTTATATCAATATATTTTGGTATATATCGATGTTTCTCAAAATTAAAGTTTATTTTAAAAGTAAAAAGATTAAATATGAATAAATAAGGAGATTTGTATGGAAGACAATGTTTTACAAGGTGTTAATGTGGTTGCTTATAGCAAAGATGGTAAAGATTATGCCATGACTTGTGCTTGGACAACATCTGTTGATTATGATTCAATTATGCTTTTAATTGGTGCACAAAGTGACACAGGTAATCATTTGAAAGTTGGTGATAAAGTTGGCGTTAGTGCTTTAAATGAAAATCAAAAAGATATCGCGTCTAAACTTGGAGAAAACCATTCTCTATCTACTAATAAATTAGAAAATATTGAGTGTTATAAAGAAAGTGGTGCTATTCTAATTAAGGATGCCAAAACAAATTTATATTGTGAAGTGACAAATGTTACTCATCCAAAATGTTCAAAAGATGATCACTTAATCGAATGCAAGATTTTAAGATCTAAAGAAAACACGAAAGTAAGATTTTTATCGATGCCTGAAATGCGTTAAAATGCATTATTTATTATAATTTTAAGCCTCCAATGGAGGTTTTTTAATTTGTATTTAATCTAAAAAGAATAATGTAAAAAAATTAGCACTCTCTATTGACAAGTGCTAAAAGTGTATTATAATATTATTCGATTGGAGGATTAGACTATGAACGAACAACAAGGTTATGAAGATTATTCCAAAGATGAAGATGTTTTAAAGAAATTTGGTAGAAATATTACTGATGAAGTAAAGAAAAATAAAATCGATCCTGTAATTGGTAGAGATGATGAAATTAGAAATGTTATTACGATTCTTGCTCGTAAAACCAAGAATAATGTTATTTTGCTTGGTGAACCAGGTGTTGGTAAAACCGCAATTATTGAGGGTTTAGCTCAACGTATTGCTAACAACGATGTTCCACAAAGCTTAAAAAATAAAGAGATTTTTGAACTTGATATGGGAGCTTTAATTGCTGGAGCTAAATATCAAGGTGAATTTGAGGATCGTTTAAAAGCTGTTTTAAATAGAATCAAAGATAGTGATGGAAAGATTATCATGTTTATTGATGAAATCCATCTTATTGTTGGTGCTGGTAGAACTCAAGGTGCAATGGATGCATCAAATATGCTTAAACCAATGCTCGCAAGAGGTGAAATTATGTGTATTGGTGCAACTACTTTAAGTGAATATCAACAATATATTGAAAAAGATAGAGCTCTTGAAAGACGTTTCCAAACTGTTATGGTTCAAGAACCTTCAAAAGAAGATACTCTTTCAATTTTAAGAGGTCTTAAAGATCGTTTTGAATCACATCATGGTGTGAAAATTACTGATAATGCTCTCGTTGCAGCTGTTAACTATAGTGTTAGATATGTAACAAATAGATTTTTGCCTGATAAAGCTATCGATTTAATTGATGAAGCTTGTGCAGAAACTCGTGTAGAAATTGAATCTATGCCAAGTGAACTTGATGAAGTTAAACGTGATATTAGACAAAAAGAAATCGAAAAATTCTCATTACAAAATGAAACTGATGAGCAATCTAAATTAAGACTTAATAAACTTGATGATGAACTCGATAAGCTTCATGCTGAAGATGATAAATTAACAAAGAAATGGGAAGCCGAAAAACAAGATATTTTAAGAAGTAAAGAGCTTAAAAAAGAACTTGATGAGAAGAAATTTGAACTTAACAACGCTTATAATGCTGGTGATTATAAACGTAGTAGTGAACTTCAATACAAAGAAATTCCTGCAATAGAAAAAGAAATTAACGATATTGAAAGCAGTAAGAATAGCGATGGTTCTAAACGAATCTTAAGTGATGTTGTTACTGAAGAAAATATTGCTTCTATTGTTAGTAAGATGACAGGAATTCCAGTTTCAAGAATTATTAAAGGCGATAAAGAAAAGGTCTTATCTCTTGAAGATACTCTTAAGAAGAGAGTTATTGGTCAAGATGAAGCCATTAAACTTGTAAGTGATGCTATTATTAGACAAAGAGCTGGCATTAAAGACGCTAATAGACCTATTGGTAGTTTCCTTTTCTTAGGTCCAACTGGCGTTGGTAAAACTGAGGTTGCTAAAGCCCTTGCTCAAGCTCTATTTGATGATGAACATAAAATTATTAGACTTGATATGTCTGAATACATGGAAAAATATAGTGTATCTAGATTAATTGGTGCAGCTCCAGGTTACGTTGGATATGAGGAAGGTGGTCAACTTACTGAACCAGTAAGACACAATCCTTATTCAATTGTTCTCTTCGATGAAATCGAAAAAGCCGATCCAGAAGTATTTAATATCTTACTTCAAATTATGGATGATGGTAGATTAACCGACTCACAAGGTCGTTTGGTTGATTTTAAAAATACTATCATTATTATGACAAGTAACTTAGGTAGTGAGGAAATTCTTGAAGGCCATAAAGAACTTGTTGAAGCTATATTACATAAGACATTCAAACCTGAATTTTTAAATAGAATTGATGAGATTGTTACATTTAATTCTTTAAGTAAAGATGTTCAAGTTAAGATTGTCGATAAGATGCTTAATGATTTGAAATTAAGATTAGCTGAAGAATATTATCAAGTTAAATTCACTGATGCTTTAAAGAAATATGTTCTTGATTCAGCTTATACTCCAAAGTATGGTGCTCGACCAATTAAAAGATTTATCCAACATGAAATTGAAACAATTCTTGCTAAGATGATAGTTGATGGAGAATTAAAACCAAATAAACCATACATTTGTGATTACAAAGATAAAGAAATTAAAGTTTCTTTAGAATAAGTTAAAAACTCGTAAGGAATAAGGCTTACGAGTTTTTTGTTGCTTTTATAAATTTATCTGCCTCGTTAACCCAAAGCTGAAGATCTTTATTATAAAATAAAGGTTGTTCTTTAGTTATAGCAGTTTCATCTGCTAAAGCACTCCCATGTACGCCATTCCTAAATAAATGCATTTCACAATATACATTATTTTCATCCATTTTCTTTTTAAAAAATAATGTGTTTATAAAAGGTACACAAGCATCATTTAATGTAGTCCATATGTATGATTTTGGAGTATTTTTATTAACTCTATTTTCTACACTTAATTTCTTTTGCATATAATAGTTATTTTTTAAGCCTAATAAACATTTTCTTGAAGGAATGTGTGTGTGTTTTAAAAGAGTAATTACCGGATAACAATATATAGAACCCTTTATTTTGCAGCTTGCTTCACTTGTAGAAACAAGTCCCGCTAGGTGTCCGCCAGCACTAAAACCTAAAGTATAAATAGTTTTAAAAAAAGTATATAAATAATTTATTGAAAATATTGCTTCTTTAAGTTGTAAAGGATAGTGGTTTGGAGCAACGCTATAATTTAATATGGCAGTGTTATATCCTAAACTTTTAAATTTTTCCATTATTGGTTCACTTTCTCTAGGTGAAAGATGAGAATATCCGCCCCCTGGAAAAATTAAAATCATTGGAACGTCATTGTTATATGCTTTATTAACAATAAGCTCTCCTTTTAAGGAGGAATTTAATGGGTTTAAAGCGATTTTTGTTAGACCGTTTTTAAAAACAAAATCTTTATTAATTCTAACTAATATGCCATCTTTTTCTATCATAATTGGATCCTCATCTTTAAATTTTAAGCCTTTATAACCTTTTCTTTTAATTTTTATAAAAAATATTATAAAAAATATTATTGAAAAAGCGCCAATTGCGCAATTCGATATTCCCATAGAGACACCAGCTGCTTCACTCCCTATATTTGGGAACCAACTTTTATTTTGTAATATAAGCAACACGCCAATACGCGTGGCAATTCTTAATAAATTTATTATTGTTGCTAAAAAAGTTTGTCCATAACCATATAAAATTCCTAAAACAACACCAGTAAGGGCTAGCGCAGGGATTGATAAACAATCATATTGATAAATATCTTTTATTAAAACTAAAAATTCTTTAGAGGTATTTTTTGTTGAAAATAAAGATATAATCTGATCTTCAAAAAAGACTCTTGTAACTAAAAACCCTATCAAAGACCAGATTGAAACAAGAGCAAGGCATCTAACAAAAACTTTTAAAGTTCTTTTTAAATTTTTGTTACCAATATTTTGAGCAACAATTGATGATTCGCTATCTTCAAGAGTCGTTGCAGGATTTGTGATAATTCCACATATATTATTAGATATTCCAAGAGCACCTACAGTTAAAGAACCATATTCTAAACATAAAGCATTAACACCAACTTTACCAAGGGAGATTATGCATTTTCCTAAAAATAAAGGGAATGATAATTTAATTATTTTAAAAACATATTCTTTTTTTAAAGAGAATTCTTTAGGTCTTATCAAAAATATATTCTTTTTATTAAATAATAAATAAGAAGCGACAATCGACATTGAAAGTTGCGCTATAATGCTTGAAATTTCAACGTAACTTATTGAGTCAACTTTTATTACATAGATGAATAATGTATTAAATAATAATTTAACAATCATGCATAAAATATTCATTTTTAGAATATTTTTTGAATTGCCTTTAGATTTTTCTAAAGCAATTGCTACGTTATTAAAAGCAATAAATATTTGCTCAATAAGCTGTAATTTAAAATAATTATCGCTTATCGAAATTAAGTCATTTGGAACTCGACATAGTTTTAAGATAAATACTGAAAATGGAATAAGTAAAATTGTTATCGCAATAACAATTAATTGAAGAGAAAAAATGACATTACTATATTTTTTTGCTTCTTTAATATTACCTGCACCATATCTTCTTGAAACAATAATTGCGCCACCGCCAGCAATACCAAGCCCTAAAGAAGAAATTAAAGCTTTAATTTGTGAAATCGTTGCAACAGCGCTAACGCTGCTATCACCAATTTCTGCAACCATAATTTGATCTACTAAATTGAAAAACGAATTTAAAAATTGATATAAAAATAGTGGTAAAGTTACGTATAAGATTGATTTCCATATATTACCAGTTAATATAGATCTTCTAATTTTTTCTTCTTTTGAAATAACTTTTTCCATGTTTGTTATTTTAATAAATGATTATTTGAAATTAAAATTATTTTGAATTATTTAAAAGTTATTGTGCACAAAGCACAATCTATACATTGTTTTAATCGCTATAATAAAAAAAGAATTTAGGAGAAGAATATGGCAACAATTAATATTGAAAATCTTAATAAGATTTATGACAATGGATTTCATGCAGTTCATGATTTTAATTTAAATATTAAAGATAAGGAATTTATTATTTTAGTCGGTCCTTCAGGATGTGGAAAATCAACAACTTTAAGAATGATTGCAGGTCTTGAAGAAATAAGTGGTGGTAAATTATATATTGATGGTAAGTTATGTAATAAATTAAGTCCACGTGAACGTGGAATTTCGATGTGTTTCCAAAGTTATGCACTTTATCCTACTATGTCGGTTTATGATAATTTAGCATTCGGTTTAAGAATTGCCGGTTATGATGAAGATGAAATTGAAAAAGAAGTAGATAAGACTTCAAAAATGCTTGGAATTGAAAAATATTTAAATAGAAGACCAAAAGCTTTAAGTGGTGGTCAACAACAAAGAGTTGCTTTAGGCAGAGCCTTAATTCAACATTCTCGTGTCTTTTTAATGGATGAACCACTTTCTAATTTGGATGCTATTCAAAGAGTTAACATGCGTAGCGAAATTAGAAGAATTCATAACGAGGTTGGTTCAACAACAATTTACGTTACTCATGATCAAATTGAAGCTATGACAATGGCCGACAGAATCGTTGTTATGAAAGATGGATATATTCAACAAATTGGTACACCAAAAGAATTATATTTTTCTCCAAGAAATATGTTTGTTGCTGGATTTATTGGTGATCCACAAATGAATTTTATATATGGTAAAGTTGTTGGCGATAAATTTATTAGTGATGATGGAGTTGAAATATCTTTTAAAGGATATGATGCAAATAAATTAGAAGCTGCTTCGAAATTAGATAAAGTTGTTTTAGGATTTAGACCTGAATCTTGTGAACTTAACTACAAGGGAAAAGATAATCATAGTTTTGAAGGAAAAATGCTTGTTGAAGTTAGTGAAATGCTTGGTGATACCATAAATATTTATGGTTATTTAGGGAAGAAAAATATGGCCATTAAATGTGAAGGTCAATTTCGTGATTTTGAAGTTAATAAAGAACTACCATTTAAAGTCGATTATAAGAATGTTATTTTCTTTAATGCTAAAACGGAACAAATTGTTTTTGGTTCATTAAATAAAGAAATTCATCCTAAAAAGAATGAAAAAATTAAAATTATGCAATTTGGTGAAGGTAATTTTTTAAGAGCCTTTGCCGATTGGATGATTCAAAAAATGAATGATTCAAAAGTTTATGATGGTCATGTCGTTGTTGTTCAACCTCTTGAAAATGGTCGTGTTGAAGATCTTAAAAAACAAGATGGACTTTATACTTTATATCTTCAAGGAATAAAAGATGGCAAAAAAGCTAAAACTCATGAAATAATTGATGTATTAGATGAGTTTAATAATCCTTATAAAGATTATGATGGATTTTTAAAATATGCTGAAAGCGAAGATTTAGAAATTGTTATATCAAATACCACCGAAGCGGGAATTGTTTTTGATAAAACTGACACTGATTTTACTAAAACTCCACATACTTTCCCTGGAAAAGTTGTCGCCTTACTTAAACATCGTTATGAATATTTTAAAGGTGATAAAAATAGAGGTCTTGGCTTTATAGCTTGCGAACTTATTGATAATAATGGTGATGAATTAAAGAAATGTGTAATCGCTCTTGCTAAAGAAGCAAAATTAGATAATAAATTTATTAAATGGATTGATGAGACTTGTCACTTTACATCTACTCTTGTAGACCGTATTGTTCCTGGATATCCTCGTGACGAAATTGAAAAAATAACTAACGAACTTGGTTACAATGATAATTCTATTGTTGTTGGAGAAAGATTTAATTTATGGTGTCTTAAAAAAGAACCATGGATAGAAAAAAGATTCCCAGTTGATAAAGTTGGTGGAGAAGTAGATGCTCGTTATGTTGATGATATTAAGCCATATAAACAAAGAAAAGTTTCTATTTTAAATGGTTGTCATACTTGTATTGTTCCTGTTTCTTATTTATATGGAATTGATACTGTAAAAGATTCTATTGAAAATCAATACGTTGGTAAATTTGCTAAAGATTTTGTTTATAACGAGGTTCTTCCAACAATCGATTTAGATCATAATGATATGGTTAGATTTGCAGATAGTGTCTTTGAAAGATATTTAAACCCATACGTTCATCATTTATTACTTTCAATTGCTTTAAATTCTATTTCTAAATATAAAGAAAGAGTTTTACCAACAGTTTTAAAATATCAAGAAAGAAAGGGAGAATTACCAAAACATGCCTTATTCTCTCTTGCAGCTTTAATAACTTTTTATAAAGGTAAGCGCGGAGATGAAGATATTCCTTTAAAGGATAATGAAGAATATTTAAAATTCTTCGAAACTCTTTTTAGCGAAAAGTTATCCTCAAAAGAGGTTGTTGATAGAGTTTTAAAAAATGAATCTATGTGGGGAAAAGACCTTAGTAAAGTGGATGGTCTTGAAAATATAGTTTTAAGTTACTACAACCTTATAAATAAAAATGGAATGAAAAACGCTTTAAAAAAATTTGAGGAATAAACATGAATAAAACAATTGTTATAAATAAAAACGATAATGTAGCAATTGCCTTAAAAGATCTCTTTAAAGGTGAAGTTTATAATAATGTAACTCTAAAAGAAAATATTAAATGTGGCCATAAATTTGCTCTTTTTGATATAAATAAAGGCTCATTGATTATAAAATATGGCTTTCCAATTGGTAAAGCAATTAAGGATATTAAAAAAGGCGAACACGTCCACGAAGATAATATAAAAACTAATTTAAGCGAGGAATTAAACTATACTTTTAATGGCGATTTTAAGGATGAATTTAAAATTAATTGCGATATTAAAGTCAAAGTTTTTAAAAGAAAATTTAATAAATATGGTATTAGAAATAATCTAGTTATTGTACCAATGGTTGGATGTGTTAATGGAACAGCAGATTTAATTAAAAATGAATTTATAAAAAGAGTTAATCCATCTAACAAAATTGATGAAGTTTTAGTTTTAAAACATCCTTTTGGATGTTCTCAATTAGGTGATGATTTAAAAAATACTATTGAAACATTAAAAGCAATTGTTAAACATCCAAATAATGGTGGTGTCTTAGTTTTATCTTTAGGCTGTGAAAATAATAAACTTGATGATTTTATTAAAAATTTAGGGGATTACGATAAAGAACGTGTGCGTTTTTTAAAAACTCAAGATGTAAATGATGAGGTTGAAATTGGTGCTTCAATTTTAAAAGATCTTTATGAAAATATGCTAAAAGATAAAAGAGTAGAAGCGTCATTATCGGTTATTAATATTGGTTTAAAGTGCGGTGGTAGTGATGGATTTAGTGGAATTAGTGCAAATCCATTAGTTGGTATGATGTCTGATTTTATTGTAAAAGAAGGTGGAAGAACTGTGCTTAGCGAGGTTCCTGAAATGTTTGGAGCCGAAACAATTTTAATGAATAGAGCAAAAAATGAAGAAGTATTTAATAAAATTGTTTCATTAATAAACAATTTTAAAAGATATTATGCTTTGCATAATCAAGTTTGTTATGAAAATCCAAGTCCAGGAAATAAAGATGGAGGAATCACTACTTTAGAAGAAAAGTCTCTTGGGTGTGTACAAAAATCTGGAACTAGTGCCGTAAATGATGTTTTATATTTAGGAAATGAATTAAAAGAAAGCGGCTTAAATTTATTAAATGGGCCAGGAAATGATTTGATGGCTTGTACAAACCTTGCCGCAATTGGTTGTCAACTAATTTTATTTACGACTGGAAGAGGAACACCTTTTGGTACTTTTGTTCCAACTTTAAAAATAGCTACTAATTCAAATCTTGCTCAAAAAAAGAGTAATTGGATTGATTTTAATGCTGGAAAAATTATTGATGGCGTGGATATAAATGATGTTTTTGATGAATTTAAAAAATTAATAATAAATGTTATTAATGGCGAAAAAGTTAAAAATGAAATAAATAAATTTGAGGAAATCTCAATTTTTAAAGATGGAGTTACTTTATAAATGAATATAGGTATTAGACTTCATGACCTTAGCAATGAGTCATATAAAACAATATTCAAAAAATGTAAAAACGCTGGTTTTGATTATATTCAATTGGTTTTTAAAAAAGCTTTACTTGGTGATGATAATAAACCAATGCTTTTTTCAAAAGAAAATGCATTAAAAATTGCTCCATATTTAAAAGAAGCTGGTGTCAAAGTAGCAATGCTTGGTGCTTATTTTAATCCTGTTCATTCAAATAAAAGTCTTGTCAAAGAAAATATTGAATATTTTAAAGAGCATTTAAAATATTGTTCATTATTAGGAACAAAATATGTTGGTAGTGAAACAGGTTCTTATAATGATGATAAGTGGACTTATAACCCTAAAAACCAAACAGAAACTGGTTATAAAGAAAGCATTAAAGTATTTAAAGAACTAGTAAAATATGCTGAAGAGTGTGGATCATATGTTTTAATGGAACCTGCATATGGACACATAATGTATGATGTTAAAACTTTAAAAAGATGTTTTGATGAGATTAATTCAGAACATTTAAAAATTACAATTGATATATATAATCTTTTATATATAAAAAATTATGAAAATTATAAAGAAATTTTTCATGATGCTTTAATGACGTTTAAGGACAAGATTAAAATTATTCATCTTAAAGATTTTAATGTTATTGATGATTCATTAAAACAATGTGGCCTAGGAAAAGGCATTATTGATTTTAATTTCATAATTGATGAAATTTCAAAATATTCAAAAAATGCAACCTTGATTTTTGAAGGTGTTACTGGTGACGATATCGAAACTTCACTAAAATACATAAAAAATATTATTAAAAAATATTAATTTAATTATTTTTTGTTTGTTAAAAAAATATTTTTATGTTGTATACAACAAATGCTTGAAAATAGAGAGTCCTTCAATTAGAATATAGTTAATGTAAGGGCTTACAATGACATTAAAGAAATATGAATTGATTGATTTGAGTGCATTTTGCATATTAGCTGTTATTTTTGAAGCGCTCAATTACTTTGCTACAACGACAGTTTTAGGTGATTATCGTTTGATTTTTTTATCATATTCAATATTACTTTCTTTGATTTCAATTTATCGAATTGGAATAAAGGGAATTTTTGTTGCAATATGTGGGGCATTGACAACTTGTTTAATTAATAGCTCTTCATTAAGCCAATATGTGGCTTATATTGGTGGAGCAATTTCTTTAATTATTCCAGTTATTATTTTTCAATATGCTATTGGAAGAAAGAATTTAAAAAGAAACTATGTTTTTATCCCTTATATTATTATTAGTTTCGCGTTTACCATTTTAACAAGATGCATTGTTTTAGGTTTATTTAATGCAAATACCTTTCTAGACACTTTTATAAGTAATTTAAAAGTAGAAATTATTCTTGAAAGTATGAGTCTTGTTATTTCAATTATTATTCTCGTAATTTTAAATAGAAAAAAATCAAAATTAATTATGTGGAGCGTTGATTATATTAAGTATGTACAAGATAGAGCAAAACTTGGGCATCTTAAAGAATTACAAGAATCACCAAATTTCAATAGTGATAGACCATTTACAGAATTTGGTGAAATTGATAATTCAAATATATTAGATGGAGGAGAGCTTACAATTAAAGACTTAACCGAACTTGATGATTTATATAAATCGCATTTAAAGCATAAGGAATAACATTTATGGAAGAAACTAAGACAGAATTTGAAAGAGAAAGAGTACAACTTTATTACGAAAAAAATCATTGGAAATTAGTTGCTAAAAGAATATTCAAAGATTGGCGACTTTATGTGATGCTTTTGCCATTGGTTTTTGTCTTTATTTTTTGGCGTTATTTACCAATGTATGGCTTAACAATTGCTTTTAAAGATTTTGATGCTGGCCTTGGAATTATGGGTAGTAATTTTGTTGGACTAGCTGGATTTAAATCAATAATGGAAGATCCATTATTCTGGAAAGCATTTAGAAATACTTTTATGTTAGCTTTCTATGGGTTGTTATTTGGCTTCCCATTCCCAATTATTTTAGCTCTCTTATTTAGTGAAGTTAAAAATCAATTTTATCGAAGTATTGTACAAATTTTCTCTTATTTACCTAAATTTGTTTCTTTAGTTGTTGTTACAACTCTTGTTCAACTTCTTGTATCACCTCAAACAGAAACTTTTGGAGGTGGAGTTTTATCACAATTTTTAACTACAATTGGCTTAATACCTCAAGGAGCTAAACTTCTTGGAGATCCACAATATTTTAGAGCTGTATACCAAGTTTCTGGTATTTGGGAAGCGGCTGGTTATGGTTCAATTGTTTATTTTGCTGCAATTTTAGCAATTTCTCCAACAAGTTATGAAGCTGCAAGAATGGATGGTGCAAATAAATTATCACAAATTAAATACGTTACCTTCCCTGGAATTGGTTCAACGCTCACAATTATGCTTATTTTAGAAATTGGAAAGTTATTCACTGTTGGATATGAAAAAGTCTATCTTTTATATAACGATTCAATATATGAAACAGCTGATATTGTTGCAACTTATGTTATGAGAAATGCTGGTATGGTTGATAGTGAAGTTGCTTCAGTTTTATCAAAATCAATTGCAGCAAGTGCTGATTTATTCAACGCTATTATTGCAATGTTGCTTGTTATTGGTAGCAACATGATTGCTCGTAAAATTAGCGATACATCGCTTTATTAATAAGGAGAAAGATATGAAAAGATTAGATAAATCAGAGATTATATTCAAAATTCTTGCTTATACTTTTTTAACGGTTTTTGCCTTATTTTGCCTATATCCATTTGTATATTCGATTTGCGCGGCAATTGGTGGAAAAAATGAAATGGAGGCAGGAAGTTTAATACTTTTTCCAAGTGAATTTCAATTTGATGCATTTATATATACGTTTCAAAGAAAAACTTTTTGGATTTCTTATTCAAATACTTTATTTTTAACCGCTATAGGAACAATATTTGCTATGGTTGTCTCAATTTATGGCGGGTATGCTTTAAGTAAAAGAAGAATTCCTTTTAATAGAACATTAAATTTCTTATTGGTATTTACAATGTGGTTTAGTGCTGGTTTATTTGCGACTAAATTAAATTATGATAATACAAAAGAATTCTTCCACGCAATTGGTATTATCGATGACAAATGGTTAGTTGTCATTGCTATGGGTTTAAATGCATATAATGTAATCTTATTGAGAAATGGTTTTTCTGGAGTTCCAAAAGAAATTGAGGAAGCTGCTATTGTTGATGGAGCTAGTGAAACACAAATTTGTAATAAAGTTTATATTCCTATGAGTAAAGCAACTATTGCAACAGTTGGTTTATTTTATGGAATTTCAAGATGGAATGGTTATTTCTGGGCTGCACAAGTTGTTTCAGATGAATTACAACAACCACTTCAAGTCTATATTAAAAATTTCTTAGATCAAATGAATTCATTGGATTCAAGACCAGATTTTGGAACATTTTCAATGACATCATTATTTTATTGTATGATTGTCGCTGCTATTGTCCCAATTTTAATTATCTATCCATTTATTCAAAAATATTTTGCTGCCGGCGTTAATTTGGGCGGCGTCAAAGAATAGTTATAAAGTAGTTTCTACTTATAAATAAAAAATCTTAAAGGAGAAAATAAAATGAAAAGTAAAAGATTTTTAGCCGTATTAAGTTTCGCATTATTTGGATTGCTTGCTACGGGATGTGGAGAAGTTACACCTCCAACACCAGATCCAGATCCAACACCAGATCCAGATCCAACACCTGATACACATGCTACTTTAACAATGTCTGTTAATTATCAAAAAGGTGTAGGATTAAAGTATGAGGAAGATACTGATTATGAAACACCAAATGGTACCAAAATTAAAAAGGGTGACTTTAAACCTGTTTGGCAAGCTCTTCAAAAAGAACTTAACTTTACAATTGATGATGTAACTGATTCTAGTGGAAAAGCTGTTGATTACTTTAAAAACAATTGGCAAACTAATCAATTTGCTGATATCGCAGTTGGTAATGTATCTATTATTTCTCAATATGGAACACAAACTGGCACAATTCTTGATTTAAAGGAATATCTTGATAAGATGCCAAATTTCAAATCATTCCTTGAGAAAAATCCTATCGTTAAGGCATCAATTGAAACTACAAGTAGTAAAGATAGTAAGAAAAATGCCATCTATTACGCTCCATATTTTGATGGATTCAATGATGTTGAAAAATACACTTTATTAAGAGCCGATTTTGTTGAAAAACTTTTAGACAGCGATTTAAATAGTGTAGAATGGGATGAGAATAGTGCCTTATGGACAACCAATAAATACACTAAGAAAACTGATAATAGTTATAGTGTAAGTGTTCCTGAATCACTTGAGTCAACAAAAACTAAAACAATAACAAAAGCTGCGACAGATAATATTGTTGATTTACAAAATGCTTTACCACAAGCTCAAAGAACTTCTAAGGTAATGGTTAAACAATTTAGAGAATATTTAACTAATAAATATGGAACTCAATATAAGAAATTATCTGATATTTTCTTAGGTGTTGATGCTTCATATGATGCAGATGAAATGGTTGCATTAATGAGACTTGTTAAGGTTTCACCAAAAGCTTTAACTGGAAACGATAAAACTGAAATGGTTGTATATGTTCCAAGAGAATACAACAACTCAAGAATTGCTGATCTTTATAGATGGGCTGGTCAACTTTGGGGAGTTAGAGGCGTTGAATCAAGAAGTGGATATCTTTATGTTGGTAAAGATGGCAAGATTCATGATGCTAGAGGCGAAAGCGATATTACTGGTTTACTTAGTAATTTAAATGCTTTATACGAAGAAGGTTTAATTGCTAAAAATTATCATGAAAAATCAAATTATGGCGTTACTAATGGTAAATATGCTAGTAAATTATTTGATGGTAATGGTGTTACTGTCGATGACAAAGTCTATTGTGGCTTTATGATGTATGATTATTCACAATCACAAGGCGCTCTTAACGAAAATGAAAATTCTTTAAAAGTTTCTAGCTATAATTTTAGGCCAATTATTAATGCTGTTGCTGAATGGAAAGAAAATGAATATTTCCAATTCACTGAAAGTTGGAGAAGTGTTAAGACTGAAGGATGGTGTATTAATGCTTCTATAGTTAGCGATGAAGCTAAATTAGCTAAAGCCTTAAAAGTATTTGATTATTTATACTCTGAAGAAGGACAAGCTTTATACACTTGTGGTCCAAAGAGTGAAGGATACTATACTGAAATTAAAGATGGCGTTCCACAATTAAGCGAAAAAACTTTAGAACAATTTAAAGATGAAGATATTGGTAATAAAAATTATACTAACTTCTTTAGAAAATTCGTTGGAGGTGGTTTAAATGTTGGTTCTGTTAAAAATTATGGTGTTGAAGCTCAATGCACAGCTGCTAACGCAAAATATGGTGTTGATCTTGTTTCTCACGCTATGAAAGTTGGCACATTTAAACATGTTAAACTTGAATTTACCGAAGATCCATTCTATACAATTACTCCATCTACATTCAATTTAACTGCCGGTGATGCAACAAGTGTTCAAGACCTTGAAAAGGGCGGTTTAAATAAAATTAATTCAAATAGCTCAAGTAAAGCTTGGAATATTTGGGATGACTATGTTGTCTATGGATTTGGTGGCAAAACTTCTACCGAAACCTTAAAGAGTGCACAAGGTTATCTTGATTGGGTTAATATAGATTTACAATTAGAAAGATTAGTAAAAATTTATAACGAAGCTTACGAAGTAATGAAATTATAATTTAAAAAAAGACATATCTTAGAGCCTTAAGTGGCTCTAAGATATATTGGAGAACGATATGAAGAAAGATCCAAATACAAATAAAAATCTCATTTTAAAATTACAAAAACCAATAGTTTTTTTAATCTTTTTTTCAATGATATTTTTATTTGTTTATAGTTTAATATTTTTTACACCATTTTATGATTTTTATATTTTAGATGCATCTTTTTCTAAATCAAATGCAATTTTATATGGCGTTTGGAGAGAAGATTATAATCAATATGCATATGCTTATCGTAATGAAAAAATATTTGGTTTAGACTTACATTATTTTGTAAGTTTTGCAAAAGAAATCAATGGATATGGTGGTGAATTACAAAAATTTAATCATTTATTATTTAATTTTGGACTTATTGGTATTGTTTTATCAGCAATAACATTCTTATTTTATTCTCAAAAAAGAAAGATATATTATTTCACTAATTATCTTTTTGTCGGTTCATCTTGTATATTTGGCATTTTTAATGCCGTTTATGGATTTATTTATTTAACAGCTTGGAGTAATTATTGTAAATACAATATTAATTATAATGTTATTAATGCTTATGAAAATTTTTTAAATGATATTCCTAAAGAAGAAATGGTTGAGTATTATTCATATAATAATTTTAAATGGGATTTTATTCTTGGCTATGTTATCTATGCTTGTGTTTTAGTTATTTCAGTTATTGGAATTTGTTATTTAATTGGTAGATTTATTTATCAAAAGAAAAATCCACCAATGGATTTAAGCGAGGTGAGAATCGATGAATAAAATTAAGAGATTTTTTATAACACAAAAATCAAAAGCAACCACTTTCCGTATAAAAAAACTTGAATCAATGGTTGATTCTTTAAAAGAAAAATTTGATAAAAGTTCATCTAAACTTGCTAAATATAAAGTTTTAGCTCTTGAAAAGAAAAATGATAAAGCTTTTAAAAAAGAATTCAATAAAGTGCAAAAAGAAGCTTTAAAAGCTAGTGAACAATATAATAAATGTTTAACAAACATTGAAAAACTCAGATTAGAAGAAAAATATTATAACCTTGATCTCGAAGGGAAACTTCATGAACTTCATAGTGATATTATGCGTTACAAGAATAATTCTTTGTCTTTTTGGTTATGTATATTTGCAATTATTTTGAATGTTGCAATGTTTTTAATAATTTATAAATGCGTTAATTGTACTCCAAATGTACAATTAGGAATTGATTTATTAATTAATATCATATTTATGCTTACAGTATTTTTAATTTCTGAAAAAACTAAAACATATGATAAAAAAGGTGGATATTATGCTGTTGGCTTAGGAGTTTTGGAAGTTTTAAGAATTTTTTGGATTCCATTATTTTATTATTTAAAATTTGTTGAATATTCAAAGCTTGCTGATAAAGGAAGTTATACAGGAATTATTGGATTAGACACAGCAAGTTTTATGAGTTGTGTTATTTTAATGGTAGCTGCTGGTTTATGTTTAATTTCTGCAGGAATTGTTTGTTTACTAGAAGAAAGAAGATTAAAAGAACATCTCCAAAATTTAAAAGGTGGTAAATAATATGGCTGAACTTAAATTAGAACATTTAAAGAAAATATATGACACCAATGGTGGAGTTTTAGCTGTCGAAGATTTTAATATTGATATTAAAGATGGCGAATTTATTGTAATTGTTGGGCCTTCAGGTTGTGGAAAATCAACAACTTTAAGAATGATTGCAGGTCTTGAAGAAATTACCACAGGAAGAGCTTTTCTTGATGGAAAAGATGTAACTAATCTTGCTAGCAAAGATCGAGATATGGCTATGGTTTTCCAAAATTATGCTTTATATGCTCATATGACAATTTATCAAAATATGGCTTTTTCATTAACTTTAAGAAAAACTCCAAAAGAAGAAATTCATGAAAAAGTCATGCATGCCGCTGACATTTTAAAATTAAATGAACAATTAAATAAAAAACCTAAGCAATTATCTGGCGGTCAAAGACAAAGAGTAGCTCTTGGACGTGCTATTGTTAGAAATCCAAAGGTTTTCTTATTCGATGAACCACTTAGTAACTTAGATGCAAAATTAAGAGTTTCTATGCGTAGGGAAATAAAATTATTGCATCAAAAACTTGGTGCAACAATGATTTATGTTACTCATGATCAAATAGAAGCGCTTACTTTAGCTGATAGAATTGTTGTTATGTCGATGGGTAAAGTGCAACAAATAGGCACACCTTTAGAAATTTATAGCGAACCAAATAATATATTTGTTGCTTCATTTATTGGAAATCCTCCTATGAATTTTATTCATGGAGAAATTACCAAAGATGGTTATTTTGTTAAAGAAAACATTAAATTTAAATTAGATGAAAAAAGAGCCAAATTATTAAAAGAAAAAGGATATTTTGGCAAAAAAATATGTTTAGGAGCGCGTCCAGAACATAGTATTCCATTTGGAAAAATCGAATTTGTAGTCGATTTAGTTGAACATTTAGGTAGTGCAACTTTATTTTTATGTCACAATGGTTCAGTTAACTTAAAATTAAAACTTAAGGGTTGGATTGATAAAAATATTGGTGACATTTTAAGAGTTGATGTTAATCAAGATTTAATTTGTTTCTTTGATGAAGAAACTACAAATAGAATTAGGTAGGAAATATTATGGAAAAACAAAATTTCAAATTTATATTAAGAAAAAAACTCATTGCAATTAAGAGAAATTATTATGTTATCCCATTATTTTTTGTATTTCTTGCAACTTTACAATTTTTATGTTCGCTCTTCATTTTTTCTCCAGCTTTTTCAAGATTAGATTTAAATTTTTCAAGTATTAATCCTGAAAACGGTGTTGTTGCATCTCTCCCTAGTTTTTTAAAGACTATTTTTAGTATTTTTTGGCCATATAATTGCATATTTTTATTTATAATAACTTTATTTACCATCTTATATAGCATCGCATATTTACAATATACAATAAAAAAATATGGCGAAAAAAGACCAGTTGTGATGTTAATTATATTTTTTACTCTTTGGACAATTAACTTATTTTTGTTGCTTTTTGTTTTTAAAGCGAATCAAATAAACTTATATGATGAATTATTGGCTTTATATCAAAAACCAGAAGATCTTGTTATTCAAGAATTTGTTTCATATGCAAGACAAACCAATACATTATTGTTGATTCATATCATTCTTAGTATAACATCAGGTGTTTTTGTTGCAACTGCTCCATTTGTTCAAAAACAATTAAAGAAAGTTACATTTAAGGCCATTTAATATATGAAAAAAGAAAAAACATCGAATAAGGAAATAAAAGAATACCAAAAACCTAGTTTTTTATCTAAAATTCCTTATCCAGTAAAAGCAATATTATTAAAATATTGGTTTTATGGTGCGATTTTCTTTTTTGTTGGGATGGGCTTAAAAGTTCAGGGTGAAATGCTAGCCATAGTAAGCGGACTTATAGGCGGTGTAGTTTTTGATTTTATGTATGGAAATTTATTATTAATGATGGAAAATGAAGAACATGAACATGATAATTACATTATTTATAAATCAAAAAACATTTTGTCTTTATTAATTAATATAGTTTTTGAAATAGTAGTATTTTTTATAACTGCTTATATATGTGTTGCTTTTGTGAAAATTATTAAAAGTTCAAGTTGGTTATTTCAAGAGCCATTAAGTCAAGCTTTTGTAGCTTTACTAGTTGATGCAATTTTATTAACTATTGTTTATTTAATTAGGTTATTAATCAAAAAAATTAAATCGAGAGGTGCTAAATGAAAATTTTATATATTTCACCAGTTAGTGTAACGCTTGAATTAGAAAATGATTCAATTTATTTTTCTAATAATTTTTTTGATGTTTATATTAATGGTAAATTAAAAATTAAAGATTGCAAAACTAACGCATTTTCTATTTATGGACTTGAACCAAATAAAGAATACGAAGTTGAAGCTTTAAATGAAAAAATTAGTTTTAAAACAAAAAAAGTTAGTGAAATTAAAAACACTAAATTTATCGAAAATGATGGAATTAGAAACGTTACTAAAGAATTGCAATCTTTAATTGATTCATGTAAAAATGATAGTCTTTTGGTATTTGAAAAAGGAACATATTTAATTACATCTTTAAAATTAAAAAGTAATTTAACAGTTTATCTTAAAAAAGATGCAAAGATAATTGGTGATATTAATAAAGATAATTATAAAGTTATTCCACCTTTTGAAATAATCAATGATAAGCGTATTGAGAGAGGTGTTTTTGAAGGAACACCTCGTTATATGCTTCTTTCCATTATAAATATTACTGATGCGAAAAATGTTTCCTTAATTGGTGAAGGAACAATTGATGGAAGAGCTGAACTTGGTCCTTGGTGGATTGATGTTAAAAATTTACCATATGTAAGGCCTCATCTTGTTTTTATTAATAATTCGGAGAATATCGTTTTAGATAGTTTAACTATCAAAAATAGTCCTTGTTGGACAATTCATCCTTATTTTGCTAAAAATATTTCATTTTTTAATTTATATATTGAAAACCCAAAGGATAGCCCAAACACTGATGGAATAGATCCACAATTTGTTGAAGATTGTAAGATAATTGGTGTTCATTTCTCGGTTGGTGATGATTGCATTTCTATTAAATCAGGTAAATTAGATCTTGCTAGAATGCACGAAGAAGTTTCTAAAAACATAACAATTAGAAATTGTTGGATGCAATATGGCCATGGAGCAATTGCTCTTGGGAGTGAAATTTCTCGAGGTTTAGAAAATTTAGATTGTGAAAGATGCTTTTTTGATCATACAGATCGCGGTTTAAGAATTAAAGTTAGAAGAGGACGAGGTGATATTTGCCGAATTGACAATATTCTTTTTAAAAATATAAAAATGGATGGAGTATTAACACCAATTACGATGAATATGTTTTATTTTTGTGATCCAGATGGTAAAACAAATTACGTTCAAACAAAAGAAAAGTTACCTATTGATGATCGTACACCTTATCTAGGTAAGTTCACATTTAAAAATATTGAAGCTACCAATTGTGAATTTGCGGCAGGTTATTTTTATGGTTTGCCAGAACAATTTATCGAAGAAATTAATATTATTGATTCTACATTTTCTTTTAATAACAATGCAAAAGAAGGTAAACCTATAATGATGTGTGATGCGGAAGTTTGTTCAAGAAAAGGATTTGTTGCTTATTATGTAAATAAATTACATTTAAAAAATGTAATATTAAAAGGCAATATTGGTGAAAAAATTGAAGCCTATAATACTAAGGAAATAATAGATGAATAGTTATTTTGTAAAATCTTACATAGTTATTGATAAATCTTTTAGTAACATAGAATTGTTAGAAAAATATATTTTTTTAATAACTCAAAAAAAATCAAAAATTACAAAAATAACAAATGGTATTTTAAAACTCTATGAATTACCTATTGAATCATTTGTTAAATTAAAAGTTTCAACAAAAACTATTAAAAATGATTTAATGCTAAATAAACTTTTACTTATTGAAGTTCCTTTTTATAAAGATTCACTAGTTAGTGTTTTAAAAGAGGCGGATACCGATACTTTATATGAAATAATTTTAGAAAAATATAAGAATAATCTTCTTGATTTAAATATTGTTAAAGATATATTAAATAAAATAGATGATTATTTACTTGAAACTGTTAAAACTTATATTGATTTAGATTGTTCTATAAAATTAACAAGCGATATGTTATTTACTCATCGTAATACGATAAATTATCGAATTACAAGATTCTGTCATTTAACTGATATTAATTTAAAAAATGGTAAGAATATTCCATTAACAAGGTTATTAATATATATTTTTAGAAAAGAAATAAGGAGCAAAAAATATGATGTATAAAACGTTAAAAGAAGAAATAATTAATTGTGTAATTGCTCCTGGAACAAAGATTACTGAGGAAGATTTAGTAAAAAGATTCAATCAATCAAGAACACCTGTTAGAAGTGTAATTGCTCGTCTTGAAACAGAGGGATTGTTGGAAGTTAAACCAAAATGCGGGACTTTTGTTACAAAAATTGACCTAAAATCTATTTATGATGCTATGGAAATTAGAATTGCTACGGAAGAAAAAGTATTTTTTGATATCATTGGTAAACTTAAACAAGAACAATTCGATATTTTAAATAAAATATTAGATGAGCAAAAAGATATTATTAAAATGGATTCATCTATTAATAAATCACAATTATTTTATGAAACCGATAACCGTTTTCATAGAACTATATTTTCTTTTGCAAATAAAGAAAGTGTCTGGTTTTATTTAAATGAATTTATGACACCTTTAAATAGAGCTAGAATTATGGCTAATTTAAGAAAAAATGAAAGTGTTGAAGATATTTATGAATTGCATCTCAAAATTTGTGAATATTTAAAAACTAACAAACCAAAAAGACTTTTTAAGGTATTTGAAGCTCATTTAAGAAGTGGTTTTACTGGATTAGATGATGTTGCTAAAGAATATCCTGGTTATTTTACAAAGGAGAAATAAAGTGAATATAGACGAATTTATAAAACAATATTATAGAGAATTTATTCCATACAAGGCTAAAAGATGGTGTTATGAAGATGGAATTTTACTTAAAGCAACATTAGATTTATATAATGCTACAAATGATGATTTTTATAAAAACTTTATTTTAGGCTATTTAGATAGATTTATTGATGATGATGGAGTTCCATTAGGTTATAAAAAAGAAGAATATTCAACTGATGATGTTCAAAGTGCCTTTGTTCTTGAATTTGCGCTAAATTTAACCCATAAAGATAAATATCAAAAAGCGATTGATTTATTTTATAAACAACTTGAAGAACAACCAAGATGTTTATGTGGTAATTTCTTTCATAAAGGAAGATATCCATATCAAGTTTGGATGGATGGACTTTATATGGCTCAACCTTTTTTAGTTATTGAAGGTTTAAAAAGAAATAATCAAGCAGTTTTATTGGATACATTAAATCAATTTAAAAATGTTAGGAAATATCTATTTGACGAAAAAAGGCATCTATATGTTCATGCTTATGATGAAAAACGTGTTATGCAATGGTCAAATAAACAAGATGGAAAAAGTGAAAATTCATGGAGTAGGGCTTGTGGATGGTATTTGATGGCTCTTGTTGATATCATTGAAATTCTTGGAGTTAATAGTGAAATAAGTAAAGAACTAACTAAAATTTATAAAGAAGCCATTGATGGATTAATACCATATCTTGATAAAGAATATACAATGCTTTATCAAGTAATTGATGCGCCAAACGATAAAGAAAATTATCTTGAGACAAGTGGAAGTTCTATGATGTCATATTCGCTTTTAAAAGCTTATCGATTAAAAATTGTTGATGAAGGATATGGTTTACTTGGAGATATAATGTTTAATAATATTACTAAAAAATATTTAGTAAAAGACACTAATGGTCATTACGAATTAAATGGTATATGTCAAGTTGCGGGACTAGATAACGAAAAAAGAAATGGATCAAAAGCCTATTATTATAGTGAAAAAATTTGTGCAAATGAAGTTAAAGGAGTTGCTCCATACTTCATGGCGTATAGTGAAATTTTAAGGGAGAAAAAATAATTATGAAGGAATTTTTAGGAAAAGATTTTTTATTAGAAACAGAGACGGCTAAAGTTTTATATCATAAATATGCTGAAAATATGCCTATTTATGATTATCATTGTCATTTACCAGTAAAGGAAATTTATGAAGACAAAAAGTTTGATAGTGTAACTGATATATGGCTTGTAGAGGGGAGTTATGGTGACCATTATAAATGGCGTGCTATGAGAAATAATGGTGTTGGTGAAGAATTTATTACTGGAAATGCTCCAAAAAAAGAAAAATTTTTAAAATGGGCAGAAACTCTTCCTTATACTATTGGTAATCCTTTATATCATTGGACTCATCTTGAATTACGTAAATATTTTGGTGTTGATGAAATTCTTTCGCCTAAAAATGCAGAAAAAATTTATGAACTCATGAATAAAAAGCTCGAAACATTAACGGCAAGAAAGATTATTGAAATGAGTAATGTTGATACGCTTTGTACTACCGATGATCCAATTGATGACTTACATTATCACGATCTTTTAAAAGAAGATAAATCTTTTAAAACACATGTTTACCCATGTTTTAGGCCTGATAAAATTCTTAATATTGATTGGGATAGTTATGCTCCATATATAAAGCAATTAGAAAAAGTTGTGAAATATAAAATTGAAACAATTGATGACTTAGAAAAGGCTCTAAAAGAGAGGATTTATTATTTTAATGAACATGGTTGTAAAATTTCTGATCACGCTCTTGATGTAGTTTTATATGAAGAAACTAGCAAAGATAATTTAAATAAAATACTTAAAAAAGTTTTAAATAATGAAAAATTAACTAAAAGTGAAATTGCGCAATATCGTGGATATATCCTTGTTTTCTTAGGAAAAGAATATCGTAAATACGGTTGGGTTATGCAATATCATATTAAGGCTTTAAGAAATAATTCGAAACGTATGGTAAAAGAAGTTGGACCTGATATTGGTCTTGATTCAATAAACGATGTTTCATTCATTGGTGCATTAAGTAAAATTCTTGATAAACTTGATTCAACAAATGAATTACCTAAAACCATTCTTTATTCTCTTGATCCAGGAGACAATGAAATTTTAGCAACATTAGCTTTTTGTTTTAGTGAGAAAGATGTTCCAGGTAAAATGCAATTTGGTAGTGCTTGGTGGTTTTTAGACCAGAAAGATGGCATGGAAAAACAATTAACCGCTTTATCAAACCTCGGATTACTTTCGCGTTTTGTTGGCATGCTTACTGATTCACGAAGTTTCTTATCATATACTCGACATGAATATTTTAGAAGAATACTTTGTAATAAATTAGGCCATTTAGTTGAAAATGGTGAATTCCCAAATGACATGGAGTTTTTAGGAAAAGTCGTTCAAAATATTTCATTTAATAATGCTAAAGCTTATTTTGATGCTTCAAGAAAAAATGATTAATATATATTTAATTGGTGACTCAACCTGCCAAACAAATAATGATGAAACTTACCCTCAAATCGGTTGGGGGCAAGTTTTTAATAAATATATTAAAGATAAATATAGCGTTATAAATCTTGCCAAAAACGGAAGGTCTTCAAAAAGTTTTCTTGAAGAAGGTCTTTTTAAATTTTGTGAAGAAAATTTAAATAGTGGGGATTATTTATTTATTCAATTTGGACATAACGACGAAAAGGATGACGAAAGACATACGGATCCTAATTCATCTTATAAAAAATACTTGAGTTACTATATAGATTTTGCTAAAAATCGAAATGCTATACCGGTTTTACTTTCTTCAATTTATAGAAGACAATTTATAAATAAAAAACTAAATCCAGATTGTCATAAAGAATATCGACAAGCTATGGAAGAGTTGTCATATGAAAAAAATGTCCATTTTATTGATTTAACGCTTCTTACTAAAGAAATACTAGAACTAATTGGGGATGAAGAATCAAAAAAATTTTATATGAATTTTCAATCGTCAATTTATAAAAATTACCCTCAAGGAAAAGAAGATAATACCCATTTAAGGTATTTAGGTGCGAAACTTGTGTGTTCATTAATTCGTAATGAACTAAATAAAATGAAAGATTTAAAAGAATTAGTTAATAATAACTAAATAAGTTAAGAATATATAATTTTTTTAAATATAACGAATTTATACCTAAACACCAATTGCTTAAAGAACAATCGTCCATTTTGGACGATTTTGTTTATTATTTTTTGCGCCCTTTCCTTTTGAATTTATTTCATAAAATCTTGCATTTTCATGACGGTTTGTATTTTCCCAAATACTAAATCCCTCTTTTTTAATATTGTTAGATAATGAGCAATCAATAAAACTTACAAATCCAAATTCTCTCCAAGGTCTTGCTAAATAAGTATTTTCTTTTTGATGATTTTTAGAATAAATTTTACATTTTATGAATTTAAAACCAAAATTATTGGTTTTTTCATGATTTGGTGCAGCAATATAACAAGTTCTTGAGGTTTTTCCACTTACAATTTTAGAGTTATAAAAAACTGCGCTTGCTCCACCAAAAATAAAATCCACGGTACCTTCTATATAGCAATTTAAAAAATATTGATGAAATTCATTTTTATATTCTCTTTCATCAAGAGGTAATAAATCAACATATCTTTCTATTAAGTCGCGTGATAACGGTCCACAAAATAATGTATCTTGTTTAGCAATTATTTTGCAATTTTCAACAACAATGTTGTCATTATAAAGATGAAGGGCAACGGCTTGGCCAATATTTGCACCCTCTCCAGCTGAATTAAGTATTTTCAAATTTTTTAGATATACATTTTTTGCTTTAATAAGCAAAGTATATGTTCTAAAAGTTACATATTGTCTACCATCTTCATGGATTTTTTCAGCGTAATCATTATATTCAATAGTTGCGTTATTTTGTCCATCTAAAATAATATCTTCTTTATCGATAACTACTTTTTCAAAATATAAAGGATCATCTAAATAGATGTATGTTGGGCCAATAGAGGCTTTTATTGCTTCATTAATGGTTTTAATTTCGTTATTTTTTCCAACATGAATTATTTTCATGCTTATATCATAATTTATTTATATAGTTGTTGTATACAACAAATTTAATTTTTTATATAATATAGTTAAATGTTGGAGGTAAATATATTTATGGATTTAATGGACAAAATTCATGAAATCGGTTTGGTACCAGTTGTTGTTTTAAATAATGTTGATGAAACAATTCCTACTTTAGAAGCTTTAAAGGCAGGAGATGTACCAGTTGCTGAAATTTGTTTTAGAACACCTTGTGCAAAGGAATGCTTAAAATTAGCAACACAAACTTTTAAAGATGTTTTAATTGGAGCTGGGACAGTTATTAATGTTCTTCAATGTAAAGAAGCTATTGAAGCAGGGGCGAAATTTATTGTTTCTCCAGGTCTTTCAAAAGAAGTTGCAAAAATATGTAAAGATAATAATGTTTTGTATCTTCCTGGAGTTGTAACACCTACAGAAATAATGGAAGCTTTAGAATTAGGAATTAATAATGTTAAATTCTTTCCTGCTGGAGTTTATGGTGGTTTAAAAGCTATAAATGCCTTAGGTAGCGCTTTTACTACTGTGAAATTTATGCCTACTGGCGGGGTTAATAATGATAATTTAAAAGAATTTGCTAGTAATAAAAAGATTATAGCATGTGGCGGAAGTTGGTTATTAAAAGGTACAAAAGAAGAAATTATTCAAAAATGTTTAGAAGCAAGAAAAATAATTAAGGAGGCTAGAAATAATGGCTAAAGTTGTAACAATGGGTGAAATAATGCTTAGATTGTCTTCGCCTTTAAATTCACGTTTCGTTCAATCTCAAAGTTTTGATGTTAATTATGGTGGTGGTGAAGCTAATGTTGCAGTTTCACTAGCTAATTATGGTCATGATGCATATTTTGTTAGTAAAGTTCCAACTCATGAAATTGGAACATGTGCGTTGGATGCCTTAAGAAAATATGGTGTACATACTGACTTTATTGCTAGAGGCGGAGACAGACTCGGAATTTATTTTTTAGAAACTGGAGCTTCAATGCGTCCTTCAAAAGTCATATATGACCGTAAACATTCTTCAATTAGTGAAGCTAGTGTTGATGATTTTGATTTTGACAAGGTTTTTACTGGTGCAAGTTGGTTCCATTGGAGTGGAATCACCCCTGCAATTTCAGATAAAAGTGCCGAAGTCTTAAAAGCTGCTTTAATTTGTGCTAAAAAACATGGTGTCACAGTTTCTTGTGATCTTAATTTTAGAAAGAAATTATGGACTAGTGAAAAAGCCATTTCTATCATGCGTCCTTTAATGCAATACGTTGATGTTTGTATTGGAAATGAAGAAGATGCACTTCTTTGTCTTGGTTTTAAACCAGATAGTGATGTTACTAGTGGAAAAACAGATGCATCTGGTTATAAGAAAATATTTGAACAAATGCAAAAAGAATTTGGTTTTAAATATGTTGTTTCTACTTTAAGAGAATCTTATAGTGCATCACATAATGGCTGGAAAGCATTAATTTATAATGGAAAAGATTTCTATGAATCTAAACATTATGATATCTTCCCAATTATTGATAGAGTTGGTGGTGGTGACTCTTTTGCTGGCGGTTTAATTCATGGTCTTTTAAAATTTAATGGTGATCAAGCAAAAGCTTTAGAATTTGCGGTAGCAGCTAGTGCCTTAAAACATACAATTCCAGGTGATTTTAATTTAGTTAGCGAAAATGAAGTTTTAACTCTTATGAATGGTGATGCTTCAGGAAGGGTTCAAAGATAAATTATGAAAGAATTAGATATTAGATACATGTCTCATCCAAATGATTCAAAACATTACACAACTAGTGAATTAAGGAAAAATTATTTAATTGAAAATGTTTTTGTTAAAGATGAAATTTCTTTAACATATTCTTATCAAGATAGAATGATTGCCGGAGGCGCTTATCCTATAGAAAAAACTTTAAAATTAGAAGCTAAAGAAGCTTTAAAAGCTGATTATTTTTTAGAAAGAAGAGAACTTGGAGTTTTTAATATTGCAGGTGATGGAATAATTCTTGTTGATGGAGTCGAATATAGTTTAGAAAAAACTGATTGTTTATATATTGGTAAGGGAGCAAAAGAAGTTTTATTTAAATCTAAAGATGCTAAAAACCCTGCTAAATTTTATATGTGTTCGTGCCCAGCACAAAGATCTTGTCCTACAAAATTATTAAAAATGAAAGATGCTAAGAAAGTCAATGTAGGTGATCAAGAACATTTAAATGAAAGAACAATTAATCAATTTATTCATAGCGACGTTTTAGATACCGCACAACTTTCAATGGGTTTAACTATTTTACATCCTGGCAATGCATGGAACACAATGCCTGCTCATACTCACGAAAGAAGAATGGAAGTTTACTTCTACTTTGAATTAGGCAATGATGATGTTGTTTTCCATTTAATGGGACAACCTCAAGAAATTAGAACAATTGTTATGAAAAATGAACAAGCTGTTATTTCTCCATCTTGGTCAATTCATTCAGGTTTTGCTACAAAATCATACGCTTTTATATGGGGTATGTGCGGTGAAAACAAAACATATAATGATATGGATGTAATTAAAACAACTGATTTAAAATAGAGGAGAATAATATATGAATGATTTTAGTTTAAAAGGTAAAGTAGCACTTATCACAGGTGCAAGTTATGGAATTGGATTTGAAATTGCTAAAGCCTTTAGTGCAGCAGGTGCTACAATATGTTTTAATGATCGCAATGAAGAGGCTTTAGAAAAAGGCTTAAATAATTATAAAGAAGCTGGTATTAAGGCGTATGGCTTTATTTGTGACGTTACAAAAGAAGATGAAGTTCAACTTTTAGTTAAAGAAATTAAAGAAAAACTTGGTGGAATAGATATTTTAGTCAATAATGCTGGAATTATTAAAAGAATTCCAATGATTGAAATGAAAGTTGAAGAATGGCGTCAAGTTATTGATGTTGATTTAACTGGGCCTTTTATTTGTGCTAAGGCAGTTATTCCTCAAATGATTGAAAAAGGACACGGTAAAATAATTAATATTTGCTCAATGATGTCTGAACTTGGTAGAGAAACTGTTAGTGCATATGCTGCTGCAAAAGGTGGTTTAAAAATGCTTACGAGAAATATTTGTGCAGAATATGCACAATATAATATTCAATGTAATGCTATTGGTCCTGGTTATATTGAAACGCCACAAACAGCACCTTTAAGAGAAAAACAAAAAGATGGAAGTGACCATCCATTTGATCAATTTATTAAAGCTAGAACCCCTGCTGGTAGATGGTTAAAACCTAGTGAACTTGGTGGTCCTGCAGTATTTTTAGCTAGTGATGCAAGTAATGCTGTTAATGGTCAAGTTTTATATGTTGATGGTGGAATTTTAGCCTATATTGGACGTCAACCAAAATAGTTTAAATTAAGTAAAAAGCCTATTGCAATTCATAAAAAAGAATCTAGAATAGCCGTGTGGTAATCATAATCCCCTATATGATTACCACACCTTTTTATTTTAAGAAGGTGCTTTAAATTGATATTAATTAGAAATTTTTTATATAATATATACAATAATTCATTAACAAGGAGGAACTTATGGGCTCTCAAGTTTTTAATAATAATGATAACAATAATACTTTAATAGAATCTGGATCATTTATTGCTAAGGTTTTCCTTTATATGTTTGTTGGCTTATTAATTAGTGCTTTGGTTTGTGTTTCAATGAGTGCATTTTTAACAAACATAATAGGAACAGGGAATGAAAACGCTTTTACTATATATATGGTTATTTTAGGCGTTTCTTTCTTTGGACTAATTATTACCTCTTTTGTTGTCTCAATTAAGAGAATATTTATGAAGAGTATATTAGTTCCTTATGTTCTTTATGTAGTTTTTGTTGGAGTTTTGCTTTCTTCTTTAGTTTATTTTGTTGGAAATCCTTATATAATTGGGATTTCTCTTGCAATTACTTCCTTAATCTTCTTAACTGTTTGCTTTAGCGCACTTATTTTTAAAGGACGTGTTGGTTGGTTATATGGTTTACTTTTTGGTGGATTCCTTGTTATGGGTATACTAAGTTTAGTAAACTTATTCTTGTTCCCATGGGCTTTTAATGTTAAAAGTGCTTTCGATGCTTCAATGACAATTTATTGGATTATTGAAGGTGTCTTTGTTTTAATGATTTTAATTACGACTTTTTTAGATATGTATAATATTAAAAAGATAGCTTCTTATGGTGGAGCAAATAGTAATATTGCTCTTTATTATTCTTTAAATCTTTATGCTGATTTTATTACAATTTTTATAAGAGTTCTCTATTATCTTTTAATTGCTTTTGGTAGAGCAAAAAATAATTAGTTATTAATTATTTAAATTATGTTTGCGTATATATTCACTATTGGGAATTTTAAAAAAAATAAAAAAAGTATGTAATTTTTTTAAATTCCCCTAGTATATATTAGTGAAGGGCAGTAATAAAAAGATTTTCTCCGACAATCTTCTTTTGGTCCCCTCTCAATATTTATTATTGCCCTTCATGAACTTAGTTGATTTTTATAAGTTAGCTTCAATTATTTATGTTATTCTCGAGAACCTTTATATTGATTTTTTCTAGTTTCAACCTTATACTTAAATTGCTTTAGGAGGATAGAAATTATTATGAATAATTCTACAAGTTCAAGTTTTGGCGGTTTATCAACTGGCGCATTTATTGGTATTATTGTTGGCGTTATTGTTTTATTTTTGGTTATTGTTTTAGTTGCTTGGTATATTTCTACAAGAAACTGGTTTAATAGAACGAAAGTTAAGATTGATGAATCAAGATCATCAATTGATGTTGCTTTAACCAAACGTTATGATACATTGACTAAATCATTAGCAACTGTTAAAGGCTATGCTAAACATGAATACGAAACAATTACTAAAACAATTGAATTACGTAATGGATATCGTGTTCAAGATTTAACAATGAAACAAAAGAGTGAATTAGCTGCAGTATTAGATAATGCTCAAAGACAAATTTCGCTTGTTGCTGAACAATATCCAGATTTAAAAGCAAGCGAAAATTTTTCTAGATTACAATTACAAATTCAAGATTGCGAAGAAAATTTACAAGCTAGCAGAAGAATTTTTAACTCTAATATTTCTATTTATAATCAAAAGGTTGTTAGTTTCCCATCTTCAATTGTTGCTCATATGATGCATATTACTAAAGAAGAATTTTTTGAAGCTGATAGTGTTAAAAAGGAAGATGTTAAGATAGAATTTTAAGTAATATATGGATTCAATATTTGAAGTAATTGATAAAGAAAGAACTAGAAGACTTAAAATTTTTAAGATATTTGCTTTTATTTCTTTGGGGTTATTTGTTGTATCGATAATTTTATTTTTATTAAAACAATTTGCTTTTAATGAAAACGACGATTTGTTTTTCTTTGGAGTATTTTTAATTATTATTTCTTTAATTTTACTTAGCATTGGATTTTCAGTTGCAAGTTCTAAATATAATAAATTTGTAAAAGATAACCTTGAAAGCAAAATAAGAGATGATGTTTTTAAGGGCCAGAACTTTAGTTATGTCGAAAGGAATGGTATATCTTTTAAAGAAATGAATGCATCAGGTATTTTTAGGAGTCCTGACGAATTTTCTACGAGTGACACAATAAGAACTAATTATAAGGGTGTTGATTTAGTTTTGTCTGATTATGTTTTTACAATAATTGAAACATCAACTGATAAAGATGGCCATACTACCGAACATCGTTACCCATTTCCTGGAAGATATATGTCTTTTAGAATAGATAGAGATTTCCAAAGTGCTATTTCAATTGTTGATAAGCAAAATAATCCAAGAGTTTTTAATTTAAAACCATTTAAAAATATCATGGAGTTTGAGTCATTAGATTTTAATGAAAAATTTTATTCTACTGCTACAGATAGAGAAAAAGCTTTCTATTTAATTAGATCAAAAGAACTTATTGATTTTATTGATCTAAGGGAACTATATAAAGGTAAGATTGTTAATGTTTTATTTAATCATACGATATATTTTTTGTTAGCAGAGACAAAAATAGAATTTAAATTTTCAATTTTTAAAAAGATTGAAAGGAAAGTTGTTAATGATATCTATGCTTATTATAGATTGCCTTTGGATATTATTAATAAATTAAAGCTCGATGGTGACAAATTCAATGCAACTTCATTAGATGAAAAGTGATTTTCATCTTTATATTATGCATCATTAGTTCAATGGCAGAATACTTGCTTCCCAAGCAAGGGATGCGGGTTCGATTCCCGTATGGTGCTCCATTTGTAATTAAAAAGTGATATTGTGTCGCTTTTTTCAAAAGTAGAATGAAAAGGATGTACTTATATTGAAATTTAGTTATAAAGTAAGTTACAAAATTTCGGATGTTATTAATGACAATTTATAGGAATATTTTTTAAAGTAATTTATTGAATAAAAGTATTGAACTGAACCATTTGCAGCTCTTAATAAAGGTTAAATGACCTAACATTTTAAAATTTTTATTATTTTTGAATCGCAAATATATTATTTCTTTATAAAAATATTTATTAATATCATATAAGGATAGAATTACTATGAAATGAGGTTCGATTATGGAATATGTTGATTTAGGAAATAATATCGTTGTTTCAAAAATATGTATTGGTGGAATGTCTTTTGGTGAAGCGTCAAAAGAATTCCATGAATGGACATTGAACCAAGAAGAAACAACAAAAATGATAAAAGAAGCTTTTTCATTGGGGATAAATTTTATTGATACGGCAAATTGCTATGCAAATGGAACTAGCGAAAAATATATTGGAAATGCTTTAAAAGAATTAAATATTCCTTGAGAGAAGGTTGTTATAGCTTCGAAAGTTTATTTTAATGAAGGTAAACTTTCGCGAAAAGCAATATTAAGAGAAGTTGAGAATACTTTAAAGAATTTACAAACGACGTATCTTGATATTTATTATATTCATAAGTTTGATTATGATACGCCTATTGAAGAGGTGATGACGACTTTAGATGAACTTGTTAAATTAAAGAAGGTAAGAGCAATTGGTGCTAGTGCTATGTATGAGTATCAATTTCGTAATATGCAAGTCATTGCAAAAAAATTAAATTTAACAAAATTTTCAGTTATGCAAAATCACTATAATTTATTATATCGCGAAGATGAAAGAGAACTTATACCAATTTGTAAGCAATATAATGTTGCATTAGTTCCATATTCGCCATTAGCGGGCGGACATTTGACACATTTAGAATGGAATAGCGATTCATTAAGAAGCGAAACTGATAAAAATCTTAAATCAAAATATGATAATGAAAAAGAAAATGATTTATTAATTATTAACCGTGTACATGATTTAGTTATTAAATATAATGTCAGTATGGCACAAATAAGTTTAGCGTGGTTATTTAAAAAAGGGGTTAGCTCAGCTATCGTAGGAGGAACAAAAATTAAACATATCAAAGATGCAATAGAATCTTTAAATGTTAAGTTAACCGATAATGATGTTAAATATTTAGAAGAATTGTATAAACATAAACCTATAAGTGGCGCTAGACCACAAGGTCTTTGATATTCCAATGAATAACATTGAGATTATTTTAAAAAAATATAAAAAAAGAATGTTTTAATGTTTTTTTTAGTATATCATTATTAATAAAGGTTAATTTATGAAAAAAATTGAAAGCGAACAAATAAAAATAAGTGTAAGCGGATCATTAAATAAAGTAAATGGAAACAAAGTAATAAGAATTACTTATCTTGTTATGGCTTTAATTTATATTTTGCACATTGTGTTTTTTGGCTTAAGTGCTTCATTTATTCCAACATTTTATGGCGGGTTGATGTCTACTTTTTTCATAGCAGGGTATTGTGTTGCTGCTTACCTTATTATAAAGAAGAATGAAGATTCAACTTTTATATCCTTATTATATTTAGTCTTAATATATGCTATACCTTGTTGTTGGATGGGTATTGGTTATGTTTTGACTAATAATGCACAACTATTAGATTATTTACAATCTATAATTTGTCTTGTTTCAATGGTGCTAGCCATTCTCGGTATTGTCTATTATTACAAAAACAATTATAAATTTTCTTCAATTTTTGCATTTTCATCCATGATTATATCAATTATTGGTTTATCGCTTGGTGGTATTTCTGAAATTATGCGTGTAATTAATATGGTTGTTTATCAAGGATATAATGTTTATATACCATTAGTTGGATCAATGTTCATTGTTGAAGCGGCAGTTGGAATTGTTCCTCTAATTTATTTATTTAAAACTGTATAAAGTTGTTGAATTAATTTTTATTATATAGTATATTAGTTAATGTTCAGCGCGGGTGTTTAGCTCAGCTGGGAGAGCATCTGTTTGACGTACAGAAGGTCATAGGTTCGATCCCTATAGCACCCACCAGAATAAATAAAATGCACCAATTAAGGTGCTTTTATTATATAAATACTCACACGAATTATTTTTTTAAAAAAATAAAAATAAGTATTGCATTTAATTAAATGTCCGTGTATAGTATTAAACGTTGTCAGCCATTGAGATATGATGACTGATGAATGATTCAAAAACTAATAAGTTGCAACAAGATTTTAAAAAAATTAAAAATTATGTTGACAGAGGTATTAGTTGATGATATCATAATTAAGCACTTGTTAAGAGATTAAAAAGTGCATGAGATCTTTGAAAACTATATAGATGATGTACAAGAAACAACGTCAATTTTAGAAAGTTATTAATTTAATTAATACTTCAATAATTTCGAAAGAAATTTAAACCAGAATAATTATGAACTTAGATACAAACTTTTAGAGAGTTTGATCCTGGCTCAGGATGAACGCTGGCGGCGTGCCTAATACATGCAAGTCGATCGAATGTAGCAATACATTAGAGGCGAACGGGTGAGTAACACGTTGGTAATCTACCTTTCAGTTGGGGATACCCAGAGGAAACTTTGGCTAATACCGTAATACGTAATAGGGTGAAATTCCTTATTATAAAAGGAGCTTCGGCTTCGCTGATTGATGAGCCTGCGTCTGATTAGCTAGTTGGTGAGATAATAGCCCACCAAGGCGAGGATCAGTAGCCGACCTGAGAGGGTGAACGGCCACAATGGAACTGAGAACGGTCCATACTCCTACGGGAGGCAGCAGTAGGGAGTTTTCGACAATGGGGGAAACCCTGATCGAGCAACGCCGCGTGATTGTAGAAGGTCTTCGGATTGTAAATTTCTGTTACAGGGGATAAATGGTTAGTGTAGGTAATGACATTAATTTGATAGTACCTTGTGAGAAAGCAACGACTAACTACGTGCCAGCAGTCGCGGTAATACGTAGGTTGCAAGCGTTATCCGGAATTATTGGGCGTAAAGAGTGAGCAGGCTGTTTATTAAGTTTAAAGTCAAATGGATGGGCTTAACCCATTCTCGCTTTAAAAACTGATAGACTAGAGTATGTGAGAGGTTGGTAGAACTCCATGTGTAGCGGTGAAATGCGTAGATATATGGAAGAATACCGGTGGCGAAGGCGGCCAACCAGCACAATACTGACGCTTAGTCACGAAAGCGTAGGTAGCAAATAGGATTAGATACCCTAGTAGTCTACGCCGTAAACGATGATTACTAAATGTTCCTTTGTGGAGCAATGAAGCTAACGCATTAAGTAATCCGCCTGGGAAGTACGATCGCAAGATTGAAACTTAAAGGAATTGACGGGGTCCCGCACAAGCAGTGGAGCATGTGGTTTAATTCGACGCTACGCGAAGAACCTTACCAGGGCTTGACATAGAGCTAAAAGTCTTAGAAATAAGATAATAGTTATAGCTTATACAGGTGGTGCATGGTTGTCGTCAGCTCGTGTCGTGAGATGTTGGGTTAAGTCCCGCAACGAGCGCAACCCTTGTTCTTAGTTGTTAACATTCAGTTGAATACTCTAAGAAGACTGCCGATGTTAAATCGGAGGAAGGTGGGGATGACGTCAAATCATCATGCCCTTTATGTCCTGGGCGACACACGTGCTACAATGACCATTACAAAGAGATGCAATATCGCGAGGTGGAGCAAATCTCAGAAAGATGGCCTCAGTTCGGATCGAAGTCTGCAACTCGACTTCGTGAAGTTGGAATTGCTAGTAATCGCAGATCAGCCATGCTGCGGTGAATACGTTCTCGGGGCTTGTACACACTGCCCGTCAAACCATGAGAGTTGGTAATACTTGAAGCCGTTAGCCTAACCGTAAGGAGGGCGGCGTCTAAGGTAGGACTGATGATTGGGGTTAAGTCGTAACAAGGTATCCCTACGGGAACGTGGGGATGGATCACCTCCTTTCTATGGAGAATGGAACTGACTTAAATAAGTCAGTGTGTAAATTTAAAACCTATTTTTCTAGGTTATTATTCGATTGGCGTATTTCTTATAAAAGCATCTATATAGTTTTGAGAGAATAGAATTTTCTCAAAAATTGTTCTTTGAAAACTAGATATTTAATAAAACATGTTCTTTCTGTTAAATTGCGTAGATTTAATCTGAGTTATCAATTAAATTTCATTGCAATATAACGAATTATTTTGTTAAGACAAAACTAAAACCAAAAATTTTACGAAGTTAAGTTAATTAGGGCGTACAGTGAATGCCTTGGCACTAGAAGACGAAGAAGGACGCGACTACCTGCGAAAAGCGATGGGGAGCTGGTGTGAGCTTTGATCCGTCGATATCCGAATGGGGAAACCCAATATTCATTAGAATATTATCGACTTTTATTTATTAAAAGCGAGGAGACACCTAGGGAATTGAAACATCTTAGTACCTAGAGGAAAAGAAAGATTTAATCGATTCCGTCAGTAGCGGCGAGCGAAAGCGGAAGAGCCTAAACTACATTTATGTAGGGTTCGGACCACAATGTGGGATGTGTTAAATAACAGTAGAAAGGTCTGGGAAGGCCTACCGAAGATGGTGAGAGTCCAGTATATAAACTTATTTAACCCCCTAGTGAGTTCCAAAGTACAACGGGGCACGTGTAATCCTGTTGGAATATGTGGAGACCACTCCATAAGGCTAAATACTAACTAGTGACCGATAGTGAACAAGTACTGTGAAGGAAAGGTGAAAAGAACCCCGGGAGGGGAGTGAAAAGAATCTGAAACTGTATGCTTACAAAAAGTTAGAGCCCGTTAAAGGGTGATAACGTGCCTATTGAAGAATGAGCCGGCGAGTTTTATTATCATGCCAGGTTAACTTGAAGAAAGGGAGCCGTAGCGAAAGCGAGTCCGAATAGGGCGAATTAGTATGATGATATAGACCCGAAACCCGACGATCTATCCATGACCAGGATGAAGGTGGGGCAAAACCCATTGGAGGTCCGAACCGACGTTCGTTGAAACGCCCGCGGATGAGTTGTGGATAGGGGAGAAATTCCAATCGAGTTGGGAGATAGCTGGTTCTCCTCGAAATAGCTTTAGGGCTAGCGTTTGTTAATATAATTTGTGGAGGTAGAGCACTGAATGATCGCGGGACGCACCTAGCGTTACCAATTTCAATCAAACTCCGAATTCCATGAATCTTAAACAAGCAGTCAGAGTGTGGGGGATAAGCTCCATGCTCAAAAGGGAAACAGCCCAGACCATCAATTAAGGTCCCTAAATATACGCTAAGTGTTAAAGGATGTGGAGATGCATAGACAACTAGGATGTTGGCCCAGAAGCCGTCATCATTTAAAGAGTGCGTAACAGCTCACTAGTCGAGTGCCTCTGCGCCGAAGATTTACCGGGGCTAAGCGTATTACCGAAGTTATGGATTTTAGAATTTATTCTAAAGTGGTAGAGGAGCGTTCTTATTGGGGTGAAGTCATATCGTGAGGAGTGATGGACCGATAAGAAGTGAGTATGCCGGTGTAAGTAACGATTGCATGTGAGAATCATGCACACTAATAGACTAAGGTTTCCAGGGGAAGGGTCGTCCTCCCTGGGTTAGTCGGGTCCTAAGGCGAGGCCGAGAGGCGTAGTCGATGGATAGCAGGTTGATATTCCTGCACCCGTATATATTCGATGTAATGACAGAAGTGGCTAATTGTACCGGTTATGGATTCCGGATCAAACTAAGTACCTGCTGAGGTAGCAAATCTCTTCAGCGTAAGGGGAAGGAGTGATGAGGAGCGAACGATTTCTAGTAGCGAAGTCAATGATGCCAATTCTCGAGAAAAGTTGCTAGTTTAAGTATATATGGCCCGTACCGAGAACGGACACACGTGGTCAAGGAGAATATCCTGAGGTGAGCGAGTTTAACTGTTGTTAAGGAACTCTGCAAAATTGCTTCGTAAGTTCGCAAGAAGAAGTGCCATCGCAAGATGGTCGCAGTGAAGAGGCCCAAGTAACTGTTTATCAAAAACACAGCTTTATGCTAAGCCGCAAGGCGATGTATATGAGGTGATGCCTGCCCAGTGCTGGAAGGTTAAGAGGAGGAGTTAGCGCAAGCGAAGCTTTGAATCGAAGCCCTAGTGAACGGCGGCCGTAACTATAACGGTCCTAAGGTAGCGAAATTCCTTGTCAGGTAAGTTCTGACGCGCATGAATGGTATAATAATTTGGGCGCTGTCTCGACAGCAGACTCGGTGAAATCTTATTACCTGTGAAGATGCAGGTTACCCGCAACTAGACGGAAAGACCCCATGGAGCTTTACTGTAACTTAATATTGAATGCTTGAGTTTCATATGTAGCATAGGTTGGAGACTTTGAAGTTTGTACGCTAGTATAGATGGAGTCATTAGTGAAATACAACTTTTGAAATTCAATCATTCTAACTTAGTAATTTACATTTACAAGGACAGTGTTAGGCGGGCAGTTTGACTGGGGCGGTCGCCTCCCAAAGAATAACGGAGGCGCCCCAAGGTACCCTCAATACGGTTGGAAATCGTATATCGAGTGCAATGGCATAAGGGTGCTTGACAGCGAGATGTACATATCGAGCTGGGACGAAAGTCGGGCATAGTGATCTTGTGTCTTTGTGTGGAAGAGACATAACTTAACGGATAAAAGCTACCCTGGGGATAACAGGCTGATCGCTTCCAAGAGTTCACATCGACGAGGCGGTTTGGCACCTCGATGTCGGCTCATCACATCCTGGAGGGGAAGTACCTTCCAAGGGTTTGGCTGTTCGCCAATTAAAGTGGTACGCGAGCTGGGTTCAAAACGTCGTGAGACAGTTTGGTCCCTATCTGTTGTGGGCGAAAGAAGTTTGAGTGGATTTGTCCCTAGTACGAGAGGACCGGGATGAACATGGCAACGGTATATCAGTTGTCTCGCCAGAGGCATGGCTGAGTAGCTGCCCATGGAATTGATAAACGCTGAAAGCATATAAGCGCGAAGCAGACCACAAGATTAGACTTCTCATTCGTAAGAAGTAAGTGCCCTCCAAAGTTAGGAGGTTGATAGGTTAGAGATGTAAGTGTCGTAAGGCATTCAGTCGACTAATACTAATAGCACGAGGACTTAATTTCTAAGATTTTAACTTGAGTTTAAAATCATAAAATTTTTCGGTAAGACATGTATAATGAATATCTAGTTTTCAGGGAACAATGTTTCTCTCTAATAAGTCTGGTGACGATGACACAGTGGACACACCTCTTCCCATCCCGAACAGAGAAGTTAAGCACTGTAGTGGTGAAGGTAGCCGTAAGGTAAGAATAGCACGTTGCCAGGCTTTTTTTGTGCTTTAAAGAATTAAGTTTTATTTTTTAAAGTATTTAATTTATGTTATAATATTTTCGTTTAAAAGGATTTAAAATGGAAAAAAAGCTAGAAACACTTAAAAAAAGTAATTTTAGTATTAGTTTAAAAGATATTTGTGGTTATATTGGGGATATATGTTGTGAAACATACGGTGTTTTAGGATTGGTATCTAGTAAGAATCCAATTGATGTTATATTAAAAAGAGAAAAATACAGTGAAGGCATAGGCGTCTATAAGATTGGTTCAAAGTACAATGTTGATATTCATTTGATAGTTGCTTATGGCATAAAGATTACAGAAGTTGCTAGTGAAGTTAGTAATCGTATATTATATTTTTTAAACAAAAAGTTTCCTAATTTGTTTAATAAAGTCAATGTTTATATTGAAGAATTACGTGATCTTTAATTTTTATATTGGAGAATTTAAAAATGAAAGTTATAAATGGCGAGAAATTTAAGATGTTGCTTATATCAGCAGCAAATAATTTATATAATCATTATCCTGAGATTGATGCTTTAAATGTTTTTCCTGTTCCAGATGGTGATACAGGAATGAATATGAATTTGACATTATCAAGTGGAGCTAAAGAAATTTTAAATCGTAATGATACTAGTGTTTATGAAATTTGCAAAGTATTTTCACGTGGGTTATTAATGGGAGCTAGAGGCAATAGTGGTGTTATTACCTCTCAAATTTTTAGGGGTTTAAGCCAATCATTTGATGGAAAAGAAACAATCAATGCTATAGATTTGGCTAATGGTTTTGATAATGGAAGAAAAGTAGCTTATAAAGCTGTCGTAAAACCTGTTGAAGGTACAATTCTAACGGTTATTCGTGAATCAAGCAGTGTCTTGATTGATAAAGTTACTGAAAAAACTAGCATTGAAGAAGCTTTAGATATCATCTTAAAGGAAGCTAGAGCATCATTAGCTAGGACACCTAACTTATTACCAGTTTTAAAAGAAGTGGGTGTTGTAGATAGTGGTGGAGCTGGTCTTGTTAAAATTTTAGAAGGAATGGATAGTGCAGCACATGGTGAATTCATTCAAAAAAATGAAGCTACTGCATTAGATGCTAATAAATCGAATGTTTCTGAGAATGTTAATTATGATATTAATTTTAAATTATTACTCGGTCCTAAGGATAATAAAAAAATATATCAAAAAACTAGATTTTTTAATGTTTTGAATAGTCGAGGAAATAATCTTAAAATCGATCAAAACGATAATATATTAGATATACATATTGAAAGCGAAAATGTTGGTGAAATTATATCTTTTGCTGAAAACTATGGAGAATTTATAAGTTTAAGTATATTTAGTAGCCTTGATAATGCAAATAGAACAAAGAATACTGAAGACAATAAAACGTCTAATAATGGTTTAAATGGTGATGATTTAAAAATAGATAAAGAATATGCACTTGTGGCAACAAGTAGTGGATCTGGTATTGATAAATTTTTTAATGATGTTGGTGTTAATTATATTGTTCCAGGCGGACAAACGATGAATCCATCGACTGAAGATTTTGTAAAAATTATTAAAGGAACACACGCTAAAACAGTTTATGTTTTCCCTAATAACGGAAATATTATTATGGCAGCTAATCAAGCACGTGATGTATTAAAAGATAAAATAAATGTAATTGTTATACCAACGAAAACTATAATGCAAGGTATTGTTAGTTCGATGATGTTTTCGGCTGACGTTGATACTAATGAAAATATAAAAGAAATGGAAAATGCGATAAAATCAGTAAAATCTGGATGTGTAACTTTTGCAATTAAAGATACAGATATTAATGGTGTGCACGTAAAAAAAGATGAATTTATGGCAATAAAAGAATCTAAAGATATATTGTTCTCTTGCAAGAGTAAGATTGATGCACTAATCGGATTATTAGATGAAATGGTTAACGAAGACACTGCAATTATTACAATCTTATTTGGGAACGATGTTACTAAAGAAGAAGAAGAAATGGTTTCTGATTATATTAAGTCTAAATATAGTGATTGTGATTTGGATTTACGACGTGGCGAACAACCAATATATAGTTTTTTAGTAGGTATTGAATAAAAAAATGTAATTTTCCAAAATTCCCCACTTATTATTAATAAGTGGGTTTTTATGATTATTAATAGAAGTTTTATATATCGAATTTATTTAACAAAAAAGCAAAAAGAAAATTTTAGGAAAATATTTGAAAAAAATGTTTTTTTGTTTAATTTGCTTTTGAAAATTAGGAAAAAGCAAATGAATAATGAAAATTATGAAAATATTTTTATAAAAGACCTAGTTAAGGAATATAAAGAATTATCTAATGGCAATTTATTGGCTTATATTTCTACTTATCATAATGTTGATATAATAATTAAAAAATACAAAAACGGATATATAAATGGTTTTCCAAAAGATAAAAACATTGATAAATATCCCAAAAAACTTCATTTTAATATCAAAACAACATTTTATTTAAATGAAAACAAAACAAGAATTTTTATATCAAAAATTGGTAATTTTAAAATTAGATACCATCGAAAAATACCTAATAACTCTTATATAAGGAATATTATTATTGAAGAAAAACTTGATAATGAATTTTATTTAAATATAGGTATTTCAGAAAATCATATTAAAACAGATACTGAAGTTAAAAAACTAGTTGGTTTAGATTATTCTTCAACTTCATTATTTGTAACTAGCGATAATGAAAGAGGTGATCAATATCTAGTAAGAGAATTTCTTACAAATAAAATTGTTAATATTCAAAAGAAAATGCAAAATTGCGTGTTAAACAGTAAGAATTATCTTAAACTTAAACACAAATTAAGAAAACTTCATCAGAAAATTGCAAATAAGCGTGAATTCTATTTGCATAGGGCTTGTAACGATTTACTTATAAAATTTGATTTAATAGCTACCGAAACATTGTCATTAACAAATATAGCTTCGCATCATAAATTAGGGAAACATACTTATTCTAATGCATATAATAAATTTTTAAGTTTCTTGAATTATAAATCAATATTAAACGACAAAATATTTATCAAGATACCGCAATTTTATCCTTCAACTAAAATTTGTTCTAATTGTGGTAAAATTAAAAAAATAATGTATTTAGATGACAGAATGTATCAATGCGAATGTGGATTTATATGTAATCGTGATTTAAACGCAGCAATTAACATTCGTAATAAAGGACTAGATATTTTTCATAATAATATAAAAAAAGACAAAATTAAGGCATTTAATAATAAAAATGGTTTTTTAAATCAGATTATTCCTTAATTAAAATTATATATTTATTCTTCAACCTTAGAGTATAGGGGGTTAGCCCATTTTACCTTAAATCCTAATTTATTGAGTGGGAAAATTCATTTTTTTGAATTATGCTACGGATACATAAGCTACTTTTATAAAAATAAAAGTAGCTAAATTGTTTAATATCAAATGATGTGAGACAAAATTGTTCAACAAAAAAAGCATCTCAT